>Ga0209751_10004041_pt1 | contig 14095 bp, 14 predicted proteins | sample RifCSP13_1_FD_184019 | JGI IMG/M metagenome (GOLD analysis project Ga0209751, IMG submission 184019) | Soil microbial communities from Rifle, Colorado - Rifle CSP2_sed 13_1 (SPAdes) (version 2) | ecosystem: Environmental > Terrestrial > Deep subsurface > Rock core/Sediment | place: Rifle... | reverse complement strand
TCGATCCCGTCTTATGTGAGCTCATCTATCGTTGGTTCTGTCCTCCAAACGGCCTTGTACTTGATCCATTTGCTGGTGGATCAGTCCGTGGCATTGTAGCCTCGAAGCTCGGCCGAGATTATGTAGGCATTGATCTTCGACCGGAGCAGGTGGACGCGAATCGAGCGCAGGCCGATCGCATCTGTGATGATCATAAGCCAAGATGGATCGTGGGCGACAGTCGTGATATTGCGACGCTGGCACTGGATGAGTATGACCTGATTTTTTCGTGTCCGCCTTATTTTGATCTGGAGGTCTACAGTGAAGATCAGCGTGATCTTTCGACAATGGAATGGGAACCGTTCCTTGAGCAGTATCGCTGGATCATTGCCCAGTCTTGTGCGATGCTGAGATCTGGTCGCTTTGCTTGTTTCGTTGTCGGCGATATGAGGGATGAACGAGGTTTCTATCGCAACTTTCCGGCCGAGACGATAGCTGCTTTTCAGGCGGCTGGCATGACGTTATACAATGAGGCCATATTGGTTACGGCCGTTGGTAGCCTTCCCATTCGTATCGGCAAGCAATTCGGTTCCTATCGCAAACTGGGAAAAACACACCAAAACGTTTTGGTATTCTGGCGGGGTGATCCCAAGTCCATCTCGGATATTCTGGGCGAAACCGAATTCGGCGAGCTGCCCATGCCAGATCCCGATCCTGACAATCTGCTCAAGCCGAAGCTCCTGAATTCCTGATCCCGATGAAGCACCCCAAGCCAAAGAATTTCAGGCCATCTAAGACCTGGCCCGAAGGCCATCGCTGGCACGGCCAAGTCGGCCGCTGCCAGGCATGGAATTCCACTCAGGGACGCCAGTGTATGAAGAAGGCTGTCGTCGGCCTCGATAAATGCACAAAGGATGGTGGGCGTAGCCTTAGAGGCGCGGCCCACCCCAACTTCAAGGATGGCTCCCGCTCCAAATACATGCCGAGATTTCTGGCCCCAGCCTTCCGGGAGGCGCTCAATAATCCTGAACTGCTCAATCTCTCGGAGTCCATCGCCGGCCAAGAAGCGATCGTGCGGGATGCCTATGACTCGCTCAATCAGGGCGAGGCTCCCACTCGCCTGGTCGGCCGCATAAGGGCCGAATGGCGGGAGTTTTGGAACGCGACCGGCCGCGGCGATCAGGAGGCGGTCGCGGAGCACCGGCAGCGGATCGGGGTCTTACTCGGCCAAGCCGCGACCGTCGCGGCGACGCTCGAGCGGATCGGCAACGCCGAGGAAATCAAACGCCGGCTGGTGGACACCGAAATGAAGCGCCGGGAAAAGATGCGGGAACAGATCGTCTTCGAGGATGCAGTTTTGCTCTACAATCAGATTACGCAAGCCAATCGCCAGGAGATCCTAGAATTCGATGGTATTTCGAGAGAAGACAAGAACCGGCTCCTCAACCGAATCGTCACACGATTTGCGGAGATCGCTGGCCTCCCAAATCCTGCTCGGCCTGCTTCCTGACGAGGACCACGACCGGCCCTACACCCCGATCCCCGGCTGGCCTGATCTCACCGAATACCGCAACTCCGAAACCGGCAAACGCTACGAGCCTCACTCCCCAGAGGAATTGGCGTGGGTGAAAAACCACGACAAGAAGAACCTCTGGGCACTTGGGGGAGAGGGCGGAGGGAAAACTGTTGTTGGAATCATCCGCGACCTAGAACGAGCTCGGCGCGGGTGCTCGGGTGCTATCACGTCGCCAGACCTTCCCCACTTCACGCGATCTCTTTGGGCCGAAATGCGGCGCTGGCTTCCCTGGGATTTCGTGATTACTCCCCATCGCCGGATGGCTTCCCGACACTGGCAGCCGACCAAGGCTTTCATGCTGGTCTGGGAGACCGGAGCCGTCTGGTACCTAGGCGGCATGACCGAGAACGATGTCATGGCGTGGGAGGGCCCGAACATCAACTTCTGGCACATGGATGAGGTGAGGCGCCATGCCTCAGATGCCGGACTCAAAGTCATCGACGGGCGAGTGAGAATTCCCGGACCTCTAGGCGATCAGCCGCAGGTCTGGTTCACAACGACTCCGCTTCCGAAAGGCTCCTGGATGTGGCGCTACACGGGCCCGATTCCTGAAGACAAGGAGGGCTTGGCCCGCGACGATCGGCTGGAGTACAAGCGGGACCGGCTCAAACTCAAGCTCCCGACTCGCGGCAATCTCCATAACCTCACCCCCGAATTCTTGCAGAAGCGGGCCCAGACCCTGACCGATGCCGAGGCCGCGCTACTGCTTGAAGCCGATGAAGAGATCGAGATGGAGGGCACGGATCGGTTTTTGCCCTCGATGGTCTGGTGGGATGCGCTCAAAGCCTCGATCCCTCCGCTGACTAAGAATGAACCGATGGTGCTGGCGGCCGACGCGGCGGTTGGGCGGCAGACTGGATACTCAGATTGCTTCGGGCTGGTCGGCGTGACCCGGCACCCGGATCCGAAGTACCGGCAGAATCAGCTGTTCGTCCGGTACGTCCACAAATGGCAGGCCCGGCCCGGGCACAAGATCGACTTCAACGAGCCGCGGGAAGAGATCCGCCGCCTCTGCCGGGAATTCCAAGTGATCATGCTCGCCTATGACATCTACCAGCTGCATGACATGATGAGCGGCCTCGCCGAAGAGAATATCGTGTGGGCCTTTGACTTCAGCCAGGCCGGGCGCCGGCTGCAAGCTGATCGGCAATTGCTCGACCTCATTCTCGAAAAGCGGATTTGGCATGATGGAAACGCTGATCTGCGGGAACATCTCGACAACGCGGACAAGAAGCTGGACGAGGACGGTCGGCGTCTGAGAATCGTGAAGCGCGAGGACTCAATGAAGGTGGATCTTGCGGTCTGTCTATCGATGGCGGCCTACGAATCTCTGCGGCTCAACCTTTAAGAGCAGCGCCCCGGCGGGGTCGGCCAGGGCGCTTGTGGAGGGAACACTCTCCGGTCGCTTGGAGAGCGTCCTGATTATAGATCAACTTCTTGCGTGAGCAAGCCGCTTCGTTGTACGATAGCGTATATGGCGGACGCGCCAACGGCCCTCTCCACGGATTGCATTACTGATGTGATGGTTGCCCGTAAGTTCACACGGAGATCGCTAGCCAGTCTGAAGAGTGAACACAGGCTTCAGCCGCGCCGGACGGGATGCAATGGAGTGGAGATCAACTGATGAGCAGACGGCAGCGGCTCGGACCGAACAAAGGCACCCGCCGGGCCCCGCCCCGCATCTCCCGCCAGGGCGACACCGCGCAAATCCTCTGCCCGTTCTGCTGGCCGCCGCATCCGATCACGCCTGAAACTCCGGCGACATGCGGGACTGTCTTGGAACTCGTCGCCGCCCAAACGACCTATCGTGCTGTAGAATGCGCTCTGTGCCACGGGGTTCAAGGCCAGCTGGTGAAAGTCGGGGACCGATACAAGCACGCCTTCGATTGCACGCCGGGGAAGACCATCTACACGGTGCCGCCTGACAAGTCTCGAGCCGCGGCCGCGATCTGGCACGCCCCGGCTTTCATACACCGCCTCATCGCCAAACGCTGGGGCAAGGCCGCGGTCGAGCTGACTTCAGAAGGGAAGCGCACCGGCTTCGGCTGGGACATCGTGAGAAAGTATTCGATTGGGTAACGGAACTCAGACCAAGACGGTCAACGCCCCGGCCCCGCCGCCTCCTCAGCGGACGCTGACTCGATCTGTTCAGCAGCCGCCAGTCTCGCTGGAGGCCGGGCCGGGCGGAGGCAATGCGTTCGTACTCTGGATGGCCTCGATCGCCGATACGTTCGAGGCCTGGGGCCGGAACGTCGTCAAGCGCGATATGGAACTCCGTGAGTTCTGGCCGACCGAATCGTTCCTGGCTGGCGCGGTATTCACCTGCGCGACCTCAAATGCTTCGCTCGAATGGGAGCTCGACGGCCCGGATCGAACGGTCGAGGTCGTTCACGAGCTACTCAATCAAGCCGACTTCGGCCGGGGCTGGCGGGAGTTCGCGGTCAAGGTCTCGCTCGATCTCTACACCCAGGACAACGGGGCCTTCATAGAAATCGTCCGAGAAGCCAATTCCGCGACCGCGCCGATCCTTGGGATTTCTCATTTGGACGCGGCCCGTTGCCAGCGCACCGGCGATCTGGAGTTCCCGGTCATCTACACCGACATCAAGGGGTCTCGCCACAAGATGCCCTGGCATTCGGTCATCGCGCTGGCGGAGTTCCCGGCCCCGATCACGTCGATGTACGGCGTTCAATACTCGGCCGTGACCCGGGTCCTGCGTTCGGCGCAGATCCTGAGAGACATGGCGATCTACCGCGGCGAGAAGGCCGGCGGGCGCTTCGCCGAGGCGATCTATGCAATCGGCGGCGTGAAGACGCAAGATATTATTGATGCCAGACAGCGCATGGAAGCGCAAGCCGATAATCAAGGCTTAGTCCGCTATCTCGGTCCCCTGCTTTTTGGATCGCTCGATCCCGGCACACAGGTCTCGGTCGCTAAGATCGAACTGAAGTCGCTCCCCGAAGGCTTCGATTTCGATCAGGAACTCAAGTGGTACATCTCAAGCCTCGCCCTTGGCTTCGGGCGGGACTATCAGGACTTTGCCCCGCTTCCGGCCGGCAATATCGGAACCGGCCAGCAGTCCGAAGTCCTGCACATGAAAGCCCGCGGCAAAGGCCCGGCCGCCTTCATGCGGATGCTGGAGCAAGCTTTCAACTTCCACGGGGTCATGCCCCGGACCGTGACCTTCCGGTTCCAGGAACAGGACATCCAGGCCGAGCAGGAAGAGGCCGAGGTCAAGAAGACCCGGGCCGAGACCCGCAAGATTCAGATTGAGAGCTTGGAGATCTCGCCGGTGATCGCCCGCCAGATCGCGGCCGACGACGGGGATCTCAAACCCGAGTATCTGGAAGCGATCGGTGAAGGGGATGTCACGCCGGAGGAAACGGTCGAGGGGGAAGAAAAGCCTTCGGAGGACACCGCGCCGGTCGAGCCGCTCGCGACCCCCGAATCCGAGGCCTCACCGGATACCGAGAAGGCGATGTTCCGTCAGTTGCTGACCCGAGCCGAGCAATCCCCGCTCCTGAAGGAGTACCTGCAGCAGAGTGCGCGAGAGATCGCTCAGGCCCCGCTGATTGCCGGCCTGCGAAGTACGGTTCAGGAAAGCGCGGAGCTGTTCCAGGCTGGCCTCATCGAACTGGAGCAGGTCTTTGATGCCCGGATGAAAGGTCTCGAAGCCGAGGGCCACAAGCGGAGTGAGGCGATGGATCTGGCGGTTGGCAGCCTCGCCGCCGCGCTGAAGGATATGGAGACCCAGCGGGCGACACAGCGTTCGGTGGAAGAGATCGCCGCCGACATCACCGTGGTCGAGCAAACGATCCTCAAACGCAACCGCAAAGACCGGCCTACCGTGATTCGGAAAGTCATGGCCTCGGGCCGCGCCGAAGACTACAAGGTCATCTATGAAGACGGGAAGATCGTGAGACTGGAAAGGATCCCCTGACATGTCTAAGAAATGGTTTGCCGCGGTTTTCGTTCTGTTGGTCTTTGCACTCATCAGCTTTCCGGCCCAGGCCGATCAGCCGAGCCCGGAGTTTTCGCCGGGCCAGATCCTCGTCCGGTTCAAGCCCGGCCTGCCGATCCAGGCTCGGGATGCTCATCTCAAACAGTTCGGAGCCTGGTATCAGTCGGAGATCCCAGAAATCGATGTGACGGTCGCGGGAGTCCGCGACGGCGAGGAGTTGGCCGTCATCGACCAGCTGGAGGCTACCGATCCAGTTGTCTATGCCGAGGTCGATGGATTGGTCTTTGCGGTAGAGGCAATCCCCAACGATCCGCGCTGGCCCGAGCAGTACGGCCCGGTCCGCATCAAAGGACCTCAGGCTTGGGATCTATCAACGGGATCAGATACGGTCATCATCTCGGTGATCGACACTGGAGTCGCCTGCGGCCATGAGGACTTGGCGGGCAAGTGCGTGGCGGGGTTTGACTTCGTGAACAGCGACCCTGATCCGTTCGATGACCACGGCCACGGCACGCACGTCACTGGCATCGCGGCCGCGAATACGAACAACGGCCTCGGTGTAGCGGGAATGTGCTGGGCGTGCAAAGTCCAGCCCGTCAAGGTGCTCAACTCTGGCGGGAGCGGGACGTGGGAAGCCGTGGCCGCTGGCAATATCTGGGCGGCCGACAACGGGGCCGATGTCATCAACATGAGCTTGGGCGGCTCGGGCTTCAGCCAGGTCATGAAAGATGCGGTGGACTACGCGTACGCCAAAGGCGTTCTGATCTTTGCGGCGGCAGGGAATTCGGGCGGCGAGGGGGTTTTGTATCCAGCTCGCTATGACAGCGTGATTGCGGTCGCGGCGACGGATGCGGCAGACAATCGTGCTTCGTTCAGTACAACGGGGCTGGAAGTGGAACTGGCCGCGCCTGGAGTGGCGAACCTGAGTAGTGTACCGACTGGTACTTGTAGCCTGTGTGATCCTTCGGGCTACCGCTCCTTGTCAGGAACGTCCATGGCGACTCCACACGCGGCAGGCATCGGAGCTCTGTTATTGAGCTTCCGGTCTGCGCTGACGAATGTTGAGGCTCGCCAAGTCCTGCAGCTTACCGTAGCCGACAAAGGCGAGGCGGGACGGGACAGGTTCTATGGATTTGGCTTGGTCGATGCTTATGCCGCGCTGACGTTCGGAGGGGAATTCCCGACACCGACTCCGACCTTGGAGCCAACGGAGACCCCGATTCCTACGGATACCCCAGTCCCGACCTTGACCCCAACGCGTCAGCCCGGAACCGCGGTCTGCGGCAAGATCACCGGCGGAGCGACGTGGACGGCTTCTGGCTCGCCGTTCTATCTGATCTGCAACGTAGAGATCAAGGGCGGTTTGACGGCGATCAATGTCGAGATCCAGTTACGCGGCTTTTCACTCGTCGCAACGGGCATCTACCTATTGGATGTCCGAATGGTTCCTTGACCACTCCCGTCTTTTGTTGTGGATTTGAATGCGGGACATTTGTTGCACATTGGCTTTCTACTGTTTCTACTAGCTTCAGTACAACTACTGTTCGTAGCGGAAGCCGTTCGCTGCGAATCAATCCAGCTGCTCAAGGATCTGAGACCTCCCTCAATTACAACGTTTCTTCTTCCACCAGGTTGGTATGGCGACTATATATTCGTTTCGCTAGCTTACCGACCTCGGACTGCATGTTGTCTTCCGAATCCACAGCCAGCTCTTGCGGGATCGCTTTCAAGAGTTCGGATTCCTCAATCTATGCAGGTAATAATGATGCTACCCCAGCATTTGGGGCTTCTGGAATACCAGTTACGACTGGAATTTGGTATCGAGTAGATGTCAAAGTAGATGCCAGTGCTAATCCCAGATTAACGGATGTTCAGGTGGATGGCGTGGCCTGTGGTCAAAACAGCTTGGCTGTTGCCAGTGCAACTCTTCCAACCATCACAATAGGGACTTCCAGTAGTAGAACGTTCGATGCTTTTTTCGACGATGTGGTCATTAGCGCGACCGCGGCCGATTATCCAATCGGTGCCGGTTACGTCAATCATTTCGTTCCGACCGCAGATGGCACTCACAACGTGGCCGGAACCAACGACTTTGAGCGCACGTTGACCGGAATCGACATCACCAATGCGACGATCGATGCCTATCTGCTGGTTGATGAAATACCTTTGGACACCGGCACTCCTACGGATTTCATTAATCTCGTTGCTCCGCCGAATGCAACCGATTATGTGCAAGTCATATACGGACCGGCTCCGGGTATCAATGCTGCGACGATTGCTCCGCGCGGCGTAGAGGTCATAACAGTATCTGCCGCAGCAGCCGTGCAAACCAATAACCTGACCCTCTCTCTAAACGATAATGGCAGCTTCTTTATCCTAAGAGCTGCCACAGTAGGATCGGAGGGCTGCATCTATAATAGAGCCCATCTAGCAACCGCGGTACTTGGCGGACCTTGGGTGATAGGCGGCGGCGGAAACGGAGATTTCACAGACTTGAGGATGGAATGTAGTTCAAGCGACGCCACTCCAGATCCATATTTTGTGGGCACGATGATCGAAGCTGAGTTTCCGCAAGGCAAATCCGACGCCATCTGGAGCCGACAGAGAATGGTTCGGCGGAATGTTCTGTTGAGGAGATAGATCATGGGCAGAATGTACAGCGCTACGTTCGATCAGGTCGCGGTCACCGCGGCTCAGGATTTGTTCGAGATCAATGCGCCCGCTGACGCGGCGGTGATCGTTCATGGATTCGAGATCTCCCAAAGCTCAGAGTTTGGCGACGCGGCGGATGAGCAGCTGATCCTGCTCGTTCATCGGGCCTCGACCAGCGGATCGGCCGGTTCCACTCCTACCGCGGCCCCGATGGAAGTCGGTGACGCGGCCTTCGGGGGGACTGTTGAGGCCAATAACACCACTCAGGGAACCGAGGGAACGAACCTGCACGCGGCATCCTTCAATGTCCGGGCGGGCTACGTCCAGTGGTGGACGCCCGAGACCCGGCCCGTGATCTCTCCTTCCGGCCGGCTGGTCATTGAGCTGCAGGTCGCTCCTGCCGATTCCGTGACGATGGACGGGGTTGTGTACTTCGAGGAAATCGGTGGCTAACGGATCAAGAGACCCATTACGGCGGGATGTCTATCGCTATCGGTCTGGCGCTCGGTTGCGGTCCCGCTTCGTCTTTCCTGGGCCGTTCGTGCCGCCGCCGCCGGGCCAACCCGTACAAATCCGGACGCAGGGCATTCCTACCGGCTCGGGCCGGCGGGACCGCCCTGGAGGATGGAACTGATGCCAGTCACCAAAGAACTCAAAATCGGGCAGGTGTACTCCATCCACCACAAGCGAAAAGGAACCTTTATCGCCCAACTGATCGGGATCGAGGAGACGCCTCCTGGCGACGAGGCAGATGACATTTTCCTCAGAGTCAAGTACGATGTTCGACAAGGGACCTCGCAGGCGAACCTGGCGATCAGCCCAAAGGATCGGGTGCGGGTGAGTGGACTCCGGCCCTCGCTGGTCATCAGCATGGAGCCGACCGAGGAACAGAAATGGCTACGAGAAGTGAAAGTGCCTGAGGAAGATCTGCCGAAGCCCGATAAGAATCTGATGGCGCGATTCCGAGATCTTTTCGGTTAGAAACAGGAAGGTGAACAATGGCTGACTGGCCTGCCAAAAGAGCTGCGGCGTTCACGGTAACTTTTCCAATCTACGATAACGATGGAGATTTGGTGACTGCCGCCGCGGCGCTGGATTCCGAAGTAGACATCGATGCGGCGGGCTTCAACGATGCCACGAACGAGGCCACCGAAGTCGGAACAAGCGGCGTTTACAAACTACTGCTAACTGCTGCCGAGATGACAGGCGACATCATCTCGACCATCACCAAGACGACTACGACCAACGCTAAGACCGGAGTCAACGTGATGTACACGGCAACTCGCCAGCTCCTCGATCTGGCCTTCCCCACAGTCTCAGGGCGATCCATAGATGTCGATGCGGCCTTCGGGGTTGAGGTAGGTTCATTTCAGGCTGGCGCTATCACGGCTGCGGCCTTTACAGCTGGCGCGATTGACGCTGCGGCTATTGCCAATGCTGCTATTGATGCCGCAACCTTTGCCGCCGGGGCCATCGATGCTGCGGCTATCGCCAACGGTGCCATTGACGCGGCGACCTTTGCGGCGGGCGCGATCGATGCCGCGGCGATTGCCTCGAACGCCATCGATGCCGATGCCTTGGCGGCCGACGTGACCACCGAACTCCGAGCTCTCGTGACCGGGACCTCGGATGCCGGCGGCACAACGACCACCTTGGTCGATGCCGCGCTCACCCAGGCGGATGATGTATTCAACGGGGCATGGGTACTGTTCACATCTGGCGCGGTGGCAAATCAGGCCAGGCTCGTCACTGACTTCGATTCGGCAACGGATACCGTAACCTTCGCGCCAGCGGCTACGGCCTCGATTGGCGCGGGCATCACCTATGAGATTCTTCCCAACGCCGGGATCGACGTCCGAAGCTGGATCGGACTGGTGACCGGGCTGGTTACGCCGAATGCCTTGATCTCTGGTCGAGTGGATGCGAACGTCGGGGCACTCCAAAACGATGTCATCACCGCGGCCTCCATCGCGACCGCAGCCATCGACGCGGATGCCATTGCCGCGGATGCTATCGGGGCCTCCGAGATTGCTAACGGCGCGATTGATGCCGCTACGTTTGCAGCAGGAGCCATTGATGCGGCGGCGATCGCCAATGGAGCGATTGACGCAGCCACTTTCGCGGCCGGTGCGATCGACGCGGCCGCGATTGCCAACGCGGCGATCGACGCAGCAACCTTCGCCGCAGGAGCGATCGATGCTGCCGCCATCGCGACCGATGCGATCGGAGCCGCGGAACTCGCGGCCGATGCGGTCAACGAGATCGCGGATGGGATCTTCACTCGGGCCAGTTCCAACTGGGAGGCGACCGCACCCGTGAAATCGCTAGGGACGGCGGTCATGAAGGCCGTTCACCGGATCCGGGACAACGCCGGGACGCTCGAAATCTACCGCTCAAACGGTACAACGATCCATGCGTCTCAGACGATTACCGTAGATGCCGCGTTGGACCCCATAGACGAGTTGACCGGGGCCGTGTAAATGCCGAAGTTCCGATACATCCTGGTCGTCAAAGGCGAGATCGAGGCGCGCAACAAGACGAATGCCCATCTGAACATCCTGATGGGAACGACCCTGAGTGCGCGCCTGATCTCGTCTCCGCATGAGATCGCGCTGGAGCTGCGGGAGACCGAATCCCGCGAGAACGGCCGGAAACCGGAGCAGATCCCGCCGTTCGTGAAGGAGATCAATGGCCGCGACTAGAGGCCGGGGCTTGGCGGCGATGGGCCAGATGTTTTCTCCGCTCATGGTCGATGGTTCCCGGACCGAAGGGCAGCCGACCATGATCCGGATGCAGGGGATCCCGACCATGCCTGGATACCGAGACCGGCCCGGGAAATGGAATGTGTTCTTGCCTCCGCTCTTCCTCGCGCTGGGTCAATTCCTCAAGCATCTATTTGACCGTCTGCTGTAGGCAAGCATGGCCCGCGGCCGGACGATCACAACCTTCGGCCAGCTCTTCACCCCGCTGGCGATTTCTCATGGCGAGCAATTTGTCCCGGCTCCGATCCCCGTTCCTGAACTCGTCGTCACCGACGTCGGCGAGGTCCTGTTTCTTCCGGGCATCGACCGGCGCCGCTACGTCCGCTGGGAACAGGAAATCCTCGCCTTCTGGGTGGACTACTTCGAAGAGGTCCTGGATCTCTCCGAGGCCCAGGCCCGGCTCCGGGCCCAAGAAGTGGTCGCCGCCGCCAGCCAGATGCCGGACGAGGATCCGCAGGAGTTCTGGCTCCGCTACTTCCGGCGGGTTCGGCAGCTGGAGACCCAGCAGCGCATGATCGAGATGGATGACGAGGTTTTGCTCGTTCTGTCCTCATGAGAGATCCATCCTTCGCCGTGATTGACTCGGCGCTCCAGGTCCTACTGCTCGCCGATCCGGTGTCCAAGCAGCTGATCGGTGAACCGGGCCTGGCCGAAGAGGAAACCGAGGAGTACCGCCGGAAGCTGACCGCGGTCCTCATCGCTTGGATTGCGGCGTATTCTGCGCTCTCGCTGTCCGATGATGCAGCGGTCGCCACCGCGCTGGTAGACCTGGAAGTCCAGCTCGACCAGCTAGCCCGCAAAGAATTCCCGAACGCATTCAAACTAGGGTTCGGGGCTGGCTCAGGAATCGCTCAAGCGGTCGCACTGGCAGCCGCGCTGAACCTCAATTCCGGATTCCTGATCAGCAGCTTACTTCCGTATATCGGCGCGGATCTTAGCGATCCAGAAACCGCGGGCCTGACTCTCGGCCAGCTCGCGGATACCCGCGGTCTGGCCTGGGCGAGCCGGGTTGGGCTGTACACCGGGGCCTACTGGACGGCGGTCTGGCTCGGGGTCCAGGAATCCATGCGCGAGAGCTTGCAGGCCGATACGGTCCCGGTGCGTCGGCTACTTGATCCCGGGGCCCAGCACTGCGCGACCTGTCCGCCGAAAGCTAGGGAATACGGTTCTTGGAATGAGATGCTGGCCTTGACAGGCGGCCTGCCGGCGGATGGATCGGATGACTGCCATTCCAACTGCCGGTGCCAGATCGAGCTGTTCCTGGAAGACGAATGGGTTCCCGTTGGCTGACATCAAGTTCATTCCGATCCTGCCCAAAGTCGCCAAACTGATCGATCAGGCGAGGCTCCAGCGTGAGCTGCGGGATGCGCTGGATCACACGGCGAACATCGTGCGGGATGACTTCCAGAAGACGACGAAGACTTGGACCCATAAGCCGAACTTCCGCAAAGAGGGACCGCGCCAGACGGCCGGGAATTTAGAGGCCTTGGTTTCGACTGATCAGGATGTCTACCGTTTTCTTACCCGAGGGACCCGAAAGAACTACCCGATTCCCAAGAATCCCTTTCTAGGACGAAGACGCCTTCGGTTTCAAGAAGGATATAAGGCTAAAACACGGCCTCGAGTGATTGGTAGCCGTGGAGGCGGAAGCTTTGGTCCGACCCGATTTGCGCGGCAGGTTATTCATCCTGGGATTACGGCCCGGGACTTCGACATCGAGATCGCAAGGCGGCGGCAAAAGAACCACGAGAACCTGATCCGGCTCGCGATCCGAAGATCCGTCCGCTTGACGTAGGGAAGGGAACCTGTCTACAATGGCGACCAAACGCTTCGCGAACGTCCCAGCGGATAAACAAGCAGCGATGGAACGCTGTGTGCTGGATGTCAAGAAGCGGAGCGGGCTGCCCAAAGATCGGGCGATTGCGGTCTGCTATTCCAGCGTCGTCGGCGGCAAGAGCCTGGAAGAGCTGATCGACAAGGAGTTGAGCTTGAACGCGAAAGAACGGCGCAAGCAGCGGCGGGTAGAGGATCGAAAATTGGATCGCGCTTTACTGAAGCAAGAAAGTGGCGCGCCTCTTAGCTTGGACGAGATGCGGACCATCGCCGAAGAAGATCCGCTGGATCAGAGTGTCAGTCAGGAGCAGGCGGCCGCCGAGATCGCGGCGGCGCTGACTGGAAAAGACTTCGACGGTCAGCTGATCCGAGTCGCTGATCCCGGCGATCTCATTGATTTCAAACGTCCGATAACTACCACTCAAAGTTCGACCGAGGCCATCTCGACAGTCACGAATCCGGTCGATACTACCCAGCCGGTTTCCGAACCCGACGAAAAAATGATCCATTATCCCGATGAGGGCATGTCTCACAATCCCGATCTGCCCGCGAACGGGGCCACGACTTTCGATGAGCTGGATTCTTATCGCGAGGCGCTCCATGAAGCCCGGGCGATCCGGGATGTCACCGGCGACTTCGAAATGCTGGTCGGGAACGTGCTTGCCAAGAGCGAACCCGGAGAACTCGGAGACCGCATCGTCTCGCTTGGCGAGGAGATGAAGACTCGGCTCGAGAATCCGCCCGAGGAGAAGGCCAGCGAAGAGATCGGGTTCGTTGCCCGGATCAAAGAGGCCTTGCAGAAGGCCAAAATCACTCGGACCGCGGCCAAGAAGATGGACATCGGGGCACCGGCCGCAGGCAAGTCCTCTGGCTTCCGAGTCGAGAAGGCTCTCGATGGCTCCTGGCGCTGGTTCGGCTGGGTCTCCAACAAGTTCCGGGATCGAGACAAACCGGCCGAGCCGAAGCTGGGCGGCCAGATCCTGAGCGAGGCCGCGCACAAGGAATTCGTGGAATGGGCGACCGCTGACCCGAAGCGAATGCCGGAGCTCTGGCCCTGGCACACGAAAGAGGGCGCCCACGATCTGCCGGCGGACTGGATCGATTACGCCGACGGGTTTCTCATGATGAGCGGAGCCCTGACCGCAAAAGAAGCGGAGCGAGTCCAGCAGCTCGCGGCGAAGCACGACCTCGCCATGAGCCACGGCCTGATCAATTTCGATTACGATAAGAAGAACGGAGTGATCCGGAAGTATCGGACGTTCGAGGCCAGCTATCTCCCACGGGAGCACGCCGCGAACGAATGGACCGACATCGAAACTCTACAGAAGGAGA
>Ga0209751_10004039_pt1 | contig 14095 bp, 14 predicted proteins | sample RifCSP13_1_FD_184019 | JGI IMG/M metagenome (GOLD analysis project Ga0209751, IMG submission 184019) | Soil microbial communities from Rifle, Colorado - Rifle CSP2_sed 13_1 (SPAdes) (version 2) | ecosystem: Environmental > Terrestrial > Deep subsurface > Rock core/Sediment | place: Rifle... | reverse complement strand
CAGCCCGGCCAGGTCCGCTTCCAGGCGCTGGCGCTCTTCGTTCAACGCTGCGCGACGTTCCAGCAACGCGCGCCGGCGCTCGTCGGCCACCGCCAGCCCGCGGCTGGCGCCTTCTCGCCCGGCGTGAAGTTCCGCCAGGCGACGGTGCCACTCGTTGAGCTGCACGCGCAGTTCCTGCGTGCGGGAGCGCAGCTCGTTCAGTTCCTTGCTGTGTTCGGCCTGCCTGCGGCGCGCCCCTCCCAGTTGATCTTCCTGCCCATCCGCTTCCTGGCGTCGCTGGTGCAGATCGGCTTGGGCGCGGTTCCAATGATAGCCGTACCATTCGCGCAGGGTGTTCTTCAACTGCGATCGTAGCGTGGACCATTCGATGGCGCGTTCCGCCTGTTTTTCCAGGCTGCGCAGGCGCGGCCTCAGTTCGGCGAGAATGTCTTCGACGCGTTCCAGGTTGTGCAGCGTGGCCTCGAGCCGCCGCAGCGATTGTTCTTTGCGCGCCCGGTACAACCCGATGCCGGCCGCTTCTTCGAACAGGCGCCGCCGCTCGTCGGATCTCAGGGTCAGCGCCGAGTCCAGCAGGCCCTGGCCGATGATCGTATAGGTGCGCTCGGAAAGCGCAGACTGCGAAAGCAGTTCCGAGACGTCCTTCAATCGCACCTTTTGCTGGTTGATCAGGTATTCGTTGTCTCCGTCGCGGTAAGCGCGGCGGGTGACGGACACTTCGGAGAAATCGATAGGCAGCCAGCCCTCGCTATTGTCGAAGGTGATGTTGACGGCTGCCATGCCGGAGCGCGGCCGCTTCTCCGAGCCGGCGAAGATCATGTCCTCCGTCTTGCGCCCGCGTAACACGCTGTAGGATTGCTCGCCCAGCACCCAGCGGAGTGCATCGGCGATATTCGATTTGCCCGAGCCGTTCGGCCCGACGACGGCCGTTATTGGACCCGCAAACTCGAACAGGGTCCGAGTGGCGAACGTTTTATAGCCGTTCAGCTCGAGGGATTTGAGTCGTAAGTTCTTCATTCAGTAGATAGTAGACAGTCGACAGTTACTAATTAATAACCAATAACTAGTAACAATTTCCAATCTTTCTCCAGTCTCCACTCTCCAATCATCCCTCCAGCTTTTTCATCGCCTCTGTCGCCGCGACCTTACTGGCTGCCTGTTTGCTGCGGCCTTCGCCGCGGCCGACAGGCTTTCCGCTAATCATCACCTCGACATGGAAATACTTGCTGTGGTCGGGGCCGCTCTCGGAAATGATGCGGTACTGCGGCGCCCCCAGGCCTCGCGCCTGTACCCATTCCTGCAGCAGGCTCTTGGGATCGCGGTCCGTATTTCCGGCCCGGATCTGGGTCACGGCCTTGGCCAACAGCGGATCGAGAAAGGTCTCCACCGCCTGGATGCCCGCCTCCAGGTACACCGCGCCCACTATGGCTTCAAAGGCGTTGCATAGCATGGCCAGGCGGCGGCGTCCGCCGCTTTCCTCTTCGCCGTTGCCCATGCGCAGCGCCTGGCCGATCTCGATCTGCGCTCCGAACTCCCCGAGGCGATCGGTGCTGACCAGAGCGGCCCGCAGGCGGGTCATCTCGCCTTCGCTCATCTCCGGGAAGTGATTGTAAAGCCAGGCGCCAACGGCAAAGTCCAGAACGGCGTCACCCAAAAATTCCAGGCGCTCGTTGTCTTCGAGCGCTTCGGGGTGCTCGTTGAGGTACGAGCGATGGGTGAGCGCCCGGCTGATGAGACGCACGTCCTTGATGGGCAGCGATAGACGCTTGGCAAAACTTTGCGCGGGTTCCAGCCCCGGGCTTTCGTGAACCATCCCGCATCCTCCCGGAACTCAGTGGACGTCAGCCACCCCTCCCCGCGAGGAGTAGCTAGCGGTCACGTAGTTCCAACTCTTGGATTTTAGTACGTTCTACGCGTATTTGCGCAGAACTAAGACTGCATTGTGGCCGCCAAAGCCAAAGGCATTAGTGATGGCCACACCGATCTCTTTTTCGCGCGCCTTATTGGGCACATAATCCAGGTCCAGCTCCGGGTCAGGCTCTTTGTAGTTGATGGTCGGCGGAATAATGCCGTTGCGTATAGCCAATATGCATAATAAGGCTTCCAACGCGCCGGTAGCGCCCATCATATGCCCGGTCATCGACTTGGTTGATGACACGGGTATGTCGTAAGCCTTCTCGCCGAAAACCGCCTTGATGGCGCGCGTCTCGGAGAGGTCGTTGAGCTGCGTCCCGGTGCCATGGGCGTTGATGTAATCCACGCCATTCAGGTCTACTCCCGCGGTCTGCAAAGCGCTACGGATGGCTTGCGACCCGCCGATGCCTTCGGCGTGGGGCGCGGTGATGTGATACGCGTCCGCCGACGCCGAGTAACCGGCCAGCTCCGCCAAAATATCGGCGCCGCGCGCTTTGGCATGGCTCTCGGATTCCATGATCAGGATGGCGGAGCCCTCGCCGATGACCAGGCCGTCGCGATTCTTATCGAAGGGGCTAGGCGTGCCGTCGTTCAAGCCGCGGCGCGACATGGCCTGCATGCGGTCGAAGGCGGCCACCGCCGTCTTGACAATGGCGGCTTCCGCCGCGCCCGCAATGGCAACGTCGACCATCCCCGAGCGCAGCATCATCCAGGCCGTGCCGATGCCATCCTGACCTGAAGCGCAGGCCGAGGCCACCGAGAGCGCCGGACCCTTGGCGCCGGTATCGATACCCGCCAGGCCCGCAGCCCCGTTGGGCATCAGCATGGGAATTAAGAATGGACTGGCGCGCCGCGGGCCGCCGCGCTCGATTTCCAGTACGCCATCCTCCAGCGACTGGATGCCCCCGATGGCGGCGGAGATGACCATGCCAACCCGGGGTGCATTTTCCTCAGTGATCTGGAATCCGGAATGCTTGAGCGCCTGGTCGACCGCCGCGGCGGAGAATAATTCATAGCGGTCGCGGCGGCGAACTTCGCGCGCATCGACGTATTGCGTCGGGTCGAAATCCTTCACCTCGCAGGCGACGTGTACCAGGAAATCGCTGTGATCGAACAGGGTGATGGGCCCCAGGCCGGAAACGCCGTTGACGATGTTATTCCAGGTTTGGTCCACGGTGTTGCCCACGGCATTCACCGTTCCCATCCCAGTGATCACAATTTTCTCGGCCATGAATAGCTCCTCGATTTACAATGCTTTTTTGCTGCTCGTACCCACGCAGAGCGTGGGTACGAGCTTCGCACTCCGCGTCACTATTACAACGCTTTCAAACCTGAACCGCTGAGTATCAACACAATTGGCTCCGGCAATTCAGTAGCGAACTCCTGCAATGCAGCCCAGACTATGGCTGAAGTAGGCTCCACAAATAACCCTGCCTTGGCGAGCGAGTCGCGGGCGGGCAGGATCTGCTCTTCTTCCACGGCGACGAAGCGTCCGCCGCTGGCTTCGACGGCTTTCAGCAGTTCGTCGCCGCGCAACGGCTGGTGAATGCGCACGCCTTCGGCCAGCGTTTCGCCTTCCGTAACCCAGGCCAAGCCGGCGGCGCCCTGCGTACTCAGCGCCCACAACGGGGCACAGGCCCTGGCTTGCACACCGACCAGACGCGGCTGATTTTTGATTATACCTGTGGCATGCAACGCGGTGAATCCGTAGGCAATGCCCAACAGCAGGCTGCCGTGCCCCACAGGCGCTACGACAGCGCCCGGCGCTTCGCCCAGTTCTTCGTACAGTTCGTAAGCAATGGTGGCGATGCCCGGCAGTCCAAAGGGCAGGTAAGCGTGGCTGGCGTAGACTGCGCCCTCGTCGGCTGCCTTCCGTACCGCCGCGGCCGCCTCGGACCGCGGGCCACGCACCGGCGCCAACTCCGCGCCGTACACTTCGATCTGGTGACGCTTGGGTCCGGAAGTGTAGTCGGGCACGAAGACGCGCGCATGGATGCCGGCGCGCGCCGCGTAGGCGGCGAACGACGCGCCGGCGTTGCCGGACGAATCTTCAACCGCTTCGGTGACGCTGCGCGAAGCAAGGAGAGACGCCAGCGGCGCAGTGGCGCGATCTTTGAACGACCCGGTAGGGTTCAGGAATTCGAGTTTGAAAGCCAGCTTGCGCCCTAAACCCTGCCCTTCGACCAGCGGGGTGTCGCCTTCCCCGAGATGAATGAGCGTCGCGTCCGCTGGCAGGCCAAAGGTGTGCCGATACCGCCAGATGCCGGGCAGGTCCGGCTCGATCTGGTCGATGGAAAAATTGAGCGCTCCGGCCAGCGAGTAGACCCCGCCGCAATGAGGACAACGATAGGGCGTTCCGCTTTTCGGATAGGGACGGTGGCAGTTGCTGCAATGGAAGGAGGTCATGGTACAGGATGATTTTAAATCATTAAAGGTAAAACCTTTGTGCAACAGAAAAACAAAACCATTTTATGATTTCTGATCGCTGATTTTATGATCTGAGATTTGTGTAACGTGGTGCTTGGAATCCCTTGAATACGGAATCCGGCTGCTGGATCCAAAGGGATTACTCGTTCAGGCGGAGCCTTCCCTGAGAGAAGCGAGCGGGCCCTTCTCAGGATGGCAATGTAGACTATCAGTCGGTCTAGGTTTTTTAATCGAAAAGAATCTCGAAGGTATTGCTCGCTGCAATTTTGGAGAGGAAATGATTACCACCTCATTAGCTTTTCCATCTCCGCTCGGATCACTTCCACACTTGGGATCACCACGTTCATCAGCGGGATATTGAACGGAATGGGCACATTAGGAACTGCGACGCGCTGGATGGGCGCGTCGAGGAAGGTGAAGCAGTCCTGCGCCAGCGTCGCGGCAATCTCGGCGCCGAAGCCGCCGGTCAAAGCGTCCTCGTGGGCGACCAGGCAGCGCCCCGTCTTGCGCACCGAAGACAGCACCGTTTCCTTGTCCCACGGCGAAACCGTGCGCAAGTCGATGATCTCCACGCGGCCGGCAGACGGCTGTGCCGCTTCCAGGCAGCGGTGCAGCATCTCGCCCCAACTCACAATGGTGAGATCGCTGCCTTCCTGCACCACGGCGGCTTTGGCGAAGGGGAGGGCATACTCATCGCCCGGGTAGGGGCGGCGAGAAGGCGGCGTGTCGTAGAGGGCGCGATGTTCGAGGAATAGCGTGGGGTCGTGGCCGCGCAGCGCGGCACGCAGCAAGCCGACCGCGTCGGCGGCGTTTGAGGGCATGGCCACGTGCCAGCCCAGGCTGTGCGCGTAAATGGCTTCGCCGGACACCGAATGCCAGGGGTCGCCGGTCTTCTTGCTGTAGCCCACCGGAATGCGAATCACGACGGGCGCGGCGAACTTGCCGGCGGTGCGCCAGCGGATCCACCCTGTGTCGTTGATCTGTTCGGTGGCGGGGTCGGCGTATTTGCGAAATTGGATCTCGGGCAGCGGGGTGAGGCCGGCCAGCGCAAGACCGGCGGCACGGCCGACGATGCCTTCTTCGGAGAGCGAAGTGTCGAACACGCGGCGGTCGCCGAACTTGCGCTGCAAGTCCAGCGTGACGCGATGCACGCCGCCGCGGGGGCCGACGTCTTCGCCGAAGATCAGCAAGCGGGGGTTGAGCGCCAGCTCCGCTTCCATGGTGCGGCGAATGGCTTCGGACATGTTGATGCGAGCACCCTCGGTTTCAGGTTTAAGGTTTAAGGTTGCGGGTGGCTTTTTGAGGGTTGGTGGAACTTGGGGGGAGTGCTCACCTGAGGAGAAGAGATGCAAAGGCGAGGAGTCGAGCGGCGGATTCGGATTTTGTTCGGCGGCGGCAAGCTGGGAGCGGACATCTTCGCCAACTTCTTTCGTGATCTGATCCCATTGGGCTTTGATCATCATCTTGCGCATAGCCACAAGAGGATCTTTAGCTTGTTCGTCTTTTATCTGCTTGGAGGACTTGTAGCCGGTCTGATCCTCGCCGAAGGTATGACCGGAGAGGCGCGGCACCTCGACGCGCAGCAGGCACGGACCAGTTCCGCTGCGCACATGCTTCACCGCATCCAGCACCAGGAGCGCAGTCTTTTCGGTCTCGGTACCGGGCCCGCTGAGCACGCGCAAATTCTTGTATGCAACCAGGTTGGCGGCGATGTCGCCGCCGGGGGTCTGGAAGATACGCGGCACCGAGATGCCGTAGCCGTTGTCCTCGATGAAGAACAGCATCGGTAGTTTGAGCGTCGTGGCAATGTTGAGCGCGGCCCAGAAGCCATTGGCGGCCACCGACCCGTCGCCGCCCAGGGCAACCGCAATTGCGCCGTCCCAATTCTTGTCCTTGAGTTCTTGCTGGTAATAAGGGATCGCCTGTGCCCAGCCGGCGACAGGAGAATACTGGGCGCCCACCGCGCCGGAGGCTGGAAGCACTGTGACGCCGCGGCGCGGCGGCATGGAATAGACCACGCCGACATCGCGCCCTTCAGACGACGAACCCGTGCGCGCCAGGTCGGCGGCGAAAGCTTCTTGTGACGTCAGACCGACGGCCAGCATGAATGGCCGCGAGCGATAGTAGACGCCGGCGCCGTCGTGCGGGTGCGTGAGCTGCAGGCCCAGCAGCACTTGGGCCAGTTCGTGGCCTTTGGAAGAGAACTGGTAGGTGACCTTGCCGCTGGGCGCCAGTTCCTGCTCTTCGATCTCATCAATGGCCCGCGAGGTGAGCATGAGCCGCGCCACCTGCGCCCAGTCGACTGCGGGTGCCGAGGCCTTGCCTGGAGTTTTGCGTTTGGGCGAAGTTCTAGATTTGGCTTTCTGCATGCTTCTCTATCCAGCCTTCGGCGAAGTCAAACCATTTTGAGTTCAAAGACTTGATCGGCTCGACCTTCCTGGATCTGCGATAGCCTTTGATTTGCTTCTCCCTGGCGCTGGCATCATAGGCGTCAGCATATTCTTCATAATAAACCAGTTTCGTTATCTGGTACTTCTTCGTGAATCCCGGAATTTTCCCCAACTTATGCTCGAGGACTCGACCTTCCAAGTTGCTGGTTACGCCAGTGTAGATGGTTCGGGTTTTGCTGGACATGATGTAGACGTAGTAAGTGTGCTCATCCATGTGCTAAGACTTTTTCTGTCACTCCAAGCGAAGCGAGGAGTCCCTCCAGCCCTAGCAAGTCAAGTGAGTCTCGCTACGACTAGAGGGATTTCTCGCGGCGTCACGGCTGCCTACGGACGCCTTACTGGTTCGGAATGACAGAAGAGAGTTCATGTTATTCGGTGAATTCGAGCTCGAAGTCCAGGTCTTCGTCCCAGGCGTCGTCGCGGCGCAGTTCGATATCCCCGAATAGCGCTTCTTGCTGGGCAGAGATTCGGTAGCGGCGTACCAGCTCGAGGATGGCCAGAAAAGTGATCACCATGTGGAGGCGACCAGGCGAAGTCTTGATCAGCTCTCGAAAGCGGACCAGTGTGCTGGCTTTCAGCGAGTTGGCGACAAGCAGGATCTTTTCGCGAATGGTGATCTTTGGCGGAGCGACCACTTCGCGCAATGGCGTGCGCAGATCTTCACGGTTGAACACGCGGACCGCGGCCGCATACAGATCATGGACCGATACATTGCTCAGGTCCAGCCGCCCTTCGATCTTGGGGGGAGGCGCCATGCGCAGGTGAGTGCGCAGATGGTCTGCCTGGCGGCCTGCCAGCAGCCGGGCCAGCTCCTTGAACTGCTTGTACAGGAGGAGCTGCAGCACCAGGGCTTCACCGGGGTCTTCTTCATCCGGCATGCGTAGCACCGGCCGCGGCAGCAACGCCTCGGACTTGATCTGCATGAGACGCGATGCCACCACGATGAACTCGGAGACGCGCTCGGCGCGCAATTCCTGCAGGGTACGCATGTAGGCCAGGAACTGGTCGGTGACCTGGGCCAACGCCAGCTTGGTGACGTCCAACTCGGCGCGCTCGATGAGTTGCAGCAGCAAATCCAGCGGCCCCTGGTAAACGTCCGTAGCGACCGTGTAGGGTTGAGGTGCGTTTTGATGCAGAAGCGAAAGCACGGAAGGATTATAGCAAGGGATGAAGGATGAGGGATGAAGGATGAAGTGGTCTTGGTGCTAGGTAAGAGGACGTATGGCAACGACGTCAAAAGAGTAGAATAATACTTGCGCTAGAAAAGCGCGCCGATAGGAGATTAAATGCTGAGTGAACCCATACATGTGACCGACGAGGCCTTCGAAAAGTCTGTATTGAAATCGGAGACGCCGGTCGTTGTTGATTTCTGGGCGCCGTGGTGCGGCCCATGTTTGCGGGTTGCGCCGGTGCTGGATAAGCTGGCCAAGGACTACGCCGGCAAGGTGGTCGTGGCCAAGGTAAATACCGATGAGAACCCCAAGTGGGCGCAAGAGTATGGCGTGCAGGGCATCCCGACCATGTTGTTCGTGGCCGGCGGCAAACTGGTGCACCGCCAGGTTGGCGCAATGCCCGAGCCGATCCTGCGCGAGCTGTTCGACCAGTTCGTCGATGTGGCGAAGCCCAAGCAGGCTGAGGCGGCTGCCTAGGGTAAAAGTGGACATGTAGCCAAGTACACAAAGTAGACAATTAGATAAGGGGAGATGTGGAATAGTGACGGAGGCTGAATTGAATTCTCAGCCTCCGTTTTTTACTATAATGACCGCATGCTGATACTTAGTTTGATAGTTGGGTTGTTGTGTAGTTTGATCGTTAATTACCTAGCTGACGTACTTCCTGCCACCAGAAGATTGTCAAGGCCCGATTGGTGGCCGGTGAGCGGCGATGGAGTACGAGAATATTTTTTACGGCCGCGGGTTTTGATCGTCATTACCACATCGCTTATAAGCGCGTTTTTGATATACCAATTTCCTCCCACGGATTTCCCACTTACCTTGTTTACCAGTGTACTTATGTACTTCCTCCTGGTGGCCGTAATAGATATCGAGCACCGCGTGGTGATGCATCCGGTGAGCATTGCAGGAGCCGTCATCATGGCCGGGATCGGCGTCTTTCGCGGCCACAGCCTGCTGGATTCAGCGATCGGTGGGGCGGTGGGCTTCGGATTCATGCTGGCCATCTATTACCTCGGCGATTGGCTGGGGCGATTGATGGCGCGGGCGCGCAATGAGCCCTGGGAAGAGACTGCGCTGGGCTTCGGCGACGTCAACCTGGCGGGCGTGATCGGCTTGCTGATGGGCTGGCCGGGAGTGATCGCGGCGTTATTCGTTGGAATGGTGGCAGCTGGATTATTCAGCGCCGTGTTCTTGCTGATCAAGATGTTCAGCGGCAAATATCGCGCATTCGCATCGATTCCCTACGCGCCATTTTTGTCCCTGGGTGCGGTGGCAACTGTGGTGGCGGGGATTTATATAGGGTAAGCGCTAGATTGCCCGGCGGATAAGGCCTGCCTCCCAATGACGGACAGGTTTGAAAACCTATCCTTACAAAGACCAACCATTGGCGCGAGCCGTTCACTGCAGACAGGGATAACTTTGCGGAGTAATCTCCAGCGGCGATGTGGAGTGACCGCATCTTTAGGCGGAGTCGAGGCTTTAGCCGGTCATCGGGGAAACCGTCTAAATCCTTGCCTCCTTATATAGAGACGCGTCATCGATTGGCATTGATGTATTCAAGAACCTTCTGCAAGACGAGGTCGGGATTAATTGAATCAGTAACGATTTCTAAGTCCGCATGCTCACGAGCGTGCGCCAGGCGCGGCTGCTGGTCGTCATATTCAGATTGCATCCAGTTTATGCCTCGAGCCACGGTGGTTTTGTAGTCGCATTGCAGGTAGATCAGAATGTCGGGTTTGGCAATTTGCTGCCACATGCGTGGGGCGAATGAATGTTCCTGGGCGATCTGGGTGGCCTCGTATTCCGCACTTTGCAAACCGCGCACCAGTGTGGATTTCCCAGACTTGCACGGGCCAACCACACCGATGTGTACGCGAGCGCTGGCGCGCTCGCTTTTGGAGTTACCAGTCTGCTTCGATGCTCTAGGCAACTCCCCTTCCTTGCTTCGATTCAATATAGCCAAGAGGTAGGCGGGCCCACATCCTGCGAACTTCGTCTTTACCGCGCGGAAGCACACCAAGGACGACGACGCTGATGTCATCGCCGGGACGGTTCTGCTCGCGTTTGAGGGCTTCGGCCATCAGGCCATCGGCAACGTCCTGGGGCGCGGCGTCACTGGCGAGCAGTCGGTCGAACTCGGCAGGGACGTCCAGGGGATGATTGCGGCGAAATCCTGCGAAGGGCAAACCATCCGTATACAAGGCGACGAGCAAGCCTGAACGCAGGTCAAGTTCTGTGATGACGGGTCGCGTACCGCGGCGCAGGCCGACGGGCGGGCTTTCTTCATCCAGAGCCTTCGTCTTTCCGTCTGCATGCACCAGCACTGGGCTGGGATTATTGCGGGTAACCACCAGGGTGCGGGATTCCAGATCTATGGACAGGATATTCAGCGTCGATTGCACTTTTCCATCGCGGTGTGTGTACAGGTAATCGGAGGCGGCGCGGGCCGCTGCGCCGTCGCGGACACCTTCGGCAAGCAGCGCAATGACCTTGCGCACTACCATGTTGGAGATCAGCTTGGCGCTTTTCCCGGAGCGCTGGCCGTCCGCCAGCACTACCGAGAGCCCGCCGGCCGGGCGCTCCACGACTTCGAGCGTATCGCCGCTTTCGGAAGAAGCGTATTTGTTGATCTTAGCCACACCGATCTGGATTTCCATCGGGGGGATTGTAAATTAATTTGTTAGTTTGATAGTACTTAGTCAGGTAGTTGGGCAGGCTGGTAGTCAAATCAGCTAATCCGCTAATTGGCTAACCAATCGGTTTGATTAATGGATTAATTGATTGGCTTACCAATAATGAGCATTACTTCGGATCCCGGCAGATGCATGCGGTTTTCCTCAACAGAGAAACCTGCGCGACGGAGGGGATCGCTGTAGCGTGTATCCCAGCTTCCCGCCTGGCCGGTGACGCGGAAGAGCCAGGCGGCGGCACGCTCCCATAGGCGATTGCCGCGGACCCAGGCGACCGGCAGTATCACCAGTTTTCCGTCTGTGACCAGGACACGCTTGGCCTCAGAAAGCGTTGCCTGTTGAACGATGTATTCAGAAGGAAAGGTCGCCACCAGTTGATCAAATGAAAGTGAGGGAAAGGGAAGATGCGCCGTTGTGGCGCGAACCAGCAAAGGGATGCTGCGGTTTTTAGATAGACGACGACGCGCGATCCGCCCCATTTGGCGACTGCGGTCGATGCCAAATGATTGCAGGCCTTTATTATGTAAAGCTAACTGCAGGTGACCGGGGCCGTGACCGAGTTCAAGGACGCGGAGCCCGGGTAATTCGGGGAGGGTAGCAAACACCCAATTTTTCCAGCGGCCCAAAGAAACGACCCAGGCGACAAGGTCGTAGGACCAGGCGAGTGGTTCGTAGATCAGATAAAAGAAAAAGAATAGGAAACGTATGAAGAGGTTAGGCGCCGGGCGCGGGCCGCCGGGCATGGGCTCACGCGCCGAGGACTTGGACCTCGACGCCTTGCTTGCGCAGCCAGTCGATAGCGGATTCGATGAGACCCGCGGAACCCACCAGTTGCACTTCCAGCCAGCCTTCAGAGGGATTCACCTCGGCGCGCAAAATGTTGACAGTCAGATCGCCATAATTGCGTATCAACTGGTTGACAATAGGCACGTTGACGATCGAAGGCGGATAAATGAGGCGAACGACTTGTTCGGTCACAATCAGGCTCCCGTGATCAGGCTAACGCATTCTAGCACGGAACGATTACGTGGACACATTTGCAGACGTGGCATGTTCAGCTAATTGGCCGCAGCCCGCCTGGATGTCGATGCCGCGGCGGACGCGCACAGTGCAGGAGATTCCACGTGATTGCAGAATTTCGCGAAATGCTGCAACCCGTTCGCGCGTGGATCGCAGGCCGTCGTAACCGCGAGTCGGGTTGAGTGGAATTACATTCACATGGCAATTGAGCCCATGCAGCAATTCAGCCAGGCGGCCGGCCTCCTCCGGACTATCGTTTACGTTCTGGATCAGCGCCCATTCGAAAGTGATACGGCGGCTGGTGACCTCTACGTATTCGCGGCAGACCTGGATCAAATCCTTGACAGGATAGCGCTGGTTGACGGGGAGCATGGAGGAGCGCAACTCATCTTGCGTGGCGTGAAGGGAAATAGCAAGACCGATCTGGCGCTTTTCTGCGGTGAAGCGCTTGATGGCGGGAATGAGGCCGACGGTCGAGATCGTAAAGCGCCGAGCGCCCATGTTGAAGCCGCCGGCATCGCCGAGGCGGTCGATGGCTGCCAGGGTGGCTTCGTAGTTGTGGAACGGTTCGCCCATGCCCATGAGCACCACATTGGTTACGCGCTCTCCTTCGTCTTTGAGTTGGCGGGCGAAGTAAAGGACCTGCTCGACGATCTCGCCGCTGCTCAGATTGCGGCGAAAACCCATTTGTCCGGTAGCGCAGAAGACGCAGCCCATGGCGCAACCGGCTTGGGTGGAAATGCACAACGTGTTGCGCTCTTCGTAGCGCATGAGCACAGTCTCAATGGGTTGGCCGTCTGGCAACATAAAAAGCACCTTGGTGGTCTGGCCGTCTTTGGAGTGGAGCCGCTCGGCTTCATGCAGATTGCTGAAACTGGACTCTGCCGCCAACTGTTGGCGTAGTTCTCTTGGAAAGGTGGAGAAATCTTCGGGACGAGACCAAAACTGCTGGTAGAGACCGTCCCATAGCTGTCTGGCGCGATATGACGGCTGACCCCATACTTTGAATAGGGCAGTTAGGCGCTCAATGTCGAGATCGTAAATGAGCTGCATGGGCATTCAGGCGGATATTATCCCCCAACATTGTTAGATTTATATACGTGTTGCGTATTGCGTTACAGTTAGATACCATGGCGCTAACTTGGGCTCCTTGAAAACGGCCATGAACGCAGCCAAAGAGAATGCGTCGTCATCGTCTTCCATAGAGAATTTTTGCCCGGATCCGGTAAGAAGACCGATAAGAAGAATGCGATCACCTTACTGAAAGCGTAGGTGGATAGGTTGACGGCAACGATGTGTGCGCCAAAAGAGGTGACAACCCTACGAATCCTAGGATTGCCGCCAGGAGAAGATTACTTTTCATAACTTTTCGATGAGGGTTACTAAATCGTTTTCGATGTAATCCGGCGCTGGCTTCCATGCGCGCGCGGCGGCTTTGCCGGTGACACCGGAGAGCAGCAATGCGGTGCGGCAGCCTGCCTTTTGTCCAGCAACCACATCGGTTTCGACGCGGTCACCGACCATGAGAGACTCCTCGGGAAGGATACCGAGCTGAGCAAGCGCGCTATCGAGCAAGGCGGGCTCGGGCTTGCCAATGATCGTGGGCTTCACACCTGTGGAAGCTTCCAGAGCGGCAAGGATGCTGCCGGCGCCAGGCACCTGGCCGTCGGGCGAGGGCAGCGTGCGATCTGGATTGGTGCCGATGAAGGAGGCGCCGGCGCGAATGAGTCGTGTGGCGGTGGCGAGCTTTTCGTAGGTGAGGTAGCGATCGAGACCCACTACAACAGCAAGGGGGTTGTTTTCATTGATTTGAAATCCCTGATCGTGAATGGCTTCGCGTAATCCTCGTTCGCCAATGACGTATACGTTGCCGCGATTTGGATGCTGCTGCGAAAGGATGTGGGCGGCCACCTTAGACGAAGTATGAATTCTTTCGGCTGGGATTTCAACGCCGAAGCCCCTGAATTTCTCCTGATACTGTTCAACTGTTTTTGTGGCGTTGTTGGTGACAAAGGCGGTTTGCAAGCCTTTGGCCTCGATCTTTTGCACTAAAGCAGGAAGGTCGCCGATCGGTTCTGTGTCGCGCCAGAGTACGCCGTCCATATCGAGGAGGAGGGCGCGGAGTTTGGGAGGGGGCATGGCCGTGGCATTATAGCGGGGGAGAAGGGAGCAAGGGGAGTAGGGGAGCTAGGGAGCGGGGAGGGATCAAAAGAGCCGAGCAATTGCTCGGCTCTTTGTGTGGATTAGCGGGAATTACTACTTACCAGCTCAGGTTTGGAGAGCACCTGATCAACCAGGCCATAGGTGACAGCCTGGTCAGCCGTAAGATAGAAGTCGCGGTCGGTATCGTGCTCAATGACTTCGACAGACTTGCCGGTTGCCTCAGCCAGTATCTCGTTGAGACGCTGCTTGAGACGCAAGA
>Ga0209751_10004036_pt1 | contig 14099 bp, 9 predicted proteins | sample RifCSP13_1_FD_184019 | JGI IMG/M metagenome (GOLD analysis project Ga0209751, IMG submission 184019) | Soil microbial communities from Rifle, Colorado - Rifle CSP2_sed 13_1 (SPAdes) (version 2) | ecosystem: Environmental > Terrestrial > Deep subsurface > Rock core/Sediment | place: Rifle... | reverse complement strand
ATTCCCATGGTTCGGCCCGCGCACTGCCGAGCCGCGCTCCCCCAGGCTGTGGCACGTCGAGCACTTGCCCTTGCCCCAATAGAGGGCCTCGCCGGCTTCGGGATTGACGCCGGCAGCCGCCGCGGCTACCCCTCCCCCGCCGGAGATGGCCGTGACCAAAGCGCCGATGTAGACGAACGCGCCGAGCATGACCAGGACAAACACCACCGTCCGCCCGCCGGGCCACAGGTAGGTCGCGAGGGCCGAGGCGGCGAGGAACCAGAGGATCCATGGCAATAGGAAAGCCGGCGCGTCGGCGACGAGGGCAATGAACGTGCCTAAGCAAGCAAGCGCAGCAAGAATGCGAACGAGTTTGTTCATAATCTCATCTTCGCGTGGGACACGGATGAACAGAGAGGCTTTGTTTATCCGTGTTCATCCGTGCCCAAGCTTTTTCTAAACGCGTCCGTCGAATTCTCCCAGGCGGCTTGGCTGAGGCCGAGCAGCCATGCGCGAATCGCTGCCCGCTGAGCGGAGGTCAGCGTTTCCACTGGCTCGCAGTGGAGCGCGCTCTGCTTAGAGAGGTAGCGCGCCTGGCCGCTGGCCGGATCCACCGCCAGGTGCGCCACGCCAAGCGAGTAGAAACCGCGCAGTTCACCGTAGAGAGCGTAGCCCGAGACGATGACGGTCGTATAGCGCTCACCGCTGTTGACCGGCGCGATGTCGGCCACCTCGCCCCAATCGGCCAGCCCTTCGCCAAGCAGGGTGTTACCTTTGAAAAGGAGTTGCGCGTACCATTGAGCCATAAGCGTCAGCCGCCAGGCTTTACGCAGACGGTCTTATCCACCTTGCCCCGAAAATGCGCGTTCGTTGTTTGCTTCACGCCAACGGCTCCTCGGTCAAGTCAATCGCCCGGCGCGCCGCCCGCGGCCCCACGCGCCGCGGGGGCCGGCGTGGGTGCGGCGACTGGCGTCATCGTCCCCTCTTCCACGTCCCCTTTCTCACCCAGGCCCGCCAGCCAGAAGACAAATGCGACGAGGGCAATAAAGGCGGCGACGATGGCGGCGATCACGCGCGCCATGTAAGCCATGGTGGGAGTGGCTGCGCTCTCCGATGTGTCCCGCAGCGCGCCGAAGACGTGCCAGTCCTCGCGCAGGCCGGAGCGGATGAAGCCCATCAGGCTCATCAGCATCACCGCGCCGACGACGAGCAAAATCAGCGCGTACTGGCTGCGCTCGGTCATCAGCCCCCAGCGGATCGCGCCAATCTCCTCTGCCCCCCTGAGCAGCACGATGTCAAGCGCGGTGACGAACACTAACGCGGACATCGTGATGAGCCACTGCGCGACGGCGATGTTGCGTAGAAATGGGTTGGCCTGCGTCATCACGACGAATCCGTAAGGGCCAAGGAGAAAGACCGAGTTGATTACGGTGACAGCCAGGTAAACCACCTGCCCGGCTACGCCCCGGTTGGCGAAGGTCAACCCGACGGCGACGGCCCCGGCGACGACCTCCGCCGTGAGCAAAATCGCCGGCAGCAGGAAGTAGACCCGCTTAGCGGCGTCCAGGTCGAGCGCGCCCGGGTCGAGCGTGAACAGGCTGTAGGCGTACCCACCGAGCACCAGCGCCACGATCCCGAACCCGACGAGCAGGACGACCCTGGAGCCAGCGCCCTGCCGGCTGAAAGGCGCGCGCGCGCCCTTGTTGCCCCGCCGGTAGAGCAGGAAACTCAAGTAGGTGGCGATGATGATGAAGTTGATCACCGCGTTCTTGGCCGCCATCAGCCCCAGGAACTTCAGGGTGGGGTGGAATTGCCCGCCGATCTCGGCCTGCTCGGTCGGGGAGAGCGGCAGGTTGTGCGGCGTCAGCCAGATGGCGAAGCAGATAATCAGAATGACGTCGAGCCACTTGATGTACTTGCCGTAGCGCTCGGCGCCAGGGATGCGGCTCATGCCGCTCCACAGGTAGAAGTTCGCGCCGATGAACAGCGCGCCGATAAGGATGGCCTGGAGGATGAACGTCCACGAGAACGCGCCGCCCATCATGTTGTTGCCCATCACGGCGCTGTACGAGTACACCTCGCGGCCCATGTAATAGCCCGCGAACGGCATGGGGATGAGCGCGGCCACGCCGATGAAGTTGCCGATGTAGCCCATCCAGTCGAAATACGCGCGCGCCTCAGCCGTCTTGGCGTTGAGGAAGCGCACGGCGGCATACGCGCCGACGACGAACCCGCCAAAGGCCACGTTGCCGATGAAGCGGTGAATATTGAGAGGCGTCCATAGCGGGTTGTTGATCGCCTGCCACAGCGTTCCGGTCCACTCGAGCGTGAGCGGGTTGAGGCCGCGCCCAACCACTTCGCCGGTTTCGGCGCTCACCTCGGCCAGCGGCGGACTCATCATGTACGTCACCCACGAATTGGCGATGAGCATGATCATCACGCCGAAGACGTTGAGCAGCACGCCCGTCCACAGATGCCACTTCTTCTTGTCGCCGGTCAGCCGATCCCACGCGTACAGATAAAAGTACATCGTGAAGGCCTCGGCGAAGAACAGCAGGCCGTACCAGGCGTAAGTCGGGCTGAAGATGTCAGACAGGTGCGACATGAAGCTGGGGTAGAGCGCAAACAGGCTGAAAGCCAGCAGCCCGCCGAACGAGGCCGTGGTCGAGAAGGACGCCGCGAGCAACTTGGTAAAGTCGTGGGCCAGCTTGTCATAGCGCTTTTCGCCCGTGCGGTAGCCGACGTATTCGGTGACCGAGGCGAAGATGGGCACGCCCAACACAAAGGCGGCGAACAGCAAATGTAACTGGGCGACTACCCAGACTACCAGACGCGAGTCCAGACTGAAATACTGGCGATAATCCGGGGGACCGCCGTCCTGCGCGATGACCGGGCCGGCCAGGACCAGCAGCGCCGCCAATGCCAGGCCAATGGCCAGATAGGGGCGCAGTCGGGTGAACGCTGCCATCTTCCTCAACTCCTAACCCAGGATGAAGGCAGAAGGATAAAGGCCGAAATTTCGCCTTCCACCTTCATCCTTCGTCTTTGCTTATTTGAACTCCGCGTCCGCCGCCGCTGTCTTGCCGGCCTCGACGGTGACCGTCAGCATTTGTGAGCCTAGCTCTCCGTGCCAGACCTCGACCTGGTACGTCCCTGCCGGAACGTCGGCTAGACTGAACGAGCCATCCGCGCTGGTGACGACAGCGTAAGGGTTCTCCACGACCACAATCGTCGCGTTCATCCACTTGTGCACATCACATGCCACCGGGATGAACTCCGGCACGGTGAACGGGTCGCTCGCCAATTCCTTCTGCGTCCCCGGCTGGGCCTTGTTGAGCGGCGCGTTGTCGAACGGCGTGGTGTGGATGTTGTGCAGGATACCGTCGCTGTTCACGATAGTAAGGGCTGCGCCCACCGGGAGGATGACGACATGCGGCATATAGATGCAGCCCTTTTGGTCAAGCGTGAACTGGCTGCCCAGGCTATCCAACGGTTTGCCGGACGTGATGTCGGTGATGCGGATGACGGCGTTCGCCAAACCGCCCGAGGCATCGGTCTGAACCTTGGCGATCTCCTTGCTCGTTCCGCACACCTCCGGGTCTTTATCTACCGGCACCGTCTCCGGCGCCATGGCCGCGCCGGAATACGTCACTTTGCCAGCGACGGCGCCTCCATTCGACACGGCGCCGCCTTGATACCCTCCTGCCGCCTGAGGCTGTGTCGCGGCCGCGGGAGGTTTCGTCGCCGCCGGAGGTGAGGTGGGTTGCGCGCCGCCCCCGCCCCCACCGCAGGCGGCTAGCAAAACGCTAAGAATTGCCAAAGTCGAGAGCACGGTTGAAATGTGTTTCATCATCTCCTCCTGTGATACGCTCAGCGCCTCAAGAAACTGCTCCGAGCCAAGTCGCAAGGCTGACAGTGTACCCTCAGGCGTGAAAGACCGATCATGCCCTGAGGTCTTGCTCATCGCGCCCATTGCCCTTCTTCGACGATATTTCGGGAGTGGACAGCGGCGCGGCCCACTCCCTCGACCGATTATGCCCGTCGCCCGAACGCCCCGGTCGGGCGGCAGCGGCGTCGGGCCTTAAACCTGTGCCCTGGGCAGGTATCTTCAGAAAATCCCGCAAATGCATCAGGTAATATCCCAAGGCCAACCCGGCTATTCCAAACCCAATGGCGAGGATCAACGACCTGCTCTCTCCCATCGTTTTGAAGTCCGAGAACTGTCGAGCTGCAAAGCCCAGACAGAACAGGATGGCCGTCGAGATGAGAAACCTGTGGAAGGCAATCAGTGACATCGTTGTGCTACGCTCCACGCTTCACGCTTCACGTTTCCTCTGCCCCCGCCTTACCGCCCAGACGATCAGCCATTCCAGCAGACCCGTGACGATCACCGCCGCCGGAATCCAGATGTAATTAATGGGCGGCACTGGCTTTTCGAGATAGATCAAATACCACGACGAGATGGCCCCATTGGCGTCCTGCTCCCCCTGCCAGCCGTCCCAGGCCATGAAGGCGATGGGGATGAACTCGCCAGTCTCAAATTGAACGTCCTCTGCGTCGCTGGTGTTCAGTGCGCGCCGGACGATGAGCGCGTTCTCGCCGTCGGTGAACGACGCCATGCCCTGCGCGTTTTGCGTCGCCTGGGATGTCACCGAACCCGCGCCGCGCGCGTTGCGCTCCTCAACTGCGTTCGTCGCCGCGCTCCAGTACCAGAGGTTGACTGGGTGAGTTGAGTCACCGAAGACGAAATACGGCCGCTCACCGCCTGCGCCCCGCTCTGCGGGGTCGCCGGTCGGCAATTGCGCCGGGAACTCGACAGCCAGCGCATCGGCGGGTTTGCCCCCTGAAGGGGACGTTTCGCCCTCCGCGCCGACATCCTGAAAACGATCGTGCCATTTCACCCGCAGGGCCAACTCGCTCTCGTTATACAGAGCGCGTACCCACACGCCACTAACCGACGGCGTGTAATTACGCGGCTCGCGCATGATCTGCCCCACGAGTGGATAGAAATACTCGGCGGCCCCCTGCCACTCCGCCGCGTTCGGATCGGCCGGGATCGCGCCCTGAACGCGGAAGGCGGTGATGGAAGCCTGCGGCTCGGGGGCGGCATCCGGCGAGAGCGAGTCTACATAGTTTGCCAGGTCCCACACCTGCTCGGGCGTCAGCACATCGGCGTACGAGGGCATGGGGCTGCCGGTGAGTCCGGTGAGCAGGCGCATATGAATGTCGTCCGCCGTCGGCCCACCTCGGAACAGCCAGGCCATCGTCAGGTCGGCGGGGACGATGACGCTGCCGAAGTCGTCGGTCAGCTCGTCGGCGCTCGGGCCGTCGCCCCGCCCGGCCTGGCCGTGGCACTTGACACATTCGGCTGCCTGCCCCGCAAAGAGCTCCTGACCGCGCGCAATGCTCTCGGCGCTCGACTGCACCTTGGCCGCGGCCGCGACTGCCTGGGGCGTTTCGCGTTCAAAGCGCCGGGCGAAGCCTTTGAGATATTGAGCGACGGCCGTCATCTCCTCAACGGTCAGCACCCCTTTCCAGGCCGGCATCATCGTGCCGGGCATCCCGCTGGCGATGATGCGGATGAGATCTTCGTCGGTGGGGAGTTGGCCGGAGGCGGTGGTGCGGATTTTGTACCAGCCTCGCCGGAAGTCGCGCGGGCGGGGGGACATGAACTCGGCCCCCGGCCCGTTCCCGTCGCCCTCCGCTCCATGGCAAATCTCGCAGCGTTGTGTGTAGATCGCCTGCCCATCCGCTGCCTGGGCCGGGGGCGAGGCGCGCGTGGTTTTCATCCCGGTAAGGGCGAAGGCTAACAGGCCAACAAGCATGGCGAGGCCGACGACTGACCCGATGCGTGTGCGACTCATAATCTACTCCAACCCCGCCTCTCTTGGATGCTGATGTGTCGCATCGTACAGGTACAAAATCGCCTGCCAGATTTCCTCTTCCGAGAGCGTCCCTTCCCAGGCCGGCATCGCGCTGTTCCAGCCTTTACCCTCGGTGGGCAGGCCGGGGCCGCCTTTTGCGATGCGCCAGAAGACGTAACCTTCCTGCAGTTGGGCGACGGTGCCCGTGTCGGTGAAATCGGCGGGGCGGGGGTTGAGCGCATTCGCAAAAAGGCCGTTGCCCTTCAGCGCATCGCCATGGCAAAAGATGCAGTGCGTGCCATAGACCACTTTCCCCGACGCCAACGCGGCCGGGTCGGGATTGCCGCTCGCATCGCGGAATGGGTTCTTGGCGGTTTGCAGGTCAATCGTCCGCCCCGCGAAGGTGATGGTAGTCGGCGGAGCCGGGTGAATGGAGCGTAACTCGGCCGGAGCTTCCACGCGCGGTACGACACGTTGGTAGGCCAACCAGCCGACCAGCGCCGGGATGATCACCAGGATCGCCCACCGCAACCCCATAATCCATTTGCGCTCGCGCTCGACGAACAGCGTGATGAGCGGGGCCTTGAACTCATTCCACCACGCATCACTGGCCGAGACCCACAGGAGGACCACGGCGGTCGTAATCCCCATGTAAATGGCCAACAGACTCGACGGGATGGGCGGTTGGATGACGAAGCGATAGACGACCAACGCGCCCAACCAGACCAGCAGGGCCTGCGTGAACTTGTGGTGGAGGGGAGTAATGACTCGGTTCATCCTGTTCCGCGGGGTCCTCTTCTCGCGTTCTCCCAGTTCCTGTGGCCAGGCACTGAAGGAACTCACTGAAGTGAGGCCAAAAACTCGACCACAACCTCCAATTGCCTGGCCGTAAAGCGCTCGCCGAAGTTCGGCGGCATGACGCTGGGATTGAGGCACGGACCGGTGGGGCAGTCCTGCGCAATAACCGCGTTCGGGTCGAGGATGGACTGCCGGATTTCGTCGGCGGCCAACCGCGAGGCCACATGAGAGAGGTCAGGACCTACCTGCCCGGCTGCGCCGAGCGCCTCAACCGTATGACAGGCGGGGCAGCCGGCCTGCGGGATCAACTCCTGCGCGGTCGTCCCGCTGAATTCCGGCCCGCCCCCCTCGCCTCCGCTGCCGCTCGACGCGGCGAGGTCCTGGGGCGTTATCTTGACGGTGATCTCGCCGCCCAGGCTTTCGAGGAACGCGACGACGGCTTTCTGCTCGGCGGGCGTCAGACGCCGGTCGAGGCCCATGCCGCCCATCAAGCAGTCATAACCCTCGACGACGTAGGAGCACGGATCGAGCAGGGCGTTGCGTAAGTACTCCTCGGCGCTCTGGCCGGGGGCGCGCGCCGCCGCGCGGCCCCCTACCCCGTCGAGGTCGGGGGCGCGTGGGCCAGCCTCGCCCAATCCGTGGCAGGTGAGGCAGCCGCCCTTGTCCCCGGTCACAATCTCCTTGCCCGCCTGAGCCAGGTCTTCCGGCGAGGTGTCCACGCTCAATTTGGTCTCGGCTGGGGGGCGCGACTCGATCTGAGGAATGCTGTTCGCAAACCACACGTAGAAGCCGACGATGGCGAGGACGAACAGAGCAACCTTGAGATTCGTGTTCATCGGATCGGTGCAATAATCGGCTATACTCTGCTCTGCAGAGCCACACTGGCGTTCATAAAAGTGAAAGAGGTGGGCCGAAAATCAGTCTCCGGCGGGCGCCTCCGCGGCGGCAGCAACCGCCGGCGCAGGTGCAGGCGCGTGAGCGCCGGACTCCCGCTCGGTCAGACCGTTTATCCAGAAAATGAAACCGATCAGCCCCAGGAAGATCAACACACACACCGAGATCATGCGCGCGGCAAAGCCGAGCGTCGGCGCAAAGGCATCCGGGGAAGTGTCCTGCATCACCTGGTAAACATGCCAATACTGCCGGATCGCGTTGCGGGCGTAGCCCATCAGACCCATGAGCCAGGTGAAGGTGACGGCCAGCAGGACGAGGACGTACTGGGACCGCGCGGGCATCTGCCCCCACCGCATCGGCCCCAGCGAGCGCGCCTTCGCGAACAAGGCGAGGTCCACCAGCGTCGCGAAGAAGAGCACCGCCAGCACCGCGCTCACCTGGTACACCGAGAACCCGATGCGCACGTTGGCCGGGACGAGGTAGCCGTACACGCCCAGGCCGATGACCACGCCTGCCGCCGCCAGCGCCATCACCGCCTGCGACCACTTGCCGATGCGCGCCCACTCCACCGTCGTCTCCTTGCCTGCGCGGCGGTAGAGCATGAAGGAAATGAACGTGGTGAGGATCATGATGTTGACGGCGGTATTTTTGGCGCTCATCACTCCCAGGATGCCGAGGAGGGGGTGGAAGGTGGAGCCAATGCGCCGGGCCTCGGCCAGGCTGGCGACGAGCGAGTGCGGCGTGGCCCAGACGAGGAAGCACAGCGCCAGCACGGCCACCAGATACTTAATGTACCTCTGATAGCGCTGCCCGCCCTCGATGCGCCCCAGGCCCAGCCACAGATAATAGTTCGCTGAGAGGAAGATCACGCCGATGAGCATGGCCTGGATGATCCACAGCCAGGAGAGGAAGCCGCCCATCATGGTGATGCCCATCTGCTGGTTGAAGGCATAGATTTCGCGGCCCAACCAGTAACCGGCGAACGGCAACGGGATCAACCCGATGAGCGCGATGAAGTTGCCCACATAGCCCATCCAGTCGTAATGCGCACGCTCTTCGTCTGACCTGGCGTTGAGGAACCGCACGGCGGCATACATCCCGACCAGCGCGCCGCCGAAGGCCACGTTGGCGATCAGCCGGTGGATGTTGATGGGCATCCACGTCGGGTTGTTGATGGCGGCCCACAGACCCCCATATTGGTCAGAGAGCTGGCCGGTGTTCGGGTCAATCCCCGCCGGACTGATGGCGAAGGTCAGCCAGGCGTTCGCCACGAACATCAACACGGTGCCGAATAGGTTGAGCAGAATGCCCACGCCGATGTGAATCCACTTGCGCTGGGGCGTGCCGCTGAGCCACTCCCACCCGTAGTAATAAAGATAGAGGCTGCCTGCCTCGCCGAAGAAGAGGAGCGGGTAGGCAATCAATGTCGGGGTGAAAATATCGGCGAGGTAGTTGGTGAACCGGGGATAAAGAACGAAGAGGAGAAAAACAAAGACGGCCCCAAAGATGGCCGTCGTCGAGAAGGCTACCAGGAGCAGCCGGGTGAACTCGTGCGCGAGGCGGTCATAGCGGGCGGCGTCCTCGATCGGCTTCGTGCGCGCGCCCACGATCTCGACCACGAGCGCAAACATCGGCACACCCAGGACGAACGCAGCGAACATCAAATGGACTTCCGCTGCGATCCAGATGGCGGCCCGACTGCCGATGACCGGGAAAGCTCGGTAATCAGGCGATCCGCCGCCCGAAATCGAGGACGCCGCGCAGCCAGTCAAAAATAAGGCGGCAACAGCCGCGAGAGAGATGATCCAAATTGAAGAGAGGCGCAAAACCCTGAGCATGGCTCCCTCCCACCGGAGCACAATGAGAGTTTTCGGATGGGATTAGTTTACTTCAATCATTTTCCATGTCAAGTTATTGGTCAGGGGGGGAACATGATCGTCATTTTGACCGTCGTCCTACTTTGTTCTATACTCTTGCGTCCCTAAAAACGTCTTAAGTGCCCACTTGGCAAGGGCCTATGAACTGCGGACACTGCGGCTTCGAGAACCCTAGCGGTTTTGCGTTCTGCGGGAAATGCGGCGCGCCACTCACTCAGGTGTGTCCAGCCTGTGGATTCGGAAATCCGCCTGGCATGGCCTTTTGTGGGAAATGCGGCGCACCCCTCGCCGCCCAGCCGGCCGGGTTGACGCCAGCGGACCTCGACCACCTGCGCCGCTACTTGCCCTCTGCGCTCGTCGAAGCCCTGCAGTTTGATTTGCGCGCGCCGCCGCCCCGCTTAATCGAGCAGTGCCAGGCCTACCTCCATCCCCTGTTGACCACCACGGCCAGCCATCTCCCCGCCTACCTGGTCCAGCGGGTGGCGCGGAACCCTATCCCTGGGCAGACCGGCGGCCAGTTCTTTCGCGGCACGCTGCTCTTCGCGGACATCAGCGGCTTCACCGCCATGTCCGAAAAACTCAGCCGCGTGGGGCGCGAGGGCGCGGAGGAGCTGACCGTCATCGTCAATCGCTACTTCGGCGTGATGCTCGAGGTGCTGCGCGCGCACGATGGACAGTTGATTAAATTCGGCGGGGATGCGCTGTTCAGCCTGTTCCTCGAGCCGCCCCACGACAGCGCCTTGCGCGCCGTGCAGGCTGCCCTCCACATGCAGGCTGCCATGCGCGATTTCGCTCAAACGCAGACCTCCCAGGGCGTGTTTACATTGCAGATTAAAATCGGCCTGCGCCGGGGCCAGTTCTTCGCGGCCGAATTAGGCGCGGCGCAAGGCATGGAATACGCCCTCTTCGGCGCGGACGTGAATGCCACCGCCGCGGCCGAGGCGGCTGCTGCCGCCGGGCAAGTCCTGCTCGACCCCAACACCTGGTCGGCGGTCTCGCTGCCCGGCCAGACATCGCCTGGCCCGCCGGGCTACCTCGTCGTCGAACGGCTGGAAGGCGAATGGCAGCCCCCAGCCTCGCCGCCGCCGGACGCCGATCCTCTGCCGCGTTTGACCGAACCAACCCTCGACAATTTGCGACAGCTGATCAAAGTGCTCGACGCGCTCACGCCCTACCTCCCCGCCGGAGTACTCACACGCCTGCGGGACACGCGCACCCTCCAGATCGAAGGCGAACACCGATTGGTCGCCGTCTTGTTTGCCAACGTCGTCGGCCTCGGCGAATTCGCCGACCGGCTGGGGCCGGGGCAGGAAGACCAGATCGTCGCCAGCCTCAACCGCTATTTCCTCACCATGGAAGACGCCCTCCGGCAGTTCGGCGGCGTGGTGAACAAGATTGACCTCTATGAGCATGGCGACAAACTGCTGGCGTTCTTCGGCGCGCCGGTAGCCCACGAAGACGACGCGGAGCGCGCCGTGCGCGCGGCCTGGGCCATGCAGTCGGCGTTGAACGGCGAAGACCACACCTTGCAGGAGGCCTTTGCCCCCTCCAGGCTGCAGCAGCGCATCGGCATCAGCTACGGCTACGCCTTCGCCGGGCATATGGGCACGCACTGGCGCCACGAATACACGGTGATGGGCGACGAAGTGAACCTGGCGGCGCGGCTGATGTCGGCGGCGCCGCCCGACAGCGTGACCATCAGCAGCAACGTGCTGCGGAAAGTGCGCAGCCTGTTCCACCTCACCCCGCGCGGTTCCGTCACCCTCAAGGGCAAAAGCGCGCCCTTCCGCCTCTTCACGGTGGAGGGGCTGCGCGCCATCCCGGAGCCGGTGCGCGGGTTGGAGGGGCTGCGCGCACCGCTCGTAGGCCGCGAGGCCGAGTGGCGCAAGCTGTTGAACATCGCCGAGGAACTCCTCGCCGGCCGCGGGCAAATCGTCTCGATCACCGGCGAGGCGGGGGTGGGCAAATCCCGGTTGGTGGCTGAATGGCGCGACTACCTGCACGCCGGGCGCGGGAGCGGCGTCCGCTGGGCGGAAGGCCGATGCCTGTCGTACACCGAGTCCATCAGCTACCTGCCTTTCCAGGAAATCGTGCGCGAGTTGATCGGCCTGCGGGCGCAGGAGAGCGCCCTCGTCGCGACGGCTAAAGTACGCGAGGCCCTGCACACCCGCCTGCCGCCCGACGAGGCGCAAACGACGCTGCCCTACGTGCTGAACTTCCTCGACCTTCCGCTGGACGAAGCGCAGCACGAAAAAGTGCGTTACCTCGACGCCGAGGCGCTGCGGCGGCGCGTCTTCCTGGCCCTCGCCCATCTGATCGAAGCGTATGCGCCTTCCCAGGCCGAGCCGCTCGCCCTCATACTGGACGACATCCACTGGATGGATCCGGCCTCGCTGGACTTGTTGGAATACTTGCTGCCCTCCGTCGAGCGCGCGCCGCTCATCCTCATGCTGCTCTACCGCGAAGAGCGCGCCAAAGGCTGCTGGAAAGTGCACGAGAAGGCTGTGCGCGAGTTCCCCCATTGCACGCTGGAGATCGCGCTCCGCAGCCTGGCGCCGGATGACAGCCAACGCCTGTTGACCAGCCTCATCCCGCCGGAGGCCTGGCCGGCCTCGCTGCGCAACCAGATCCTGGAGCATACGGAGGGCAACCCGCTCTTCATGGAAGAGATGCTGCGCATCCTGCTGGACAAGCGCCTCCTCACGCGGGACGAGACGGGCCGCTGGCAGTTTACCGACCAGGCCGTGTTCGTGGAGATCCCCGATTCCCTGCAGGGTGTGTTGATGGCGCGCCTCGACACGCTGGAGGAGCCGCCCCGGCGCACCGCGCAGGTCGCCGCCGTGATCGGGCGCAATTTCGTCTTCGACGTGCTGGCCGCCGTGGCGCCGGAGCCGGAGGCTGAGTTGAACCCGCACCTGGCGCGCCTGATGCAATACGAGATCGTCCACGAAACACAGCGCGCGCCGGAATTGGTGTACGCTTATAAACACAGCCTGATGCAGCAGGTGTGCTACGAGGCTTTGCTGACCCGCACCCGCCGGGACTATCACCGCAAAATCGCCGTCTATCTGGAGTCCCGCTACACGGTGAGCGAGGCCGACGCCGCCAGCGCCCTGCCGCTCATCGCCCAGCACGCCTTCTTAGGGCAGGACTGGCCGCGCGCGCTGCGTTATCAGAGCCTGGCCGGCCAGCGCGCCCAGAAGCTGTTTGCCAACCAGGAAGCGCTGGACCACTTCCAAAAGGCGCTGCAAAGCGCCGGGCATCTCCCCCCGGAGGAAACGAGCGCAGAACAGCAGTTGATCTGCGCCGCGCTGGGTGAATTGCTGATCACCACCGGCCAGTACGAGCCAGCCCTGGGGTATCTAGAACGGGCGCGCGCGCTGGCCGTCGAGCGCGGGAATGCAGCGGAGCAGGCGCGCGCCTGCCGCTGGCTGGGCAAACTGTATGAAGTGCGCGGCGACTACGACCCAGCCTTCGAGTGGATTCAGCGTACTTTGGATATCCTGGCCGGCCAGGAGACGAGCGAGGCGGCCGAGGCGCTGCTCATCGCCGGGTTGATCAACACGCGCCAGGGCCGCTTTGACCGCGCCCTGGAGCACTGTGAGAACGCCCTCCGGATTGGACAGAACCTGGGGGAGGTCACGGTGCTGGCCCGCAGTTACAACCTGATGGGTATCATCGCCATCCGGCGCGGCGCCAGCGCCGCGGCGGCCGAGCACTTTCAGCGCGCGCTCGAGCTCTATCAGGCCGCCGACCACATTCAGGGCCAGGCCCTCTCGCAGAACCAATTGGCCAACGCCTACTTTTACACAGGCCGTTGGCGAGAGGCCGATCACCATTACCGCCGGGCGCGCGAGACCTTCGAGCAACTTGGCGACGTTTACAATCGGGCCTTTGTGGACAACAACCTGGGCGGTATCGCGCTCAACCAGGGGCGGCTGGACGAGGCGCTGACTTTTTACCGAGCCGCCCTGCGCACCTCGGAGCAGATCGGCGCCTCGTTGTTTGTGCTGGGCGCGCTGCACATGAATCTGGGCGCGGTCTTCGCCCGGCGCGGCGAGACGCAAACGGCGCGCGAACATTTGAATGCCGCCCAGGAGCATTTCGACAAGGCTCAGGCCCGCGACTTCCTCCCGGAACTCTACCGCCACTTCGCCGAAGCCGCGCTGGCCGCCCATGAGTTCCCCGAAGCCGAGGCGCGCGGGCGGCAGGCGCTGAGCCTGGCGCGCGAATTGGGCATCCGTGGCGAAGAAGGCAACAGCCTGCGCGTGCTGGGCGAAACCGCCGCAGCGCAGGATCAATGGGGGGAAGCCGAAACAGCGCTGGTCGAGAGCGTCGCGATTCTCGAAGAAGTGGCCGACGAGTACGAGTTAGCACGCAGCCGCTTCTGGCTGGCCCGCATCCATGCAACGCTGGGAAGGCGTGAGGCGGGGGTGGTCGGGCTAGATCGCTGCCTGGAGGTGTTTGAGCGGCTCGAGGCCGACCTGGACCTGCAAGCCGCACGTGAACTGCGCCGGCAATTGGCTGACGCAACCTGAGAAACCGTTCTGATTGGCCGAAAGGAGATGCCCATGAAGGCGCGATGGTTCACTATCTTTGCCTTATCCCTCGGCATGGTTTTGCTGGCCGTGTTCCTGACGATAGACAGCGCGCCCGCGGAAGCGCAGAGCGGCGGCCCGATTTCCTA
>Ga0209751_10004034_pt1 | contig 14104 bp, 15 predicted proteins | sample RifCSP13_1_FD_184019 | JGI IMG/M metagenome (GOLD analysis project Ga0209751, IMG submission 184019) | Soil microbial communities from Rifle, Colorado - Rifle CSP2_sed 13_1 (SPAdes) (version 2) | ecosystem: Environmental > Terrestrial > Deep subsurface > Rock core/Sediment | place: Rifle... | reverse complement strand
GCGCTCCTCCTGGCCCTCCTTGTCATCGGACCCACGGCCATCGTCGTCCTCGGTGGCGCCCGGCCCGGGACCCGGCGCGACCTCGCCAACAGCCTCGCCCAGGTCGCCCAGGCCCTCGTCCTCGTGTCGGCCGCCGCATACGTCTCCGGGGCCTTCGAGGTCGAGCGCGTCGTCGCCGCCACCGCGGTCGCCGCCGGCTACCTCGTCGGAACCGTCCTCGTCGTGCGATCAGTCCTCCGCGAGCGCGGCAACCAGGCCTTCACGGCCTTCTCGATCGGGTTCCACGCCGCGCTCGTGGGGCTGGCGGCACTCGTCCTTCCGGCCGCCTACGCGCTCCTCGCCGCCGCCCTGGCCCTTCGCGCGGCCGGCTTACCGGTCCTCCAGCGCCACCTGGCCCGTGGCCCGCGGCCGCTCCGCCCGATCCATGTCGGGATCGTCGAGATCGGCGCCTCGGTCGCGGTCGTCGTCGTGGCCTTCCTGGCCCCGCCCCGGGGCTAGATCGAGTCGCGCTGAACCCCTTCCGGGCCCGGGCCGAGGCCCATACGCTCGGCCAGGAACCGGGCATCGCGAGGCACCCCGAAGAGTGTCGCCGACGCCTGGTCGTGCTGCCAGAGCGAGCCGATGACGTACAGCCCCGGGACGTCGGTCACGCCCCGGACCTGCTTAGGAAACCCCATCTCGTCGGTGATCGACGGCTCGATCCAGCCCAGGTCCTGGCGGTAGCCGGTCGTCCACAGGACGGTCGACACGCCGGCCTTCCCGAGGTCGAGCTCCTCGACGACGGCGGGCTCGAAGTCGACGGCCGGGGCCGGTGTGGCCGGGGGCGCATCGATGCCCGCGGCGTTGATGATCCGATCGATGATCCCCCGGAAGCGTTCGTCGAAGAAGCGGTCGGCGGCCGCGAGGTTGTCGAGCACGTCGGGCGCCAGGCGAACCCGATCGCCGTCGACCGCGAGCAGCCGCCCGAGGAGCCGCACGCCGTCCCGCCCGAACTGCCGGAGGTTCGTGTCGTGACCCCCGCCGTGGCCCGACACGTGGGGGTTGCCGGCCAGCCGCCGTCGTGGGTCGGGCAGCGAAGCCACGGGCGGGAGCGGCGCACCCAGCTCGGGGCCACGCTCGACGGCGAGGGCCAGCCAGCTGAAGCAGTCGCGGCCCCGGTAGCGCCGCGGGAACCGGCCGGCGGAGCCGACCGAGAGGAAGACTTCACGGCCCGCCGCCCGGAGCTCCTCGACCAGCTGGACCCCGGTCTGGGCAGACCCGACCACGAGCACGGCGCCCGGCGGCAGGTCCTCCGGCCGGCGGTAGGCGGACGAATGCAGGCTCGTGACCCGCGGCGGCAGCGCCGCCGCGAGGGCCGGCACGTTCGGAACGTGGAACCCACCGGTGGCGACCACCACCGTCCGCGCCTCGACGCGGCCCTGGCTCGTCAGGATCTCGAACCCGCCCATGCCCCGGGCACGAAGGCGATCGACGCCGGCGTCGAGGACCACCGGCGCCCCGATCGTCGTTGCATACCGCGCCACGCGGCCGGCGATCTCGTCGCGGGGCATGAAGCCATCCGGGTCATCCCCGTCGTACGGGGCGCCCGGGAACGACGCCGACCAATTGGGCGAAACGAGCCGGAAGGCGTCCCAGCGATCCTGCCAGCCGCCGCCGAGGGTGGCTCGCCGTTCGAGCACCACGTGGTCTCGTCCGGCACGCCCGAGGTGCCAGCTCATCGCAAGGCCGGCCTGCCCGGCCCCGATCACGAGCGTCTCGACGCGGCCGGGCAGGGACGTCATCGGCAGCCTCCCGGCCGGTCGCCTCGCCGGTGGCTCAAGGCTTGGTGACCAGCCAGCTCGACACGACGTTCGCGGTCGGCGTGTAGACGAAGCCTGGCGCCGTCAGCGAGGTCACGGTGAAACGGACGCTCGCCGTCTTCTTGTTGAGGCTCGAGCTCTTCACGGCGCACGTTCCGTCGTCGCCGGTGGTGCAGCTGGTCGCGCCCGATCCCGCCGACCAGGTGCCCGCGACGACCACCCCCGACACGGGGCCCGTGCCATCGGTCACGGCGATCGTGACGGTCGCCGTCCAGGTCCGGCCCGAGGTCGTCGTGGAGCTCATCGCCCCAATCCATATCGGTTTGTCGGGCGGCGGCGGAGTAGCGCCCCAGGCGTAGCCCGCGGCCCAGCTGACCGAGGCGAGCTTCGCCTGCCCGGCGATCGACGGATGGAAGTAGTCGCCCGAGACGTCACTCTTCGCGAACTGCGTGTTGAAGACCGCATTGCCGTCGAAAAGGCAGCGCGACCCGTAGGCGGCGCACGCCGCCGCCAGTTGAGCGTTGAAGTCGATGTTGCGCTGGCGGACCTCCTGCCGCCGCTGCACGTCGGCCTGCTGGGTCGACGTCGGGTTGTCCAGGAGCGACTGGCAGACGTTCCCGACCGACCAGACGAAGCGAGCCCAGAAGTCGCCCTTGAAGAGCGACCACAGCTGGTAGACGTCGGGGATGCTGACGACATAGAGGTTGGTGTCGGGGGTGCCGGCCTTGAGCGTGGCCAGCGCCGCATCGAGCTGGGCCCGGAACGTCGCCACGGAGGTCATCCCGGCCGCGGTGTCCGTGCACACGTCGTTGCCGCCGATCAGCACGGTCAGGTAGTCCGGACCCGTCGGCAGCGCGACGACCGCCTGCATCTGCGCGTTCAGGTCGGCCATCTTCGCGCCGCTGACCGAGAGGTTGTGGTTCGCCCCGCTGATCGGCGCCCCCAGGGCGAGGAGGCGCAGGTAGTGGCTGTTGACGCTCGTGGACGTCCCCGTCGACCAGGAGTTCTGGGGGTAGTCGGCACCGAGCGACCCCCCGGTGCTCGCGGCCTGGGTGATCGAGTCGCCGACGGCGGCCATCGATGCCGGGAGGGACAGCGTCGGGCCGGCGGCCGACGCGCCCGTGGTGAGGAGGCCGCTCAGGACCAGCGCCGCGAGGATCGCGGCAGTCGCCACTCGTCGGGACATCAGCAGCCCTCCCTCAGCTCACCGCGCCTGCACGTCCCTACGATATATCGCGCGGCCAGCGGCGAGCGGCACGCGGAACGAGTTCGCCGCCTTGTCCAGCTGAGGCTGGTCCTCGACAAGAAATCGACGAGGCGACGCTCGTACTCGTCTGGCTCGACGAACGCGGCTCGGGCATGGATGACACCCGGCAGGATCCACGGCTCAGCGCTCGCGCCACCCGCCCGCACGGCCTCGGCGAGCATCGTCGCGTGCTTGACCGAAACGCGCGTGTCGGCGGCCCCGTGGACGATGGCCAGCCGCCGCCCGTCGAGGTGGCCGGCTGCGTCCAGCGGCGTCAGCGAAGTGATGTCAACCCCGTGCAGCAATCGGCCGGCGAGAATGCCGCCCGGTGCAAGGAGCCGCGGATAGCCCACCCGATCGAGCTCGTCCTCGATCCCTCGAATCGCTGGACGCGGGCGCTCCGCGAACGCTGGGTCGTCAGTTCGTCAACCTCGCCAGGGGCAACCGAGATGACGGACGGGGAGCTGCCTCTCGCCGGCTGACTGCGCGGTCCGGCTGTGAATCCCACGACGCCGATCGTCGTCATGACCCAGCGCTCCGGCACAGGTCGTCACGAGGGCCCGGGCGACTCCCCGTATTCGATGACGCGGAGGGTTCGCTTCACGTCGTCGAGCCACTCCTCGTATGTGGCCATGGGGTCCCCGTCATAGAGCCCTCCACCGACCTTCGCACGCAGCTCGGCAGAAAAGGTCGGCTCGGCCGCGGCCATGAACGCCGGTATGTCGCACGTTTCGACCAATTCGAGTTCCAGCAGCCGTGTGTTCATGTCGGTGGTCACGATGACGAGGGCCTGCTTCAGGCGGACCGACACTCCCTGGCTGGGGTCGGCCGGGCCGTTCAGGATCGCGACGGCCTGGCGGTCGAGGACGGCGGCCCATTCGCGGGCGAGATCCTCGCACGTCGTTGCGGTGAAGTCATGTCGCTCGGCGGTGCAGCCGCCGATCTCGCTGGAGATCCCGTTCGCAGACGGTCTGGCTGGGCGACGGCGCGGTGCCGGTGCAGGCGGCGCTCAGCCAGAGGACGACAACCAACTTGAACAACAAGCGAAGACCCTTGGTCGACATCGCACCGAGCACCGTGGCGCCCCCGGACGGATTCGAACCGCCGACGCCAGCCTTAGGACGGCTGCGCTCTATCCACTGAGCTACGGGGGCGTGCGGAGATCGTACCCCATGGGTCCGTCCCGTCCGGGAACCCGCCAGGGTCCTCCGAACGTCGCCGGGAGTACGATGCCAGCCGTGAGCACCCCCCTCCCCGAACTCATCCTGTACGCGCGTCCGGGCTGTCACCTGTGCGACGAGGCGCGCGGCGCGATCGAGCTGGTGTTAGCGGATCGGCGGCGACGGGGCCTTTCGGTTCCGACCGTCGTCGAGCGGGACATCGAGGCCGATCCGGAGCTCCATCGCCGATTCCTCGAGCGGATCCCGGTCGTCGAGCTGGGGACGGCCCGCCTTGAGCTGGCGACGAGCGTGGCCCGGCTCCGGCGCCTCCTGGCCGACGTCCTCGACGACGTCGACGCGCCCGCCCCCGTGTGACATGGGCGAGAACCTGACGATCGCCGTCGCCGTCGGGGCCGGGCTCCTGAGCTTCCTATCGCCGTGCGTGCTGCCGTTGGTGCCGGCCTACATCGGCCAGCTCTCGGCGGTCGCCGTGGTCGGGCGAGCCTCCGGCGAGATGAGCCGATGGCTGGCGGTTCGCCACGCCCTCGCATACGTCGCCGGGTTCGGCGCCGTCTTCACCCTCCTCGGCGTCACCGCGACCTACGTCGCCGGGCCGCTCGTCGACGTCCTGCCGCTCCTTCGCCAGGTCGGTGGGATCCTCCTAATCCTCCTCGGCTTGAACCTGGCCGGGATCCTCAGGATTCCTGCCCTGGACCGGAGCTGGCGGCCGCTCGATGCCGGTGCGGCCGGCTCGCTGGCCACGGGGACGGGCACCGTGGCCCTGGGCAGCCCGGGTGCCGCCGCTGGTGGCCCCGGCCTGGGCGACCGGCTGGGCGGACGATTGGTCGGGGCCCGAGGCGGCTGGCTCGCCTCGTTCGGCCTCGGGGCGATCTTCGCGATCGGCTGGACACCTTGCATCGGGATCATCCTCGGCGGCATCCTGACCATGGCCGCGACGACCGGCAGCGTCGGCCAGGGTGGGATCCTCCTCGTCGCCTACACCACCGGCCTGGGCGTGCCGTTCCTGGTCATCGCCGCGGTCTATGACCGGTCGCCGGCCTTGATCCGCCCGCTCCTCCGGCACGGCCGGGTGGTTTCGGTCGTCGGGGGGCTGCTCGTCGTCTTCATCGGTGTGGCGATGCTCATGGACTGGCTGGCGCTGCTGGCGCGATTCGTGCCCTTCAACAACGCGATCTGACGCAAGGATGGAGCCGCCGACGGTCCCGGCGCGGTCCCCCGTCCAGGCACGGCGCCGCCGCGGCGTCGGGCCGTTCAGCCTCCGCCAGGTCGCCGGCGCCCTCGGTGCCGTCGTCGTGGCGGCCGTCGTCCTGACGATCGCGACGGCGCCACTCGGCTCCACGACGCCGGGCCTGCCGAACCCGGCCGCGTCGGCCTATCTGCTCCGCTCCCCGATCCCGGGGCTCCGGGTCGGCGATCTCGCGCCGGAGCTGACCGGGACGCTCGGCGACGGATCGGCGTTCGTCCTGACGGATCTCGAGGGCGACCCGATCCGCCTGGCCGATCTTCGCGGCCGCGCGGTCTGGGTCAACTTCTGGGCCAGCTGGTGCCCGCCCTGCCAGGCCGAGACGCCGATCCTGCGCGAGATCGACGAGCGCTACCGCGACCGGGGCCTCACCCTCATCGCCGTCCAGGTCCAGCAGACCGTCGAGGACGGGCTTGCCTACGCCGGTCGCTACGGCCTGGAGTACGTGATCGGGGCCGACGTCAGCGCAGCGGCCTTCCGGACCTACCGCGTCTATGCCCTGCCCACCCAGTTCTTCATCGACCCCGACGGCGTCATTCGGGCGGTCGTCAACGGCCCCCTGGATCTCGCCGGCGCGAGCCGGCTCGTGGAATCCATCCTGCCGGCCGGCGCTCGTCCGCCGTCGCCATCACCCTAGGCTCGCGGGCCGAACTGGATCAGTCGGGCAGGACGCGCCGAAGAAGCTCGAACGTCACCCACAGGGCGATCGGCAGGAGGACCGCCCCGAGGAACGCTCGAAGGGTCTCCTGGCGCCACGGCCAGGTCGAGACGCGGGCCACAACCTGGACGGCGGAGCTCGCGGCGGCGACCGTGTCGTTGAGCTTCGCGGCCGCGTCGACCTCGCCGACACCGATCCGGCGATGGAGCTCGGCCAGCGCGAGCGCGAGCGTGCCGTTCGCCTCGGCCATCCGCCGATCCTTTTCGGCGACGATCCGGTCGTGGAGACTGAGGAGCGGGAGGATGAACGACGCAAAGGAGACGACCATGAGAAATGCAGCCGACAGGAAGTCGGCGGCCGAGAGCGCGAGCGTCTCCCCGAGTGCGAGCGTGAGGCTGAGGAAGCCCAGCGCCGACACCGCGATGAGGGTGATTCCCGTCCGCGCCGTCAGCGTCGCGAAGGCGTAGAGCGGTTCGAGTCGAAAGAGATCGACGACGACATGTCGGCGGTGGAGCCGGTCGACCAGGCGCAGCTGGTGGATGGCGTGGGCCAGGAATCCGAACACGACGACGCTTGCCGACGTGGACATGACGACGGCCACCGCCCAGGTCGCCGCCGAAGATGTCGGCATGATCCCCCAGCCCGACGGGCCACCAACCACGCTGCCGATACCCGCGCTGACGCCGACGACCAGGGCGACCCAGGCCCAGGCGGGCGGCGTTCGCCGCAGGTCCGCCCGGACGACCTCGATCTCGTCGTCGCGGAGATCGAGGAGCGGACGCAGCGTGGAGAGAGCTCGGCTCGCCAGGTCGTCGAGCCCCTGCATCGACCACAGCAGGATCGCGGGGAGGACCGCCCCCAGCGGCAGGATCGAATCGATCGTCGGGAACTCGGTGCGGCGCTCTATCCAGCCGACCAGGCTGCCCACGAACACCCAGGCGAGGACGACCACGCCGTACACGAGCCATCGGGGCCCGGGTACACGGTCCACGGCGTCGGTCAGTGCATCCAGCCAACTCTGGCGCATCAGAGCGTCTCGAATGCGTACCGATCGCGGTCATGGACCAGGTGGCCCACCGGCGTCAGCGGCTCGTGCGACAGGACCACGATCCACCGCTCGTCCGCGGCGCGGGCGAAGAGGTCGCCCTTGACCTCGACCGAGTCGAGCGGGAAGTCGTCGAAGGCGGTGATCCAGCGCGGGTTGGCGCTCCAGGGCCGCATGCACAGGTCGCCGAAGAAGGCCAGCGTCCGGCCGGCCGCTCCCCCGCCCCGGACGACGATCGCCTGGTGGCCGGCCGAGTGGCCACCCGTGGGCACGACGGAGACCCCCGGCAGGAGCTCGGTCTCGCCGTCTGCCCAGCCGGCCTCGCCCCAGTCCCGGGCGAGTCGGATCTCGGGCTGGTCATACGACGCGACGATCCGGCTGTTGTCGTCGAGGGCGATCCCCCACTCGGCCCGCTGGGCGACGATCCGGGCCCGCGGGAACGCCTTCGAGCCGTCGGCGCGAAGCAGGCCGCCGGCATGGTCGAAATGGAGATGGCTCAGCGCGACGATGTCGACCGAGCCTGGCTCGAAGCCCGCGGCCTCGAGCGCCGGCGCCACGGGCAGGCCCTCGTAGGCCCGCAGCTGGCGGACCTTGTCGCTGACCCGCTCGCCGATCCCGGTCTCGATGAGGACGCGCCCGGCCGGCGTCTCGACGAGCAGGCAGTTGAGGGCCTGGAGGAGGCGGTGGTCGTGGTCGATCTCCTCGGTGACGAGACGATCCCAGAGCATCCGGGGGACCGGTCCGAACAGCGCGCCCGCGTCGGAGCGGAACGTACCTGCCTGGATGAGCGCGACCGTCGTCCCGGCACCGAGGTCAGCCGACCAGTGGACCGCGTCGTTGATGGCCACGAGCGTCAGCCCTTCGGCTTCGGGCCGTTCGCGTAGTCGCGGTAGTAGGCCGACGCGGTCGGCTCCGACTGGCCCTGGTAGCGCGACCCGAGCTCGGGGCTGCCGTACGGCCGGTCAACCGGGCTCGACATCCGGAAGAAGCTGATCTGCCCGATCCGCATCCCGGCGTAGAGGGCGATCGGCAGGTTCGCGACGTTTGACAGCTCGAGCGTCAGGTTGCCCTTCCAGCCGGGATCGACGTAGCCGGCCGTGGAGTGGATCAGGAGCCCCAGGCGGCCCAGGCTCGAGCGACCCTCGAGGCGGGCCACGAGATCGTCCGGGAGCTCGACCCACTCGAGCGTCTGGCCGAGGACGAACTCGCCCGGGTGGAGGATGAACGGCTCGTCGTCCTCGACCCTCAGGAGCTCGGTGAGGTCGGGCTGGGGCTGCCGGACGTCGATGTACGGGTAGCGGTTGTTGCGAAAGACCCGGAAGGTCCGGTCGAGATGGAGATCGACCGACGAGGGCTGCAGATCGACCGGGTCGTACGGGCGGATCAGGACCTGCCCGGCCTCGAGCGCCGCGCGGATGTCGCGGTCGGAGAGGACGCTCACCCCGGGCGCCTCCCCGGGGACTTGGGCCGGAAGTCGATGGCCATCGATTCGCGCTCGCCGAACAGGGCGTCGACCTCCCGCTTCAGGGCCTCGAGGTCGTCGAAGCTCTGGTAGACGCTGGCGAACCGGATGTAGGCGATGTGGTCGAGCTCGCGGAGCCTGGCCATGGCCATCTGGCCGATCTTCGACGAGGGGACCTCGGTCATGCCCTCGGCCTTGAGGGCGGATTCGATCGCATCGGCCGCCTGCTCCGCGGCGGAGTCCGGCACGGGCCGACGGGTGAGCGCCTTTCGAAGGCCCGAGGCGAGCTTCTCGCGGTCGAACTCCTGGCGCGTGCCGTCGCGCTTGACGACGACGAGGCGGGCGGCCTCGATCCGCTCGTAGGTCGTGAATCGGAGGCTGCAGCTCCCGCATTCGCGACGCCGACGGATGGTCGCGGCGTCGTCCAGGTCCCGCGAATCGACGACCCGCGTCTCCCGCTCATCGCACTGGGGGCAGCGCATCGAACCTCCTCGTCACCACTAGGGGTTGTGGTGTGCGTCGAGGATACCACTACATGGTGTGGCCCAAACCCGGCGCTCGCGCGCCGGGTTTGGCGCTCGGCGCGGGACTCAGACCCCGCGGCGCTGGATCCGGCGGACGGGCGAGGCGTCCTCGGCCCGCTCGATGGCAAGCTTCGCCTGCTCGGCGATGCTCTCGCGGGCGTGGATGAGGTTGAGGTAGCCGCGCTTCACCGCCGTGTCGGCTTCCGTGCCCCGCTCGAGCCGCCGTCCGGTCCCATAGAGGATGCAGCCGTGAGTGACGAGCTCGAGGGCCCGGCCGGCGCGCTCCAGCTCGTAGACGATCGCGTCGCGGTGCGGGACGGCGATCCGCGGCGCGGCCAACCCGCGGGCCTCCTCGGCGTAGCGCTCCACAGCGTCGCTTGCCGCGGTCAGGCTCGCCCGGATCGTCTCGGGCTCGGTGTCCCGCCGGCGGACGCCGTCGATGAGGACCGAGACGTCGCCAAGGGAGGTCTCGACCCGGCGGGCGAGATCGGCGACGCCGCCGCGAAAGCCTTCGGCCTCGCGGGTCCGGCTGAGGATCGAGCCGGTCCGCCGGGCGCCCAGGGCGACCCCGATCGCGACGAACAGGAAGGCGACGAGGGCGACGACCTGTGCGGTCTCCACGTACCCCCTCTCCCCGTTCCTGCCGTGCGCGCTGCCCGAAGGCTAGCCGGTACGTTCGCGGAGCGCCACCAGCAGCGCCCGCCCGACATCGAACAGGTCGCCCACGACGAGCAGGTCGGCGAACTCCGCAATCGGCGCGTCGGGGTCGCGATTGACGGCGACGATCGTCTCCGCCGTCTGCATCCCGACCTTGTGCTGGATCGCGCCGCTGATGCCGAGGGCAATGTAGAGCTGGGGCTTGACGATCTTGCCGGTCTGGCCGATCTGCTGGCTGTACGGGATCCAGCCCGAATCGACCGCCGCCCGGGTCGCCCCGACCGCGCCGCCGAGCTCGGCAGCCAGCTCGCGGACGAGCTCGAAGCCGTCGGGTCCGCCGACGCCGCGGCCTCCGGAGACGATGATCCGGGCCTCCTCGATCGGGGCCGCGGCGCCGGCCTCCTCGACCGAATCCATGACCGCGACCCGTGGCAGTGCCGCGTCCCCGGCCGGGCTCCGACCCTCGACGACGCCGGCCGCGGCGGATGGCTCGGCCGTGACCATGTTCGGCCGGATCGTGACGATCCCGCCCGGCGTCTTGAAGCCGGAGCTCGTGACGAGCTTGCCGCCAAACGCGCCCATCTCGACGACGAGGCGGCTCTCCCAGCGGACGGCCGTCGCGTTGGCAAGGACGCCCCGCCCGGTCAGCGCCGCGAGCGTCCCGGCGACGTCGCGTCCGTCCGGGCCGGCGCCGAGCAGGACGTGGCCGTCGGCATCGTCGCCGAGCACCGCGGCCACCCGTTCCGCGGCCGGCACCGACCAGGCGTGGCGGGCGATCCCGGGGTCGGCGACGGCGACGACGCGCGGCAGGTACGCGGCGAGCTCGCCCGCCGCCCGGTCAGGCTCTGCCGCGACGACCACGCCGACCGCCTCCCCGCCGGCGGCGGCCGCGAGGGTCCGGGCGAGCGTCGCGACCTCCGTCGAGAGCTTCGAGATCGAGCCGTCGGCGTTCGGCTCGCCGACGACCCAGAAGCGCGGCATCAGATCAGCCTCCGCGACGCCAGCAGCGACACGATCGCCGCGGCGCCCTCCGCGGCCGAGCCGCGGACGACCGTGGTCGCGCCGCGGGCCGGTGGTTTGCGGCTGTCGAGGACCTCGGTCGTGGCCGCCGCCCCACCCACCCTCGCTCCGTCGAGGCCGAGATCCGCGAGCGAGCGGCTCGCGATCTCCTTGGAGCGGGCCGACATGATCCCCTTGAGCGTCGGGTAGCGTGGCTCGCCGAGGACCTGGGTGCAGACGACGAGGGCCGGCATCGGCGCCTCCAGGACGTCGTAGCCGGTCGGGGTGATCCGCCGGACGCGCACCAGTCCGGCGTCAGGCTCGGGCTCGATCTTCGCCGCGTTCGAGAGGTACGGCAGCCGCAGCCGGGCGGCGATCGCCGCCCCAACGACGCCGGCGTTGCCGTCGGACGTATCGAACCCGCTGAAGACGAGATCAAACGTCAGCTCCCGGAGGGCGGCGGCAAGGACCTCGTCGGTCGATCGGACGCATGCGCCGGCGAGCGCGGGATCGGTCACGAGGACGCCGCGGGTCGCACCCATCGCCAGGGCCTTGCGCATCGTGTCGGCGCCGCCGGGCGGCGCCATGGTCAGAAGGGTGACCTCGCCGCCGTGCGCCTCGACGAGCTTGAGGGCCGCCTCGAGCGCGTACTCGTCGTTGCCGTTGACGACCGCCGGCGAGGCCGCCCGGTCGAGTCGCATGTCCGGGCCGAGGCGCTCGGCCGCGGCGGCGGGATCGGGGACGGGCTTGGTCAGGACGACGATGTGCACGCCGATGCGGTCCTCCGACGGTGAGCGGAACGGGCCCGTGGCCCCCGGTCGCGTCGGCGGCCTCAGTCGCCGCGACCGAGGAGCGCCCGCGCGATGACGAGCCGCTGGATCTGCTGCGTTCCCTCGTAGAGCTGGGTGATCTTGGCGTCGCGCATCATCCGCTCGACGGGGAACTCGTCGACGTAGCCATAGCCCCCGAAGACCTGGACAGCGTCGGTGGTCACGCGCATGGCCGTGTCGCCGGCGACGAGTTTACACATCGCCGCCCAGCGTGCCGCATCCGGGGCGCCGGCTTCGATGACCTCGCAGGCGGTGTACAGGAGCTGCCGCGCCGCCTCGACCTGGGCGTCCATGTCGGCCAGCATCGCCCCGATCATCTGGAACTCGCCGATCCGCTGGCCGAACTGCTTCCGCTGGCGGGCGTAGTCGACGGCGGCGTCGAGGGCGCCCTGGGCGATGCCGACGGCCTGGGCCGCGATCCCCGGCCGGGACCGCTCGAACGTCCGCATCGCGAGCGTCCAGCCGTCGCCGTCCTCCCCGATCCGGTTCGCGGCCGGGACCCGGACGTTGGTGAGCTCGAGCTCGGCGGTCGGGCTGCCCCGGATGCCCATCTTGTGCTCGAGGCGGGCGACCCGGAAGCCCTCGGTCGGGACCTCGACGACGAAGCACGACAGCCGCCGGTGCCGCGGGGCGTCGGGGTTCGTGACGGCGAAGACGGTGACGAGGCCGGCGACGCTGCCGTTCGTGATGAACCGCTTCGTGCCGTTGATGAGGTAGTCGTCGCCGTCCCGGACGGCCGTCGTCCGGAGGGCCGCGGCGTCCGAGCCTGCCTCCGCCTCGGTCAGGCCGAAGCAGATGAGCGTCTCCCCCGACGCGAGCGGGGGAACCCAGCGGGCCAGCTGCTCGGGCGATCCGCCGAGGCGCAGCGGCAGCGAACCGAGGTCCTGGACGGCGAGGATGAGGCTGCTCGTTGTGCAGGCCCGGGCGATCTGCTCAATCGCGAGGCAGACCGTCAGGAGGTCGCCGCCCACGCCGCCGTGCTCCGCCGGGAACGGCAGGCCCAGGACGTCGTGATCGGCGAGGAGGCGCCGGATGTCCTCCGGGAACTCGCCCGTCCGGTCGATGTCGGCGGCCCGCGGCGCGATCCGGGCGTCCGCCAGCTCGCGGACGGTGTCGCGGAGGAGGACCTGCTCATCGGTCAGTCGGTGGCCGGACGGTGGAATGCTCACCGGATGCATCGTACAGCCGGCGCCCGTACCCCTTACGGCCGGGCCGTCGTACTCTGTGCCCCGGAGCACCGGTTCGCCGCGGGGGCCTGGGACCGGTGATCCCTGGGAGTGGCCCTATGGACGACCAGCTCATCATCCTCGTCGCCGGGATCGCGGGGATCGCGGGGATCCTCGCCTCGCTGGCGATCGTGCGGCGCGAGCGTCGCCCGCGCGAGAGCCCGTTCGCGACCTCGACCGAGGGTGAGAAGCGCTGCCCGAGTTGCGGGATGGGCAACCAGGTGGTGGACCGGACCTGCATCAGCTGCGGGGCAGACCTGCCGGGCTGAGCGGGAGCCCGTCTGTGGCCGGCGCCGCGGGGTCGCCGCTACTGCAGAACGGGCAGCTGGCGGCCGCCGGCCTGGTTCGGGTCCAGCGATTCCGCGAGGAGCTCCGCGATGTCGATCGCCCGGACCGTCCCGCCCGGGTTCGCTTCCGCGGCCTCGAGGCCGTCCTTGAGCATCGTCATGCAGAACGGGCACTCGGTCGCCACGGTGCCGGCGCCCGTGGCGAGCGCCTGGTCCGTCCGTGACGCATTGATCCGGGTGCCGCGTGTCTCCTCCATCCACATCCGACCGCCGCCCGCGCCGCAGCAGAACGTGTTCGTCCCGTTCTTCTCCATCTCGATGAGATCGAGGCCGGGGACCGCCCCCAGCACGTCGCGTGGCTCGGCGACGACGCCGCTGTAGCGGGCCATGTAGCAGGAATCGTGGAGCGTGACCGTCCGCTTTGGGGCGCCATCGCCGTCGACGACCCGCAAGCGACCGTCGGCGAGGAGCTCCTTGAGGAACGCCGAGTGGTGGACGACCCGGAAGCGGCCGCCGAGCTGGGCGTACTCGACGCCGATCGAGTTGAAGCAGTGGGGGCAGGCCGTGACGATCGTCTTCTCGCCCATCCGGTAGCGGTTGAGCGTCTCGACGTTCGACGTCGCGAGCATCTGGTAGACGTAGTCGTTGCCCATCCGGCGGGCCGGATCGCCGGTGCACGACTCCTCCTGGCCGAGGACGGCGAAGCGGATCCCGGCCGCGTCGAGGCAGGTCGCGAAGGCCCGGGCGACCTTCCGGTTGCGCTCGTCGAAGGCGGCCGCGCAGCCGACCCAGTAGAGGACGTCGAGCCCGCCGAGCTCGCTCTTCGCGGCCACGTCGGCGACGAGGGGCACCTCGAACGGGAGGCCCTTCGTCCAGTCGAGCCGCGCGGCCGGCGGCTGGCCCCACGGGTTGCCGACGCCCTCCATGTTCCGGAAGGCCCCGTTGAG
>Ga0209751_10004031_pt1 | contig 14113 bp, 12 predicted proteins | sample RifCSP13_1_FD_184019 | JGI IMG/M metagenome (GOLD analysis project Ga0209751, IMG submission 184019) | Soil microbial communities from Rifle, Colorado - Rifle CSP2_sed 13_1 (SPAdes) (version 2) | ecosystem: Environmental > Terrestrial > Deep subsurface > Rock core/Sediment | place: Rifle... | reverse complement strand
TCTCGCCCTCCCGGGCTCAGGCGAAAGAGCACCGGCAGGTGCGGCAACATGCGCGACGCCGCCCGCGACGCGGTGGCCAGCAGCGGCCGCACCCGAATGGGCGTGTTGATGGCGACGACGGCCGCCGGCTCCTCCGTCACTGCCAGGTACAGCCCGAGCGCCCCACCCATGGAGAGCCCGACGACGGCGACGTGCGAGCAGCGCCGCCGGAGATCCTGGTAGGCCTCGCGTCCGGAGGCCACCCAGTCCTGCCAGGTCGTCCCCGCGAGCTCATCCGGAGAGGTCCCGTGGCCGGCGAGGCGCGCCACAGAGACGGTCCACCCCTCCTCCGCCAGCGCCTCCGCCAGCGGGACCATCTCCAGCGGCGACCCCGAGAACCCGTGGAAGAGCAGGCAGCCCGCCGGCCCGCCGGGGATCAGGCGGCTAGCGGGCTCAAGGGAGGCGCGATGGTTGCGAACGGCGGACCTCAGCAAACCCTAGATAATGGCCTGCGACGATCCGGGGTCGAAGAGGTGCATCTTGCGCATATTGAAGACGACCTCGACCGGCCGGCCCATCCGCGCCTGGCTCTGCGCGTCCACCCGGGCGACCATGGACTGATCGCCGGTGGTCAGGTGGAGGATGATGTCGGACCCGATCGGTTCGTGCACGTCCACGGTGGTCTGCACCGTCCACTCCTGCGGCGCGTCGCGCCAGAGCGCCCGGTCCTGGATGTCCTCCGGGCGGATGCCGAAGACGACCTCCCGCCCGACGAAAGGCTGGGCCGCTGGCACGAGGTCTGCGGGGATGGGCAGGCGGAAGGGCCCGGTGTCTATCTCGGTGCGGCCGTTCCGCTGCACCAGCCGGCTGCGCAGAAAGTTCATCGCCGGGCTGCCGATGAAGCCGGCGACGAACAGGTTGGCCGGCTTCTCGTAGAGGTTCAGCGGCGCGTCCACCTGCTGCACGATCCCGTCGTGCATGACCACGATCCGGTCGCCCATCGTCATCGCTTCTACCTGGTCGTGGGTGACGTAGATCGTCGTTGTCTGCAGTCGGGCGTGCAGCTTCTTGATCTCGGCGCGGGTTTCCACACGCAGCTTGGCGTCCAGGTTGGAGAGCGGTTCGTCCATCAGGAAGACCTGCGGCTCGCGGACGATGGCGCGCCCCAGGGCGACGCGCTGTCGCTGCCCGCCGGAGAGTTGCTTGGGCTTGCGGCCCAGCAGCCCCTCAATACCCAGCATGCCCGCCGCCTCGCGCACCCGCCGGTCGATCTGCGGCTTGGGGTACTTCCGCAGCCGCAGCCCGAAGGCCATGTTGTCGTAGACCGACATGTGGGGATAGAGGGCGTAGTTCTGGAAGACCATCGCGATGTCGCGGTCCTTGGGCGGGACATCGTTGACCAGGCGGTCCCCAATGTAGATGTTGCCGCCGGTGGCCTCCTCCAATCCCGCGACGAGCCGCAGGGCAGTCGTCTTGCCGCACCCGGAGGGCCCGACCAGCACGGTGAACTGCTTGTCCGGGATCTCCAGCGTCACGTCGTTGACCGCCGTGACGGTGCCGAACTTCTTGGATAGGTGCTCCAGCTGAACCTTAGCCACGCCGTCGTCACCTCACCCCGCAGCTGATCCGGACCCCGTTACGCCGCCCTTCCATTATTGAAGCACGCCCCGGCCCGGTACCACTCATTTCGGCGCGTCGGCGCTTACCTCCCCTCCGCCGGAAGTCGCAGCCGCCGCTTGACCTCGTCGATGGGCGGGACGGGCGTGGGATCGACCCCCCGCAGCAAGGCGACGTAGACGCTGACGAAATCCCCGAAGAGGACCAGTGAAAGCAGGCGGGCCAGGCGGGCAGAACCGCGCGCCGTGACGTCGCTGACCGACGCGGCGGACCGGAAGGACACCTCTCGCGTGGCCGCGATCCGGCGGGCGACCGCAGCATCTTCGGCGGGTTCCCCCAGCAGGACGACGGCCAGCCGCGCAGCCGTGGTGCCATCCTCCCAGCCCACGGCCTCATTGTGATTCAGTTCGGGGAAGGCGTGCCAGAGTGCCAGCACCTTGCCGTTCTCGTTGAGCTGGCTCTTCCAGCGGTAGGCCGCGGCGGCCAGGTCGGGCGATGACGCGTACACCGCCGGCGTGTGACCGAACAGCCGCTCCGCCAGCTGCTTGGCCGGGTTGCGCTCGCGGGGGCTCTGCGGCCCGAGTTCGGCGACCATCGCCCGCAGCGCATCCCGTGCTTCCGCCCACTCGCCGGAGAGTTCCCCCATGTGCGTCAGACGGCGCAAGGCGTTGACCATCGGCAGGAACAGATAAGGAAGCGCCGCCCGCGGCGGCATTCCCGGCGGAACCTGCACGCGGGGATCGCCGTGCGCCGTGGCCAGCCCGTGCAGGACGCCGCCCGAGGTGATGACGATCGTCGGGGCGCCGGCCTGCTTCGCCGCGGTATAGGCGTTGATGGTCTCCTCGGTGTTGCCCGAGTAGGAGCAGGCGAAGACCAGCGTCTGCGGCCCGACGAACGCGGGCAGGCGGCGGTCCTTGACGACAACCACCGGGACGGGAAAGACCGGCCGCAGCAGTGCCGCCAGCAGGTCCCCGCCCACCCCGGACCCGCCCATGCCCAGGACGGCGATCGCCGTGTACTCGCCGGAGGGCGGCAGGCGCAGCCGCATCGCCGTCTGCCAGGCCTCTTCGCCCATTTCGGGGAAGCGGACGACTAGATCGATCATCCGTTGGGGATCAAGACGCTGGTAGGTCTGTGGGTCGTCGAGGGGATGCACGACAGGTATTATAAGGGCATGTTGAGTGGAAGGAACATCCGCCGCCTGCTCGAACTGCGCGAGCGCATCCGGAACGAGGTGCTCGCGCTCCCCCTCAGCCAGCAGCGGCAGTTGTTGCGCCTGATGGAGACGGCCCGGCGCGAGCGCCTTCCCGGACCGCGCGATCCGTTGCGCGAGCTGGCGGCCGGCGAGGTGCTGCGGGAGATCAAGTGGCTCAGCGGCACGCTCTCCCTCGAGGAGGCCGAGGCGGCCGCGCGCGCGCTGGACCGCTTCCGGCAGCTACCGCGGCGCCGCGCCGCGCGGCGATGACCCCGGCGTGAAGATCCTCGTCACCGGAGGCGCGGGCTTCATCGGCTCGCACGTCGTCGACGCCTACGTGGCGGGGGGGCACGACGTCGCGGTCGTAGACACCCTGCAGACGGGCCGCGAGGCTTCCGTTCACCCACAGGCGCGACTCTACCGCGTGGACGTCGCATCTCCAGAACTGGCGGATGTCTTCGCGCGGGAGCGCCCCGAGGTCGTGAACCACCACGCGGCGCAGGCGTCCGTGGCGGTCTCGGTCAAGGAGCCGCTGGAGGACGCCCGGGTGAACGCGCTCGGGACCCTCAATATCCTGAATCAGGCCGTCCGCACGGGAGTGCGCAAGGTGATCTTCGCCTCGACGGGCGGCGCCCTCTACGGCGAGCCGGAGGGCATGCCTGTGCGCGAAGATCATCCTGTCCGGCCGCTCAGCCCGTACGGCGCCTCGAAGTACGCAGGCGAGATCTACGTCAACTTATACGGCCGGCTGCACGGTCTCTCGTTCTTCATCCTGCGCTACGCCAACGTCTACGGGCCGCGCCAGGACCCGTACGGCGAGGCCGGCGTCGTGGCCATCTTCACCGCGGCGATGCTGGGCGGGCGGACACCCGTGATCTTCGGTGCCGGCACGCAGACGCGCGACTTCGTCTACGTGGAGGACGTGGCGCGGGCCAACCTCCTGGCCACCGCCCACGTCGGCGACGGTGTGGCGCACGTTTCCACCGGGATCGAGACGACCGTAAACGACATCTACCGCCTGCTGGCCGAAGCGACCGGCGAGGGCGGCGCCCCGGAGTACGGGCCGCCCCGCGAGGGAGACGTCTACCGGATCGCCCTCGATCCGGCGCTGGCCGCGCGCACGCTGGCGTGGCGGCCGCGCGTCGGGCTGGAGGAGGGGCTCCGCCGTACGGTGGAGTGGTTCCGCGTATCGGCACCCTGATTAGAGGACTGATCATCGGGTTCTCCATCGCCGCTCCCGTCGGGCCGATTGGCCTCCTCTGCATCCGCCGCACCCTGGCCGACGGTCGGGTGGCCGGTTTCGTCTCTGGGTTGGGCGCGGCTACCGCAGACGGCTTCTACGGCGCGGTCGCCGCCTTCGGCCTGACCATCATCTCCCACGCCTTGATCGAAGACCGCGTCTGGCTGCGGCTCGTCGGCGGAGCGTTTCTCTGCTATCTCGGCGTGCGCACCTTCCTGGCGAAACCGGCGCCGCAGGCCGCTGCCGGCGAAGGGATGCAGCTGGCCGGCGCCTACATCTCCACGTTCCTCCTGACGCTGACGAACCCGCTGACGATTCTCTCTTTCGCCGCGGTGTTCGCCGGCCTGGGTCTGGGCAGCGCGCAGCGCGACTACGCCTCCGCGGTGGTCCTGGTCCTGGGCGTCTTCGCCGGTTCGGCGCTCTGGTGGCTCACCCTGAGCACCGGTGTGGGACTGCTGCGCACGCGGGTCGGGCCGCGCCTGCTTGTCTGGGTGAACCGCATCTCCGGGACAATCATTGCGGCCTTCGGCGTGGCGGCCCTGCTCAGTCTGCGATGAGCTCCGCCGCGCGGCATTCCGGGATCGCAGATCTGGGGCGGCTGGCCGCACTGTATGGGGTCCAGACGGCCTACGTTGACGTCCATGGACAGCGCCGTCGCGCATCATCGGAGAGCCTGCTGGCGGTACTGCGTGCGTTGGGAGCGCCCCTCGATGACATGCGCGGGGTGGACGAGGCCCTGCGGGTGCGGCGGGCGGTGCACTGGCGGCAGGGGTGCGACCCGGTCGCGGTGGCATGGGGCGGTCGGGTGCCGGGCATCGACCTTCGTCTACCGGCGGGTCTGGACCATTCCTGGACATGCCTCCTCCACCTTGAGGACGGCAAGACCGTTGGCTGGCGCGTCGATCCGGCCCGCCTGCGCGTGCAGGAGTCGGCGCAGGTCGAGGGGCGGCGGTACGTGCGCCGAGGGCTCGTCCTGCCGGGACGCCTTCCCTTCGGGTATCATCACCTGATAGTCCACGCCGGGCGGCGGAATTTCGAGACGCTGATCATCGCCGCGCCCCGCCGCGCATACTTGCCGCCGGATGCCGATTCGGCCGCGCGGACCTGGGGCGTCTTCCTGCCGCTGTATGCCCTGCGCTCGCAGCGGTCGTGGGGCAGCGGCGACTTCTCCGATCTGGAGAAGCTGATGGCCTGGGTGGGCGACCTGGGGGGCGGCGTGGTCGCCACGCTGCCGCTGCTGGCCGCGTTTCTTGAGGAGCCTCTCGAACCCAGTCCGTACGTCCCGGTCAGCCGGCTCTTCTGGAACGAGTTCTACCTGGACGTGACGCGCAATCCCGATCTGGAGCGGTGTCCCGAGGCGCGGGCGCTGCTTGAGTCCGCGGCACTGCGCGGTGAGATCGCGGCACTCCGGGCTGCTCCGCTTGTCGACTACCGCCGCACGATGCGCGCGAAGCGGCAGGTGCTGGACACTCTGGCGCGATGTTTCTTCCGCGAACCCTCCGCCGGGCGGGACGCCTTCTTCCAGTTCGTCGCCGCCCGCCCCGCGCTGGAGGACTACGCCCGTTTCCGCGCCGCCGGCGAACGCCTGCGCACGCCCTGGCCGACCTGGCCGGCGCGGCTGCGCGCGGGGCAGGTGCGGGAGGGTGATTACGACGAAGCGGCGCGGCGCTACCACCTGTACGTGCAGTGGCTGGCCCACGAGCACCTGCGCACGCTCGGCGAGAAGGCCCGCCGGCGCGGGCCGGGGCTCTATCTCGACCTGCCACTAGGGGTCCATCCGGCCGGCTATGATGTCTGGCGCGAGCGCGAGGTGTTTGTGCGGGAGGCATCCGGCGGCGCGCCGCCGGATGCCTTCTTCACCAAAGGACAGGCATGGGGTTTCCCCCCACTCCACCCCGAGCGGCTGCGGGCGCAGCGCCACCGCTACTTCATCGCGGTGATCCGCCACCACCTGGCGCACGCCGGGATCCTGCGCATCGACCACGTCATGGGACTGCACCGCCTCTTCTGGGTGCCGCGGGGCATGGAGGCGCGCGACGGCGCCTACGTGACGTATCCCGTCGAGGAATTCTACGCGATCCTGACGCTGGAATCACACCGCCACCGGGCGATCATCGTCGGCGAAAACCTGGGCACCGTTCCGCCGGCCGTGCACCGGGCGATGGAGCGCCACCGGGTGCAGCGGATGTACGTCGTACAATATGAGACGAGACCGGTCACCCGCGCCGCGCTGCGTCCGGTCCCGCAGGAGGCGATGGGCGGTCTGAATACGCACGACATGCCGCCCTTTGCCGCGTTCTGGGATGGGCTGGACATTCAAGACCGGCGGGCACTGGGACTGATGGATGCCGCGGGCGCGCGGCAGGAACGGCAGCAGCGCCGGAATCTCAAACGCGCGCTCGTCGCTTTTCTGCGGGCGCGCGGCCGGCTGGGAGCGCGGCGGGCCGGTGTGGCGGGGGTTCTGCGCGCCCTGCTGGCTTACCTGGCCGCGAGTCCGGCGCGGATCATCGTCGTCAACTTGGAGGACCTGTGGTTGGAGCGGCGGCCGCAGAACGTTCCGGGGACAGGGCTAGGGCGGCCGAACTGGCGGCGCAAGGCCCGCTACGGCTTCGCGTTCACCCGGATGAAGTCTGTCCTGGCGGCGCTGGGTCTGGTGCACCGCCTGCGGGGGCAAGACAGGAGGGCGCGGGTCTAAGGCGATGAAGCAGACGGACATCACCCTCCTCGGCGGCGACGACCTCCATTTCTTCAATGAGGGGACGCACGACCGTCTCTACGAGAAGATGGGGGCGCACCCGCTGGTGGTGGATGGCACGGCGGGGACCTACTTCGTCGTCTGGGCCCCCAACGCGGAAGCGGTCTTCGTCATGGGCGATTTCAACGCGTGGCACCGGCAGGCGCATCCACTGCGGTCGCGAGACCAGTCCGGCATCTGGGAGGACTTCATCCCCGGCGTGGGTCCGGGGGCGCAGTATAAGTATCACATCGTCTCACGCGTCCGGGGCTACCGTGTGGACAAGGCGGACCCGTTCGCCTTTGCCGCGGAGGAGCCGCCGCGCACGGCCTCCGTCGTCTGCGATCTCAGTTACCCCTGGGGCGACCACGACTGGATGCAGGCGCGGCAGCAGCAGAATACCCTAACCACACCCATCGCGATCTACGAAGTGCACCTCGGGTCGTGGATGCGGATCTCGGAAGAAGGGAACCGCTGGCTGACCTACCGCGAACTCGCGCCCCGATTGGCCGAGTACGTCCGGCAGGCCGGCTTCACCCACGTGGAGTTACTGCCGGTGATGGAGCACCCATTTTACGGGTCGTGGGGGTATCAGATCACGGGCTACTTCGCGCCCACCAGCCGCTACGGCCCACCCCAAGACCTCATGTACCTGATTGATTATCTCCATCGGCACGGCATCGGCGTGATCCTGGACTGGGTGCCCTCGCACTTCCCCACCGACGAGCACGGCCTGGCTTTCTTCGACGGCACCCACCTCTACGAGCACGCCGACCCGCGCAAGGGCTTCCACCCCGACTGGGCCAGTCTGATCTTCAACTACGGGCGCCACGAGGTGCGCAGTTTCCTCCTTAGCAGCGCCCGCTTCTGGCTGGACCGCTACCACGCCGACGGGCTGCGCGTGGACGCCGTGGCCTCGCTGCTCTACCTGGATTACTCGCGCCAGGCAGGGGAGTGGGTGCCCAACGTCTACGGCGGACGGGAGAACCTGGAGGCGATCTCCTTGTTGCGCCGGCTGAACGAGATGGTCTACAGCAACTTCCCCGGCGCGCAGACCATCGCCGAGGAGTCCACCTCCTGGCCGATGGTCTCGCGGCCGACCTACGTCGGCGGGCTCGGCTTCGGCATGAAGTGGGACATGGGGTGGATGCACGACACGCTGGACTACATGGCCAAGGATCCCATCCACCGCAAGTACCACCACAACCACCTGACCTTCCGCATGCTCTACGCCTTCTCGGAGAACTTCATCCTGCCACTGTCGCACGACGAGGTGGTGCACGGGAAGCTGTCGCTCATCGGCAAGATGCCGGGCGACGACTGGCAGCGCTTCGCCAACCTGCGCCTGCTCTACGGCTATATGTACGGCCACCCCGGCAAAAAGATGCTCTTCATGGGCGGGGAGTTCGGGCAGTGGCGGGAGTGGGCGCACGACGAAAGCCTGGACTGGCACCTCCTGGGGCGGCCGCTCCACGCCGGGCTCCTCAAGTGGGTGCTGCACCTGAATGCCCTTTACCGGGGCGAACCGGCCATGCACGAACTGGATTTCGACCCGGCGGGGTTCGAGTGGATCGACGCCAACGACAGCGAGCAGAGCACGGTGAGTTTCCTGCGGCGTGGCCGATCCACCGCTGATCTCCTCCTGGTCGTCTGCAATTTCACGCCGGTGCCGCGCCACCATTTCCGTGTGGGCACGCCGCGGGGGGGATGGTGGCAGGAGGCATTGAACAGCGACAGCGTGATCTACGGCGGCAGCGGCCTGGGCAATCTGGGCGGCGTGGAGGCCGAGTCCGTGCCCACACACGGCCGCCCGTACTCGCTCCGCCTGACGCTCCCGCCGCTCTCGGTCCTCTACTTCAAGAACGGCGGTCGGAGATAACTTCTGGCTCCGGCGGTCGTGCGCTACGTCTGCATCCACGGCCACTTCTACCAGCCGCCACGGGACAACCCGTGGACGGGGGAGATCGAACGGCAGGGGGACGCCGCCCCGTTCCACGACTGGAACGAGCGGATCACCGCAGAGTGCTACCGGCCCAACAGCGCGGCCGGTCTCCTCGACGATGAGGGCCGGGTCGTCCGGACCGTCAACAACTACGCGCTGATGAGTTACAATGTCGGGCCGACTTTGCTGGCCTGGATGGAACGGCACGCTCCCGATGTCTACGCCGCGATTCTCGCCGCAGACCGGGAGAGCCGGGCGCGCTTCTCCGGTCACGGCACCGCGCTGGCGCAGGCGCACAGCCACATGATCCTGCCGCTGGCCAACCGGCGGGATAAGGTCACGCAGGTCCGCTGGGGGATCCGCGACTTCACCTACCGCTTCGGTCGCGCGCCGGAGGGGATGTGGCTGCCGGAGACCGCCGTGGACGTGGAGACGCTGGAAGTCCTGGCCGCGCAGGGCATCCGATTCACCATCCTGGCCCCTCAGCAGGCCCGCCGCGCCCGGCCGGAGGCGGGCGCGGCCGCGGCGGACGACGGCTGGCAGGACGTGGGCGGCGGAAGCATCGACCCGACGACAGCGTACACGCAGCGCCTGCCCGCGGGCCGCACGATCGCCCTGTTTTTCTACGACGGGGCGATCGCTCGTGCCGTCGCCTTCGAAGGGATTCTCGATAGCGGCGGGCAGTTCGTGCAGCGGCTCCTGGGCAGTTTCCTGGACGCGCGGCCCTGGCCGCAGTTGGTCCATATCGCCACCGACGGGGAGAGCTACGGCCATCACCACCGGCACGGGGAGATGACGCTGGCCTACACGCTATTGACCTTCGACTCGGGGACGCAGCCGCGCCTGACCACCTACGGCGAGTTTCTGCACCGGCACCCGCCGACGCAGGCGGTCGAAGTCGCCGAGAATACCGCGTGGTCCTGCGCCCACGGCGTGGAGCGGTGGCGCAGCGACTGCGGCTGCAACAGCGGCCGCTACCCGGGCTGGAACCAGCAGTGGCGCACTCCGCTGCGGGAAGCGCTGGACTGGCTGCGCGATGCGCTCGCTCCCCGCTATGAGGCGCGCGCCGGCGACTTGCTGCGCGATCCCTGGGCGGCGCGGGACGACTACATCGACGTCGTCCTGGACCGCTCCGTGCCCAGTCTGGAGCGCTACTTCGCGCGGCACGCCGCGCGCCCGCTGAATCAGAACGAGCAGGCCACCGCACTCGACCTGCTGGAAATGCAGCGGCAGGCGATGCTGATGTACGCCAGCGATGGGTGGTTCTTCGATGACATCTCGGGGATGGAAACGGCCCAGCTGCTGCGGCACGCCGGGCGCGCCATCGACCTGGCGGGACACGTCTTCGCGGAATCGCTGGAGCCGGAATTCCGGAAGCGCCTGGAAGCCGCCGTCTCGAACGTGCCGGAGGCGGGCAACGGAGCCTCCATCTACGAGCAGGAGATGCGGCGCCTGAGATCCGCCAGGCGGGACGCACCATGAGCAGCGACTGGTACAAGGACGCCGTCGTCTACGAACTGCCCGTCAAAGCCTTCTCCGACAGGAACGGGGACGGGATAGGCGACTTCCTGGGGTTGACGGAGAAGCTGGATTACGTGCAGGGCCTGGGCGTGAACTGCCTGTGGCTGCTGCCGTTCTACCCGTCTCCGCTGAAAGACGACGGCTACGACATCGCCGACTACTGCAACGTCCATCCGGACTACGGTACGCTGGAGGACTTCCAGGCCTTCCTGGACGAGGCGCACCGCCGCGGCATCCGCGTCATCATCGAACTGGTGCTCAACCACACCTCCGACCAGCACCCCTGGTTTCAGGAGGCGCGGCAGAATCCGGCCTCCCCCTACCGCGCCTATTATGTCTGGAGCGAAGCGGACGACCGCTACCGGGACGCGCGCGTCATCTTCCGCGACACGGAGCGCTCCAACTGGACGTGGGACCCCATGGCCAAGGCCTACTTCTGGCACCGCTTCTTCGGCCACCAGCCCGACCTCAACTACGACAATCCCGCGGTGCAGGAGGAGATCCTCCGGGTGATCGCCTTCTGGCTGGACCGCGGCGTGGACGGGCTGCGCTGCGACGCCGTGCCGTATCTCTTCGAGCGGGAGGGGACGACCGGCGAGAACCTCCCCGAGACGCACGCTTTCATCCGACGGGTGCGCCGCTTCGTCGACGACCGCTACGGGGACCGGCTGCTGCTGGCCGAGGCCAACCAATGGCCGGAGGACGTCGTCGCCTACTTCGGCGGGGGCGACGAGTTCCACATGGCCTACCACTTCCCGCTGATGCCGCGGATGTTCATGGGCATCCGCCGGGAGGACCGCCACCCCATCGTGGAGATCCTGCGGCGCACACCGCGGATCCCGGAGGGCTGCCAGTGGGCGCTCTTCCTGCGTAATCATGACGAACTGACGCTGGAGATGGTCACCGACGAGGAGCGCGATTACCTCTACCGCGAGTACGCGGGCGATCCCCGCGCGCGGCTCAACCTGGGCATCCGCCGCCGCCTGGCGCCGCTCCTCGACGGGAGCCGCCGGCGCATCGAACTGCTGAACAGCCTGCTCGTCTCTCTGCCCGGGACGCCGATTATTTACTACGGCGACGAGATCGGCATGGGCGATAACATTTACCTGGGAGACCGGAAGGGCGTGCGCACCCCGATGCAGTGGTCGGGCGACCGGAACGCCGGCTTCTCCCGTTGCGACCCCGACCAGCTCTACCTGCCGCCGATCGAGAACCCCCTCTACCACTACGCCGCGATCAACGTGGACGCCCAGGAACGCAGCCCCGCCTCGCTGCTCAACTGGATGAAGCGGCTCATCGCCATCCGCAAGCGCTTCCCCGTCTTCGGGCGCGGGGCGCTGGAGTTCCTCGATCCGGCCAACCGGAAGGTCTTCGCCTACCTCCGCGAGGGGGAGAGTGAGACGATCCTCTGTGTGGCCAACCTCTCGCGCTTCGTCCAGCCCTGCGAACTCGACCTCCGCCGCTATGAGGGCCGCGTGCCGGTCGAGCTCTTCGGGAGCACGCCCTTCCCCTCGATCGGCAACCTGCCGTACTTCCTCACACTCGGGCCGCACACGTTCTACTGGTTCCGCCTGGTGCCCCCGGCAAGGACGTAACGCGAGGAGAGGGCCGGCTCCGCGCCGTGAGCATTGTGGACGAGCAGCACCGCGCGGCCGAAGAGGAGTGGCTGGCGGCGTGGCTGGCCGGACCGACGCGGACCAGATTCACCACCCTCCCCCCGCAGATTGGCGACCCCGCCCCCGACATCGAGTTGTCCGACACAAGCGGACGCAGCCGGCGCCTCAGCGGCTTTTGGCGGGAGCGTCCCGCGCTCCTCCTGTTCCTTCGCCACTTCGGCTGCAGTTGTCTCGCCGAACGCTGGGAGAAGTTACGCGAAGAAATCCCGGCGTACGAAGAGGAAGGCGCGCAGATCGTGGCCGTCTGTCAGGGCGAACCGGAGCGCACCGCCGCCGTCGCCGAGCGCCGCGGCTATCCGTTCCCCCTGCTGTGTAATCCAGACCGCCGAGCCTACACCCTCTACGGTCTGCTGGAGGGGACGGCGCCGCAGATCCTGCACGACTTCGCGTGGAAAGCGGGTGATCGGGAGACCGGCGAGAAACTGATGACCTCCCGCCGGGCCACCGAGCGGGCTTTCGTCGACAACCCTTGGCAGTTGCCCGGCGAATTCGTGATCTCCCCAGCGGGGAGACTCATTCTGACGCACCGGTACCAGTACTGCGAGGACTTCCCGCCAAAGACCGTGCTCATCGGGGCGATCCGAGCCGCGCGCAGACAGACAACGTAGGCCGGTCTTGGCCCGTCCCGCACCATTCCGTTCGCCCTCCTGTCCGCCCTTGACAATCCCCGGAGGACAATATAGATTGAAGTTTGTCAATATAATCCCTTTGCCGTAGAGGTGCTGAGATGGCTGCCTCCGCTACAGCCGCCGCCCAAACTCTGCCTCTCCGCGCCTGCTGCGGCACCAGCTGCGCCGAGGAGGTAGCCCGCACGCGATTCGATGAGGAGCGCCTGACCTCCCAGGAGCGCCGGCTCGCCGCCCTGGCCGACCCGACGCGGCTGCGGATCGTCAATCTGCTGGCCCGGCACGAGGCTCTCTGCGTCTGCGAGATCGAGGCCGCGTTCGACCTGGGGCAGCCGACCATCTCCCACCACCTGCGGATCCTGCGGGACGCCGGCCTGGTCAACGTGGACCGCCGCGGCACCTGGGCCTACTACTCGCTGGTGCGGCCGTCGGTGAAAGAAGTGGTCGGGGATCTCTTGGCGCTCGTCTGATCGGGAGATCGCGTCATGCAGCGACAACCATCGATGGGTGGAGTCTTCCTCCGGGCGGCCGTGGCACCGGACCTGCCACAGATCGTGGAAATGCTCCACGGGGCCGGCCTCATCGTTGCCGGCGTGGAGGACCACCTCGGGGCATTCCTGGTCGCCGCGGACGGCGAACGCGTCATCGGGTCGGCAGGGCTGGAGGTTTACGGCGACGTGGCCCTCCTGCGCTCCGTCGCCGTGGACGAGGGGTTCCGCGGGCAGGGACTCGGCCGGCGTCTGGTCACCGCAGCGCTGGCGAACGCCCGGCATCTGGGCGTGCGTGAGGTCGCACTCCTCACGACCTCTGCCGCGCCGTTCTTCCGGCGCCTGGGATTCCGCGAGGGCGAGCGGCAGGCGCTCGATCCTCGCCTCGCCGCGTCGCAAGAACTCGGCGACGAGTGCTGCGCGACGGCGGTGGTCATGATGCTGTGTCTGCGCCCGCGCGCGGATACGTTCGGCGCGGCCGTAGCAGAGGAGGGACCAGCATGAGCGAGACCGCGATCAAGCAGGCGGTGCGCGAGCATTATGCCCGGTCGGCACAGGGGACCTGCTGCGGCGGGGAGAGCGCATCCTGCTGCGGCGCAACCACCGACGAGAGCACGATTGCCCTGGGAGTTCCGTCCTTGGGGTGTGGTTCGCCGGTAGAAGCGGCGGATCTGCAGTCCGGCGAGACCGTCCTGGACCTGGGCTCGGGGAGGGGCCTGGACGCGTTTCGGGCCGCAGAGCGCGTTGGCGCGGCGGGCCGCGTGATCGGAGTGGACATGACCCCGGAGATGGTCTGGCGCGCGCGGGAGGACGCGCGGCGTCTGGGATTCGCCCAGGTGGAGTTCCGCCTCGGAGAGATCGAGGCGCTGCCGCTGCCCGACGCCAGCGTCGACGTGGTGATCAGCAACTGCGTGATCAACCTCGTCCCGGACAAGGACCGCGCCTTTGCCGAGGCCTGCCGTGTGCTGCGCCCCGGCGGACGGCTCGTGGTCGCGGACGTGGTGCGCGCGCGGCCGCGTCCGGCGGACGGCCCGCCCGACCTGGCGAACTGGGCCGCCTGTGTCGAGGGTGCGGATGAAGAGCGCGTCTATCTGG
>Ga0209751_10004030_pt1 | contig 14113 bp, 11 predicted proteins | sample RifCSP13_1_FD_184019 | JGI IMG/M metagenome (GOLD analysis project Ga0209751, IMG submission 184019) | Soil microbial communities from Rifle, Colorado - Rifle CSP2_sed 13_1 (SPAdes) (version 2) | ecosystem: Environmental > Terrestrial > Deep subsurface > Rock core/Sediment | place: Rifle... | reverse complement strand
TAGGCCGCGCCGACCTCGCCCACAGACACGGCATGGATCCAGACGGGCCGAGTCTCGTGAATGTGGGAAAGCAGAGCCTCAGGGTAGAAACCCAGGCGCTCCCGCCACCCTTCGCGGTGGCGGCGAATTCCCACGGCGCCCAGAAGGAGGGATGGGGACCAGACGAGCAGAACCAGACTCAACAGCAGGGAATAGGCATGGTACATCCTTGGACACCGCCTGTCACCGACTCACTTTGACGTGTTCGTCAGCCTGCATCGACAGGAGATCAAGGCGTTCTGCGAGGATCTCCTGGTATTTTGAGACCTCCTGCTTCGTCGCCGTCGACTCCACATAGATCGGCTCGCCCCAAACGTAGACGGCACGCGAGAACGGGAGGGGTAAGAGGAAGGCGTCCCAGCTTTTCAGGATGCGCCGTCGCGACGCGCTGAAGCTCACCGGCACGATGGGAGCCCCAGTGAGCTTCGCCAACTCTATCACGCCGGACTTGACCTTCTCCCGCGGCCCCTTCGGACCATCCGGCGCGATCACCAGGTGGAACCCCTCCCTCAGGGCCCTGATCATCTGCTTAAACGCTCGAATCCCGCCACGGGTGGCGGACCCACGGATCACCCGTGAACCCAGGATCCTCGCCATGCGGCTGATGTACTCCCCATCCCGGTGCTGGCTGATGAGGATCGTCCGCGGCTGATCCGGGTAGAGAAACGGCATCATCAGGAGGCGCCCGTGCCAGAAGGCAACGATGACCCGCTCGCCCCTTGCCAAGCAGCCTTCCAGGTACCCTGGATTGACGTGGATGACTCGCAGAAGGCGATAGAGGCCGCGGAGTAGGCCAGCGGCGAGCCAGGGAACGATCCGCAGGACAAGAGGGTTCTCTCGGAGTGCAACGACCGTTCGGGCGAAGGCTGACTTGGCCACTACCCCCTCCGGACCACTGTCTCCGCCCCGGCTCCAGGCTGCAATAACTCAAGGATGGCATCCGCCGCACGGCTCACCGCCCCCGGCGGCCCCAACCGATCCCGTACCTCGTGCAGTTGCTCCTGCATCGCGCGGCGGCGATCCGGCGACTCAAGCAGGCGGCGCGCTTCCTCGGCGATCCGATCGGGGGTTGCCTCAAACTGGATCAGTTCAGGCACGATGCCCTTCCCAGCCACTAGGTTCACCATCCCTATATATGGGACCCTGATCAACAATCGCCCCACCAGCCACGAGACGAACGCGAGACGATACACGATGACCATGGGTGTGCCGATGATGGCCGCCTCCAGGGTGGCTGTGCCCGACGCGACGAGAATCAGGTCTGAGGCAGCCATGACTTCGTGGGTACGACCCTGGACGACTCTGGCCGAACTGGCCTCCTGCTTCAGGGAGGAACCGATCAGATCCAGGGGCAGGCCCTCGGCCGCGGCAACGATGACCCGAAGGTCCGGCTTGGTGATCAGGAGCTGCCGCGTCGCCCTGAGCAGGAGGGGCAGATGCTTCGCAAGCTCACCCATCCGGCTGCCGGGCAACAGTCCCACGACGGTCGCTGTCTGCTCCAGCTCCAAGCGGCGCCGCGCCTCATGTCTCGACGGCGAAGGCGACAACCGATCCAGCAGTGGATGACCGACGTACAGGGCCTCGACCCCCCTCCGGCGATAAAACGCCTCCTCAAAGGGGAAGATGACCAGAAGCCGGCGGACATACCTCGCGATCGAACGTATCCGACCTGTGCGCCAGGCCCACACCTGCGGGCCGATGAAGTAGAGGACCGGGATTCCAAGCCGATAGGCCCTGCGGGCCAGCAACAGGTTAAAGTCGGGGAAGTCGACGAGCATGAGGAGATCAGGAGGTCTCTGGCGAAGAAGTCGTATCATGCTGCGGTATGCTCGCCACAAGGCGGGAAACTTGTAGGCGACCTCGACCAGGCCGACCACCGCCAGATCGCCGGCATATGCGTGGAGATGCACGCCCGCCTGCCGCAACCTATCTCCCCCGATTCCCTCTACAGTGAGGTGGGGCGCGCGGCGAAGGAGTTCCTGGATTACGCTGGCGGCATGGAGGTCTCCTGAGGCTTCCCCCGCCACGATCAGAATCCGGCCGTTCGGCATCTGGTCTAACGCCTCCAGCCAGCCCTGCCTTGGCTGGTGGGCTCTATGCCGATCCAAGCAACGAGCCCCGTACCCGCCGAAGGTGGGTGCAGGCGCGGCCCACGGGGCCGCACCCACTGCGCGGATACTTGGCGTCCATCGTCAGGTACGTCGTCCCGGTCCGGGAGCCCGTCCCGGGATCTCGGACAGGAAGTATCCCGTGAGCCAGCAACGCCCCTCGGCAAAGTTAATCTGAACGGCACTAGAGCTTCTCCACGATCTGAGAGGCCACCCTTAGGGCGTCGCGGCCCTCCTCTCCAGAAACCAGGGGCCTCTTCCGGCTCCGGACACACTCGACAAAACTCTCCAGCTCAACTCGCAGGGGTTCCGCCTTGTCAATGAAAATATCCTCCTTCACGATCCTGGGGTCGATCTCATGAGCCGCACCCGCCTCGGCCGGGAGGCGATGGTAGATGGCGAGTTCTTGTTGGGAATAGTCAAGGGAGATGAAGGTGTCACGCTGAAAGATGCGTATCCTTCGGACCCGTTCGACGCTCACCCGGCTGGCCGTCAGGTTCGCGACGCAGCCCGACTCGAACTGGAGCCGTGCGTTGGCGATGTCCACCTGATCTGAGATGACGGGGACGCCGACAGCGGTCACTGCGATGACGGGCGATTTAATCAGATTCAGGATGATATCGATGTCGTGGATCATCAGATCCAGAACCACATCGACATCGGTGTTGCGGTGGGCAAATGGGCCAAGACGATGGCATTCAATGAATCCAGGGCTTTTCACGATGTCCTCGAGCGCCTTGACGGCGCCGTTGAACCGTTCGATATGACCGACCTGGAAGATTCGATCGTCAGCCTTGGCGATATCAACCAGCTCGTCGGCCTGGGTAAGCGAATGTGCAATCGGTTTCTCGACAAGAACGTCAACGCCGCACTCGAGGAATTCCTTGGCGATCGAGTAGTGCAGGAGGGTCGGGACTGCAACGCTGACTGCATCAACATTTCCCAGGAGTTCGCGGTAATCGCGACATAGTTGGATGCGGTGGCGCGCCCCCAACTCCTGCAGGCGCGCCTCATCGATATCGACCACCCCAACAAGTTCCACACCCGGCAGCTCCGAATAGATCCTGGCGTGGTGCTGCCCCACATAGCCCACACCCACCACCCCTACTCGAACCGGCTTTCCGTTATCCATGCCTGATTTTCCTCGGCTCCAGTGTTGGCATTAGACAAGTAGCTCTCAGCAGTCAGCTCCGATTTTTTGGCTGATAGCTGATGGCTGAACACTGATGTGCTACTAATCCGCAACGATCGATAGCCCCAAACGGTCAGCGGTCGCCACAACCTTCTCCTGATCCAGCATTAACGTCTGATCGGCGTCAAGGGCCAGGGCTGTCGCCCCCGCCTCTTCGAGGGCTGAGATAGTGTCCGGACCCACCACCGGAAGATCGAAGCGCATATCGCGATCAGGGCGCCCAACCTTGACCACCACCACCCTGCCATCCCCGAGCACGCCACCGCGGCGGATAGTGGCGTCGGTTCCCTCAATCGCCTCTACCGCAAGAACCGTCCGTCGCCTGACCACAACGGTCTGGCCGACTCGAAGGTGAGCGATCCCCCTCGCAATCTCTCGCCCGAAGGTGATGTCTCGCTGCTCCTCGAATGTTGGCGCCCGCGCCGTCAGCACTCCTTTGCGCAGCACAATCGAGGAAAGGAATCGCCGACAGTCATGCAGAGTGATCCCTTCCTTTGCTAGCGCATCGCCCAGCCCAGCCAGGATCGAATCACCGCGTCGATCCTTGAGCTTCAGGTAGAACAGGATACCGTCCAGGTCGGTTTTGACACGCGAAAAGAGGAGGGTGAGTGGAATCTTTCCCAGCATGACGGCGTCCGCCACCCGCTCGCGTTTCAGGGCCGCAATCAAGCGGCCAAGCTGTCCGGCTCCAACCCAGGAAATCGCATCCACTTCGCTGGCAAGGTCGAGAGACGCGGCCGCTTCGATGGCGACTGCCACCACCTTCAATCCCTGCTGTCGCGCCTCGCGCGCCGCAATTAGCGGGAGAGGCCCTCCTCCGGCGATGATTCCCAGACGTTCCATCGACTTTACCGTTTCGAGTTGCGGGTTTCGGGTTTCGTGTTTGGCCCTCCAGTTCCAGGTGCTGAGTCGAAGGTTCGCTTGCACGTAAGATCTTCTTCAACACGAAACTCGGAACTCGGAACTCGACACATCGCGCTAGCGCGCGATCCCTCTCGACGATGTCTTAATGAAATGGATCAGATGGTCGACTTCGGGACAGGGCTCCACTTCCGCGGCAACCCTCTCCAGGGCCTGGGACGTGTTAAGCTTGGAGAGGAAGATCAATCGATAGGCTTGCTTGAGCCGCAGGACCGCCTCATCGGAGATGCCGTGCCGGCGAAGACCCACGACATTCAAGCCGTAGCACCTGGCGCGATTCCCGTTAGCCATCACAAAAGGCGGGATATCCTGTGACACCGCGGCGCAAGCACCGATCATGGCGTACTTTCCGATACGCACGTACTGATGGATACCAGCCTGCCCTCCGATGACCGCCCGCTCCTCCACCTCAACGTGACCAGCCAACCCGGCCTGACTGGACACGACCACGTCATCGCCCAACACACAATCATGGCCGACGTGGGCGTAGGCCATGATGTAGTTCCGCTGCCCGAGCACCGTGATCCCCCTGCCTTTCGTAGAGCCTTTGTGCACCGAGGCGAATTCCCTGATGACTGTCTCGTCGCCGATCAGCAGCCTGGTTGTCTCGCTCCGGTCCTCGAGAATCTGGGGCGGCGCGCCCAACACCACGTGAGAGAAAATCTGACATCTTTGCCCGATCTCCGTGATCCCTTCGACCACAGCGTGTGAGCCGACGGCGGAGCCTCGACCAACGGCGACACCGGGACCGATAACCGTGTACGCGCCGACAGTGACGTCCGGCGCCAGCTTGGCCTCTGGCGCGATAACAGCTGATGAATGGATGTGCATCATCTCTCTCAGATGCTCGGGACGGCGTACGGGGGAAGGTCCTGTGATTCCCGGTCAACAACCACACACGACAGCTCGGCCTCGGCGACCAGCTTTCCCTCCACGTAGGCGCAGGCCCTCATCTTGCAGTTGCGGCTCCTGAGCCGAACGAGGTCAACCTCAAATTTGAGCTGATCTCCAGGCAGCACCGGCCTGCGAAACTTGGCCCGTTCGATGCCGGTAAAATAGAAAAGCTTCTTCTCAGCGTTGATGCTCAGGGTCCGCATCAGAAGGATCCCACCTACCTGGGCCATCGCCTCGATCACCAGGACGCCCGGCATGATCGGCTGCCCGGGGAAGTGACCTTGAAAAAAGGCCTCATTGATCGTCACATTCTTGAGGCCCACCACCCGCTTTCCAGGCTCAATCTCGAGGATCTTATCAACCAGCAGAAAGGGGTATCGATGGGGAAGCATCGCTTGAATCTGGTGAATGTCCATCAGCTCGGCCCCCCTTCCGGCGGCGCCTTAGAGGAACGGACGGCGCCTCTCCGTTCCCCAATCGCGTCCTCAAGAGCCAAGAGGCGGGCCTCAATCTGCTGCATGATCTTCAGGAGTCGTGGAATCCGGTTCGCTGCGGCCAGGCCGCGCTTGAATTCGAGATGCGGCACGGCGGGAGAACCCAGGAAGACCATGCCGGGCGGAATGTCCTTGGTCACGCCAGCCTGGGCCCCCACCGTGACATCGTCGCCGATCTCCACGTGATCCACGATCCCGACCTGGCCGGCCAACGTCACACGATCTCCGACCTTCGTGCTGCCGGAGATCCCGCTCAGGGCCGCAATCACCGTATCCTCTCCTACTGTGACATTGTGGGCGATCTGAACCAGGTTGTCGATCTTGGAGCCACGCCTCACCCGAGTCGTCCCCATGGTCGCCCGGTCGATCGTGACGTTCGCGCCGATCTCAACGTCATCCTCGAGGATCACCCGTCCCACCTGCGGGATTTTGACGCGGACTCCCCGCCTGTCTCTCAGGTACCCGAAACCATCGCTACCGATCACTGCCCCGCTGTGAATGATCACCCGATCCCCGATCTCAACACCTTCCCGGATCACGACCTGTGGGTAGATCCGACAGTCCGCGCCAAGTCGAGACCCCCTCCCGATGTAGACCTGGGGGCCGATGGCGCTCCTCGGGCCGATCACCACGCCCTCCTCGATGAACGACAGCGGGCCGACGGCAACGCCCTCTGCCAGGCGGGCCCCGTCCCGCACAATGCTCGACGGATGAGCACCAGGGGGCGGGACGTCCGGAGGGTGGAAAAGACGAAGGGCCTCGACAAAGGCCATGTACGGATCGCTGGTCAGCAGGGCCGGTTTGGAGCAAGCTGCCCCTTGCTCCCTGAGGATCAGTGCGGACGCTCGGCTCGCCCCCAGTCTCTGAAGGTCGCGGGGATTGGCGACGAAGGCCAGGTCTCCCTCGCCGGCCTCGTCGAACGGGGCGAGACCACGCACCTCGATCTCGCCGTCGCCCACCAGCCGGCACCCCAGCTTTTCGGCCAGCTCCCGCAGTCGCATCGGCATGGCTACTTTTTGCTCGAACGCGTGTTAAGCCGCTCCAGGATCTCCTTCGTGAGGTCGGCGGGTTCGCTGCCGTAGATCACTCCGCCTTGCCCCTTCTCGACGATGAGCGTGAACCCCTTCTCCTTGCCATAGTCCCGGACCACAGCCGTCACATCCCTGAGGAGATCGTTGACCAACTCGCTTTCACGCTTGGCCAGGTCGCGGTTGAAATCCTCGGTCAGTCGCTTGAGGTCGCGAAGCTTCCGCCGGATCTCCTCCTCCCTATCCTTTTTTGCGGCGTCGCTCAGAATGGGGCTCTGTTTCTGCAGCTCCGCATCCATCTGCTTGATCTCAGCCTCTTTCGCGCTGATCTCTTTTTGCTTCTCCGCGGCCTCGGCCGCCACCTTGCCCCTCGCCGCCAGCCCCTCTTTTGACTGCGTGATGACGGCCTGGAGATCGACGAACCCGATCTTCACGGCAGGATCGGCCGCCCAACTCCCGGAAGCCACAAGGATTCCCACTATGGCCGTGCAGAGAAGCCACCCCCAGCGCCCGGCGCGATGCGATCCCACCATCAGCAATTCTCCTCCATGTTCTAAAATACTGATCCGACCGTCAGGTGGGCCGCCCCGCTCGCTTCCCCAGGTTGCCTATCGAGTTTGAAACCATACTCGACCCGGACTAACCCAAAGGGGGTGGCTACGCGAAGCCCGGCTCCGGCGGTCGGTCGCAGCTCCAACGAAAGCGCCTGATCCTCTAGGAACGCCTGCCCCGCATCGAAAAAGAACAGGCCCTTGACCCCCAGAGGCTCATAAATCGGGAACAGCACCTCATTATTGAAGAAGATCGCCTTGTTGCCGCCGATGCGGTTTCCAGCGCTATCAACAGGGCTCAGGGTGTAGGTCTTGAACCCGCGGACGGTGTTCGTGCCGCCAAGAAAGATCCGCTCTTGAGTCGGGATGGGCTTGTCGCCGAACGGCTCAACGATGCTCAGGTACCCCCGGACATGCCCGACGAACTTCCAGAACAGGGGGCGGTAGTAGCTCAGGTCGAGGCTGACCTTATTGAACTCATTCTCCCCTCCAAGGAACTTTGCGGCCAATGCATACGTTGCGGTGCCGACGAACCCGCGGGTGGGATCGCGGCGATTGTCCCTGAGGTCCAGCGACAGGCCGACGCCGACGCTGCCAGTGGTGGTCGTTCCCGGTACGATCGATGGGTTGGGGTTAGCGATGAGGGCGTCGGACAGATTGAAGATCTCGACCTCCTCATACCGATAAGAAATCGACCCGAACAGCTCCTTGTAGAGCTGTCGGCCCAAGGTGAGCGACCCGCCCTTGGTATTCTGGTCGAAGCCGGTGAAGCTCTGGAAGAGCAGGCGCTGGTTGTACAGCGAGAGATCAAACGAGGTCTCGGTGTCGAGGATATGAGGGTCCTGAAAGCGCAAGACGAACCGATTAGCCTTGCTGCCAAGCTGGCCGGAGAAGGAGACCCGTTGCCCCAGTCCCAGAAAGTTGTTCTGGGAGATGGAGCCCGCGCCCAGGACCCCGTCGATCGAGCTGAAGCCCGCGCCGATGGCAAAGGAGCCGGTCGGCTTCTCCTTGACCGTCACGTCGATGTCAACCCGATCCTCAGCCGTGCCGCGCCTGGTGTCCACCTTCACGTCCTCGAAGTACCCGAGGTTGCCCAGGTTCTGGCGGCTGCGAGCCAGCAGACGGCTGTTGTAAAGGTCGCCTTCGATCAACGCGATCTCCCGCCGGATCACTTTGTCACGGGTCTTAGTGTTGCCCGAGATGTCGATCCGCTCAACGAAGACCTGCTTCCCTTCGCTGACTTCCAGGCCGACATCGACGATATGGTTGGCCCGATCGGTGTTGATGACCGGCGCGACGTCGGCGAAGAGATACCCACGCTCCGAATAGCGGTCTGTGAGGTTGAGGATGTCCCGCTGGAGCACCTCGCGGCTGAAGATCCCCCGCTTGGCGATCTGAAGCGGCCTGAGCGTCTCGTCGGTGGCAAAGACCGTGTTGCCTGTGACCTTCACCTCTCCCACGCGGTACTGGGCGCCCTCTTCCACCCGGATTGTGATCTCCAGCTTCCGCTTCTGTTCGATCACCCGGATCTCCGGCTCCTCCACCTTGATATCCAGGTACCCGTTATCCAGGTAGAAGGCTTTGATCCTGTCCAGATCGCGTTGCAACTCCTCCCGTTTCAGTGTGCCGTAAAAGAAGAAAAGGAACAGCTCGCGAGTGGCGATGTGATCCTTGATGTCTCGCTCGCTCAACCCTTTGGCGCCTACGATCCGAATGCTGGAGATGTTGAACTTCCCCCCTTCGTCGATCTGGAAGACGACCGAGACGTCCCCTTCGGCCACCTTTTCCACCTGAGGAACAACCTTTGCCTGGTAGTACCCCTCTTCCTCGTACAGCAGTCGGACCTTCTCTGCATTGCTGGCGATTGCCTGGGGGTTGAAGACGCCTCCCTCCGTCAGCGCCACCTTCTCCTTGATCTTGTCAATGGCGATCTGCTTGTTGCCCTTGATCTTCACCGCCCGGATGGTCGGCTTCTCGGTCAGGATGAAGGTGACCTTCAGACCCCCCTCGAACACCTCGGCGTCCACGGCCACATCATCGAAAAAGCCGAGCCGGTAGAGTGCCTTCACATCCTCCCTCGTCTTTTCCAAGGAGAAAGGCTCCCCGACCTTGGTTTTGAGCTTGAACCGGATGGTCGCCTCATCGATCTTCCGGCTTCCCTTGATATCGATCTGTTTAACCTGTGCACGCTCCTGGGCTTGCACTCTGCCGAACGCAAGCGCCAAAAAGAAGAGGAGCGAGGTGACGGCGACAACCCTGACGCTCTTCGCGGAAGTTTGCACCTGACGACGTCGCTCCTCGAGTCTACACGCGCCACAAGCGGTCAAACTTGCGTCAAAACCTTACCACCTTTGCCAGGGAAAGGCAAGCGAAACTCCACCAGGAGCGTGGCAAAATCGAGGGGTTATGGAGTAATGGCGGGTGAGGCTATTTGGGGGCTTCGAGGAGGCTGACCTCCTCGAACGTCAAGGCGTCCCCCTCCAGCTTAACCTTGAGGACGCCTCCCTCTGCGAATCGCCCCTTCAACACCTCTTCGGCCAGGGGGTCCTCGACGAACCGCTGGATGGCACGCCGAAGGGGCCTGGCCCCGAGGGTCGGGTCGTAGCCGCGATTGATCAGAAAATCTTTCGCATTGTCATCGACTGCAAGCGAGATCTTGCGTTCCCCGAGCTGAAGCTGGAGCCGGTTGAGCATCAGGTCAACGATCTTTCGAAGGTCGTCCTTTCCCAACTGGTGGAAGACGATCACCTCGTCAATGCGGTTGAGCAATTCCGGGTTGAAGACCTTTTTCAGCTCGCCCAGGATGGTTTCCTTCATCTTGTCGTACGTCACGGCCTCGTCGCCGCCCTTGGCGAAACCCAGTGTCGTGTGCAAGCCGATCTGGCGGGCGCCGATATTGCTCGTCATGAGGAGGATTGTATTCTTGAAGTCAACGATCCGGCCATAACTATCGGTGAGGCGACCGTCCTCGAAGATCTGGAGGAGGAGATTGAAGACCTCCGGGTGGGCCTTCTCGATCTCATCGAGCAGGATGACAGAGAACGGGCGACGGCGCACCTTCTCTGTGAGCTGACCCGAATCGTCGTACCCGATGTAGCCAGGAGGGGCGCCGATGAGGCGGGAGGTGGAGAAGCGCTCCATGTACTCCGACATATCGACGCGGATCAGCGCATCTTCCGTTCCGAAAAGGAACTCGGCCAGCGCCTTGGCCAGCTCGGTCTTCCCCACGCCGGTCGGCCCGAGAAAGATGAACGATCCGACGGGCCGGTTCGGGTTTTTGATCCCGGCGCGCGAGCGGCGAATCGCTCTGCTGACGCCTCCGATCGCCTCGATCTGCCCCACCACCCGTTTGGCCAGCTCCTGCTCCATCCGGATCAGCTTGGCCGACTCTTCCTCCTCGATCTGATACAGGGGGATCCCTGTCCACTTCGAGACGATGTAGGCGATCTCTTCGGCCGTGACGACCGTCTTCTCCTTCGCCCGGGACTCCTTCCAGCGGGCCTTTTTCTCTTCCAGGTCGGCGCGGAGCTTGCGCTCCGAGTCGCGAAGCCTGGCGGCCACCTCGAAGGCCTGGGTCCGGATGGCATCTTCCTTCTGGCTTCGAAGGCGCTCCACCTCATTCTCCATCTCGCGGAGCTCCTGAGGCAACATCAAGGTTTTAAGTCGCGCCCTCGAGCCCGCCTCGTCGATGACGTCGATCGCCTTATCGGGGAGGAAGCGATCGGCGATGTAGCGCTGGGACAGACGGGCCGCGGCGGTCACCGCCTCGTCCGTGATGACGGCAGAGTGATGCGCCTCATACCGGTCTTTGATCTCCCGGAGGATCCGGATGGTCTCGTCCACGCTGGGCGGCCCGACCTGGATCGCCTGGAACCGCCTTTCCAGCGCCCGATCCTTCTCGATATGGCGGCGGTACTCATCGAGGGTAGTCGCGCCGATGCACTGCAGCTCCCCGCGCGCCAGCGCCGGCTTCAGCATATTCGACGCGTCGATCGCCCCCTCTGCCGCCCCGGCCCCCACCAGGGTATGGAGCTCGTCGATGAAGAGGATGATGTTCTGGGCCTGCTGAATCTCTTTGACGACGGCCTTCAACCGCTCCTCGAACTGGCCACGGTACTTGGTGCCGGCGACCATGCCGGCGAGGTCAAGCTGAACCACCCGCTTCCTGAGCAGGGTCTCGGGCACATTGCTGGCCACGATCCGCTGGGCCAGTCCCTCAACGATGGCGGTCTTCCCGACGCCGGCCTCCCCGATCAGCACCGGGTTATTCTTGGTCCGACGCGAGAGGATCTGGATGACCCGCTCGATCTCTGTTTCCCGCCCGATGACCGGGTCCAGCTTGTCCTGGCGGGCCATCGCGGTCAGGTCCACACCGAACTCATCCAGTGCTGGCGTCCTCGTCGAGGTCGTGGTCTTGGAAGCCTGCTCGCCGAGTAGTTCCTGGGCCTGCGCCTTGGCCGCGGCCACGCTGACGCCGAAGTCCCTCAGGACCAGGGAGGCGATCCCCTCGCCCTCGCGGATGAGCCCAAGCAGCAGATGCTCTGTCCCGATGTAGTTGTGCCCCAACGACCTGGCCTCGGAGATGGCGTATTCCAGGACCTTCTTGGCCTGTGGGGTAAAGGGGATCTCCCCGGCAGGGCTGAACTCAGAGCCAGCCGAGACGATCTTCTCGATCTCCCCTTTCACCGCGCCGATGTTCACGTTCAGCTTCTTGAGGATCGCGACCGCAAGTCCGTCGCCTTCACGGATCAGCCCGAGCAGCAGGTGCTCGGTGCCGACGAAGTTGTGCCCGAGACGGATGGCTTCCTCCCGGGCCAGGATGATCACCTTGCGGGCTCGCTCCGTAAATCGCTCGAACATCTGCTCGCTCTCCTCCCCTTAACGCCTGATACGAAGGCCCGGCCTCTAGTCCCGTTCCAACTTATTCCGCCGAACCGTGAGGCTTCGGGGAATCACACGTATGTCCTGCGTATCACCCTGTCATTCGCCGCAAAGAGTTGGAACGGGACTAGTATACCCGATGCCACGGGAAATTCAAGTCCTCTCCACAATTCGGCCGTCCAGCATAGCGACGATCCGATCCGACCGGCGGGCCAACCCCTCATTGTGCGTCACCATGACGAAGGTCAGGCCGCGCTCCCGGTTCAGCCGCCGCAGCACCTCAAATGCCGCGTCGCCCGTCTTTGTGTCCAGGTTCCCGGTCGGTTCATCTGCCAGGATGACCTTGGGTCCCGCCCCTAGAGCCCGCGCGATGGCAACCCGCTGTTGCTCTCCGCCGGAGAGTTCGGGAGGCCGGTGATCCAGCCTCGGCTCGAGCCCCACTTCCTCGAGCAAAGACGCCGCGATCGCCCGGGCTTCCGCCGTTTTCCGGCGCGCCACCAGGAGGGGCATCATGACGTTCTCCAGAGCGGTGAACTCGGGGAGCAGATGATGGAATTGGAAGATGAAGCCGATCGTCTGGTTACGAAACCTGGCCACTTGTCCATTGTCTAACCGCCCCAGGCTGACACCTTCATAGGAGATCTCACCCGCTGTGGGGCGGTCGAGGGCGCCCAGAAGATGCAGGAGCGTGCTCTTGCCGACGCCGGACGGGCCCACGATCGCGACGAACTCGCCCTTCTCGATGCTGAGATCAACACCTTTGAGGACCTCAACGGTTCCGCTGCCGATCCGGAACGATTTGTAGAGTTCCTTTGCCTTGATGAACTCACTCATAGCGGATCGCGACGACGGGGTCGAGCCTGGCCGCCTGCCAGGAGGGGTAGAGCGTCGCGAGAAAGCTGAGCACCAGGGCCGCGGAGGCAATCAACACCAAGTCGGTCCCCTTCATCAGGATCGGGAGCGCGTCGAGCAGATAGACGTCGCCACGAAGTCTGACGATCTTATAGGTCTCCTGCACCTTACAGATGATGGCCCCCGCCGCGGTCCCCAACACGGTGCCGACGAACCCGATCACCACTCCCTCCACCATGAAGATCGCCATGATGCTCCTGGACGTCGCGCCGATCGACTTCAAAATCCCGATTTCCGCCCCCTTGTCCATCACCTTCATGATCAGCGTGCTCACGATATTGAAGGCAGCCACCAGGACGATCATCGCGAGGATGATGAACATCGCGATCTTTTCGAGCTTCAGGGCCGCAAACAGGTTCCGGTGGAGTTGCATCCAGTCCCTGGTGAAATAGGGGAAGCCGAGCCGCCGCTGTATCTCAGCTCCGACCTCCTTCGCCCTGTACAGGTCGTCTATCTTGACCTCGAATCCCGTCACCGATGTGCCCATCCGGAAGAACTGCTGGGCCGTCGGGATTGTCACGTAGGCGAGGGTGCTGTCGTATTCGTACATTCCCACCTCGAAGATCCCGGCCACAGTGAAGCCCCTCATTCGAGGCGCCAGCCCGAAAGGCGTCAGCACGTTTCCGAAAGGAGAGATGACGTTCACCCTGGCGCCGAGGCCGGCCCCCAGGTTCGTCGCCATGGCGCGGCCGATGATGATCCCGTCGGAGTCCAGACGCCACCCGGTTCCACCGGCCGGCTCCTTCAGCCGCGCAGGATCGACCTCGGTGAAGCTGTTGGTCAGCGCGGTCACCTCCTGCGCAGAGGTGATGTCTACGCCACGAAGGACCGCCCCCCCGGCTCCTCGATCCGTGCTCAACATCACCTGGTGGTAGGTGAAGGGGGAGGCTGCGACGACGTGTGGAACGCCGCGAATCTGTTCCAACGCCTGAGCCGGCTCCTCGATCCCCCGATCTCCATACCGCAAGACCCAGAGGTGGGCGTTCGTCCCCAGGATCTTCGCGCGCAGGTCGTGTTCGAACCCGCTCATCACCGCGAGGACCACGATGAGCGCCATCACCCCAAGGGCCACGCCACCGATGGAGATCAGCGT
>Ga0209751_10004029_pt1 | contig 14117 bp, 7 predicted proteins | sample RifCSP13_1_FD_184019 | JGI IMG/M metagenome (GOLD analysis project Ga0209751, IMG submission 184019) | Soil microbial communities from Rifle, Colorado - Rifle CSP2_sed 13_1 (SPAdes) (version 2) | ecosystem: Environmental > Terrestrial > Deep subsurface > Rock core/Sediment | place: Rifle... | reverse complement strand
CTGACGAGCAACCAGCCAAAGGCGCGCTCACCTCCTTGCGGACAAACCTCTTCAAGTTGGTACCCCAACCAGGTGAAACAACTGAACTCGAAATTGAAGGGGCTCAAGGCGAAATCAGTTACGTCGAATGTTCTGACCGCGAAACAGAGATTCGAACGATAGCAAAAGAGATCAAGCGTTTAGTCCTGGCGGACGGTTACCGATTGTCGGAGATTGCCCTGGTCGTTCGTGAGCGGGCGGTTTATGCCGAGACCATCTCCCGAGTAATGCGAGAGGAATCTCTACCCCTTAATCTGGATCGACGCATAGCCGCAAGTGAGATTCCCGCCACCCGCGCTGTCCTGAAATTGCTGGGACTGCTGGACGAGCTTACAAGCGAGGATGCGAGCACGTTGCGAATGCCGCCGCTCGCCGATCAGATCAAATCCGGCTACCTTCGCCTGTCGAGAGAATCGCTGGAATCACTCGCAGCCGAGTTTGAAACAAAATATTCACACCTGCTTTCGGAGTACGAGCTTCAATCAACAAAGGACCGGCTCAGAAGAGAGTGGGGTATTGGGCGATGGGACCCTGATGCGATTGAAAACGCAATCGCTTACGTGGGCGGCGAATTGCGTCTGACGGATTGGCTGGAGCGTTGCCGGCGCCTAATCGAACAGCTTCCAGGAGCAGCCGAAACCAGGGAGCTACTTAACCTTGAAAACTCCGATGGCTCTACTGATGACGACGAAGCCCAACTCAATGATGCGGAGACCGTTCAACGCGAAGATCTGAATCTGGAGAAGAAGCGAAAGCCAGCGGACCTTCATCCGGCTTTTATCGCTTGGGCAGCTCTCGTCGTGAAAGGCTTTGCCTCGATTCTGCAGTCCGCGCCGAATGAGGGAGAACCTGAGGAATTGCGCGCTGGCATTATGTCGGTTCTGGAACAGCTCCAGTTTCGGCAACAGGTCAACCGACCAATTAGGAGAACTCAGGAAGGTGAGTTACCTCGCGCCACTTTGGATCTGCAGGCACTCGAGGCTCTGCGTCGCTCCTTCGCTACGGCAATGAGAAGTATCAGGTTGGTTGCTGACGATGGCGCCATCACGAAAACCTCGATCCATAACTTCATTGGTGAGGTCCGTAGAGGCCTGAGTGCACAGAACATCGCAATCGGAACATCGGAACGCGCCGGCCTCAGAGTACTTGAAGCAACCGACGTAAGGGGCTTGCGCTTTCGCGCCATATTCATAGCTGGCCTGACGGAAGGTGGGTTTCCACTCAACGCGTCACGAGATTGGATCTATCCACATGAAGAACGAGAACGTCTAAAGCGGCATGGTTTGTCGCTCGAGGACATTTCTCCCGCAACGCTGCTGAAAGAGGAGCACTACTTCTACCAGGCTGCTTGCCGCGCTACCGAGCGTTTGTATCTATCTCGTCCTCTCGTAATCGGTGGTGACAACGAGAGCGTGGCGTCTTACTACGTTGAGGAACTGAGAAGGGCCATTGCACCGTTTGCCGTCAGAAAAGGAGAAGTGTTGCGGCCAGACTACGACGGTAAGCAGCTCGATTCTGTTTCCTCTGCAAGAGAGTTGGCTATCGGGTTGGTGCGCCAGCAGCAGAAGCATCTGCTTGGTTTAGATCACACTTCCTTGGTTCCATACAACAAGATCAGTAGCTTGCTGACGCTGGCTCGGAACGATCTATTCGTGACTAACTCAGCCTTGCATCGCATCACCATTGAGCGAGAGCGGGCTGGTGAAAGGTTTGGACCATATGACGGCCGGATTGATCAACCGGATCTGCTGAAAATGCTCGGCAGGCGGTTTGGGCCGGACTACGAACACAGCGCCAGTGGCCTTAGCACGTTTGGGAACTGTCCTTACCGCTTCTTTGCGCAACGGGTGTTGAAGTTGCAGCCCCGCGGTGAAGCCGCCCTTGACCTTCAGGCGCTCGACGCAGGCAAATTACTGCACGACATTCTGAGGCGATTTTTTGAACGCCACCGTGGAGAGCGGCTGGATCCGGTTAAACGCGACGCGTTAACGACTGAGTTACTCGCGATTGCCGACGAGGTATTTGATAAGCACCAGCGAGTAGTGCCACCTCTCAATCGGCAGATCTGGCAGCTTGATCGTGAAATTCGGAAGATTATTCTGCGACAAGTGCTCCAGTTCGAACTCGATATTCAGGAAAAGAGCTCGGGCATGGGTGTCAGACCTGCCCACTTTGAACTCGCGTTTGGTGGAACACGATCGTCAGCACGAGATCCCGCCTCGGTAGAAACACCTTTGCAGCTGACGCGGTCGACTCTTATCGGCGAAGAATCGATGAATATTAACGGACAGATTGATCGGGTGGATGTTGGTTCAAACGAGACTGTGGTGGCCTACGATTATAAGCTGTCGAAGGGGGCTACAAAGCGTGACATTCTCGCAGGCCGCAGCTTACAGATACCAATCTACCTTGAGGCGCTTGAGCAGCTGTTCTTTCCGAAACACACGCTTGCCGGAGGCGGTTATTACACTCTCCGTGGTGGCAGCAACCGCAGGAATACAGGCATGTACCGAATGCAGTTCAAGGAAGCACTTGGTTTACAAGCCAAGAATTCAGTTCTCTCCGAGGACGAGTGGCAACAAGTGAGGGCGGACGTAACAGCCCGCATCTGGAACTTCCTGGACCTCATGCGGTCCGGCAGTTTTACTGTCGAGCCTTCTCAGGGGATTACTACATGCAAGTTTTGCGACTACCGGGCGGTCTGCCGCTACGATAAATACCGCATCGCAAGCAAACGCCGACCGGGTGCGACCCACGATGAAGAGGTAGATCAAACGGCTGATGATGAGTAGTGTGAGTGAGAAACGCGAACTAAAACCTGAACAGCAGAAGGCTGCGCATACGCTTGACCGGCATGTGTCGGTCACTGCTGGCCCAGGCTCCGGAAAGACGACTGTCCTCGTCGAAAGATTTCTACATATCCTGCAACAGAACCGTGCTCTTCACATTGACCAAATTGTCGCCATTACGTTCACGAATCGAGCGGCGAACGAGATGCGCGAACGACTCCGAAAAAATCTTGACTCAATTTTAAAGACCTGCTCGGAGCAAGAGCGCCCGCGGTGGATGCGTTACAAGCGAACTTTGGATGGGGCATTAATCAACACTATCCACGGATTTTGTGCCCGACTGTTGCGCGAATTTCCCGTTGAAGCGGCCATCGATCCGCAATTCTTGTTGTTGGATCAGCACGACTCCGCGATTTTGCTCGAAGCTGCTGTCGAAGAGACCCTGACGGAGCTGATTAGCAGTGAGGACCAGTTAACCTCAGAACTTGCCGTTGGCTTCGGGCGCGGCAAGCTCGCCCTGGCGCTGTCGCAGTTGTATACGAATGTCAGGGGACAAGGCCTTCGGCTTGAACAGTTGCGGACGCTCACCGAGGCGAACCACTCGACAACCGGGGATCACGCGACGGCGCTAGCCGAACTCGATCGCGCCATGAACGTGTTCCTCACGTCACGTAGGTTGTCACCTTCAGCTGAGAATAGGCGCGCATACGCAAGTGCAAACTGGTCAACCCTGCGAACGCTCATGGATGACTCCAATCTCCCTCGTGCCGAGTATTGCAGCCGTGTGGAGTCGTTTCGAGAATCGGCGCGCCCGAAGGGAACCTCGCTCTCTTGCGTCACCGCACTCGATCAGCAGTTGTGGGGAGGTAAGAAGGAGGGGACCCTGGGTTTGGTCCCACAGATCCGGTTTGACTTGCTGGCTAAGAAATACTCGCTGGCGATGATTGATGCACTAAAGAAGGTTGAGCGTCGGTATCGCGACAAGAAGTCCAACCTCACTGCCTTGGACTTCGATGACCTCCAGCTGCGCGCGCTTGAGCTTTTGGACCACCCTGCTGTACTGAGTCGCGCAACACACAAATATCGCTTCCTGTTGGTTGATGAATTCCAGGACACGAACGGCATTCAGCGAGAGCTGATGCACAAACTCGCACTCCAAGCGCAAGAGGCAGGGGCAAACCTTTTTATTGTCGGGGACAGGAAACAATCGATCTACGGTTTCCGCGGCGCCGATGTGGACGTGTTTGCTCAGACTACCGATACACTTCTTGCTGCGGGTGGGGTAGAACAACCACTACATCTGAACTTCCGTAGTCAGCCGCCTTTAATCAAGTTCGTCAACTATCTCTTCCCGCGGCTATTTGCTCCCCCTGAGGATTTGCTTCCTGGCGAAGAGGCAGAACTGGGCTTTGTCGAGTTCGAACCCAGCTCCGAACAGCGTGAAGAGAAAGATCACTCCCCCTTAGTTGAATTGCTACTTGATGCGCAAGTTCCCGATGGCGAGGACCCGTTGGGGAAAAAAACAAATGCCGAGAGAGATGCCGGACAAGTCGCGCAATGCATAAACGAATTTGTTCAGTCGGGGTCGCAGTATCGCGACATCGCCATGCTCTTTCGCGCTATGACGGACATCTCAACATACGAATCTGTTCTGCGCACGGCGAATATCCCTTTTCAGACAGTGCAGGGCAAGGGGTTTTTCGAACGGAGTGAGATTAGCGACCTCATTCAATTACTTCGTTTTCTGGATAATAAAACAGACGAGTTAGCGTTGGCGGCAATCCTGCGCTCCCCTTTGGTTGGCCTTTCTGACAACGCTCTCTTCGCACTCCGTTGCGCACCAAAAGTCAACGAAGTGGACCTGGCCAATGCTTTACAACATTTTTATCGGCCGCGCAACTTGCTCTACGCACTGCGCCACCACCGAGAGATCGCATACATCGGCGAGCGCGATCACTCTCAATTAGATCTCGCCAACAGACTTTTGGACCAGCTGATTGAGCACAGAAACCACTATGCCATCGCCGAGCTATTGCGTTTTGCCGTCGAAGCCTCTGAGTATCTCACGGTAATTGCGGCCAACTTTGACGGTGCACAGCGAATTGCGAACGTCCAAAAACTGTTCACGCTGGCCGAACGTTTCGAGCGTGCAGGCGCACATCTGGTTCGAGACTTTGTTCGTTATGTTGAGGAGTTTGAGGCAATTGGAAGTCGCGAGGGCGAAGGGCAGATCGATGATTCAGCTGACGCAGTGAAGTTGATGACTATTCATCAAGCCAAAGGCCTGGAGTTTCCAATCGTCATCATTCCGAGCCTCCACTACCGAGGAATGCGACCGCAGGAACAATGGTTTGCACTGGATCGTTACCGCGGGTTGTCCATCAAGGTGCCTGATGGGAGGGGAAAGCAGGTTACTGGTAAGACAATCGACAACTTTCGACGACGCGCCCGGCTTCGTGAGTACGCTGAGAGCATACGGCTGCTCTACGTTGCCGCGACGAGAGCACAAGATCGGCTGGTACTATCGGGGGTCACGGATGAACTGAAGCAACTTCAGGGGGCCCCAGACAACTGGCTAAAGCTTGTTTGGCAGAAGCTCGAGTTGCAAGTATCGCAAAGTGCAATCGTTGAGCTGGATGATGCGAAGCTCGCGATCAGATTGAACATCGCGAACGAATCAACGCGTTCAACTACCAACCTCATGCCGCACAGTGATGTGGATTTTGAGATACCATCCTCACTTACCGACGCTTTTCCTTTGCTGCGTTCGATAAACACAAACGCCGAGGAAGCCAGCAGCCAGCGCGTTAGTGTTACTCAATTGATCAACTATCGGCGGTGCCCGCGACAATACTACTTCGACCGCGTTCTTGAACTCCCGTCCGCTGACGAGCTTGCAGTTTGGAACAACGCTGAAGCTCCCGAGCCACCGGCCAATCTGACGGCGACTTTGAAAGGCGCAGTCATCCACCGCTTCTGCGAGACTTACTCGCGAACCGACAATTTAGACAAGAGACTGCGGGATAGTTTCGCTGATGTCGTAAACTCTCGAGCACATCAGTTACCAGATCGTTTGTTTGAGATTGATGTGGATGAGGCTATCAAGGAGCTGCGACCGCTCGCCGAAAACTACCTGGGTAGCGAACTGTTTCGGCGCATCGAGGAGGCGCGTGTCTTTGGTCAGGATAAGGACGCACTGGGCGACCGACCGGGAGTCTGGAGTGAGATAAGTTTTCGTCTGCGCCGGCCTTTGGCGATCATCAGCGGAACTATAGATAAACTGCTTGTGTTGCCGAATTCCGATGGCGGCGGTTATCGGGTCGAGGTTATTGACTTTAAGACGAACAAGTTTAGCTCTCCGCTCTTGAGCGAGCCCGAACTTGTACCTGCCGAAACCCATCGTTTGAATCGGCCTGACACTGGGGGAGATGGGCTCCAGTTCCTTCTTGATTTTGAAGTGCCACAAGCAACTTGCACCGGTGGGCCAGCCAACTCTATTACCGACGAAGTAAGTCTGGCAGCCCGAGATTACGAGCTACAGATGCAAGTTTATGCGCTCGCGATCAGACAACTCATGCCTCAGGTGGCAGGCTCCGGGCCCCTCAAAGCAACTCTGCACTTTCTGCAGCCGAATGTTGAATTCACGTTGGATTCTGACTTGTTGACCATCAGCGCTTGCACAGAAGCACTGGACGCAGTTGTTTTAAGGTTGATGCAGTCGAAAGAACCTAACGAGTTCCCTGTGTTACCGGCCAGGCACTGCTATATGTGTAATTTCCTCGAAGCATGTCGCGAAGGTCGTGACTGGACGAGAACGGAGCGCAGGCGTCCTCACCCGCGGCTGGCCCAACTGAGGACTCACGGATAAACTAGAAATCTGTTGGGTTTGGGCGAGGACGCTCGCGCTCCGAAGAATGGCAGATAATCAAACCACAGTTGGTCAAACGGCTCCCGATTTTGTGCTCCTCGATGGAGCCGGTGAAGAATGGCGCCTTAGTGCTCAACGAGGGAAGGTTGTAGTTTTGCTCTTCTATCCCGGTGACGAGACTCCTATCTGTACTAGGCAGATGTGTTCAGTGCGAGATCGGTGGGATGATTACAGAGCAACGGGCGCTGAAGTGGTTGGTATATCATCGGACTCCGTTGAATCGCATCGAAAGTTCGCCGAGCACCACGAATTGCCGCTACGCCTCTTATCTGACGCCGACAAATCGGTCGCAAATCTCTACGGCGCAAAGTCGCTAATACCTGGCAAGGTTGCCCGATCGGTTTTCGTGATTGATGCGAGGGGCATTCTTCGCTATCGAGACGTCAGACCCCTCGGCTTGTTCCGCCCAAGAGACGATGAGGTGATAAAGGCCATCACCGCTGCCAGTAGTAGCTGATCAGGGGTCAGAGCTCAGAGGTCAGAGATGAGAAAATGACCAAAGACCAATTTTCCATTTTTCATTTCGTACTTGCGCCTCCCATCTTACTCTGTACCCGTGGTAAAAACGTCACACAGAGAAAAGGAGGCACGGAGATAATTTGGAAATGGAGAATTTGGTCATTGGTCCTTTTCTGAACCGACTCTCTGATTTCTGATCTCTCATCTCTGACTTCTGATCTCTGACCTCCGACTTCTGACCTCTGACCTCCGACCTCTACCTCTATCAAGTTGCGGGTTTCACTTTTGTGCGCGAAACTTAGCAGCACACTGAGTGAATTTTAGTTTGAAGGAGATGGGCATGGCCGAAGCGATCAAATGTGTGCACTGCGGGGAGAACCGACCAGCGATCGGATTTGCACCTTTTCCAAATGAACTCGGGCAGAGAATAGCTAATGAAATCTGCCACCCGTGCTGGGCGGGATGGCTTCAGAAACAGACACAGATTATTAATCACTACGGCTTGGATCTTACAAATCCTGACGCCCAGAACTTCCTCTTCGATAACATCAAAGGCTTCCTATTCGGCGAGGCACCAAAGGTCGCCGAGATCGACACGTCTAAAGAAGGCTCAGTGAAATGGTGATTGGTGACTTAACGTTGACCACTTGCCATACCAATTTCTGATTCGCACCCGTCAACGTACCCTACTAGCCGCCGTCGGCAATTGGCAATCGCCCTGCCATCTGCCGCTTAACCATTCCTAAAGACTTAAAGACCATCGGAAATCGCCAATTGGGTAGTGAATCTGGCCCAACGCTTGCTTCAATTTCCAGTAGTTCCCCAAGCTCGCCCCAATGTCACGCTCATCAGGCTCGAAAGCCTCGCGTGGTGGTACGTTTTGATTCGTCCGTACGTTTTTCGGACTGAACAACAAGCAGGAGGTAGGTTCTCTAATGCAATACAGACTTCCGGGAATAATGCTAGCAGCCGCTGTGGCCCTCGGGCTTAGTGCCTGTGCCGACACGGCTAACAACAACATGAACGCTAACGCCAACAGGGCAAATGCCAACGCCAACCTGAACAGCAACATGGCGAACGCAAATGCCAATATGAATGCTAACACCGACATCAGCCGCAAGGCGCCGACACGGGAGGAGTACGACAGAGACAGAGCTCGTTATGAGCGTGAGGCAAGAGACTCAGGTCGAACAATCGGATCAGGCGTGAACGATGGATGGCTTTGGGTAAAAACAAGATTTGAGCTCGCAGCTGCTGACGACTTACGAGACTCTACAATTAACGTCGATGTTGAAAACGACGTTGTAACTCTAACTGGAACGGTAGCAACAGCTGCACAGAAGAGTCGGGCCGAAGCTGTAGCCAGGGGAATCGAGGGTGTCAAGAGCGTCAGGAACCAACTCCGCGTTGCTCCTGACGCAACGAACGCCAACACGTAATTACTCATCCCGCGTAAATCTCTTTGGAGTGCCGCCCTCACAGAGGATCGGCACTCCTGAGAGAAACCACTTGAAGCTCTTTTAGAACCCTCTTCCCCAACTCCCTCATCTTCCAACGTAACCGAGCGAATTGGTCATTGCTCATTAACCATTGCTCATTTTTCACTCAGCCGGTTTGTGGGAGGGGTGTCGTTAGACCAAAGGTGAAACTCCATGACGTCAAAAACTATAGTCTCTCGAAGGGTTCCAATGACCGATGAGCATTGACCAATGACCAATAAATACCTGCTAGTCTCTACAATAATCTGCCTGGTCTGAGGTATGGCATCAGACGCTGAGTGCGTATGGTGTCTCGACGGGGTCGAAACCCTCCGGGTAGTGCAGAGCACTACCACCCTCCGCAACCGGTTTACTGTAAGGGTCGTTCTAAGCTAAGCTTTGCGCCTTCAATTATTCTGGAATGGGCTCTGCCGGTATTCTTCTCTGCCGACAGAGAAATCTTTTTCGAAATCACTTTGGTAAGGGACTTAACTTATGAGACGAGTCCACCTGCGACTTCTCGTCGCGACGCTTGCACTTCTTTGCGCAATTGGATCCTCTGCGATTACCACTGCTCAACGAACCGCTGTCGATACGTACGCCATCACAAACACCCGTATCGTTACGCTCAACGGTCCCGTTATCGAGCGCGGCACCGTGGTTATTCGTGACGGATTGATCGTTGCTGTCGGCAATGTGACGGCTCCACCTGACGCTCGTGTGATTGATGGAAACGGCTTGACTGTCTACCCCGGCGTAATCGACGCCCACACAAGTCTCGCCATGCCGGAACCATCACCTTTGCCCTCACCTCAGCGACCTGGCGGATTTCAGCCCGCACAACCGCGTCCTGTCAGCAGTAGCACCGGACCCAATTCAAGTCAGCCCCCGGGGCTGCAACCCGAGGTTAGAGCCGAAGATCTTCTTCGCTCCACCGGAGAAAGCATCGAATCGGCAAAGAACGCCGGCATTACCACGGTCTTAACGTCTCCGAGAACCGGCATTTGGATTGGTCAGTCAGCCCTCATCAATCTCGCCGGCGGATCACCACAACAAATGATCGTGCGATCGCCGCTCGCAATGCACGTCGGCTTTACACCCGTCAGAGGGTCTTACCCCAGCTCTCTGATGGGCGTGTTTTCGGCATTACGGCAGATGCTCTACGACGCCCAAGCATATCGTGAGGCACAGGCCATCTATGAGCGATCTCCCCTGGGGATCAAGCGTCCCGCCACTGATCGCTCTCTTGAGGCATTGATCCCGGTGATCGAGGGACGAATGCCGGTTGTGTTTCAGGCGGACCGGGAACGTGAGATCCGTGGCGTCCTGGATCTCGCTGAAGAATTCAAGCTCAAGGCCATAATTGCCGGCGGAACTGAATCGTGGAAAGTTAGCGATCGATTAAGGAAAGCCGATGTCCCAGTTCTCCTTTCACTAAATTTTCCTCGACGGACTACCGCAGCGATGCCTCAAGCAGACCCCGAACCGCTCCGCGTGCTGCGCGACCGCGTTGAAGCACCAAAGACGGCCGCAAGGCTGGCTGCAGCAAAAGTACGCTTTGCCTTTCAATCAGGAGGTATGACCAACATCGCAGACTTTCGCACAAACGCCGGCAAGACAATTGAAAACGGCTTACTGAAAGACGACGCAATTCGAGCATTAACAATCAGTACTGCCCGAATTCTTGGCGTTGGCGATCGCCTCGGAACCATCGAAGCTGGAAAGATTGCGAACCTTACGATCATGAGTGGCGACCTTTTCGACCGTACCAGTCGAGTTGCCCACGTTTTCATCGATGGCAGGCCGGTCGATCTGCGTCCTGCCACCCAATCACAGACGTCTGCTGAAACTACCAGCACCGAGACGCCAAGCTCGCCGCTTGCCGGAACCTGGTCCATTAACATTTTACTCGGCAATCAGTCGATTCCCGGAACACTGATGGTCAATCATCAGGGAGATTCAATTACGGGATCGGTCGAGACCAGCCTTGCCAGCTCTCAGTTCACCGGAAGCAGTCTGGAGAACAACGGCTTTCGGGCGACGATGGTAGCCAACATCCAGGGAGAAACGATGGACTTGACTATCGAAGCCCGGGTCAACGGAAATGAAATCAATGGCACCATCTCAGGCCCGTTCGGTGTAGCAACCTTCACTGGTAATCGGCAAAGATAATCGTTGGAGTTGAAGATGAAAAACACATTGCCCACACGTATCGTTCTGCTGATCAGTTTGTTGACGGGTCAGCTACTAGTCGTTTCCGCGCAGACACCCGAACGCGGCACCGGGGAGTTTCTGATCCGCAACGCTACTGTACTAACAGTGACTCGGGGCACGCTGACGAATACAGACGTTCTCATCCGGCGCGGCAAGATTGCGGGAGTCGGTAAGAACCTGAGGGCATCGGCTAACGCAAGAGTGATAGATGCCACGGGTAAGTTTGTCTTACCCGGGATCATTGATTGTCACTCGCACTCGATGTTGGACTCAATAAACGAAAGCAGTTTCGCCGTGACCTCAATGGTCCGCACCAGCGACGTGCTGAATCCTACTGATCCAGATTTGTATCGGGAGCTTGCTGGCGGCACTACCACGCTGAACCTGCTGCATGGCTCTGCGAATCCGATTGGCGGACTTAACACAGTAGTAAAAATCCGCCATGGCCGGCCGGTCGAAGAGTTCATCTTTCCCGGCGCAATGCCCGGAATCAAGTTCGCCCTTGGTGAAAACGTAAAGCGTTCCAATTCACAGGCCACTCCGGGAACGCAAAGACGTTATCCGGCCACTCGAATGGGTGTTGAGGAGGTTATCCGCGATGCCTTTATCAGAGCCAAGGATTATCGCAGTGCATGGCAGGAATATCGGGCCGCTATGTCAAAGGGTGTTAAGACCGCCATTCCGCCCCGACGCGACCTTCAGCTCGAGCCACTAGTCGAGATTCTCGAGGGCAAGCGCCTTGTGCATGCACACTCCTATCGTGCCGATGAGATTCTGATGCTAATCAATCTGGCCGACGAGCTGGGATTCAAGATCAAGACGTTCCAGCATGTGCTCGAAGGATACAAGGTGGCGAAGGAGATTGCTCAGCACGGGGCCGGGGCTTCCACCTTTGCGGATTTTTGGGGCTATAAGATTGAAGCTTACGATGCTATTCCACACAACGCCGCAATAATGACCCGGGCAGGCGTAGTCGTGTCGATGAATTCTGACTCTGATGAGCGCGCGCGGCGGTTGAATATAGAGGCCGCCAAGGCCATGCGTTACGGCGATCTGACAGAAGAACAGGCACTTCGCCTGATCACTTTCAATCCAGCAATACAGCTGGGTATTCAGGACCGAGTCGGCTCTATCGAAGTAGGCAAGGATGCGGATCTTGCAATATGGAACGCGCATCCGTTCAGCGTTTACGCGCGGGTCGATACCACCTTCGTCGATGGCGAAATCTTCTTCGATCGGGAACAGGATCTAGCCAGGCGCAGCGAGCTGGCAAAGGAGCGGACTGCGCTTGAGCAGGCAGAGCCAAACCGGCCCGCAGCAGGTGGAGCCTCACCACAGGCACCTCGTCGAAGACGGCCCGCAGACGAAGACGATGACGCATGGGACGGAGGAAAACAGCCATGACCAAACTTGTTCGCCGCCAATGGGGTTTCGGTTTGCGTGCCGTTTGCGTTTCAGCATCTCTCGCACACTTAATTATTGTAATCATGGCCGTGTCAGTTACAGTGCTTGGTCAGCAGATCGGTCATCCGACGATCCAGCACGGCGTAGTTCCGACACGCGGCACGTTTGCAATCCGTAATGCCCATATCGTGACAGTTTCCGGCCCCGATATAGAAAACGGATCGATATTAGTGCGTGACGGAAAGATTGCTGCAGTTGGTGCGAATCTGAGTATTCCAGCTAATACACAGATGATCGACGCGCGCGGTCTGTTTGTCTATCCCGGATTGATCGATGCTGGAACCGCGCTGGGATTAGTCGAGGTGGGCCAGGGAGCGAATGGTACAGTTGACACAGCAGAAACAGGGGAACTCAATCCAAATGCTCGCGCTTTGGTAGCCGTGAATCCCCATAGCGCGCACATCGCCGTCACGCGGGTAGACGGTATCACCACCGTGTTGTCGCTACCCTCTGGCGGCCTTATCTCGGGACAGGCAACTTTAATTAATCTACTGGGGACTGCGCCTTTGGAGATGGCTGTGGTTCCGCAGGCAGCATTGGTAGTTAGCTATCCGCGACTGGGAACTCGTGGCGGAGATTTTGGGAGTACTCAGCAGACAGCAAATCTGACGGAGCTGTTGAATACCTCCAATCGCCAGGTCGAGCAAATTCGAAAGATGCTGCGTGACGCCGAAGCTTACGGTCGGGCGCGTGATGCTTATGCGAAAGACCGGTCACTACCACGCCCTGATCAAGATGTTGTGCTGGAAGCATTAGTGCCTTATGTGCGTGGGGAACGTCCGGTAATTTTTCGCGCGGATCGTGAAGCGGAAATTCGCAGTGCGATAGCTTTTGCTGAGGAGATGAAACTGAAGCCAATCATCCTTGGCGCAGATGATGCCTGGAAGATCACCGATTTGCTGAAACAGAAAGATGTGCCTGTAATTCTTACTGGTGTTCTCAGTCTGCCGCTTCGTGAAGACGATCCTTACGACACGATGTTCGAGGCTGCCTCGAAGCTTCAGAAGGCTGGTGTTCGTTTCTGTATTTCAACGGGTAACAGTGGGTCTGCGGTCCGCAATCTTCCGTTTCACGCGGGGATGGCGGCGGCGTTTGGCTTGCCAAAAGATGAGGCACTTAAGGCTGTGACGCTCTATCCCGCACAGATCCTGAACGTTGCAGATCGACTCGGCTCGATTGAGCCAGGGAAAATCGCAAATCTTGTGATCACAGATGGGGATCCACTGGAAACAAGAACACACATTCGCCGGTTGTTCATTGAGGGACGTGATATTCCGCTAACCAGCCGTCATACCGAATTGAATGAGGCATTCAGGAATCGACGATAGGGAAGCAGAGCTCAGAGTTTCTCCCCGAACTTATCTTAATGATCCTTGGAGGATGAATCCGTTGCTTAAGAGAACTGTTGCCCCCCTAATCACCATCGCCGCAATCCTTTCATTCGCAATTTCAGCTGCCGCCCAAACCAGACTTTTAAGGTTCCCGGACATACACGGGGACAAAGTGGTGTTCACATACGGCGGTGACCTCTGGACCGCATCCGCAACTGGTGGTTCGGCGATCCGTCTGACCTCACATCCCGGAATCGAGGTTTTTGGGAAGTTTTCTCCGGACGGGCGATGGATAGCATTCACGGGTCAATACGATGGAGATGAGCAGGTGTATGTAGTCTCGTCTACCGGTGGGGTGCCCCGCCAACTCACCTTCTATCCCGCCCGGGGGCCGCTGACACCGCGCTGGGGATGG
>Ga0209751_10004027_pt1 | contig 14125 bp, 12 predicted proteins | sample RifCSP13_1_FD_184019 | JGI IMG/M metagenome (GOLD analysis project Ga0209751, IMG submission 184019) | Soil microbial communities from Rifle, Colorado - Rifle CSP2_sed 13_1 (SPAdes) (version 2) | ecosystem: Environmental > Terrestrial > Deep subsurface > Rock core/Sediment | place: Rifle... | reverse complement strand
TGTGGAGGGCCTCCACACAATCGAGGTCTTCGGCGGGCAGAACGGGTACCCGTTCCTGAACAAACATGAGACGTCCTGGCCGTGGGAGCGCGTCTATCGGTTCGCGTTCACGATCGAGTCGGCCGGACCGGACGCCCCGCCACGCGCGGAGGCCGCGACGGTCCCGGCGTGGGTCCTTCCGCCGCTCGTCGTGGTCGCACTCGTCGCGGGGTTCCTGGCCGCACGGATCCGCCGCCACCGGCGGGAGGTCCCCGAGACGACCGAGTGACGTCCAGGGAGTCGTGTCTCAGGACTCGGGAGGCGGTGGCGGAGATGCCGTCACCGCGGCGACCACCGCCGCAGGGCTCGCCGGGGGAGCGGAGACGATCTCCGCCATCGCGCCGTGCTCGAATTGCTGCGGTCGCAGCTTGATCCGGATCGTCTCGGGCCGCGGGCGAATCAGGTTCCAGCCCGCCTTCACGAGGGAGCCGCCGACGAGGAAGCCGACGATCCACATGCCAGTCGTGAGGATCGCGACCGCGATCGGGACGAGGATGTTCCCGAAGTCGAAGTCGACGTTCGGCAGCGTCTCCGACATCCCGCCGTTCGCGCCGCCAGAGACCACGTTGATCCGCGTCGCGGCGACGGCCTCCAGCCCGTTCGCGTCCCGGACCGTCAGGCGGACGAAGTACTCGCCGGGGCCGCTGTACGTGTGGGTTGCGTCCCGCGTCGTGACGGCGGTCCCATCATCGAAGTCCCACGTCCACGATTCGATCGAAGCGCTGCCCGACGAGGAGAGGTCCCGGAAGTCCGCGACCGTATCGTTCGCCCACCACGCGAAGACGGCCGCGGGCGGACGCGCCTCGCCGCCTCCAATCTGCCGCTCGATGAAGGGGCCCGGGTTCGCCGCCAGTCCGAGGACGGAGACGAGGACGAGGACGAGGATAACGAGGCCAGCAATCAACAGCGCGAGCCCGAGGAACAGGGACGACTTCTCGCGGTCCATGGGCCGCGCGTGCCCGGCTCTGTATTTGAACGCGCGGACGCCAGTATCAGCGGCGCAATAACCTTCCTATACCCCCCGGGGATACGTCGCCCGTCGGCGTGGCTCAGCCTGGTTGAGCGCCGGACTCATAGGGTTCTGCGACGGTGACGGCGCGCTCCCGGGACATCCGGAGGCCGTGGGTTCAAATCCCGCCGCCGACATCCTTCTGGGCCTGGAGCTCCCGGGGGGCTTCGGCCCACCGAAGATTCGGGAAAACGCTTATTCCCGTCCCCCGTCTTCGCCGCCGCGAGGGGGAATCCGAACGAGGGTTGGAACCGTCCTTCTGGGTGTCTTGGTGGCTGCGAGCGTCTTGGCGCTGGCCGTCCGTCCCGTGGCGGCGGACGCGCCGATGAACTTCCGCGCCGTCCTGGCGGGGGAGAATGAGGTCCCGTCGCGGGACACTCAAGGACGCGGCGCGGCGGTGTTCCAGGTCGAAGGGGACATGATCAGCTGGCGGCTCGTCGTCGCGAACATCGACAACGTGGTCGCGTCGCACATCCACTGCGGGGCCGCGGGCGTGAACGGACCCGTGCGGATCACCCTGTTCAACGGGGCCGCCGGCGCGGGCCGGTTCGACGGCGTCCTCTCCACGGGGAGCGCGAGCCTCGCGGGCGTCACCTGCCCGAACGGGAACGCCCTGCTGTCCGAGATCCAGGCGGGGAACACGTACGTGAACGTGCACACGAACGACGGCGTCGACGGCACGAACACGGGCCCCGGGGACTTCCCCGGCGGCGAGATCCGCGGACAACTCTTCTGAGCGCGGCCAGCGCGGGCGCCGGGCGAGCGGGGTCCCGGTGCCCTTTTCTCCTTTTGCCCGAGTGTTTATCCGGAACCACTCCGGTGAATCCCGCGATGGTCGACGACCACGCGTTCGCGATCGAGCAGGAACGGAAGGAGAAGGATCACTGGTTCCGCGAGTCGATGGAGTCCCCGATCCCCCACGACGTCCGCCACGCGTTCAAGGGCCTGAGCTACTATCCCGTGGATCCCGGTCTGCGGTTTCGCGTATCGCTCGTCGCGTACCCTAAGCAGGAGGTCCTCACGTTCCCCACGAGCAAGGGGACGGAGCAGCAGTACTTCCGCCACGGGGACTTCGAGTTCGCGGTCGAGGGGAAGACTCTACGGCTGAACGCCTACAAGCCCGTCCACTCCCACGCCGCGCACGAGTTCCTCTTCGTGCCGTTCCGCGACGCGACGAGCGGGAAGGAGACGTACGGCGCGGGGCGGTACCTGGACCTCGAGGTGCAGCCCTCGGGCGTGTACGACCTCGACTTCAACCGCGCGTACAACCCGTACTGCGCGTACTCCGACGACTACGTGTGCCCGCTCCCGCCGCCGGAGAGCTGGCTCCCGGTTCCAATCCGCGCGGGCGAGAAGACCTGGTCGCCCTAAGCCGCCAAACCGTCAAGTACGTCGTCCCGGTTGCCCGGGCCATGGTCATCGTCGTCTCCAATCGCATCCCCGTCGCAAAGGGCTGGGAGGCGGAGTTCGAGCGCCGCTGGGCGGAGCGGAAGTGGCTGATCGCGCAGCTCCCCGGCTTCCTCGGCACGGAGGTCCTCAAACCGCTCAAAGGCGACTACTACGTCGTCGTGACGCACTGGCGGTCGATGCGGGATTTCGAGGCGTGGACGGAGAGCCCCGCCTTCGGGGAGGCGCACGCGAACGCGCCGCCAAAGGAGGCCTTCGCCGGGCCGAACGTGTTCGAGATGCACGAGGTGATCGCCGCCAAGGAACCCGAACGCGCGCGGTCGTCGGCGACCCCCGGCAAGAAGCGAGCCGCCAAACGTTCTTAGACCGCGGAGTGCGTTCTCCAGGCGATGCCAATGTGCCCTTCGTGCGGCCGCGACGTCCTCGTGCTGTGCGCGGACGACGGGCTGTGCAAGGACTGCTCCCCGTGTTGCCGCGCGCCGCCCGAGCAACCCGGCGAGCTGCGCAAACCGCAATGAGCTACGCGACGACCTTGTACACGAGGTCCCCGGGCCGCACGCGGTCCCGGACCTGAACCCCGACGCTCTGGCCCGGCCCCGCCTCCTGCACGGTCGCCTTCTCGATCTGCATCGACTCGACCTTCTGGTCGAAGTTCGTGGACGGGCCCTGGAACAGAAGCGTGTCGCCGACCTTCACCGGCGCGTCCGTGATCCGGATCGCCGCCACGCTCGGTTTCGCGAAGAAGTGGAACACCTCGCCGACCTTGATCTTCTCCATGAAACTCCCGGCGCGCGATGGGTCTCGCGCGATAAAAACGTGTCTATCCTCCGGGCGTCTGCGCCTCGGCCGCGAGGAAACCCCAAAGGGCGCCACCAAGGGCGATGCCCCCGCCAACGATGCCTGGCGGCGTGAGGAGCACGACGGCGGTCGCCGCCATCGCCGACAACGTGAACCGCACCGCAGAGCGAGGGCGAGCCCCTCGAAGGGCGAGAGGCGTGAGGGTGCAGAACAGGATTGCGAAGCCGATCGCCGCCAGGGTCCCCGTGTCGCCTCCCGACGCAAGGGTCGGCACGACCCACGCGACGTTGCCGACGAGTCCGATCGCGCTCCCCGCGAGGACGACGAACTCGGGCCGGCCGGACCGCCACCGCTCGCGGAGACCCACGCGAGGACAAGCGGGTCGCCGCCAAAAAGCGTTCGCGTGCCGGGCGGGCGGAGGATTCATCGCCCGGACTCCCATCGACCTGGTATGGATCCTCGGGACGAACGCCGGCTGTATCGCGACCTCTCCTGGACGTGGCGGATCATCAGCCCCCCGGAGGAGTACGCCGGGGAGGCCGAGGAATTCCGGGTCCCGATCGCACGGTACGCGGATGGGGCGCGGACGTTGCTCCACCTCGGCTGCGGCGGTGGACACCTCGACTCCCACCTGAAGGCTCACTACCGGATCACGGGCGTGGATGTGAGCCCCGCGATGCTCGCACTCGCGCGTGGCCTGAACCCGGAGGTCGAATACGTGGAGGGGGACCTCCGCACGGTCCGGCTTGGACGGACGTTCGACGCGGTGATGGCGGCGGACGCGATCGACTACATGCGCACGGAGGACGACCTGCGGGCCGCGTTCCGCACTGCGCACGAACACCTCCGCGCCGGCGGCGTGTTCGTCACGTACGCGGAGTTCACGCCCGAGCGGTTCGCGTACGAGGGGGCCACGCGGACGAAGGCGACCACGCACGCGCGCGGCGATGTGGAGGTGACGTTCATCGAGCACCGGTTCGACCCGGACGCCAACGATGCAGAGTTCGAGATGCTCTTCGTCTATGTGATCCGCCGAGGTCGGGACGTGAAGGTCGAGACGGACCGCCACGTGCACGGGCTGTTCCCCCTCCCGACGTGGCGTCGCCTCATGGAGGAAACGGGGTTCCTCGTCACGGAATTGGCGGGCACCCCGCCCGACCCCACGCCGAGGTTCGCGGCCGTCCGACCCGCGGACGCGAAACGGAACCTTTAATACATTCTTCCAGATTCGCGCGTCCGGGGAAGCCCGATGGTGATGCCACTCAACGTGCTAGAGAAGTCCATCAACAAACGCGTCTCGCTCCTCCTCAAGGACAACCGGATCCTCGACGGGAAGCTCACCGGGTACGACGAGTACATGAACATGGTCCTCGAGGACACGGAAGAGACGAAGGACGAGCAGGTCCGCCGGATTGGGACCGTCGTCCTCCGTGGGAACAACGTCGTCACGATCATCCCGAAGTAGACGGGAACGTTCTTACCGGACTCCGTGTTTTGCGCCGCGTGCAGGCCGTTCTCATCGCGGGTGGCCTCGGCACCCGGCTGCGCCCCCTCACGCTGACCCGGCCGAAGGCGCTCCTCCCGCTCGTGAATCGGCCGATGGTCCTCCACATCCTCGACCGCCTCCCCGCGTCCGTGGACGAGGTGATCCTCGCCGCGAACTACCGCACGGAGCAGCTCCGGGAGTTCTTCGCGAAACAGGACGTCGGGCGGACCGTCACGATCGTCCGGGAGAAGCGGCGCCTCGGGACGGGCGGGTGCCTGAAGAACCTGGAAGACCGCCTCTCGGGCACGTTCCTCGCGTTCAACGGGGACGTGATATCCTCCTTGGCGGCGTCGGACCTGCTTGCGGCCCACCGCCGGCTCGGCGGCATCGGGACGATCGCCCTGTGGGAGGTCGCGGACCCGAGCGCGTTCGGCGTCGTCGCGCTGGACGGGGAGCGGATCACGAAGTTCGTGGAGAAACCGCCCAAGGAGGAAGCGCCGTCGAACCTCGTGAACGCCGGGGCGTACGCCCTGGAGCGGGAAGTGTTGGCGGGGATCCCGAAGGGAGAGCCCGCGTCCCTCGAGGTCGACGTGTTCCCCAAGGTCGTCCGCAAGGGGTTGCACGGGTTTCGGTTCTCCGGGTACTGGGCGGACGCGGGGACGCTCGAGAACTTCCTGCGCGCGACGGAGATCCTGCTCCGCACGCAGGGGAGCGAGGTGAGCCACCGCGCGAAGGTCCTCCCGACGGTGAGGCTCAACAAACCCGTGGCGGTGGCGGGGGACGCGATGGTCGAGGGGGAGATCGGGCCCGTGGCGGTCCTGGGCGCGGGGAGCGTCGTGCGGGGCCGCGTATCGCGCTCCGTGCTGTTCGACCGCGCGCGCGTCGAGGAGGGCGCGACGGTCTCCGGGTGCATCGTGGGCGAGGGCGCGACGATTGGGCCGCGGTCGACCGTGTCGGACTCCGTGATCGCGGACGGCGCCGTCGTCGAGGCGGAGTCCGAGGTCGTCGGCGAGAGGGTGAAGGCGTGAGGCTGTTCGGCACGAACGGGATCCGGGGGGTCGTCGGGAAGGACCTCACTCCGGATCTGGCGGTGAGGGTCGGCCGGGCGGTCGCGACGCTCTGGGGTCCCGAGACGATCGCCCTCGGGCGGGACACGCGGTCCTCCGGGCCGATGCTCCGGGGCGCGGTCGCCTCGGGCCTCCTCGCCTCGGGCGCGCACGTCGTGGACGTCGGCGTCCTCCCGACCCCCGCCCTGCAGTACTACGTGAAGGAGCGCGGGCTGCACGGAGGCGTGATCGTGACCGCGTCCCACAACCCTCCGGAATACAACGGGATCAAGGTCGTGGACCGCCACGGGATGGAGATCCCGCGGGAGGACGAGGAGAAGATCGAAGCGCTCGTTGCCTCCGGCGAGTTCGCCGCGCCCGAGTGGCGGGACGTCGGCAACCTCGCGTCCGCGGGCGACGCCGCGCAGCTGTACGTGCAGGGGATCGCCGCCAAGGTGCAGCGGGACGCGATTGCGAAGCGGTCCCCCCACGTCGTCGTGGATCCGGGGAACGGCGCGGCGTGCCTCACGACGCCCTACCTGCTCCGGATGCTCGGGTGCCGCGTCACGACGATCAACGCGCAGCCGGACGGCGCGTTCCCGGGGCGGAACCCGGAGCCGACGCGGGAGAACCTCGCGCACCTGGTCGCGATGGTCCCGGCCCTGGACGCGGACCTCGGGATCGCGCACGACGGGGACGCGGACCGTGCCGTGATCATCGACGAGACCGGGGAGTTCGTCGACGGGGACCGCCTCCTCGCGCTCTTGGCGGGGGAAGCCGTCCGACGCACGCCGGGCCTCGTCGTCACGCCCGTGAGCTCCTCCTCCTGTGTCGAAGAGGTCGTGCGTGGCGCGGGGGGGCGCGTGGAGTACACGAGGGTTGGCGCCCCGCTCGTCGCCCGCGCGATCTACCAGAAGGGGGCCGTGTTCGGCGGGGAGGAGAACGGCGGGATGATCTTCCCCGGCCACCTGTTCGCGCGCGACGGCGGGATGACCGCCGCCAAAGTCGTCGAGCTCCTGGCGGTGACCGGTGAGCCGTTCTCCGCGCTCGTCGCGAAGCTGCCGCGCTACTATCTGAAGAAGGCGAGCGTGCCGTGCCCGAAGGAGCGGCGGGAGGAGGTCCTCCGACGGCTCCGGGAATTGGCGGCGGACCGAAAGGTCGACGCGACGGACGGCGTGAAGGTCTATGGCGAGGGCGGGTGGGTCCTCGTGCGCCCCTCCGGCACCGAGGCGATCCTCCGGATCTACGCGGAGGGGAAGACGCCGGAGACGGCGGACGCGATGCGAAGGCTCGGGGAAGAGCTCGTCGCGCGGGCCCTCAGCGGATGAACAGGTAGAGGACGAGGGCGATCACGGCCCCGAGGCTCGTGCTCACGAGGTTGTTCGTCCGCTTGTCGAGCCACCCGCGGCGCTCGAGGGTCGCGCCGAACACGCTGTCGATCTGGCACCCGAGGAATCCGACGAGCGCCGGAACGAACAGGAACTTCGGGTCCCCGGGGAAGGAGGGCGTGAGTCCCGCCCATCCGGAGAACGGGACGAGGACGAGGTACCCGAGGAGGGCGGTGTACAGCGCGGCGCCGAGCGCCGCCCCCTGTCCGAGCCACGACACGCCGCCGTCCGTCCCCGGCTTCACGTGCCTCCCGGTCGTGATGAGGTACGCCTTCTGGGACAGGACGCCGATCTCGCTCGCGAGGGTGTCGGACCCGGCGACCGCCAAGGACGACACGAACAGGAGCCCGCTCAGGTCCTTCGGGAGGATCGGGACGCCGAACCCCGGGAACCCGAGGATTGCGACGACCGCCGGCGCGAGCCCGTTCGCGAGGACGTTCGCCGCGCGGCGCTCGCCCCGCTTGCCCTCTTGGACGCCCATCGCTTCCTTGAGTGCGAACCGGTAGCGCGTGGCGGCGAAGGAGCTCACGAGGAAGAGGAGGAGAAGCAGGAGCCACGTGACGTCGCCGAACACGCCGATCAAGAGGCCGACGCCGAAGGCCGCCATCGTGCCGTCCCACGTGAGGACCTTCCGGTAGTACGCCAGGCCGGAGAGGGCGACGCAGAGAAGGAACGAGATGGCGACCGAGAGCTCGGAGGCCATGCGCCGCGCGATAGGCGGGGTCTATTAGAAGGTTCCCTCCGAGGAATCACGACCACTGGTCGAGGGCACGCTGGCCGGCCTTCCCCCGCGCCTCCGCGACCCTCTCGAGCGCGCCCTGCACGCGGTCCTCCGAGAAGTCGTGCTCGTCGACGAGCATCCGCTTCGCGGCCTCGACGTCTGCGTCCGTCCACCCGAGCTCGTACGCATCCGTGACGGAAGGGTGGAGGAACAGATCGCGGAGTCCGTTCACGTCCTCAATGACGAGGCCCTCCTCTTCCAGGACGCGCTCGAGGTTCCCGCTCTTGCGCATCAGCGCGAGCGCCTTCTTCGGACCAATCCCCTTCACGCCCTCGTTGTAGTCGGTGCCGATGAGGATCGCGAGATCGACGAGCTGTTCGCGGGAGAGGCCGAGCCCCGCGAGCGTCGCCGCCAGGTCGATCTGCTCCGGCTGCACGTCGACGTACACGTCCTTCCGCGGCAGTTTCCGCCGACCGGAGAGCGCGAGGTTCCGCACGAGGATCGGGGAGCCGAAGAGAAACGAGTCGTAGTCCTGGCTCGCCGCCGCCCACGCGTCCCCCCGCGCCGCCATGTGCGACGCCTGCGCCTCGCCCTCGCCCGGGGCCTGGACGCACGGGACGCCGAGACACGCGAGGAGCCGCTTGCTCTGCCCGACCATCTCGCCCGTGAGCCGTGAGGTCTGCATCGCCTTCGTGCGCGCGCGCGCGAAGTCGCCCTTCAGCTTCGCGTCCTCCCACTCCCGCTCCGCTTTCACCTTCACCGCCACGCGCGCCTCGATCGTCCGACCCTTGAGCCCTGGCGGCTGGCCGTCGAAGACGAAGACCGGCTTGATCCCGAGCGCGAGGAGGTTCGTCGTCCGGTAGATGATCCCGCTCAGGTGGGACGTCACGCGCCCCTGGCGGTCCATGAGCGGCGTTCCGTCCGGTTGCCGGATGATGCTCAGGAACTGGTAGAGCGTGTTGAACGCGTCGATCGCGATCGCGCGGGTCGCGAAGTCCTCAAGGCGGCGGGGCGTGCCGGGGATGAGGTCCGAGAGGTCGACGCCCATCGCACCGCCAACCCGCGGCCGACTAAAAGGCTTGGTCACCGGACGCGACGAGGCCCTCGACGGGCTTCACGGACACGGAGAAATTCTCCGTCCCGAGGTTGCACTCGACGACGTACCCTTCCGTGAGGTCGCCCCGGACGAACCGGAGCGCCTGCGTGTTCGTCTCCTTCGAGATGAAGTCCTTCCAGTTCCGCAAGAGCTTGTTCAGTGTCTCGCTCGCGCGGACGATGAAGTCCATCCATATCTCGCCGGGCAGCTTGAGGTCCTGGCGCACGTCGCGGATGATGTTCACGAGCTCCCGCGCATAGCCCTCGGCCATGATGTCCTCGGTCATCGCGGTGTCCACGTACACGCGGCCGTTCTCGAAGGTCTCCTCGACAACGTTGTCCGGCACGACCTCCGTGAACCACACCATCGACGGGTCGATCCGGACCTTTTGGCCCTCGACGCCGACGTGGTACTCGCCCCGGTCGATGCCCTGCTTGATCTTCCAGGAGTCCTGGGATCGGAGGAGGATCTCGATCTTCCGCGCCCAGAGCCGGTACGCCCTCGAGATTGCCTCCATGTCGAGGTTCAGGGAGAGCTGGAGACCGCGCCACGTCTCGCCCGGCGAAACGATGTCGAGCTCCTTCGCGCCCGCTTGGTTCACGATGATCTTGCGGAACGAGGTGACCGCGTCGAGCATCTCCGGGGAATCGACCTTCACGGCCACGCGCTTCACGGGCCACACGCGGTCCAGGCCCGCCTTCTCCCGCGCGCCGATGATCGCCTCCACGACGATCCGGACGACATCGATGTACCTCCGCATCTGCTCGTCTGTGAGCTGCAGGCCGGTCATCTCCCCGTGCGTGATGACCGCCTCCCGGAGCTGCGACTGCAGCTCCTCGCGGCCCGCGGTGTACGTCGCGACCGCCTTGCGGAGGAACGAGGCGGCTTCCGCGAAGTCCTTCGTCTCAATCACCGACCGCGCCTCCGCCACGAAGTCCGCGCCCGCCTGCTCCGGTGCGGCCTCCTCGACGATCCGGAGGGTCTCCGCGAGCGGCGAGCCGGCGAGCGGGCCCAGGTCCGCGTCCGGAGACTCCGTCACGTACAGCAGGCGGCGGATCAGGTCCTCGACGCCCGGTAGCTCGGACAGGAACCCCGTCCACTTCGCGAGGCGGTCCCCGAACCGGTCCTCGACCTCCTGGAGGGTGTCGACCATGAAGATCGGGAGGACCAAGGGCTCGCCGCCCACGACGGAGGCCGCGAGGTACGTGCTCGGGCTCCGCTCGAAGAGGATCTTGCTGTGCTCCCCGAAGTCGACGCGCTTCAGGCCCTCCTCGGCCCGGTGGAACGCCTCCTTCACGTAGTTCAGGACGGCGGTGAGCATGCCGGAGAAGATGTCCTCGTCCATCGCGTCCCGGAATTTCCGGGACTCGTGGATGATCAGGCGGCCGTCCCGGTGGATCAGGAACGCGTCCTCCACGAGGTACGTCCCCGGCCGCTCCGCCTTCACCTGCTTGCTGTCCGTGAGTTCGTACGTGCGGTCGTCGAGCGGGCGGTGGTACCGGACCTCGACGTCCACGGGCACGCTCCCGGCGGCCTTCGGCCGGACGCCGATCTCCACGCGCTTCTTCTCGTTCGGGTCGATTCGCGGGATCGGTTTCAGGCCCCGGACGTCGACGTCGCCCGTGAACCGGACCTCGATGTCCCTCGCCGCGAGGTTCCCCTTGTTCGCGAGCTCGAGGGTGAACTTGTTCCACGCCTCCGCCTGCAGGCCGGAGGTCGGCATCGTCAGGAACAGGCGCGGGTACCGCTCCTCGAGGAACTCCTGGATGTGGCGCTTCGCGACCGCGTCCGCTTGCCGGACGATCGCGTCGAGGTCGTCCGCGCGTCCGTCCGCGAGGGCCTCCCGCGCGCGGAGGAGGAGCCCCTCCGCCTCGGGGGACTCGACGCCGAGCGCTTTCGCCTCGACAAGCATGGACGTGAGCTTCTCGAGCTCCGCCTGCGAGCGCTTCAGAATCGTGCGCCGGCGGTCGTCCCGGAGGGAGTCCCGCGCGCGCCGCATGTGGTCCTCGACCGCGCGGAAATTCTTCCGCTGGAGCGCGTCCTCGATGCGCACGAGGTACGCCTCCGCGTGCGTCACGTCCACGCCCTCGGCGCGCGCCTTCTCCATCTCCTGAATCAGGGACTGGAGCTCGCCCTCGACCTGCTTCGCCATCGACTCCTGCTGGACGCGCTCCAAGGTCCCGCGGACGTTGTCCGCGACCTCCTGGACCTTGTCGTACCGGCCGGCCTCGAACGCCTCCCGCGCGTCCTTCAACAGGATCTCCGAGGGACCCGCGTCCACACCGAGGCCGCGGAGCCGCTCGACGGCCTCCCCGGTCTGGTCGACGAGGAGCTTCATCCGCTCCACGAACTTCTCCTGCGTCTCCTTCGCCTGGACCTTCGCCCTCGACAGGAGCTGCCACGCGAGGTCCATGTCCGTCTCGAGGGAGTTCTCCGCCTTCGCGAGGAGTTCCTCAATCTCTTTCGTCTCCGCCCCCGACTCCTTCGCTTCCAGGAGGAGCCGCTCCATCTCCGCGACCTCGGACTCGGCGAGCGCGCCGCGCTCCGCGGCCGCCGCCTCCGTCGTGAGGAGCAGCTTCCGGATCGACTCGTCGATTCCCGGGAGCTCGTGGAGCATCCCCGACCACGCGCTGAGGATCTCCCCGAACCGCTTCTCGATCTCTCGGAGGACCTCGGCCATGTACAACGGGAGGAGCGCGGGCTCCGAGCCGAGGACGACCGCGGTCAGGAAGCAGTGCGGGCTCCGCTCGATTAGGATCTTGCTCTGTCCGAAGTCGAGGCGCTTGATCCCCGTCTGGGTGCGCTGGCGGAACGAGTCGCGGATGAAGTCCTGGACGACCGTGAGCATGCCGGAGAAGATGTCCTCGTCGATCTCCTGCCGGAACTTGCGGGACTCGTGCGCGATCAGCCGCCCGTCCACGTGGATCAGGAAGACGTCCTCGACGACGTACGTGCCCGCGGACTCGACCTTCAGCGCCCTCTGGTCCGAGACCTCGTACTTGTTCTCGTCGAAGTACCGCTTGTAGAAGACGCGGACGCCGACGGGGACCTCGCCGTCCCGCGTCGGCTTCACGCCGACCTCGATCGCCTTCGTCTCGTCGACGCCGAGTTCCGGGATCGGCTGGACGCCGCGGACCTCGACGTCCCCCTCGAACTGTAGGTCCACGTCCTTCGCGCCGAGCGTACCCTTGTTCGCGATCTCCACGACGAACCGGTTCCACGCGTTCGCCTGGAGGCCGACCTCGGGGAGCTTCACGATGAGGTTCGGGTATTTGTTCTGGATGAACGACTGAATCTGGAGGCCGGTGGACACCTCCGCCTGCTTGACGAGGATGTCCGCGAGGGCGAGGTCGTTCGATTGGATCGCGCTCTCCGCCTGCTCGAGGATCCGCTCCGTCTCCGCGGTGTTCGCGCCGATGCGCTTCGCGGCCTCGAGCATCGCCCCCAGCCCGCGCATCTTCTGGCGGTGCTGCCCGACGATGTGCTCCTTGCTCGTCTCCTCGAGGACGCGCCGGGCCTCCGCGACGACCTGGGTCATCGACTCGTAGTTCCGCTCCTGCTTGAGCTTGCGGGCCTCCTCGAGGAAGAGCGCGGCCTGGGAGGCGTCGAGCCCGGAGGCGCGGACCTGCTTCTCGAGGTCCTCGAGGGCGAGGAAGTCTTCCTCGGCCTTCGCCGCCAACGCGGACTCGCTCGCCAGCTTCGACTTCTCCTCGATCCGTCGGGCGAGGACCTCGAGCGCCTCGAGGTTCCCATCGCCGACCGCCTTCTCCGCGTCCGGGATCAGGGCCTCCGCGTCCGCGACATCCGCTCCGAGGAGCTGCGCCTTCCCGAGGGCGATCCGCGCGCGGTCGAGCCTCGCCTCAAGGATCTGATGACGCGTGACGGCGAGGTGGTCCCGGATCTGCGCGGCGACCTCCGCGACGCGGTCGAACCGGCCGAGGGACACCTCCTCCTCCGCCTTCGCGAGCAGGTCCTGGGTCGCGTGGACGTCCCCGCCCATCGCCGCCATCTGCGCGAGGTCTGTGCGGAGGATCTGCACCTCCGTCTCCAGCTCCCGGAACTTCGTCATCCGGTTCGCGTCGTCGACGATGTCGTCGATGACCTTGTGGTACTCAATCGCCTCGACGTACCGGCTGTCGCGGATCGCCTCCGCGGCGTTCACGAGGACCATGTCCGCGCGACGGACTTGGAGGCCGGCTTTCTTTGCGGCCTCGACGTTCTCCCGGCTCTTCGCGAGGAGCATCTCCGCGGCCGTCTTCAGGCCCTCCTCGAGCGACTCCGCGAGCGTCTCCGTGTCCGCGAGGATCACGTGGACGTCCTCGAACTTCTTGACGCCGAGGGCCTCCTCCGCTTTTGCGATCGCCTCTTCCGCGCCGTCAATCGTGATGTCCGCGCGGCGGAGGTCGTCCACGACCATCCGGAGGCGGTCGATCTTCTGGCGCGCGGTCTCGACGCGGAGCTTCTCCTTCCGCGCCTCCTCCTCGTTCCGGAGCCGGAGGAGCGCGTCGACCCGCTGCTTGGCGGTGTTCGCGCTCTCGACCGCGTCGTCGAGCTTGCCCTTCCCCAGGAACGACTCCGCGTTCTCGAGGAGGCGCCGGGCGTCCGTGACGTCGACGCCGCCGCGCTCCGCGAGGTCCACGGCCTCCTTCGCCTTGTTCACGAGGAACCGGGACGCCGCGATGAGCTCGGCCCGCATTTCCCGCGCGGTGACCTCGAGGTCCCCGAGGAGCGTGTCCACGGACTCGAAGTCCCGGACCTGGAGTGCTTTCTCCGCTTGGAGGAGGGCCTCGTCGGACCCCGCGATGTCGATGTTCGCTTTCTTCAGCTCCTCGATCATCCGCTTCACGCGGATGAACCGGTCCGAGGCTTTCTTCGCCCGCTCCATCTCCCGACGGTGGAGGTCGGCGGCGCGCTCCTCGTTCGCGTGCTCGAGCGCCTCCTCGAGCGCCTTGATCGTCTCCATCGCCTCGTGAATCTGGTCCTCGCGCACCGCGGTCTCCGCGCGGAGGAAGACGGCCTCCATCTCCGCGGTCATGAGGCCCTGCGAGCGCGCCGAGGCGACCTCCTTCCGGATCCGGTTCAGTGCATCCTCCGCGCCCTTCCGCAGGGCCACGCGGAGCCCGTCGACGATGCGC
>Ga0209751_10004025_pt1 | contig 14127 bp, 12 predicted proteins | sample RifCSP13_1_FD_184019 | JGI IMG/M metagenome (GOLD analysis project Ga0209751, IMG submission 184019) | Soil microbial communities from Rifle, Colorado - Rifle CSP2_sed 13_1 (SPAdes) (version 2) | ecosystem: Environmental > Terrestrial > Deep subsurface > Rock core/Sediment | place: Rifle... | reverse complement strand
TCAAATATGTTTGGCTAGGTTTTGTGCGTCCCTGTTCAAAGTGAGAAAACGACCTCCCAGGTGCAGATAAGCCGAGATTCTTTCCCAATAGAGTAACCGAACGTATCTGTCAATTGCGCATCCGCCCGCAAAAGCATATAGAGAATTACAATTCTAGCCAAAGATATTTGAAATTTCGGGATGAAGAGGAGATCGGATAAGACGATGTCTCGCGCAAAGAGCGCAAAGGACGCCAAGGTGACGGAGCGAGGTCCGTCATCCCGAGCGAATGCGAGGGATCTGAAAAAGATTTCTCCCTTCGGTCGAAATGACACCGACTGTCACTTTGCGAGCTTAGCGTGCTTGGTGCGATAAATTTTCTTATACTCGTTCTGTGAAACAATTCTCTGGATAGCCCCGAACTTTGCGCCTCGGAGGAGGATCGCGCCGTGAGCAAGAACACTTTGACCGCTCTTCTTATCTTGGTCTTGAGCGTCTCTTTCTTGGCTTCGCCAAGTTCGGCGCAGCCGCTGAAGGCCGGCTATACCTCGAAAACCATTTTTTTCTTGCCGCTCTTCGTAGCACAGAAGAAAGGTTTTTACGACGCAGAAGATCTGAAAGTCGAGCTGATCCACATGGGAACGCCGGCGGTCAACTTGCAGGCCCTCGTCGCCGGGCAAATCCACATCAGCAACATCAATCCCGACGGGATCATCATCGTCAATGAAAAAGGGGCGAACCTCAAGGCGATCGCGGGCATGATCAACGGCGTGGCGTATACACTGGTGGGCGGCAAGGCGTACAAGAAACTGGAGGATATCCGTGGAACCCGCCTGGGAGTCGGCAGTCTCAAGGGCGGCCCGACGACTTTTCTCTTGGAATACCTGCGCGCCAAAGGGCTCGCGTATCCGCGCGATTATTCTATGGTGCTTGTCTCCGGAGGCACGCCGGCGCGGTTGGCGGCGCTGGAGAGCGGCAGTGTGTCGGCGGCGGTCTTGGGCGTGCCCCAATCCGATATGGCTCTCGACCGTGGATTTAACAGGCTCGGCGATGTCCTTGACGTTCTGCCGACGTTTCAATTCACCACCGTCAACGTAAATCCCACATGGGCGGAGAAGAATCGCGCTTCGGTCGTCAAGTTTCTCAAGGCCCATATCCGAAGCCTGAGCTGGATCCACGATCACGTTAACGAGGCCGCCGATCTCATGACGCGTGAGATGGGTATAAAGCCGCCGTACGCCCGCAGGGGAGTGGAATATTTCACGGCCAAAGGGCTCTTTCCCAAGGACGGCGCGATAACGATGGAAGGGATGAAAGTGAATATCGAAGTGCAGGCGCGGGACGGGCTTATCTCTTCTCCCTTACCGCCGCCGGAAAAGCACATCGATCTGAGCTACCTGAAACAGGCGCAAAAAGAGCTGCGGAATTAAAAATCAAAAGGCGTGACACTCAACTTGTCCCATTCGACTTCGTCGGAGTTCGAACCATGGTCCCAGAGCCAGCCTCTCTGTGCGCGGCCTATCGTACGCTGCTCCCAAGCGCTGAAAAGAGATCGTGCGGGTGATACATGGCTGGTGGCCGGGTTGTCCGCAACTCGAGCTGCGGGGGTATGATCCTTTCTCGCCGGCCGGCGCCAATGTCAATCTCATCATGGAAAACGAAACTATCGATCCCATTACTGTTGCGGCGTTGCACCGCGTTGTCGTCAAGGTAAGGCAACATCGCGGCGGGTTTTAGCCTCCGCAGGAGAATTACTATGAGTAACGACCGCTTGGAAAGATCCAGGAAAAACCGCGAGAATCACGCGTCGGGTCGATTGCTGGTTTTGCTCCTCGCTTGGACTCTTCTGCCGCATGCAGATTTGGCTCCGGCGATGGCCGGGGTGGCGGCGCCCGTGAACATCGCCGGGCCACAAAGGCTATTGATCGTCGCCGTGCGGTTTCCTGGGATTCGGCCTACTTTTGACCTCGCTGAGGTCCGGGCCAAGGTCGATCGGGTCAAGCGTTATGTCGAGGAATCCGCTTACGGCAAGATGAGATTAGAGACGGACATGGTCGGCTGGCATGAGTTGGCTGCGCCACTCGGCGAATACGCGGTGAGCCCGTACAACTTCAAAGTGGACAGGACGCGAGTACGCCGCCTGTTGGCGGACGCGCTGAGCGCCGCCAGCCGACAGACCGACCTGGAAAAGTATCGGGTCGTGTGGATCGTGGTTGGAGTCCGTACCACGCCGGGGGAAGGTTACGGCATGATTGCGTACGCCGCGAACCCCGGAATGCTCTCGGGGGTTCGATTTGGAAAAGTGCGCATGGAGACCGTCGAGCTGCAAGGCGGGCGTCCATTCTCCGGGGCCGCCATCGTCAGCGCGGACAACGCGCACATGGGGCACGCGGCGCATGACCTGCTGCACGCTTTGGGCGGGGTCCAGGATGGGCAGCGTGTAGTGCCGGATTTGTACGATTATGATCGGCAAAGTGATCCCGCCATTTTGCATGACTCGCCAGCGCCGTTTGCGATTCACGCGGGCCCCTGGGACATTATGAGCCAGCATTTCATCGCTAGAGACAAAGCGCCGCCTCCGCCTTCGTCATTCACGCGCTTACAACTCGGTTGGATCGACGCAGGGCAGGTGATCATGGTGGCGCGCGGCGACACGCGAGAGATCACGCTGCGTCCACTGGCGTCGGGGGGCTCGCCATTGGTCGTAAGGATGGCATTAACGCTGCAGCGGTATCTGCTCGTCGAAAACCGCCAGCGGATTCGCGGCGACGCCGTCTTGCCGGCGTCGGGCATGCTGGTATTTGAAGTGGACCTCACACGCGAAGAGGGCAGCGCCATCGTCAAAGTGGCGAGCGCCAATCCCGGTCCAAACGAGCGAGACAGGGCGCCCTTCGTGCCCGGAGCGGGCGCGCGGCGCTATTACCACAATGAAGAGGCAGGCGTCGTTATCGCGCCGCTCGCGATGGAAGCGTCGGGGGCGCTGCGACTGGTCGTTACGGTTCCGGATCGTCTGCAAGAGTTTTCGGGCGACTCCGCCAAGAAAAGTCGCGGCAATGAATGAACTACGTCGCAGTTTACTGCGACGTAGTTCGTTTAGGTCCCGGAGTCGGATGTAACAAACTTACCCAACTCATCGCAAAACATTTCCATTGATGTTTCAGGAGGCGACGTGGAGATATTCGATATCCATCATCATCTCGGATCGCTGACGGGAGGAAGCCTGCAGGAGGGAGACGGCTGGCAGGAGCGGGACTACCACAACCGCGTGCGGATCATGCAGGCCAACGGCGTGGCGATGTCGGCGATCCTGGCGGCCACGGGTTACATCCAGGCGGACGGTATCAAGGACACGATGCGTTGCAACGATACGGTGGCTGCCTATCGCAAGCGCGACCCCAAGCGCTTCCCGGTGGCCTGCGGAACGGTGGAGCCGCTCCACGGCGCACGCTCGCTGGACGAGTTGGAACGCATGAAACATGACCTTCATCTAGAAGGGGTGGTGTGGCATAACCGTTTCCAGGGCGTAGCGGTTGACCATCTGCTCATGCGGCCGCTGCTCAAAAAGGTGAGCGAGTTGGGGCTCGTGCCCATCGTTCACACCAACGCGGAGTCGAACCTGGAGGCGGTCTGGCGACTGGAGCGGTTGGCCCTGGAGTTTCCGGAACTCACCTTCGTAGCGATGGACGCGTTGACGACGAACGTCAATAGCCAAGTCGTGTTGGACATCGCGAAGCGGACGCCGAATATCCTGTTCGACACCGCGCATGTTCGCAGCTCCAGCTACGTTCGGCAGTTCGTCGAGACGGTGGGGTCGCACCGGATGGTTTTTGGCAGCCTGTTTTACTCCTACCCGGCGAGCTATGAGCGCTGCGCGGTGCTGGAGGAGGTGAAGGAGGCGAAGATCAGCGAGGCGGACAGGGCAAACATCCTCTGGCTGAATGCCAAGAGGCTGTTCAGGCTGTAATTACCGCGCGCCGCGCAAAAAACTGGACAGGGCTTATCCCATCGGATATTGTTTCCGAAACTCTTTGAGGAGGACAACATGATCAACGTCGAAGGGGAAAAAATCGAGGTCATCGACGCGCACTCGCATATGGGCGCGAGAAAAAAGCTCGCCATTCACCAGATTCCGGCGATCATGAACTTCATGGCGGAGGATATGCTGCAATCGATGGACGGTGCCGGAGTCGATGGGGTGGTAACGTTCGCCATCGGCATCGGCGAGCCATCGGATTACCGCGAAACCAACCTGTACGTCTCTGAGCAGATGAAAAAACACTCGGAGAGAATTCATGGATTCATGCGATTGAGCCCGGGCAACGGGCCGAAGGATACGCTGCAAGTGCTTGAAGAAGGCGTCAAGCTCGGGCTCAAGGGCATCAAGATTCATCCGCTGATCGAGCATTGCCCGGCCAACGATAAAGAGAAGGTGTATCCGCTCATGGAAGCGGCGCAGCACCACGGGCTCGTCGTGCTTTTTCACTGCGGTTTAGGCGAAGATGCCAGTCCGAAACGGATCGGCGAAGTAGCCAGGGATTTCCCCAAGCTGACCATCATCATGGGTCATTCGGGGCTCGTCGAGGGCGTCAGACAGGTGGTCGAAATCGCCAAGAAGTGCGAGAACGTCCACATGGACAGCTCCGGGGTGGGATGGCTGCCGTTTTTTTGTGAATCGATCTCATGGGCCGGCCCCGACCGGGTTCTCTACGGGTCGGATCATCCGTTCAATCCAATGGACTGGGAGATCGATAAAATCGTCAAACACGCGCAGCGGCATCTCAAGCTCAAAATCGAAGATCTCCGCTTGATCATGTCGGGAAACATCAAGCGGCTGCTCAAGATGAGCTAGGGTCCTGGAACTAAAGTTCGTTTACAAATTTATTGGCCCACTGTCGTCATTCCCGCGCAAGCGGGAATCCAGCGGTCCTTCGAAGTCCTGGATTCCGGCTCGCCCCCGGCCTTCGCCGGGGTTGGCCGGAATGACGTTTGGGTTATTCGGCGAATATTAGAAATACCACACCAGCCCAAGCCACCGATCTCCACTGCTGCGGCCCTTCGCTGCGATATTCCAAACGCTCCGGCCATTCGTCGGCGCGCGCTGGCATCGAGCGAAGGCAAAGGTCACTGGCGGTCGAAGCCGGGAGCGGGCGAAGTCGTGGAATTCTCTTGTGCAGCGAGCAATACCATCGACAGAACCCACGCGACCAGATAGGTGAAAAAACCGGCAAAGATGACGTCGCTGAGAAAATGCGCCCCCTGGGCGATTCGTAAGACTCCGATGGCCGTCCCGAGGGTATAAGCGGCGAGCGCAATCGCCCAGCGCCGTTTGCGCGCGACGAATAAGAACGCAAGAAAATAGTAACCCATTGACGCGTCGCCTGAAACGAACGAACAGTTCGATTTACACGCGCCGTTAGTGACAAAGGCTGGGGTAAACTGTCGATTGCCCCCGAAGGTTTCGACTCGATTGGGACGCGTCCGTCCGGTTTGATTTTTCAAAATAACATTGATCAAGAGGCCGGGGCCAAGAATGAGGGTTAACAACAGAAATAATGTGCGCTGTATAGACTGTAAATGGGCAGTCGGTTGCCGGTCGCGCCACCAGGCGACCAGATTACCGATGAGCAGCAGGAGTAACAAGTTGACAAAAACAATCGTGACCCGCGGCACAAACGGCAACACTTTGGTCGAGGAACGGCTCCCTAAAACGAATCCTTTGGCCGGGGTGTAGAAGAGACTTGAAACGCCGAGGTCGATTCCCGGCGCGAAATAAAAGGCCAATGCGAGCAGTACATGGATAGCTAAGAATAACCGGATTGCCGGTTTGCTGATCTCGCTGCGAAATCTCTTCCCAGCGGCGGATACCTTTTGTGCGATTGCAGATTGCGGGAGACGACCTGCCGATTCTGCTCCGCACCGAGCGTGGGGAAGCATCGAGCCGCCGCTCTCTTCGGACGGTAAATCCACGCTCGGGTTCGAGCTCGTTGCATCAGGGGGTGAGCTGTTGATCATGGAGAGACTGAGCGCGTCTGAGGCTGAGGGTCACAATACTGGAAGGAAAATGGGCTTGCAAGGCCCGGTTTTCCTTATCGCGCGCCGTCGCCCGCGCTTTAGCCCTTGCCGCCGGCCGGAGTTTAATCTATGTAAATCCACGGCAACGGTATTCCCGGTTCGTGAAGTCGCCGCAGTGAAATGGGGAAGGAGATAGGTCGTGAAAGACGGATTTAAAGTCATCGACGCTGACCGCCATATCCTGGAGCCGTCGGATCTTTATCAGAGGTACTTGCCGGAGAGGTTCAAAAATCGTGTGCGTTTGGCAGGGCCGAACCAGACCGTGCGCGAGGTGGACGGGAAGCCGGTGTCCGATTCCGCCCTGCGACCCGGCCGGGTGACGGAAGACTACGGTTATATTTTCTCGTCTTCGAAGCGCTGGCGCGAATGCTTCGCCGACGCCTACGCTAACAAATTCGATCCGGCGTCGAACTTGCGCGACATGGAGCGCGAGGGGATCGACGTGAGCGTGCTCTTCCCGACCATCGGCCTCTACATCATGTGGCGCGACGACATCGATCCGGAACTGAGCGGGGCGATTTGCCGGGCGTATAACACTTGGCTCGCCGACTACTGCGATTACGATCGGAAGCGTCTTTACGGCGTCATGCTGCTGCCGCTGCAGGACCCGGCCCGGGCCGTCGAGGAGATCAAGTACGCGAGAGAAAAGTTAGGCTTGGTCGGAATTTTCTGGCGTCCCAATAAATTTTGCGGCCGCACGTTTTCCAGTCCGGAGTATTACCCGATCTTCGATGTGTGCTCCGAACTCGGCGTCACGATCTGTGTCCATGAGGGCGCGCGGACGGTCTTGCCCCAGGCCGGCTCGGACCGCTACAGCGAATTCGGCCGCCACGTCGCCTGCCATCCGTTGGAACAAATGCTCGCCTGCTTGAACTTCTGCGCCGACGGCGTGTTGGAAAAATTTCCCAAGCTCAAAGTCGCCCATCTCGAATCGGGATGCGGCTGGGCACCGTTCTGGCTAGAACGCATGGATGAACACTGGGAGCATGAATCGCATGGCTCAGCGAAAATCACCAAGGAAAAACCGAGCACTTATTTCAAGCGCAACTGCTGGATCAGCTGCGAAGCCGGCGAAGCGCTGGCGCCGGTTTTCGTCGAGCATGTCGGCGACGATTACCTGATGATCGCCACCGACTATCCCCACAGTGACGCCATCGACAAATTCCCGGACAAGACGGTGGGCGCGATCAGCGGCAACGATAAAATCTCCCGCGCCTCGCGGACCAAGATCCTCTGGGACAACCCGAGCAAGGCGTTCGGTTTGGGCGCGTAGGAGCGGATTTTCTTAGGTCGCGCAATGTGCCGGCGCGGCGTGCGCGAGGAGAATGATTATGCTCAACACTCAAGGCGTATTGCATTTCAGTTTACCGGTGACCGATCTTGAGCGCAGCCGGAAATTTTATGAAGGGCTGCTGGGGATGAAGGTCGTGGAGCAGTCGGCGCGGATGGTTTTCTTAAAAACCGGCGACAACTACTTTATTTTGGCCAAGGGCAACATGCCGCTCAAATACGATTCGCCGAAAAGCACGCCGGTGCATCACGCCTTTAAAGTGAAGCCGAAGGACTTTCAGCCTTCCATCGACTATCTAGGCAAGAACGGGGTCGAGGTCTTTCACATCGACGATCGCAACGAGGGAGTCTTCCGGGGCCCGCAAGCGTACTTTCTCGATCCTGACGGCAACAAGCTCGAGATATACGCGGGACCGGGCGCCAAGAAATCCTGAATCAAAAGCGGCCTTAAGAAACGAAGCCGGGTGGGAGTGCACAGCGACGTTATGTCCATTCTAACTTTGTCACCGATTGCACATGATGACAGCCTGGCAAAGTTGCAGGCCCACGGAAATCCCGGACGGCGAACTGTTTTATTCGATTTGCAGGGACTTCATAAGCCTCAAAAGATACTTGGCTTCAAGGCCGAGTAGCCGGGCCGCGGCGGCGCGGTTGCCGTTGGTCTTCCACAACGCCGTGATGACCAATTGTTTGCGTGCGGCGTTAACCCCGTCGTGGTAAGAAATATTCTCTTGAGTTGTCGTTGGCGGGTCGCTTTCCAGTCCAAGCGGTAAGTCCGCTGCACTGATCTCGGGGCTTGAACCCAGCACTACTGCTCGTTCGATGGCATTCGCCAATTCGCGGACGTTGCCCGGCCAATCATAGGCGATCATTCTTGCCTGAGCGCCGTCGCTGATCGCAGTGACATTGCGGCGCGTTGCGCTGGCAGACTTCCGCAGAAAAAACTCCGCCAGGGTCGGTATGTCCTCCTTACGCTCTCTGAGTGGCAGCGGGGTAATCGCCACGACATTGAGCCGGTGGTAAAGATCGTCGCGGAAAGCGCCGCTTTTGACCGCCGCCCAAAGATCCCTGTTGGTCGCGGTGATCACTCTCACGTCGACCGAAATCGACGTGATGCCGCCGACCCGCTCAAACTCGCGTTCTTGAAGAAATCGTAAAAGCTTCGCTTGCATCTCCCGCGAGATATCGCCGATCTCGTCAAAAAAAATTGTCCCGCCATTAGCTACCTCGATCTTTCCTTTTTTCATCTTGTGCGCGCCGGTAAACGCGCCTTGTTCGTGGCCGAACAGGTCGCTCTCTAGCAGTTCCTTCGAAAGACCCACGGAGTTGATCGCGATGAACGGCCGATTGGCCCGCCCGCTGTGATTATGGATAAATCTGGCGAACAATTCTTTGCCAGTACCGCTTTCACCGAGAAGCAGTACGGTCGCGTCGCTGGCGGCCGCTTTCCTTGCCATTTCCACCGCCAGTTTCATTTTGGGGCTTTCGCCGACGATCAGATGGTAGCGGTTACGAATTTGCTCCGACAGAACTTCGACTTCGCGCTTGAGCGTCTGGCGTTCGAGCGCTTTGCGCAGGACGAGATCGATATGGTCCGGATCGAAAGGCCTGGTAATAAAGTCATACGCTCCGGCTTTCATCGCCTCCACCGCACGGTCAACCGAGCCGTAGGCCGTGATCATGATCACCGGCGTATCGTTGTCTTTGTGGCGCAATTCTTTAAGAACTTCGAGCCCGCTCAAATCCGGCATCATGTAGTCGAGGATCAGCAGATCCGGCGATGTCGATTCGATCATAGCCAGAGCTTCTCTGCCGCCGCGGGCCGTATCAACGGCAAACCCGCGATGTACCAGCTCTTGGGCTAGGATCTTTCGATTGGAGGGTTCGTCATCGGCGATTAAAATTTTCTCACTCATGATCTAGACCGTGGTGGCTTCATTCCTTTTGAGCGGGAGCCTCACTGTAAACGCCGAACCTTTTCCCACTTCGCTTTCGACGGCAATCGAACCGCCTAAGACATCGACCAGCTTTTTCACGATAGCGAGCCCCAAGCCGGTGCCGCGATAAGCTCTGTCGCTGCTCAATCGGCCCCGGTCGAACTCTTCGAAGATTCTGTCAATATCCGCCTCATCGATGCCGATGCCGGTGTCGGCGACAGCGAGCTTGAAGTCGCCGTTTTCCTGGGAGGCTGAAATTTTGATTTCCCCACGATCAGTGAACTTCACCGCGTTGCCTAATAAATTGAGAATAATCTGGCGCAGTTTTTCACGATCCGTATAAAGCGGCGCGATAGTCGCTGGAACATCGCGGACGAGACGCACCGAGTCCTTGTTCAAAATCGGTTCGATGGTCGCCATCGCGCCTTGAACCAGTTCATCGATCTGCACTGGTTCAAGTTGAATCTCTAGCTTACCAGACTCGATCTTGGCAAAATCCAGGAGGCTATCGATAAGTCCCAATAGGCGCTCGGCGTTGCGCAGCAGATCTTCAAGATTTTCCCGCTGCAGGGACGAGATCTGCCCTTCGGTCTCCCGGCGCAGCAAGCGGGCGTATCCGATAATCGAACTGAGCGGCGTGCGCAACTCATGATTCACGTTGGCGAGGAAGCGCGACTTGTGTTCGCTAACTTCGGCAAGTTTTTCATTGGTGATCGTCAGGGCGCTGGTCCGTTCAACGACTTTGTTCTCCAAGTCTGAATAGGCCTGGGTCAGATGTGCGGCCATCTCGTTGAACTCGTTCGCGAGAGCTTCGATTTCGTCTCCGGTTCTAACGTCCAGGCGCGCGGCTAAGTCACCTTCGCGAACGCGGGCCACGCCATGCCTCAGCGCTTCAAGCGGTCGAACAACTCTGCGTCTAACCAGGAGCGTGGCTAACAAGGCAACACCGAGTGCGACCAGAAAGGCACCTGAAGTTCGGACCACGGACGCATATAATGGCGCGTAGATTTCTTCAATCGGTTGCTCGGCGAAAACCGCCCAATCCAGGTTGGCAATGAGGGCGTAAGAACTAAACACCTTTGCGCCCTGGGTGTTGCGCGTCACTACAGCTTTCGGGGGTGCCACGTCCGAGCTCGATCGGAAAGCCGCTTGCACTTGATCGAGTTGAGTCAGATTACGATTCTGCAGAACGAAACTAAGATCCGAATGGGCAATGAGTTGTGCACCTTTTGTGACTAGATACGCATAGCCGGCTTTCCCAACGCGGATGGCGGACATAACCTGTCCGACATATTTCAAATCTATTTCGGCGCGTAGCACTCCGATGATGTCGCCGGCAATTCGTTCGATTGGAACCGCAAGGACCATGTAGGGTCCGGTGCCTTCCTTGAAATAAACCGGACCAAAATAGGATTTACCCTGCTTAGCATGATCCAATAGTGCTGGTGGGGCCGAGTTCCAATCGTCTTTTGTAATTGGAGGCCGCGCGCGCCGGGCGTCGGCAATCGTGGCTCCATGCGTGTCAAATGCGACCGCACCCGTAATCGAGGGCACATTAACCAGCAGCCGGCGCAACTCCCATTTATAGTCCGGCGATAGGCCGTCGCGGACAAGCTCCCGGCTGCGGGTTGCCGCCTTCATATCTCGTTCAATTTCTTGAACGAATTGTTCAATCTTAAATGCCGTCCCAGTAGCAATCTCTTTTTGGATTTTGCCAAAAAGGTCCCAACTCTCTTGATAACCGAAGTAGATCTCCAAAAGTCCGCTGGTGATCAGTCCGGCGCTGATCAACAGCGCCGAGGCGAGAAAATAGTGACGTACCAAGCGTCCCCGTTTACGGCCACGATGAAGCCGGAGTACTTCGACCAGCTTTTCCTTTTTCAAGCGAAAATCAAAAATCATTAGGGTTCTTTGATGACTTCGTTGGCTTCCAACAGAATCTCGGGTGGAATGGTTAGGCCGAGCTTTTTCGCCGTCCCGAGATTGACCAGGAACTTGATCTGCGGCGGCTCGATGGGGATGAGTCCCGGCTTGGCGCCTTTCAGTATCTTATCGACAAACACGGCAGCACGGGACCATTGTATCCGGTGGTTGACCCCATAAGACATGAGCCCGCCCGCGCGGACAAACTCTTCGGACTCAAACATGGATGTTAAGCGCCGGTTAAGCGCGAATTTGGCGATCTGCTCCACATGGCCGAGCGTCAACAGTTCGCGCATGGTAAGAAGTCCGTCGACACCCAACGCGGAAATTCTGGAGAACGCGGGTTCCAAATCCGTCGCGGTTCTGATCTCGACCACATCAAGTTTCATTCCCATCAATTGTGCGGCGCGCTGGTATACATTGCTGGCATCGGTTCGCCGTCGAGGGTGGATCAGAGCCACATGGGAGAGCGATGGAAACGCCTCTTTGAGCAGCTCCAAGCGTTTTGTATCCGTGCCGGTTACGAAACTCGACAAACCGGTGACATTACCGCCGGGTACAGCCAAGTTTTTTACAAAGCCGCGAGTAACCGGATTACCAGCGGAAACCATGACTATTGGAATTGCTTTGCTAACTTTCATCGCCTGTTCGATGGCCGTCGGACCAACCACCACGATGAGCGCCACCTTCAGATGAATGAATTCCGCCGCCAGGCCTTGGAGAGCGTCGACTTTGCCGCGCCCTGAGCGGACCTCGATAACGATATTCCGCCCGTCGTGGTAGCCCAGGACTCTTAGACTGTTTCTAAACAATTCGAGGTTGCTCCGATTGGCTTCGGCGGTTGCCGTTCCGGGATGTAAGACACCGATCCGAGGGGCCGAATTCACAGGCAGACCCTGCGAGACGGCAGCGAATGCCTGCCCCAATAGGAGCAAAACAAATAGAACTATCGTGGAGATGAAATGTTTCATCGGCACCCGTATAGCACGGAACAGGGTAGTCGCACACTCACAATCACCAGCGTCATCACCGCTCCAAACATGCGCCTCGGTTCATAAACACTAACGATACGATGTGGCACGACCTCCCTGAACCCCTCCAGGGCCTCTTGATAAACGTTTGCCTCAGAGCTCATTACGACGGCGATGTTCGCAGCGTGGACCCCCACTGCGGAAACCGCGACGAGAAGCAAGACGAGAACTTTGGCAAACAGCGCTTTCATATCGATCGATAGAACCAGCCGACCCTCATATACCACTAAACGGCTTTCGGAGCATCCTCCCAATTAACCGTCGAACTCGGCACGGTCCGTCCCGGATATTCTAAGCCGAGACATACCAAACTCGCCGCAAGGGAAATGCCAACTCCGAATCCAAGTTTCAGACCTACCAGTCCACACGATTTGCCAGAGAATTCGTTGTTTGACGGTCTCGATGAGAGGTTAGGCATCGAACCGACGGTGGCTTTTTAGACACCCCACGGTGGCGAAAAAGCCACCGTCACTAAATCGATTGATGGCTCGCGCGTTAGAGGACTCTCACGAACTCGGGGACTTAACGCTTAGCGATCCGTTGGCACCGCGGTTGCTCTGCGAGCAGATCGTGGGCGTATAACCGTGATCCATATTGCTTGAGTGAAGCTTTGGCAGTGTCGCGGGAAAGAAACAAGGCGGCGAAGCTCATTCAGGGTAAATTACGATTGGATATCAGAAAGGGGCGTCAGATGAAAAAAGCATTTTTGTTTTCGGTTGTCAGTGCGTTAGCGCTGGCCTTCGTCCTTGCATTGACGGACCTCGGCGAAGCTGCGGGTAAGGGCAAACCAGGCGGGGGCACAACGAATGTAAACCCGGTGATTGTGTACGTTGCAGTGTCCTCCTCGGGGCCCTACAACGAACTCGCGGTGGCGAACGCGGACGGCAGCAACCAGACGGCGCTGTTAAGCAGCGATCAGGTCGGTTATTTCTTCCCCGCCTGGTCGCCTGACTTCAACCTTAGCGAGCCAGGCTTTCAGGGCAGCGTTGTGTTCGAGCAATGGAGTGGGTCGGTCGCGGCACCATTCATCGTACTCAAGATCATCGACGTTACTGTCACTTCATCCGGGTTAGAAATCGGTACTCTGCAGGAGCTGGTGCGGAACGCATCTGCGCCCGCGTGGTCTCGGCAGGGCGACAAGATCGCCTATGTGAGCCACCAGGAGGGCGAAAAGGGCATCCACATCTTTGACCTAACAACGGGGACTGACACACTGTTGATCCCAGCGCTAGACACACAGGACGCGGGGTGGCCTGCCTGGAAACCAAATGGAACTCAATTGGCCTACACGTGGTATGACGAAAATCAGGGCGTGCAAGAAGTCAGGATAAGAGACTTAGTATATGGCGATGATTTTCCGCTCGTTTCTGACATCGGAGCGAGCGCACTGGACTGGAGCCCCTCTGGCACATACATCGCCTTCCCTGGTGTCGGCGCTATGCGGATCGTTAACGCGACTAACGGCGACATGGAAACTTTGCCGGATACCACATGGGCCCAGTCACCTACCTGGACGCCCGACGAGAATCGGTTGGCCTTCATGAACCGTAATGGGCGTTCCGGCGCGGGTAAGCGGAAGATCGTTGTGCGCGACCTCACGACGCAGGTGGAGACGGTCATCGTGGAGCGCAATGGCTTCCACCTTTATGAGCCCGACTGGCGACGGTAGGCTCCGCAGTAATTTTTTCATACGCTGGCAATCTCGAGATCGGCAGTCGCTTCGGCTGCCGATCTTTTTTGGGAACGTATGTCAGGACGGAGTTGCTCGTGGGAGATAAGAAACAACCGATTCTAGTTCTGCTTTGCCTCGCCTCTTTGTTTTCCTTCGCGAGCGTGGCGAGTGATACGGGACGTTGGGCGAGTGACACGGGACATCCTATAATTTTCGTGTCAAG
>Ga0209751_10004022_pt1 | contig 14134 bp, 12 predicted proteins | sample RifCSP13_1_FD_184019 | JGI IMG/M metagenome (GOLD analysis project Ga0209751, IMG submission 184019) | Soil microbial communities from Rifle, Colorado - Rifle CSP2_sed 13_1 (SPAdes) (version 2) | ecosystem: Environmental > Terrestrial > Deep subsurface > Rock core/Sediment | place: Rifle... | reverse complement strand
GACGCCGGGAAGCGATTCGAGGCGATGGCCCGCCTGGCCGAGCGAGGCATCCCCACCGGCACCTGTCTGATGCCGGTCCTGCCCGGCCTGAGCGACGATGAGGACACGCTGCGCCGCGTTGTCCAGCGGACCTCCGATCACGGAGGCCAATTCGTCCTAGCCGGCGCGCTCACGCTCGCCGATCAACAACGCGACTACTTCTGGGCCGTGCTCGAGCAGCGCTTCCCAGACGTGATTCCCCAGTATGAGCGCCTCTACCCGGCAGGAAGTTACGCGCCGGCCGGCGGGGCTTCCCTCGAGATTGCCCGCCTCGTTCGGCGCCTATGCGCGGAGGCGGGCATCCCGGATCGGATCCAACGACCGGTGATACCCGGGGAAAAGCGGGTGCTGAACAAACGGGTGACCGAGGCGCTGGCCAATCGCGCCTACGATCTGGAGTTGGAGCGGAAACCTGCCAAGCGCGTCTGGGCCTACCGAAAGGCAGCCTGGGCGATCGAGGATCTTCAGCAAGACGTCGGGCTGGTGATCGACCAGATGGGTGTGAGCGGTCTCGCCGGCATCCCCCAGATCGGCGAGCAGATGGCCGAGGAGATCGGGCGCTGGATCCCCGCGCTTCGAGAGAAATGAGGCTCCGCGCCGACGAAGGCCCTCAGGAAACCGGCCGGGGGACAACGAGGCCATGCTGGGGGAACAGGATCAACCAGAGAGCAAGGCAGCCGAAGGCGAAGCCGACGAAGGGCTCGCCCTTGGGGAACGGCCCCTTCGATCCCGCGCTCGCGGGCCGCGCCGCCCCTACTCGGCGGCCTGGGCTTCGCCGGGCAGCCCGCGCCGCGCCAGGTAGTCCTCCACCAACAGCAGGCCGTTGGCTCCCGCCCGCCGGATCACCGAGAGCAGCGCGTCCATCGTCGAGACCTCTTCGAGTTGCTCGGTGACAAACCAGCGCAAGAAGTCCTGGGCGATGTGGTCGCGCTCCTGGATGGCGATCTCCATCAGGGAGTTGATCTGGCGGGTCACTTCCATCTCCCATTCCAGGGAGAGCCTCGCCGCAGCCTCGGCGTTGCCGATATCGGCCTTCGGCGCCGCCACGGCCGGGACGGCCACCTTGCCGCCTGCATCGGCGATGTAGTGAACGAACTTCATGGCGTGCATCCGTTCTTCGTCCGCCTGCCGGTAGAAGAACTCCGCCAATTGCGGGAGCGACTCCATGTCGAAGTAGCCGGCAATGTTGACGTACTGGTTCGAGGCTCCCAACTCTCGGCCGACCTGCTCATTCATCGCCTGGTTTAGCTTCTCACTGATCAACATCGGCTCACCTCCATAGTATTACGACGGTCGTACCCAGCCCGATTATGGTGCGGTGATCGGTTGCTCGGTGATCGGTGACTGGTTACTCGGTGATCAGGCACCCTCGAGCCCAGGCGCCCGACGACCGATCACTGATCACTGATCACCCGTTGCTCATCACCGATCACTGATCACCGTTCACCAATCACTGTCCTCCGACATAATCCAGTGCATACTGTGCATCGAGATAGTTGGGGTTGATGGTCAGCGCCGAACGGAAGTCTTCGATCGCGCCGTAGGTGTCGCCCATCCGGAAGCGCGCCCACCCGCGCCAGAGCAGCGACTCCTCCGCCTTGGAGGTGCGGTAGAGGGTGGCGTCGGCCAGGTCGACCACATCCTGATAGCGCGCCGTATTGAAGTAGGCGATGTAGGGGCCGAACTGGTAGCGCGTGAACCGCCATGGCAGGCCGATGGAGAGAGCCTGGTCGAAGGCCTCGGCCGCCTCCTCGTAGCGGTCGAAGTAGAGCAGGTTGGTGCCAAGGTTGAACCAGGCGTAGGCGTCCTCGGAATTGGCTTCGATCTCCGCGCGGGCCGCCTCGAGCGCGTGCTCGCGGTTGACGTCGGGGTCGGCGTCGGATCCGAGGAGGGCCTCGATGGTGGGCTGGTCATCCGGGGGGTAGATCAGGATGTAGACGCGGTTGAAGGCCCTCCATCCGTCGTCCAGCACTGTGTACGCCACGCGCTGGTCGGGCCCCACATTGGTGTCCTGCGCGATGAAGGCCTGGGCGGCATCGTCGTAGCCCGTGAGCAACAGGTAGTGCCCTGCCCAGCCTCCACCGCCTTCGGCGATCGTGTAACCTTTCTCGATGATGACGGGGAAGCCGGCGGCGATCAATCGGCGGAGCAGGTCGATGTCGCCGCCGACACGATATTCGGCGCTCAGCCACCCCGCACGGGTCCGGACGTAGTAGACCAGCTCCTCGACGTTGACGTTCTTATCCCCACGGTCGGGTTTGAGCAAATCCGAAATGTCGAACTGGTCGCCTGTCCAGCCGAAGAATCGCAGCCCCAGGGCCAGGGTCGCCGGCCCGCAGTTGTTCCAATCTTGCCTCTCCCATTCGGGAGCTGGCAGGGCCACGGCTTCGGGGAGGGGCGTCGGGGTGAGGGTGGGCGTGGAGGTGAGGATCGGAGTGGGCCGGGGAGTGCGGGTGGGGGCCGGGGTGAGGGTGAGGCGAGGCCCGTGCCCGATCGGAGTCGGCAGCGTGTCCCCGGGGTGAAGCCACCCGCGCACGATACCTCCCGCGGCGTCGAAGCGCCACTCGAGGCGATCTCGAATGGGAGGGAGCAAGTAGAGGCCGGCCAGCAAGCCCGTCGCCAAGACCCCTCCCAGGGAAAACCACCCGATCCGGGAGCTCATGGCGCGGCATTATAACAGGCGGGCTCGGGCCTCCATCGGAACCTGCTACAATCATCGCCCGACGCAGACCGTCAGGCAACCATGGCCGATTCCACAACCCTCGTCATCTTCGGCGCATCCGGCGATCTTGTCCGCAGGAAGCTCGTCCCCGCGCTCTTCAGCCTCTATCGCAAGCGACGCCTCCCGGAAGGTTTTCGCCTCCTGGGATTTTCACGCACGCCGAAGAGTGACGATGAGTTCCGGGGCGAGCTCGCCGAGGCACAGGGCGCCGGCGAGGCCGAGCGCAAGACTTGGGCGGAGTTCGCCGTCGGGATCGGGTATCAGACGGGCGATCCAGCAAATCCCGAGGAGCTCGCCGGGCTCGACTCACGGCTGCGGAAAAGCGAGGCGCAGGTCGGTGGACAGGCGAACCGCCTCTACTACCTGGCCACGCCTCCTCAGGTGTATCTCTCGGCCATTCGCGGTCTGGGCGAGGCCGGGATGGTGGAACAATCGCCGGGGTGGCGTCGGGTGGTGATCGAGAAGCCCTTTGGCAGCGACCTGGCCACCGCCCGGGCCCTCAACGCCGCCGTGCATCGCACACTGGCCGAGGAGCAGGTCTACCGCATCGATCACTACCTGGGAAAAGAGACCGTCCAGAACGTTCTCGTGTTCCGCTTCGCCAACAGCATCTTCGAGCCTCTCTGGACCCGCAACTACATTGATCACGTGCAGATCACGGTGGCGGAGACCGTGGGGATTGAGCACCGGGGCCAGTTCTATGATTCCGTCGGCATCCTGCGGGACATGTTTCAAAACCACCTCATGCAGCTTCTCTCTCTGATGGCCATGGAGCCGCCGGCGTCGTTCGTCGCCGAGGCGCTGCGCAACGAGCGGGTCAAAGTCTTGGCTGCGATCCGCCCGATCCCGGCCGAAGCTGTTGCCCAGCACACGGTGCGCGGGCAATACCAGGGGTATCGCCGGGAGCCCGGGGTGAGAAGCGATTCCAGCACGCCCACCTACGCCGCGATCCGGTTCTACATCGACAACTGGCGCTGGCATGGAGTCCCGTTCTACCTTCGCTCCGGAAAGTGCCTGGCGGCGAAGACGACGGAGATCTTCATCCAGTTCAAGACGGTGCCCCACAGCATGTTTCCTCTGCGACCGGGGATGCAGATCCCGCCCAACGCCCTGTCTTTCTGCCTGCAGCCGGACGAAGGGATGCATCTCCGCTTTGAGGTGAAGGTCCCCGACACGGCCGCCGACATGCGCACGGTCGACATGGAGTTTCACTACGCCGACGACTTCGCTCCCGGGGCCATCCCCGAAGCCTACGAGCGGCTGCTGCTGGATGCGCTCAACGGCGACGCCTCCCTCTTTACGCGCGCCGACTCGATCGAGCTGGCATGGGCGCTGATCGATCCGATCGTCGAGGGCTGGCAGAAGCCGAAGGCGCCGGCCCTCGAGGAGTATGAGCCGGGGTGCTGGGGCCCTCCCAGCGCGGCGGAGCTCATCCGCAGGGACGGCCGGGAGTGGTCTCTGGGCTGCGGCGGGCACGCGCTCTAGAGGAGAAAGCCATGAATCTCGGAAGAGCCTTCCGCTTCGCCTTCGAGGACGCCGCCTGGAGCACCAAAGCTGGCATCGGAGCCATCATCAGCATTGTGCCTATCTTGAGTTTCGCCGCGGTCGGCTACGAGGTTGAGGTGGCGCGCCGCGTGGCGGCGGGAGAGGATGGCGAGCTGCCCACCTGGGACGATCTTGGTAGCTTTTTCCGCGACGGCGCGCGACTCGGCCTCGCCCAGGCTGTGCTCACCATGCCGGCGATGGGCCTGCTCTGCCTGCCGCTCTTCTCTGCCTTGTGGCTCCTGGTAACCTCCAGTGACGCCCATCGGCTGAACGAGCGTACTCCGGCCATCTTGCTCATTTGCGGCGCAGGCCTGGCCCTTTTTCTTGTCGCCTGGCTCGTCCTGAGCTTCGTCTCTCCGGCCATGGTCGCCAACTACGTCCGCCGGGGAAGCTTCGCAGCCTGCTTCGATGTGCGCGCCTTCGCCCGCCTGATCGCCGCCGATCCAAGCGGCTACCTGACGGTCGTGGCCGCCCTGATCGCCATGGGCATCGCGGCCGCCGTGGTGATCGGCCCTCTGACAGCGATACTCAACATCATCCCTTGTCTCGGCTACCTCGCCTACATGCTGCTGTATGGCGGCTTCATCTTCTATACGCTCCTCGTCCAGGGGCATCTCGTGGGGCAGCTTCTCCAGACGGTTGCGGCCCCGGGGCCCGAGCCGGCCGGCGCCGGCTGATCACCCCGCTCTCCGGCAACCGAAAGAGGCGAACCATGTACACCGATCTCCGAGACTTCCTCGAACGCCTCGAAGCCGGAGGCCAGCTGGCGCATGTTGCGGCCCCCGTCTCCCGCGACCTCGAGATCACCGAGATCGCCGACCGAGTCTCGAAAGGGCCCGCCGAGCGCAACCGCGCCCTCCTCTTCGAGAACGTGCGGGGCTTCGATATGCCGGTGGCGATCAATCTGTTCGGCAGCGCCCAGCGCATGGCCTGGGCCCTGGGCGTGGAGGACCTGGGCGAGCTCACCGAGCGCCTGGGCGCGCTCCTTGATCTGCGTCTGCCGCAGGGACTGGGCGGCCTCGTCGCACGCGGGCAAGACTTCCTCGGGGCGCTGCGCGCCGTCGGCCTGGGCCCGACCAAAATCCGGCGCGCTCCAGCCCAGCAAGTGATCGAGCGGGAAGGCGCCACGTTGGCCGGCATCCCCGCCCTCACCTGCTGGCCCGGCGACGGCGGCCGCTTCATCACCCTTCCGCAAGTGGTCACCCGCGATCCGGTGAGCGGGACGCGCAATGTGGGTATGTATCGGTTGCAGGTGGTGGACGAGAAGCGCCTGCTCATGCACTGGCAGAGGCACAAAGGCGGGGCCGAACACGAGCGCGTGGCCCGCCAGGAAAAAAAGCCGACCATTCCCGCGGCGATCGTCCTCGGCGGCGATCCGGCGACGATGTGGTGCGCCTCGGCTCCCCTCCCGCCGGACTTGGATGAATACCTCCTCGCCGGCTGGCTGCGCGGGAAACCGGTCGAGTTCGTCGACTGCGTCTCGCAGCCGCTCGAGGTGCCGGCGCAGGCCGAGATCGTCCTGGAAGGACACGTGGATCCCAACGAGCATCTTCCCGAGGGACCCTTCGGCGACCATACGGGCTATTACACTCCGGTCGAGCCGTTTCCGGTGTTCCACCTGACCGCCCTCACCCGGCGCGCCGAACCGATCTACCCGACCACTGTGGTGGGCGCGCCCCCGATGGAAGATGTCTGGATGGGGAAGGCCACCGAACGGCTCTTCTTGCCTTTGATCCGGCTCTTTCTCCCGGAGGTGGCCGACCTGCACATGCCGGCCGAAGGCATCTTCCACAATCTCGTGCTGGTCTCGATCCGCAAGCGCTATCCGGGGCACGCGCGCAAGGTGATGCACGGCCTGTGGGGCCTGGGCCTGCTAATGCTGGCCAAGGCGATCGTCGTCTTTGATGAATGGGTAGACGTCCAGAACCTGAGCCAGGCTTCCTGGCAGGCGCTGGGCAACGTGGATTGGTCACGGGATATCGTCATCACGCAGGGGCCGGTCGACCATCTGGACCACGCCTCGAGCCACCACTCATATGGCGGCAAGATCGGCATCGATGCCACGGCCAAGCTTCCCGAAGAGGGCTACTCTCGCGGCTGGCCAGAGCGCACCACGATGAGCGCCGAGGTGAAGGCGAGGATCGACGAAGTGTGGAGGGAGCTGGGGATCTGAGAAGGGACAGTTCATCCAGGCTCCGGAGCCTGAGTAACCCGGGGGAGAATATGCCAAGAAGAGAATTCCCGCTTGTCTCGGGTCAATACTACCACGTCTATAACAGGGGCCTGAGCTATCGCGGTTTTGTCGGACTTCGGCTCCCTGCATTTGTGGAGCCGGAGACCGTCCTTTCGCAGCTCAGCCCCACAGGGGCATCAAGAAGGGCTCGCGAACAGGCTTGCAGGCTTTTCGTCGAGAAGGGTGGCGAGGTTGATCCTTCTATCCATGCGTTGATCTTCGAAGAGGCTGCGATCGAGGCTCCGGAGCCTGACTCCTCGCTCACTTCTTCACGAGCGCAACGCGAGCGGAGCTGCCGGGTTTCACTACGAAACCCGGTTTCTGCATTCGCGCCAAGGAGAGCCTCATGAATCCCCCGTCCGCCAGCCTCCGCCCCATGCACGTCCTCCTGGCCGTTCAATCCCTCGTGGTCGTGCTCGTCTCGGTCAACCGCCTGAGCGCTCTCACCCTGAGCTACGTGGCGCCCAATCAGTTCCTGCGCTGGGTCGACCTGATCAACATGCTCCCCCTGCCCCTGCTCAGCCTGGCCGCGTTCTACCTGCTGAAGAAGCAGCTCGAGGTTGACGGCCCGGCTCGCGAAGGCTCTCGCCACCGCCTCCTCAGCCTGACCTTCGTCGTGGGGGTCTACCTGCTGGGCGCCGGCTACGGCGCCCACGAGGTGACCAACTACCTGCACGCCCGCTTCTGCGCCGACGGCGCCGGGGACCTCTGCCGCATCGTCGCATTCAACGACGACGAGTTCTCTCACTGGCTGTTCTTCACGGGCTTCGTCCTGGTCAATGTCGCCCTTCTCCTGATCCAGGACTTGTTCCCGGCGCAGCAACCGCCGGGTCGCGCCGACAGCCTGCTGCTCGTTGCCAACGGCTTCTTTATCGGGCTCGGCGTCTTCGCCAACCTTGCCTTCGAGGCGATCGGCCTCGACCTCTACATCGTCGCCCTCCTGGCCCTCTTCTCCGCCGCCCTCTGCTGGCGCCGAGGCCGGCAACCGCTAACGATCTACTACCTCACCGCGTATTCGTTGGGCCTGGTCGGCACTTTGCTCTATCGGGCACTGGCCTCATAGGCTCTCCGGCTAGCCCGGCGCGGCTCCGGCCAGACGCGAATGGGCGGCCAGCCGGCCACGACGCAGCGCCTGCAGAAGCGGGACCAGCGCCAGCGCGGCTCCGACCCATCCCATCCAGACGAACCCGACCGCGTCAAACACCAGCCCGCTCGCCAGGCTGCCGGCGGCGGAGGCCAACCCCACCATCAGGTCGTTGAAGCCCTGACTGCGCGCTCGCTCGGCCGGCGTCAGTTGATCCGCCAACAGCGTCGATCCGCCTACGTAGCAGAAGTTCCACCCAAGGCCCAGCAGGAAGAGGGCCATGGCCAGCGGCAAGACGTCCGGAGTGAGGGTGGCTGCCAGGCAGGCCACCACCAGAGTGAACGACCCAGCCAGGATCACCCGGTGCCTCCCCCAGCGATCCGAGAGCCGGCCGGAGACCACGGAGAACGCGTACATGCCCAACGTGTGGGAGGAGATCACCAGCGAGAGATCCATGAGTGAATGATCGTGATTCCTCATGTGCAAGGAGGTGATCACCATCAGCATCACCATCACCATCTGGCCGAGCACCATGGCCGAGAGCGCCAGGAAGGCGTCGGGCCCTCGGAAGATCGTGCCCAGTGGACGTCTCGGGCTACCCTCGACGGCTGGCACCGAGTAGAGCCGGGCGACCTCGCGGCCGAGCTCGCGCGGGTCCGGGCGCAGCCCGACAAAGACGATCGCCGCCGCCAGAGTGAAGAGGAGAAGGGCCTGCAGATAGGGTCCCCCAAGCTCCTCCAGGCCGAGGCGCACCGCCCAACGGCCGGCCGGCCCGACCAGCAGCGGCCCGGCGATGGCGCCGACCGTGCCTCCAAGCACAACGTTCGAGATAGCCCGGCCGCGCAACTCGGGAGGATGGACTTCTGCGGCAGAGAATCGGCTGAGCTGGACCGCGGCGCTCGCCACCCCGATCATTCCCATCGCACCGAGGAAGACCGCCAGAGAGCTCAGCGAAAGGGCGCCCTGGACCGCAGCGGCGCCGGCCATGCCCAGCACGAGCCCGAGAAGGATGCCTCTTCTCCTGCCGAGTCGATCCATCAGCAGCCCCCAGAGGGGCGCGGAGAGCGCCGCACCAAGAAGATAGATCGCCGTCGGGAGACCAGCCCACGCCGCCTGCCCGCTGAGATCGGCGGCAAGGATGGGATTGACAGTCGCCATCCCGATCGTCCCGGCCGAGGCTGCGCTCATCACCAAGAAGAGCGTCCGAGTCGTCCTCTGGCCGGCTTTCACGATGTTTTCCATGGATGCGGATCTCTCCCGTGGGCCCCTGGTTGAATTCGGTCAATGATACTCCAGATTGCTCCCCGCCCCGCGCCGCGAGCGGTCGGTGGAGCGACCTGTGTTAGAATTCCAGCGGTCCCGGCGGACGGGATCTCCATTCGTGCTCCTCACCCATGGGACTCTGGCAGCGAGCTCGGTCGTTCCTCGAGCTGATCAAGTTCGAGCACACCATTTTTGCCCTGCCGTTTGCCTACCTGGGCATGCTCCTTGCCGAGGATGGCTGGCCGACATGGACCCAGTTCCTCTGGATCACCGTGGCAATGGCCGCCGCCCGCACGCTGGCGATGAGCGCCAATCGGCTGATCGACCGCGAGCTGGACGCACGAAACCCACGCACCACCGGCCGGCCCCTGATCACCGGCGCGATCACCCCCGCGACCGCCTGGGCCGGGAGCGCGGTTGCCGTCGCCGTCCTGGCGGTGGCCGCTTACGCCCTCGGCCCTCTGCCTTTGCGGCTTCTGCCGGGTGCGCTCCTCTTTTTGCTCGGGTATCCCTTTGCCAAACGGTTCACTGTCTTTTCGCATCTCATCCTGGGCGCCACCGACGGGCTCGCTCCGCTCGGCGCCTGGGCCGCGATCCGCGGCTCGCTGACCGCTCCCGGCGACCTGCCGGCGTGGGTGCTATGGCTGGCCGTCACGCTCTGGATCGGAGGGTTTGACGTGATCTACGCCTGCCAGGACGTAGATTTCGACAGAGCCGAAGGCCTGCACGCCGTCCCGGCCCGCTACGGGATCGCCGCCGCTCTGCGCCTCTCCGCGCTCGCGCATGCCCTGACCACTGCGCTTCTCGTCGCCCTGGGCTTAATCCTTTCGCTCCCCTGGCCCTACTGGGTGGGCCTGGCGGCCACCGGCTCCCTTCTGGCCTACGAGCACGCAATCCTCCACCCTCGAGATCTTTCCCGCCTCAACCTGGCCTTCTTCAAGGTGAATGGCATCATCAGTCTCACGCTCTTCATCGCCACTGTTGCCGCAGTCATGATCTGATCCTCATCCCTAGGAGATGGATGGATGAAGCGAGTCTTTTGGCTCACCCTGGCAATGGCCCTGGCCGCGTGCGGGCAGGCATCCCCCGGGCCGGTCACCCTCCGCATCGGGGTTCTTCCAATCCTCGATGCCCTCCCCCTCTACGTTGCCGAGAGCGAGGGCTACTTCGCCGAGGAGGGCGTGGCTGTGGAGTTTGTCCCCGTCTCGGCGGCCGCCGAGAGGGACCAGCTGATGCAGGCCGGCCAGATCGACGGCATGATCAACGATTTGATCTCTACGGCGCTCTACAATCAAAACGAGGTACAGATCGTGATCGTCCGCTTCGCCCGCACGGCGACGCCGACCTTTCCCCAATACCGGATCCTGGCCGCCGCGGGCAGCGGCATCGCCACGCCCGCCGACCTGCGCGACGTCCCCATCGGGATCTCCGAGGGAACGGTGATCGAGTATGTCACCTACCGTCTGCTTGAGGCCGAGGGGCTCGCGCCGGCGGATGTCGCCACCGTGGCCGTACCCACGATTTCCGAGCGGATGAACCTGCTGGCCTCCGGTCAGATCCAGGCGGCCACGCTGCCCGATCCGCTCTCCACGCTCGCGATTCAGAACGGCGCCTCCGTGGTGATCGACGATACGGCTCACCCGGAATACGGCAACAGCGTCCTCTCCTTCCGCGCCTCCGTCGTTGAGGATCAGCCCCAGGCCATTCGCGGCTTCCTCGCCGCCGTCGAGCGCGCCGTCGCCGACGTGAATGCCGACAAGAGTCGTTGGGCGGGACTGCTCACCGAGCGGCAGCTTGTCCCCGCTCCCCTGATCGGCTCCTACGCAGTCCCAGATTTCCCGGCCGCTTCGGTTCCCAGCGAGAGCCAGTGGGCGGACATGATCGCCTGGGCCCGGGAGCAAGAGCTCATCACGGCGGATGTGAGCTATGAGGGCTCGGTGGATGCGTCCTTTCTGCCGCAGCAATGATGACCGGTGAAGAGTGATCAGTGATCAGTTACTCAGTGATCAGTTACTCAGTGATCAGTAGTCACTCGTGCACTTGGGCACCCGTGGATCGGAGCCTATGCCCCCGGCGCCCAAGTGCCTAAGCGCCCGGGTGCCCGATCACCGATCACGGATCTCTGATCTCTGATCACTGACCACTGATCACTGATCACTTTCTTTCCCATGATCAACGTCCGTGACCTCACCTTCGCCTACCCCGACGGCACCCTCGTCTTCGAGGGGTTCAACTGGCACGTCGGCGCGGGCGAGGCCTGGGCTGTGCTGGGGCCGTCCGGCTGCGGGAAGACGACCCTTCTCTACCTGCTGGCGGGGCTGCGCCGGCCGAAGGGCGGCGAGGTCTGGATCGGCGGCGAGCGTCTCGTCCGGCCCCGGCCGGGCACAGGCCTGATCCTCCAGGACTTCGGCCTCCTACCGTGGGCGACCGTCCGCGAGAACGCCGCCCTGGGGCTCCGCCTCCGGGGGTTCTACGGGCCGGACGGCACCCACGCGCCGCGCCAGGCCTCGGGGATCGCTTTCACCGCATCTGCCGTACGCGCCCAGGTGGATCCCTGGCTCGAACGCTTGGGTCTTCTTGCAGTGGCCGGCAACTTCCCGGCGCAAATCTCCGGCGGCCAGCGGCAGCGCACGGCGATCGCCCGAACGTTCGTCCTCGCCCCCGATCTCCTGCTGATGGACGAGCCTTTCGCCGCGCTCGATGCTCCGACGCGCGAGTCGCTCCAGAACCTCACCCTCCAGCTGCGCGCCGAGAGCGGCCTGACGACAGTCATCGTCACGCACACGATCGAGGAGGCTGCGCTGCTCGGGAAGCGCGTCCTGCTCCTGGGGCGTCTCCCCAACCGCGAGACTCGAATCGTGGAGAATCCGGACGCCGGCCATCTGGAGTTCCGCGAGGCGCCTAGCTACGCTTCGGTGTGCGCGCAATTGCGCCGCGCCTTGGAGGCCGCCTCGTGAAGCCGGACGGGCCCTCACAGGCGCCGCTCGAGCGCTCGTCCGGCCGCACCGCAGGAGTCGGACCTCCCGGCAGGCCGCGCGCAGATTCACGGCATATTCTCGGAAGCTTCCCCGCCCAGGTGGCGCTCGCCGCGCTTGCGCTTGTCCTGGCGTGGGAGGCGTTGGCTTTGATTGTCCGCCGGCCGATCCTCCCTTCGCCGATCCTCGTGTTCCAAGCCTTCTTCACTGGTCTGGCCGGCGATCTCGGGCTCCATTTCCTGGCCAGCCTGTGGCGCGTGGTCGCCTCCACCGCGCTGGCTGTGGCCCTGGCCGTCCCGGCGGGCCTTGTCTTGGGCCAGTCGGAGCGCCTCAACCGGGTCTTTACCCCGTTGCTCTATCTCCTTCTGCCGATCCCGAAGGTCGTGCTCATCCCGGTCATCCTGCTTTTCCTCGGTGTCGGCGATCTGCCCAAGATCGTCATCATCTTCCTCATCCTTTTTTTCCAGATCCTTGTCCTGGTGCGCGACCAGGCGGCGGGGATTCGCCCCGAGCTGGTCCACTCCGTCCGCAGTCTGGGCGCCGGTCGGCGGGCGCTCTTCCGCTTCGTCTACCTCCCCGCCAGCCTGCCCGCGATCCTCACCGCCCTACGCCAATCGGTGGGGACGGCCGTCGCCGTGCTCTACGTCGCCGAGCTCTTCGCCACGCAGCGTGGCCTGGGCTACTACATCTTCCTGGCGGGAAGCACCCTATTCGACTACCCCAAGATGTATGCCGGAGTGGTGGCGATGAGCCTCCTGGGCCTCGGTCTCTACTTCGCCGTCGACGCCCTTCACCGGCGCCTTTGCCCGTGGCAGTTCGTGGGTTGAGTGTTGGCAGTCCAAAGCGCTCTCGTCATCCTTGTTCCTCCGGGGACGGCGCCGCCCACAGAAAGCCTGGGGGGCAAGCCGGCCATCCAGCGCGTTCCCCCTCACATCACCCTCCTCTACCCCTTCGCCCCTCCCCGGAAACTCAAGGCGGTCATCCCAACCCTCGAGCGCATCTGCGCGGAGATCGGCCCTTTTCCCACTACCCTCAACCAGTATGGCCGCTTCGAGACGACCCTCTTCCTCGAGCCCGAGAACCCCGGGCCGCTCCTCAGCCTCTTCCGCCGCCTCTCACAAGCCTTCCCCAAATACCCGCCTTACGAAGGCGCCTTCGGGAACGACCTCCGGCCTCACCTGACCCTGGCTGAGTTTAGGAGGCCGGAAGAGCTTGAGGCGCTCGCCCTTCCTCCCGCTCCCAGCCTCACCTTCACGGTCGACCGGCTCCACATCTTCACCGGTGACCCCGACCGGCTGGGGTCCTGGCGATCCCGAGCCGTGATTCCGCTCGGCAGTGCCTCCGGCCAGAGTCGCCGCGTCCAGCGGATGTTCGCCCGGATCGCAGGACGATACGACCTGATGAACCGCCTGATGACATTCGGTAGGGACCTCAGCTGGCGCCGAGAGGTGATCCGCCGCGCGGGCTTGCGGCGCGGCGCCCGTCTGCTCGACCTCGGGGCCGGCACGGGCGACCTTGCCCTCGAGGCCCTGCGCCAGACTCCCGGCGCCCGAGTGGTCGCCGCCGATTTCACACCCGAAATGACCGCCCTGGGACGTCGCCGCCCGGGCGGCGAGCGCCTCGGGTGGGTGATCGCCGACGCCCATGCCCTCCCCTTCGCCGCTCAGGGGTTGGACGCCCTCGTCTCCGGCTTCCTCTTGCGCAACGTCACCGACCTCGACCGATCGCTGGCCGAGCAGGCCCGCGTGCTCAAGCCCGGCGGCCGGTTGGTCGCCCTCGACACGGCCCCACCCCAGCCCGGCCCACTCCGCCCCCTCCTGCAATTCCATCTCCACCGCGTCATCCCGGCCCTGGGAATCCTGGTGACGGGTGATGCCGAGGCGTACAATTACCTTCCCGACTCGACGGAGCGGTTCCTGGCCCCCGAAGACTTGGCCGAGATGCTCGTCCGCGCCGGTCTTGAGGAGGTGGGCTTTGTGCGCAGGATGCTGGGCACGATTGCGATCTATTGGGGGAGGAAGGGGGAGGGGGCGGAGTGAACGGTGATCTGTGATCAGTGATCGGTGACTAAGGCGCCCGGGCACCTAGGCGCCCAAGCAACGAACTGCCGAGGGACCGATCATCGACGAACCGATCACCGTGTAACCGATCACCGACGAACCGATCACCGAGTAACCGCCCACCGACCAACCGATCACCGACGAACCGATCACCGAGTAACCGCCCACCGACGAACCGATCACCGAGTAACCGATCACCCCTCCCATCCAATG
>Ga0209751_10004019_pt1 | contig 14138 bp, 15 predicted proteins | sample RifCSP13_1_FD_184019 | JGI IMG/M metagenome (GOLD analysis project Ga0209751, IMG submission 184019) | Soil microbial communities from Rifle, Colorado - Rifle CSP2_sed 13_1 (SPAdes) (version 2) | ecosystem: Environmental > Terrestrial > Deep subsurface > Rock core/Sediment | place: Rifle... | reverse complement strand
GTCCCGTGCCCGGCCCGGCTCGCCGGCCGTTGTCGTAGGGAAGGCCGACCCGGTCGAGGGGAGCATCGTTCTGATGGTCGCCCACATGCGGTGACCGCGACCGCCCCCGGCGGCTGGGTTGATGATGACGTGGACGGATCCGGAGAGGGGACTGCGTGAAACGCCGGACGGGCCTGCCGTGCTATCACCCCCGAGATGGGCGGTGGCCCCGACGGCGGGCTTTGATTGCTACGAGTTCAACGGCACTGATCTACTTCCTCCACGCCGCGCTGCCCTGATCGGCCAGCCACTGCCTGGTGACCTCGACGAGTTCCCGCGTGACGTCCTCCGACGTGCGTCCCCGCACGGTCAGTCCGTGGTCGGCATCCTGGATGTCATGCACGGTGGCGGTGGGAAGCGCGTCGAGCACCTGCTGGAGGAGCGCGGGCCCGGCGAAGGCGTCGCGCGTGCCGTGGAGGAACAGCATGGGAACGCGGATCTTCATCAGATGCGCCGAGCGGAGGCGCTCTGGGCGCCCGGGCGCGTGCAGCGGGTAACTGAGGAACACAAGGCCCAGCGCCGGGAAGCCTTCGGCCGCGACGTGGGAGGCGATCCGTCCCCCCATGGATCGCCCTCCAAGGTACAGCCGCTCCGTGCGGGCCTGGACCTGCTCGGCGACCCTCCGAAAGCACAGTTCGAGGACCGGCTGTCTGTCGGGGATCTTTCGGCGGGCCTCCGCGTAAGGGAAGTTGAAGCGGACCGCGCCGACTCCGGCCGCAGCGAGCGCGCGGGCGTAGTGCGAGAGTCCCGGCGTGTGGAGATTGCCGCCTGCGCCGTGCCCGAGCAGCAGGTAGGTCTGCCCGTCACGCGGATGATCCCAGACGACCGACACCCGGCCGGCGCCCCAATCCAGGGTCGAGTCCGATGCCACGGGGCGGTTCCCTTCGTCCCATCCAAAAGACATCCTGCCGCTGTGGACAGAGAGGAAGAGCGGCTCGACGGCGGAATGTCAGCCGGCACGATGCCACACAATCCCGAACGCCGGCCTTCATCTCCCCACCGAAGAACGGCGTGGTCACGATCGCAGTGCCGAGATTTGCGTACACGCCCAATCCGGGGTTTACGGGGGACGATCGCTTTGAGTTGAGCGCGGAAGGCCCCGAACGCTCGAGGGGTGGGCGTATCACGCTCCGGGGAACGGTGCTGGTCCGGGTCGAGCCGTAGCATTCTCCGCCGCCCGGCTGTGTGCTCACCGGGCCGTCATGGTATCATTGGTCCGCATCTGGACACTCTGTGTCAACGGAGGGATGGCTGTGTCGGTCATGGTGCGCGTCGTCCGGGCCGCGAGCCCATCCCCCAAGAGGTGCCCGCGCGCGTAGAGTGCGCCGGCCCGTGTTCACGTGCGGCTGTGGGCTCGCGCCCGCAGCCGTTTCTGTTTCACACGACAGAAATCGTGGAGGACAGCCGTGAACACGTTGCTCGGGATGGTGGTGCGCACCGACGGCCCGCAGGTCACGGTGCGTGATGAGGAGGGCCGTGACTGGCGATGCGTCCTGCGCGGCCGGCTGCGGCTGGAGCTCAATGGAACGACGAACCCCGTGGCGGTCGGGGACCGGGTCGCGTTTGACGTCGTCGGCGCCCGCGAGGGCGCGGTGCGCAGGGTGTTGCCTCGCCGCGCCCAGCTCGTCCGGCGCGCGCCGCGGGACAAGTCCGCTCCGGAGCAGGTCCTGGCCGCCAACCTCGATGTGGCCGTCATCGTCGTGGCCTGTCCCCCACGGGCGACGGTTATTGACCGGTTTCTGGCCATCGCCGCGAAGGGGGCCCCGGAGGTGCTGATCTGCGCGAACAAAGTCGATCTGGCCGATCCGCTGCGCGTGGACGAGATCCTCGAACCCTACCGCCTGGCCGCCGTCCCGGTGGCAGTTACGAGCGCCGTGACCGGCCGGGGCGTTGACGTGCTGGGCGAGGCCGTCTATGGTCGGCTCGTCGCGTTCATCGGCCCGTCGGGGGCGGGCAAGTCGAGTCTCATTAACGCGCTCGACCCCACCCTCCGCCTCCGCGTGTCTGCTCTGGCCCGCAGCGGCCGGGGCAGTCACACAACGAGTTGGGCGGAAGTCTTTCATGTGGGAGGGGCCCTGGTCGTGGACACGCCGGGCCTGCGGGAAGTAGGTTTCATCGGTGATGAAGGCGCCGAGGCGGCGGATGATCTCTTCCCCGAGATCTCGTCGCTGGCCGGCGCGTGCCACTTCCGCGACTGTTCGCATACGCACGAGCCAAGGTGCGCGGTGAAAGCCGCCCTCGAGGCGGGCGACCTCGATCAGTCGATGTACCGGCGCTACGCGCGCCTGGCCCGGAGCGGCCGCGGCTAACCCGGCGATATCGGCCGGGTGGTTGGGGTCGCGCGGGTCGGGGTGAGCGCGGAGGGCCGGCCGGCGCGGCGCCGTAGTTAGAGAGTCACCACGAGGACAAGGAGGCATGCCGTGGCTTTTGTACGCACCGTTTCCGAAGAGCAGGCCGCCGGATTGCTGGGAGAGATGTACGAGGCGGATCGCGCGACCTACGGCTACGTGCCGAACTTCACAAAGGCCCTCAGCCTTCGCCCCGCCGTGATGGGGGCGTACCGTGAGCTGGCCAAAGCGATCCGCTTCGGGATGGACTTGCGCCGGTACGAGTTGGTCACGGTCTCCGTCGCCGCCCGGCTCCGCTGCAGCTACTGAACACTCGCCCACGGAGCGGTGCTCCGTTCGAAGTTCTTCACGCCGGACCAGGTCGCGGCGATTGTGCGCGACCACCGCACGGCAGGCCTCACGGACCAGGAGGTGGCCGTCGTGGAGTTCGCGCTGAAGCTGACCGATCACGCCTACAAGGTCACGCCGCACGATGTGGACGGGCTGCGCGCCATGGGCCTGAGCGATGAGGAGATCGTGGATGTCGCCGCGGCCGCGGCGCAGCGGAACTTCGCCAGCCGGCTCTATGACGCCTTGGGGGCGGAGCCCGACGAAGCGTACCGGCAGCTCGAGCCGTCGCTGCTCGAGGCGCTCGATGTCGGTGATCGTTGGTACGGAGGGGGGCACGGCGGATGAACTACCGGCGGGCGGTCGTCACGTACTCCGGGGCCGGTCCGCCCCGTCCTGTTCAGGATGCTGCGGCGGCGATGAGGCTCTCCCTGAGGATCTCGACGATCCGGTCAACCTGGGCCTCGCTGACCACAAGCGGCGGGGCGAGGCAGACGACGTCGCCGATCGGCGCCGGAGCGGTCTGCCCTGCGCGAATCCTGGTGATGAGGCCGCGGCGGCGCGCTTCACCCAGCACGCGCGCTCCGAGGCCTATCGCGGGGGTCTTGGCCGCTTTGTCCGTGACTAGCTCGATGCCGGCGATCAGGCCGAGCCCCCGGACGTCCCCCACGCCCGGGAGATCGCGCAGAGCTTCCAGGCCGCCGAGCAGCCGGTGTCCCAAGGCTTCCGCCCGGCCGACCAGCCCCTCCCCCTCCAGGATGTCGAGGTTGGCCAGCCCCACGGCGCAGCAGGCCGGGTGGCCGGAGTAGGTGGCCGCGTGCATGAATCGCTCCGCGGCGGGAGCCTCGCGGATGTCCGCGTGGATCTGCCGTGAGACCACGACGCCGCCGAGCGGCAGGTACGCGCTCGTGACCCCTTTCGCGAAGGTCACCAGATCCGGCCGCACGCCCCAATGGTCCAGCGCGAACCACCGCCCGGTGCGGCCAAAGCCCGTGATGATCTCATCCGCGATGAGCAACACCTCGAACCGGTCACAGATCTCGCGGACGGCGGGAAAGTAGGACGCCGCCGGCACGATCACCCCACCCGCCCCAATGACGGGTTCGGCGATGAAGGCGGCCACGGTCTCCGGGCCCTCGCGCCGGATCGCTTCCTCCAGGGCGCCGGCCATCGAATCTTCATACCGGTACGGGTAGGACGGCAGCACGTGGACGAAGCCCGGCACCAGGGGGGCAAACATGGTGTGGAACGCGGGGATGCCCGTGGCGCTCATTGCCGCGAGCGTGACGCCGTGGTAGCCGTGGTAGCGTGAGATGATCTTGGTCTTCCCCGGCCGCCCCCGCCGGCGCCAGACATAGCGCGCGATCTTGAACGCCGTCTCATTCGACTCCGCCCCGCCGGTCGTGAAGTAGACGCCGCTGAGGTTCGGATAGGAAAGGGCCACCAACCGCCCGGCCAGCCTGACCGCCGGTTCGTTGCTGTAGCCGGAGTAGGCGGAGGCGTAGGCGAGCCGGGCCATCTGGGTCGCGGCCGCCTCGGCCAGAGCCCGCCGCCCGTGTCCGGCGTGCACGTTCCACAGCGAGGCCAGTCCGTCCAGGTACTCCCGCCCATCCACATCCCGCAGCACCGCGCCTTCGCCGGAGGCGAAGATGATCGCGTCGCGCTGGTCCTGCGCGGCATGGATGGGATGAATGAGGTGGTCCTGGTCCAGCCGATGGAGGTCCATGGAGGAGGGCTTCTGGGCGTGGGACGGTGGCTCCCGCGCGGGTGGGCGACATCATCGGCGGTCAACCGCGGAGCAGATGGACCAGCAGGCCCGCGGCCGCGCCCAGGGCGACGAGCCAGACCGAGTTCACCTTGATGCGGACCAGCAGGACCAGCGCGATCATCGCGAGGAGCGCCGTCCACGGATCGACGAGGGCGGCCCGTCCGAGCTGCAGGGTCACGCCCGCCATCAACCCGAGGGACGCCGCGTTGATCCCGTCGAGCAGCGCTCCGGCCGTGCGTGAACGCCGCAGCCGCGGAATCACCGGATGGCTCACGGCGACGAAGACGAATCCAGGGAGGAAGATGCCGGCGGTGGCGAGCGCCGCGCCCGGGATCCCGGCAAGGAGGTACCCCACAAAGGTGGCCGTGGTCAGCACCGGCCCGGGCGTCAACTGTCCGATGGCCACGGCATCGAGCAGCTGCTGGTCGGTCAACCACCCCAGGCGCGCCACGAAATCGCCCCGCAGGAACGCGAGCAGGACGTATCCGCTGCCATACAGCACGGCGCCGGTCTTGAGGAACAACAGGAACATCCTGAGCGCACTGAATGTAGCGCCGCCGGCCACCGCGGGGAGCGCCAGGAGGGCGAGACCGGGGAGGAGGGTCGCTCGGAGGAGGATCAACGCGACGATCCCCGCTGCCGCGAGGAGCAGCAGCTCATTGACGCCCGTGAGGTACAGGACGCAGGCTGCGACCGCGGTCGCGGCCTGCGGAAGGGTGCGCAGGGCGGAGCGCCCCAGGCCCCATAGGGCCTGGAGGACGATGGCGATGATGACCGGTTTGATGCCGTAGAGTACCCAGGCCGCTTCCGGGGTCGTCCCATGCCGGACGTAGAGGGCGGCCAGGAGTCCCACGAGGACGGCAGACGGGGCAATGAAGGACAGGCCTGCAACGACCAACCCGGGAAAGCCCGCGCGCACCGATCCGACATGCATAGCCATCTCCGTGGAGTTGGGCCCGGGGATGAGATTGGTGGCGCCGATGAGGTCGACGAACTGCTGGTCGGAGAGCCAGCCGCGGCGGCGGACCACCTCCTCGCGCATCATCGCGATGTGCGCGGCCGGGCCGCCGAAACCGATGATCCCGAGGGTGAGGAAGAGCCGTGCGAGTGCGCGGAGTTCGCCGCCGGTTGGTCCCGGAGCGCTCACCGTTACCGGCCGCGCAGGCGGCGGCCGAGCCTGACCGCGATCCGTCCCGCCCCGACGACCCCGCGCCACCCGAGACGCGCGCCCGAGGCGGCGATGAGACGTCCCGACCGCCCGAGCCGCGCCAGGTCCTCATCGAGCTGCCCGGCGGTGAGCCCTGTCGCGGCGAGGTGTTCCGCAGAGACTTCGGGAGGGAGGCGGCGCAGGGCGGCGCGGAGCGCCCACAGGGTAACGGTGATGTCATCCATCTGCCCGATCAGGGGGATGAAGCCCGGGATCAGGTCGATGGGGGATACGAGGTAGGCCACACCGCCCAGGACGAGGAGCCGCTGCCCCCGGCTCAGGCGCCGGTCGCGGACCAACCGCCAGGCCAGCTTGGAGTAGGCGGGCAGGCGGCGGATGACCGGGGAGAGGAGCACGACGAGCGCGGCGCGCATGTGCCTCATCTACTTCGCAGCGCCGCGGGCCTCCCCTCCAGGGTTAGCGGACCGTCTCGCGGAACCGGCGCATCGCGGCAATGTGCTGGTCCGGCGTGGCCAGCCCCGCGTTCATCGTGCTGAGGCTGAGGTGCGTGCCTCCGATGCGGGCCCACTCCTCGGCGGTGGTCGCCCACTTCTCCGGACCGGCGGACACGGCGACCCGCCGTTCCAGCGCGACGGCGTCGGCCGGACGGCCGGCGCTGCGGAGGTACTCGCGGAACTCCTCGACCATGGCCGGATATCCTCCGGTCACCTGGGCATGGCGCTCGTGCGGTGTGAGCAGCGTCCCGCCGAGGATCCAGCCGTCGCCGAGCCGGGCGATCCGGCGCATCGCCGCCTCGCTCTCTCCGCCGAACCAGATCGGAATCGGCCGCTGCACGGGGAGTGGGTTGATCCCGGCCTCGACGATGCGGTGGAACCGGCCGGTGAAGGTGACCACCTCACGGGTCCACAGCGCGCGGAGGACGGAGATCTGCTCGTCCAGGCGCGCTCCCCGCCGCCGGAAGTTCTCACCGAGGGCCTCGTACTCCACGTCATTCCACCCGACGCCGACGCCCAGGCGCAGCCGGCCGCGGCTGAGGACGTCCGCCTCGGCGGCCTGCTTGGCGACCAGCGCCGTCTGCCGCTGGGGGAGGATGAGGATGCCCGTGGCCAACACCAGGCGCTCCGTGATCCCGGCGAGGTAGCCGATCAGCACCAGCGGTTCGTGGAAGGCGTCCTTGTAGGTGTAGCCCAGCCACCGCCCGCCCCGCGGCACGGCCCCCAGCACGTGGTCGTAGACCAGCAGGTGGGCGAATCCGAGGTCTTCCGCGGCGCGGGCAAACGCAGCGAGGGCCCCGGGATCGGTGCCGATCTCGGTCTGCGGGAAGACCACGCCGAATTCCACCTCAGTCGTGGTCCCCGCGCCAGGCCTCGAGCCCTTCCCGCGCGATGATCGGGACCATCAACAGCGCCGCCAGCGGATCGGCCCACCACCAGCCGAGCTGCGCGTTCAGGGCCAGCCCGGCGAGCAGGATGGCGGAGAGATAGGCGCAGATGATCGTCTGCACCGCGTCGGCGCGCAGCGCGTCACTGCTGAGCTGAACGGCCAGGCGGCGTTTGCTCCGGGCGAGGAGCGGCATGACGACGAGCGAGACGGCGGCGAGGATGATGCCGCCGATGCTCTCTGCGGGCCCCTCCCGCCGTAGGAGCGACAGCACGGCATCTCCCGCGACGTAGAGGGTAAGCAGCAGCAAGGAGGCTCCGACCAGACGCAGCGCCCGCTGCTCCGCCAGCGCGGCGTTCTCGGCGTCGCGCCGGGCCTGGAGGCGCCAGAGCAGGATGATCCCCGAGCTCGTTTCGATGACGCTGTCGGCGCCGAATCCCACCAGGGCGATGCTGCCGGCCAGGATCCCCAGCCCCACGGCCAGGATGCCTTCGAGGCTGTTCCAGACGACGGTGAAGATTTCGAGTCCGCGCGCTCGCCGCAGAAGGACCGGGCGTGGGACGGCAGCCGTGGCCATGCTCCGATTCTATCAGCGCAGCGCCCAGAACGCCCCGGTCAGACCGATCTCCGCGAAGACCGCCTCGGCTTCATCCCCCGTCTTCCGCCGCCAGCCCGCCTCGAGCTTGCCGGCGTACCATGCCCGGGCGAGCCGCCAGGTCTGCTCGGGGGTCATCGTGGCGCCCCGCGGGAGGGCACGCCGCGCGCACCACCGGTCGATGTGCTCCTCCGACCGGAAGAGCAGCATCGTCGCTCACGTGAAGCCGATGTTGACCCACCACCGCGCGGCCGGGACGCTGAAATGCACGATGCCCCCGCTCCGCACCGCTCCCGCGCGGACCTCCAGCGCCTGCGGTGCGCCGCAGTCGGCGCAGGCGGTCTCGACGAGACCATCGGCATCGAGGAGGGCCGGGATGCCCAACGCATCCCAGATGCAGTTCCCGAAGTAGGTGCGGCCGCGGGATGTCACCGTGAAATCGGTGGGCACCGCCGAGAACGGGGGGGCCATCCAGATCGCGGTACTCCCGGGCGCGAGGACCAGCAGGCGCGCGTCGGCGAGCCGGCGGAGCGAAGCCTCCACCGCGTCCGGAGCATGGCCCAGGACCGCGGCGATCTCCTGGAGCTGAGGCACGACGCCGGTGTCGGCCGCGCGGCGGAACACGTGCAGCCGCACGTCGCGGTCGAACTCGGTGAACTCACCGGCAGTCATCTGGTGGCGGCCTCCGTCGAGGGCGGGCTAGGGTAACGATTGGCAGACCGCCGGACGTTCCCTTCGTCCGAGGGATACCTGCGCGAAGACCCGAACCACGAGTGCAGGACCACCTTCCGGAGGTCACCGTTGAACACCGCGGCATTTCACCACAGCCTCACGGTCGTGGACGGTCACTGCGACCTTCCGTTGGCCCTCAACGCCGCAACCGACGCGGCGGGGGTGGTGCCGGCGCTGCACGAGACCATGGTGGGACGCGCCATCCGCGCCGGCGCCGTCGATGTCGTCATCGCCCCCACCTTCGCAGAGCTCGAGTTCATGGCCGAGGGCGCGCTGCGCCGGGCCCTGCTGGGGTACATGCGGCTGGAGGAGAGCGTGCGGAAGAGCGGCGGTGAGTTCGTGATGGCCGCCACGAGCGCTTCCCTGCGGGAGGCGGTGGCCGGGGGACGCACCGCCGTCATCCACGGGCTGGAGGGCGTGGGACCGCTCGGCTACGATCCTGCCCTGCTCGAGGTGTTCGTCCGGCTCGGCGCGCGCATCGTGGGGCTGACGTGGAACGAGCGCAATGCCTTCGCCAGCGGCATGAAGCAAGATCCCCGCGAAGGGCTCTCGCCGTTGGGCAGGGCCCTGGTCAAGGAAGGCGATCGCCTCGGCGTCATCTTCGATGTCTCCCACCTCAACGAGCGCAGCTTCTGGGATCTGCTCGAGGCGACCGCGCGCCCGGTCGTGGCCTCTCACTCGAACTGCCGGGCGCTGTTCGATCACGGCCGCAACCTCAGCGATGCGCAGATCCAGGCGCTGGCCGCTCGCGGCGGGGTGATCAGCCTGATGATTCAGTCGTTCGTGCTCAGCAAGGGAGTGGCATCGCTGGAGGAGTTCCTGCGCCACGTCGACCACGCTGTGGGCCTGGCCGGCGTGGAGGGTGTGGGGATCGGATACGACTTCATCCACTTCGTGGACGCGCTCGAGACGATGAAGATGGATTACCTCCCGCCGTCCGGGCCGCCCCCGGAGAACGCGCACAAGACCGTGCGCGAGCTACCCAGTCACGCGGCGCTGCCCCTGCTGACCGAGGCGCTGCTGAAGCACGGCTACTCCGAGACGGACACGGGCCGCCTGATGGGGGTCAACTGGTTCGACTTCCTGACGCGCACACTCCCCTGAGGGGCATGCTCCCGTGAGCCGCACGCCGGACGTCGTCATCGTCGGCGCCGGCATCTTCGGCGCGGCGGCTGCCTGCTTTCTTGCTCAGCGCCGGGTGCAGGTGCTCGTCCTCGAGCAGCGCGAGATTGCCGCGGGAGCAACGGGCTGGACGTCGGGCATCATCCGCGTGCACTACTCCAACGAACCCGAGGCTCGTCTGGCGCTGCTCAGCCGCCGGTACTTCAGGGAGTGGGCCGAGACCGTCGGAGGCACCGCCGGCTTCCGCGAGACGGGGTTCCTCCGCATCGTCGGGGTCCACGACCGGGACCGCCTGCGGACGAATGTGGCGATGCTGCGGCGCATCGGGACAGCGGTCGAGGTCCTCGAGCCGGCCGATCTCCGCGGCCTCCAGCCGGATCTGGCCGTGGATGATGTCGGCGGCGCCGCGTACGAGCCCGAAGGCGGTTACGCCGTGGGCGTTGAGGCGGCGCGGGCGTGCGTCGCGCGGGCGATCGCCGAGGGAGCGGAGGTCCGGCAGGGGGTCACGGTGACGAAGCTGCGCGCCTCCGGCGGCCGCATCACAGGCGTGGAGACGCCGGCGGGGTCCATCCCATGCGGCCGTGTCCTCGTGGCCGCCGGTGCCTGGTCGACTGCGCTGCTGCGGCCGTTGGGGCTCGACCTCCCGGTCCGCGTAAAGCTCATCCGGGCCGGGCTCATCAGCCATCCGCCCGGACACGCCGTCAGGCACATGACGACCTATGACGACGCGATCGGGACGTACTTCCGTCCGGACGGCGGGACGCGCACCGAATTCGGGCTGCGCTACGTCTGGGATGTCGCCCCGGAGCATACTCCGGCTGCGGTCGGACTCGACGTGCTCGCCGACGGCGCCCGCCATCTTGCGCAGCGGATCCCGATCCTGGCCGAGGGAGGACTGGTGAGGGGCTGGGGCTCGCCCGACGGGTTCAGCAGCGACGGCGCCTCGATCTTCGGCGCCGCTCCCGGGATCGAGGGACTGTATCTCGCCGTCGCGGGGAGTGGCACCGGCTTCAAGATCGCGCCGGCCGCCGGGCTGGGGCTGGCGGAACTGCTGAGCGACGAGCCGCGCCCCCAGGTAGATCTGGCGCCGTTCCGGCCCGAGCGATTTACGGAGGGCGTTCTCCTGCAGGGCGCCGCGGACTACCGGCGTCCGCGGTGGCGGGATGAGCCGATGGTGGACTAGCGCCCGCGGCTGCGCAGCCGCGGATCCATGACGTCGCGGATCCCGTCGCCCAGCATGTTGAAGCCCAGGACGACGAACGAGATCGCGATGCCGGGGAAGGTCGAGACCCACCACTGCTGTGTGATGAAGTTCCGGCCTTCTGAGATCATCACTCCCCACTCCGGAGTCGGCGGCTGAGCCCCGAAGCCGATGAAGCCCAATCCGGCCGCGGTGAGGATGATGCCCCCCATGTCCAGGCTTACCTGGATCGTCATCGGGCTGAGCACGCCGGGGAAGATGTGCCGGACCAGCAGGCGGGCGGAGCCGGCGCCGATCGCCCGCGCCGCCTCGACGTAGTTCTCCTCCCGCAGCCCCAGGGTGACGCTGCGGGCGAGGCGGGCGTAGGCCGGCCAGGCCGCCAGCGAGATGGCGATGATCACGTTCTCCAGCGTGGGCCGCAGGGCCGCGGCGATGGCCATGGCCAGGATGAGGCGCGGGAAGGCCATGAACATGTCGGTCACGCGCATCAACAGGTCGTCCACCCGTCCGCGGAAGTACCCCGTGACGATGCCCAGCGGCGCACCGATGAGGGTGGCGATGATCGCGGTGAGGATGGCGATCCGCAGGGAGATGCGGGTGCCGTAGAGGATCCGGCTGAGGATGTCGCGGCCGAGCTGGTCCGTGCCGAAGAGATGCGCGCGCGACGGCGGGGCCAGGCGGACGGCCAGATCGGTCCGGATGGGATCGTAGGGCGCGATGTACGGTGCGATGAGGGCGAGGACGATCAGGCCGCCGATGAGGAGGACCCCGGCCAGCGACAGCGGGTTGCGCAGCACACGCGCCGCCGCGGTGGCCCGCCGGGTAGGGCGGACCGGGGCGCGGCTATTCGTATCGGATCTTAGGGTTGAGGAATCCATAGGCGAGATCCACGATCAGGTTCGCGAAGGAGAAGACCAGGGCGATGAGGAGCGTCACGCCCATGATTCCGGCGAAGTCCTGCGACAGCATGGCGCTCGTCGCATAGCGCCCCAATCCGGGCCAGGCGAACACCGTCTCCGTCAGGACCGCGCCCTCCAGCAGCCCGCCGTAGTAGATCCCAATCACCGTGATGATCGGCAGCAGCGCGTTCTTGAGAGCGTGGCGGAGGATCACGGTGCGCTCGGCGAGTCCCTTGGCCCGGGCCACCTTCACGTAGTCCTGTCCCAGCACCTCGAGCATGCTGGCCCGGGTGATGCGGGCGATGCCGACCAGGGCATGGGACCCGAGCACGACCGCGGGGAGGATGAGATGGCTGAAGGCGTTCCTGAACGCCGCGAAATCGCGGGCCAGGAGGGCGTCCACGGTGAGGAGGCCGGTCACTCCAGGCGGGCGGCTGACGAAGATGTCGAGCTGCCCCGGGCCCGGCAGCCAGCCCAGCCTGGCGTAGAGGAGCAGCAGGAGGACGAGCCCCAGCCAGAACACCGGCATCGAGAGGCCGATGAGCGAGAGGAACCGCACCACGTGGTCCACCCACTTCCCGTGGGCGACGGCCGAGACGATCCCGACGGCCAGCCCCGCGCCGGCGCCGATCACGATGGCGGCCGTGGCCAGCTCGATCGTCGCGGGGAAGAAGGCCCGCAGGTCCATGGCCACCGGCCGGTTCGTGGCCAGCGACATCCCCAGGTCGCCGCGGGCCAGACGGACGACGAAGCGGAAGAACTGCTCGTAGAGCGGCCGGTCGAGGCCCCAGCGCCGCCGGACCGCTTCGATCACGTCCTCACGGGCCTGGCCGCCGAGGATGGCGACCACCGGGTCCCCGGGGATGACGTGGGACAGCACGAAGACGATGACCAGCACGCCGAAGATGGCGATACTGGCCAGCATCAACCGCCGGACAAGGTAGTTCCACATCAGAGAAGAGCGAGGGCGGGCCGAGTTGGCCCGCCCTCGGCAGCGGTGCTACTCCTTCGTGGCGTTGGAGAGATCGTACGTCTCATAGAGCGGCGAGGGATCGACACCCTTGACGTTCGTCCGCATGGCGTTCAACCGTAGGGGGTAGGCGAAGATCGCGTACGGCCCCTCGTCGAGCACGGTCTTCTGGATCTCCGCGTAGAGCGCCGCCCGCTTCGCCGGATCCCGCTCCGCGGCCGCCTGCTTCACCTTGGCCTTCACCGCGTGGTCCCACTGGTTGCGCCAGGCCAGCACGCGGCTGTCGAAGTCCGCAAACGCCGTGGCCAGATTGGCCGGATCGGGATAGTCGGCGCCCCAGCGCTGGATCGCCATCTGATGGCGCTGCGCTCGGTACACGCCGAGGATGTCGGCGTTGCGCAGGACCTTCACCTCCACGTCGATCCTGATCTGCGCCAGGTCCTCCTTCATCTTTGCCGCGACGCTGGGCAGCGTCGGGTCGATGGGGACCATCAGCTCCGCTTTGAACCCCTGCTCATAGCCGCCCTCGCGCATCAGCGCCCGCGCCCGGTCCAGGTTGCGGGTGTACGGACGGTCCTTCAGGTGGGCGAACATTCCCGCCGGGACGATTGTCTGTCCCGGATCGATCGTCTCTTCGTAGAGGCGCTTGTACGCCTCGTAGTCCAGGGCGTACTTCACCGCGTTGCGCACCTGCGGTCTGGAGAAGGGCTGGAAGCCGACGTTCATGGTGAGGTACCGGATGGTGAACGTCGGCGTCTGCTTGACCTGGAACCCTGCCGTTCCGGCGATCTGCCTGAACTGGCCGGGGAGGAGGCCCATGGCCACGTCGATGTCGCCCTGCTGCAGGGCGAGCAGCTGCGTCGCCGCCTCCGGCATGTCCTGAATGAAGATGCGGCCCATGCTGGGGCGTCCCTTCCAGTAGTTGTCGAACCCGCGCATCTCGATCTTGAAGTTGCGCGTCCAGTTCATGAGGATGTACGGGCCGGAGCCGGCCTCATTGGCCGTGAGCCACTTGTTCGCCTGAGGATCGTCCGGGGTGGCGTTGCGCCGGACCAGCGCCGGATCGACGACCCCTGTCACCGGATTCCCGAACACCGCCGCCATGAGCATCTCCGGCATCGGCTGGCTGAAGGTGACCCGCAGCTGCGTCGGGGACACCGCGACGACATCGGTCGGGGCCTTGATGAAGTCGGTGACCAGGAACGAGGGCGCCATCTTGAGGGCGAAGACGCGCTGGACCGAGAACACCACCGCCTGCGCGTTCACCGGCGCCCCGCTGTGGAACGTCGCCGGGCGCAGGGTGAAGGTGTAGGTGCGCAGATCGGGCGAGGCCGTCCAGGAGCTGGCCAGCCGCGGGACGACCCTGGAGAAGTCCCGCGAATAGTCCACCAGCGTGTCGTAGGTGTGGTAGTTTACCCAGACGCCGGTGAACTCGAACGCCTGCGCCGGGTCCAGACTGACGATGTCCGCCGTATTGGTGCCGAAGACCAACACGTTCTTGGGGACACGGCTGGGCGCCGCACCCGCCGCGGCCGGCAGGATGGCCACGGCCAGGAGCAGCAGTACCGCCAGGGCATGGAATAATGCAC
>Ga0209751_10004017_pt1 | contig 14146 bp, 16 predicted proteins | sample RifCSP13_1_FD_184019 | JGI IMG/M metagenome (GOLD analysis project Ga0209751, IMG submission 184019) | Soil microbial communities from Rifle, Colorado - Rifle CSP2_sed 13_1 (SPAdes) (version 2) | ecosystem: Environmental > Terrestrial > Deep subsurface > Rock core/Sediment | place: Rifle... | reverse complement strand
AAGCCCTCCAGCTTTGGCGCCGCGAGCGGGCCAAGCAGCATGGCGTACCGGCCTACGTCGTAGCCCATGACGCGACGCTCTCCGCCATCGCCGACGCGAAGCCGGATTCGATCGCCGCCCTCCGCCGCATCAAGGGCATGGGCCCGGTCAAGCTCGACCAATACGGCGCCGAGATCCTGGCCATCGTCGCCCAGGCGGCCCGCGCCTAGTCACGCCGGCTACTCCGGTTCGGCGAGTCGCCCGATTACCGCAGAAAGATGGACCGGTCGCCCAGTTGCGGTGAATGAACCAGCAATGCGTCCAGAGCGAGCACGAGACGCCCAACAGTCCGGGGATCGCCGCGGGGGAACTGCCGATCGGTCGTGAAGACCATGCCTGCATGGTCACCTCCGCCGGCCAGCAGGGCCGTTTCGAGAGGCCGGTAGTCGCGCACGTTGTCCGTGAGCAGGGTGCGCCCTTGCGCGACTGCGTTGCTGAGGAGCTCTTCGTCCGGGGCGCCGGCCAGCGTCGGGGCCATCTCCCGTACCGAAAGCGCGTCGTGCCCGCGAGCGCGCAGCTCGACCGCGATTACCTCCGAGTACATCTCGTCCAGCAAGAGCTTCAACCCAGGAGTTCGCGCTCGCGCTCCAACGCTGATTCCAGTTTGTCCGCCTCGGCATCGTTGGCCGCGACCCAGGCGTCGATTTCTGCCGGGTACTCGGTGTAGTACCTGATGGCTGCGCGCACGCGCGGCTCGCTCAATCCAAGTCGCTCGGCCAGAGCCGCCACTCGCGCCGTACCCCTCTCCGGGACGGTGCGCAGTGCGCTGATGATCTCCCACACGTCGGGTCCACCCATCAGGCCCGCCCGCCGCCCGGCCGGTCCATCGCGAAAAACGATACCGGGGTGACTATCGGCCCGCAAACCCTCCTGGATGTAGCGCTCTGCCAACCGCGACAGCGGCTCGCCGCGGCGTTTGCTCCGAGTTCGAAGGGTTGCGAGAGTCTGCTGGCCGATCCTGATCGCTTGACTACTCATGTAGCAGAGTGTAGCGCTCTCGCCGTTGGGAGCTACGCCACCGAGATTCTGGCCATCGTCAGGCGCCGCTGACGACGCCCACGCCCTCCGCGTTGGCGGCACGGATCAGGTCCTTATCGAGCGTCGCGAGCTCGCCGTCGACGTCGAGCGCCAGCTGCAGGCAAAGCGCGTCGCAGACGGTCAGTTGGTGCATGTCGGCCAGTTCGATCGCCTTGCGAAGGCCGATGAACCCACGATCGGCGACTTCAATGCCCGTCGCGACAAGACGCTCCAGCCGGTGGATCAGTCTAGCGGGCACCCTCCACGAAGGCGCACAGGCCGTTGGCCATGCGCAACTGCTCAGGGGTGCGGGCCACGGCGGCCAGCAGTGCCGGCGTGCAGACGACGATTGCCAGGGCTCGGGCGCGCGACGTGGCGACGTTCAACCGGTGCAGCGAGTAAAGGAAACCCATGCCGCGCGGCGCGTCTTCGGGGCGCGACGTGGCCATGGTGTAGATCGAGACCGGCGCCTGCTGGCCCTGGAACTTGTCGACCGTACCGACCTGGACCTGGGGCAGCCCTGCCTCCTTCAGCAGTCGACCGATCCGCAACCGATGGGCATTGAACGGCGAGACGATCAGGACGTCCTCCTGCTCTATCGGACGGGACTGTCCGTCCTTGTTCGTCCACGAGCGCCCCACAAGTCGGCGGACGATGTCGACCACGACGGCGGCTTCCTCGGGGGACTCGTTGGTGTTGCCATCGTGCTTCACCGGGACCCAACGCAGGCCCGAACCGGACAGCCCGTCGTCGCCCACGACGCTTTGCCTGACCAGTCCGTCCACCGGATCGAGCCGGCCCTCGTAGAACTGCTCGGATGTGAAGCGACAGATGTCCGGGTGCAGCCGCCACGTCCGCTCGAAGAAGATGCCGCGCTCGTCTGAGACGGTCTCCTCGTCGCCCAGGAAGTGGGCGAGGGCCGACTTCTCGGCCCCTTCCGGATGCGAGCCCTGCACGGGCTGGTCGAGCTGCTGCGGGTCGCCCAGCAGGACGACATTGCGTGCCGCGCCGGACATGGCGACGACGTTCGCAAGCGACACCTGGCCGGCCTCGTCGACGAAGAGCGTGTCGACCACCCCGCTCAAGTCACCGTCGGCCCAGACCCACGGCGTCCCCGCGCCTATGTCGGCCTCGTCGTCGCGCAGCGCCTCGAGTACCTTGTCGTTGTCCTCGACGCGATGAACGCCCCGGTCGAGCGCCTCGTGTTCCTTGCCCTTCTGGACGATGCGCACCGTCTGGCCCGCGTCCGCAGCGCTGAGCACGGCCGTCAGCAGGTTGCAGATGACCTTGTGGCTGTTCGAGCTGATCGCAACCTTCCGTCCGGCGCGGACGAGTTCGAGGATCATCTGGGCGCCCGTCGACGTCTTGCCCGAACCGGGCGGCCCCTGGATCGCGAGCGTCGTGCCGTCCAGGAGCGGCGCCAGCCGCATGGCAGCGTCGCGACCGGGCTCACCACTCCGGGCCAGCGGTCCGCCATCGCCGCCTGCGACCCGTGGTGCAAGCCGCAGCAGCAGGTCGCGCGCCGCAAGCCATGCCGGCGCGGGCGAGTCGATGCCGTTGTCGGCGACCCACTCGCCGATGCTCATCAGCGCATCCTGCTGCGCCTTCGCGCCGAAGATCTTGAGCGGCACGATCGACTGCGGATGCTGTCCGGCCCAGTCGGGCGGCCGGCGGATGTCGACCGTCAGCACGTCATCGTCGATCGTCTCGACCGTGCCGGTCTTTGTCGCGCCCTCGGGCAGTCGCGGATCGTGAACCTCGTCACCAGCGTCGACCTTGTGCTCCTGGGCGGGGAATCGGTAGCGGTAGATGTCGGACCTGGACCGGCCGCCCTTCGGCCACTTGGCCTCGAACTGGAGACCGCCGATCGGCTCGGTTTCGTCGAGCATGTCGGCGTCCGACTTGTCCAGCAGGTCGTAGAAGCGCCACCACGACGCCTTGTTCTCGCGCCGGTGCCAGTCGAGCAGGTTGGCCAGCAGCGTGGTCGTATCGTCCCCCGCCGCCTTCAGCCTCTCCTCGAGGGCGTGGACCTTCGCCTGTCGGTCGGTCAGATCCTGCGAAGTCTGGCGGATCTCCGTCGGCGGGCGCGGCAGCTCCCCGCCGAACTGCTGCGCGGCGCGCGGTCGTAGCTCGTACTCCAGCCAGTCGCGCAGTCGCTGCGTCGAGACGCAGTCGTCGCGGTTATAGGCCTCGATGTCGCGCAGGATCTTCTGGTCGTCGATGCCGTCCTCGAGCCACCCATCAAGCCACAGCTCGAACTCGACGATGCTGTCACCGGCCTCGCGCAGATCGATCTCGCGGTGGTAGCCGTAGAGGTCCTCGAGCCTCTTGATCGAGTAGCTCTCGACTCCCGCGCGCAGGCCCTGGCGCACGACCCGATACAGGTCCACGAAGACGCGCTTGCGCAGCAGCTCGTCGAGCTCCTCCTCGCGCGTCGCGTGCCGCCCGGCGAGTCGCTTGAGATGACTCGGCTCGTACGCCCCGAAGTGGTACACGTGCATGTCCGGGTACTGCTCGAGCCGCGCAACGAAAAGGTCGATCGTGTGCTCGAAGGCGGCCTTCTCCTCCTCGCGCGTCTTCGCCCACAAACCGCGATAGCTGCCCTGTTCCCACAACCCGTCGCCGGAGCCCGACTCCCAGATCCCGAACAGGTACTCGAGCCCCTCCCAGAATGCGAACGGATCGCCCTCGATGTCGAAGAAGAGATCACCGACCGATGGTGTCGGCAGGGCCGACAAACCGCGGTCAGCCAGCCACGCCCCGCTGCCGTCCTTTTCCGGCTGAAGGAGCTCGTGGACCGGGGGCTTCTTGTTGTCGCTCTCGACCTGCACACGGGCCTGGTTGGCCACGCGCTCGAACTTCCTGTCCAGGCCTGGGGCCGTTGCCAGGGAACCCCGAGTGGCCACGCCGAGCAATTTCAGCTCGGTGCGCTGGCTGCGCGTGACGCCGGCCACGATCGGCAGCGCATCGTCGTCGTGCCAGCGCTTCTCGCAGGTGGTCTTCCAGCGGCATACGCCGCAGTGTTCGACCGGCTCGGGGTACGAGCCCTCGAGGTCCAAGCCCTGATCGAGTGCTCGCTCGAAGCGCGCCTTGGCGTGGCGGTAGTAGGCCATCATCTCGGCCGTCCGGAAGGGGAGTTCTTGGACCTCCGCGCCGCCGGTGACGACGTACACCTTCTCCGGCGTGACGCCCTGGATGCGCTCGATCTGGTCGACATACGAGCAGATCTGGATCAGCGCGCTGGCCTTCGCGCTGTGGGCAAGTTTGGTGTCGGCCACCTCGTAGTGCCAGCCGGTGCCCAGCCCACCCCTGGTGCCCAGCCCACCTCCCGTGCCCACATCACTCCCCAGCCCTGAGTCGGTTATGTCGATCGGTTCACTTCCGAAGCCGTCAGCTCCGGCAGCGGCAGGCACCCGCAGCAGGAAGTCGGGATGGCCCACCCATGTGCCGTCGAAGACCGTCGCCTGGTAGATGACGTCGTCGCCGCGGACCATGGCCGCCACCGTCTCGGCCGCGCGTTCCTCGTACGGCCGCCCGCGATCGCCATCGAGGCGCGTGATGTGCCGGCCCGCCGCCTCGAGCAGCTCGATGTACCGCCCCTCGTGGCGCCCACCCCGGTCGCGGATGAGGTCAAGCGTCGCGTCCTTGTAGAACGGCATCTGAAGCTGGCCGTCCGCGACCGCCTGATCGAGCGCGCTGAGATGCCCGCACTCGAGAAAGCCGACCAGGTCGGTGGCCGAAACGATCAGCTTCCCATCGCGCCGGTGCACTCGCCTGACTCTAGCGAAAGCCGCAGTGAAGCCGGAGCGAATTGGCTGGTAAGCGGCGCTGTCGACGATCCGTGCGTGCCAAAGGTCAGGGACGCGCTGAAGCTACTCGCGGCGCACGGGTGGGCCATCAAGCGGGTCCGCGGCAGTCATCGTCAACTCACGCACCCGACGCGTCCGGGCACCGTCACCGTGGCTGGCAAGCTGAACGTCGAGATTCCCGCAGCTACTTGGCAGAATATCCTTCGCCAATCAGGTCTAAAGGATCGGAACTAACAGTGAAGTACACGGTCGTATATGAACGCGGGCCGCGGAGCTGGGGGGCGTACGTGCCCGACCTGCCTGGATGCGTGGCCGTTGGCAAGACCCGTATCGAGGTCAAACGCCTCATCCGCGAAGCGATCCGCCTGCACATCGAGGCTATGCGCGAAGACGGCGAGCCGATCCCCGAGCCGGGCAATACCACAGAACTGATCGAGGTCTAGCAGGTCGGGTAGGCTTACCGTCGATGGTGAGCGACGAGACCAAGATCTACATGCTGCGCGATATCGCGACCGGCTTCAACACGCACGACCTTGATCAGATCATGGCCCATTTCACGGACGACTGCGTCTTCGAGCCGCCGCGCGGCCCTGACGCGAACGGTCGGCGGGTGGTCGGTGCGAAACAGGTCCGCGCCGCCTTTGCCGAGCGCTTCGCGGGCATCCCCGACGTGCGCTACACGGACGACACCCATTTCGTCGCCGGCGACCGCGGCGTGTCCGAGTGGCTGTTGAGCGGCACGACCGTCGACGGGCAACGGATCGAAGTGCGCGGCTGCGACATCTGGACCTTCCGCGGCGACAAGGTCGCGGTCAAGAAGTCGTTCTGGAAGATCCGCACGCCGTAATCGCGCGGCGCCCGGGCGCGTGAAGCTAACTGAGGGCGCGTGAAGCTGCGCGAGGTCGCCCGGCTTCGCCTCCGAAACCAGCGCGTCGCGGGTGGCAAGTGCAAGTCGGCCGAAGACGTGGTCGGCTGGCTGGCCGCCGTCCAGTCGCAGGAGTACGCGCTGGCCCGCGTGTTCCTCGACGGACAGCTGGTGGGTTGGTGGCGCCGCGCGGCCCACAAGGACGCTTTCCTGGTCGAAACGAAGCGCTTCCGGCCGCTTCGCGGAGCTGAACAGAAAGCGCTCACGGCGGCCGTCAGGCGCTACGCGGATTTCATCGACCGGCCGGTCAGGGCCGCGGCCTAGGGGTACAGGCTCGGAAAGCGCCTGGCGTGCCTGTCGCTGTCGTAGCCGGACACGGCGTCGAGCGTGTCGAGCAACTGGCGTGTGTCGGTGATCTCGAAACGGTTCTGCCGATAGAACCGGCGCAGGCCCTTCCAGAAATCCCTGCCGCCAACCGCCTGGCGGTAACGGTCGAGGTAGCGGCCGCCCTGGATGTAGATCACCTCCGGATAGCAGAACGGGCCGAGCGCGTACACGGCCAGATCGAGCCTGCTTTTCGCGCAATGTGAGTCTCGGAACGAATCGATCTGGTTGCGCATCAGGAAGTCGGACAGCGCCTCGTCGAGGAATGGGTCGGCACCCTGGTCGTTGCCCACGACGCCGTAGAACCACTGGTGGGCGACCTCGTGCGTGACCAGACGGCGGAGTTTCCCGGGTCCGACCGTGGGTGATACCCAGATCAGCTCGGGCGATTCCATGCCCGTGTCCATGGGCACCTCGGCGACGCTCAACTGGGGGTACGGGTAAGGCCCGACCTTGCGCTCGTAGCGCTTCAGCGCGGCGAGCACCGGGTCAAGGAGCTCGTCCGCTGAGCGCGTGCGGTAGTAGACGCTGACCGTCGTGCCGCCCGACTCGACCTCCCTGACGCGGTAGTGACGGCTGGCGGCGAAGTTGAAGTCGCGCACGTTGGTGGCGCTGAAGGTTTGCGTCCGGCCGGCGGTCTGGGTCAGCTGGCCGGTCGTGGCGAAGGTGAGCGCGACATCGGCCTTGAATCGGACGGTCACCCGGGGGCTGACGGCGGTCACCCATGTTTCGCCAAGGTTGGGCGTCCGGAAACGCGCCGCGCGGCTCAACCACGGGATCCACCGGTAGGCGGTGACGATGCCGTCCTTCTTCATCAGCAGCGCGCCCTTGCCCCTGGCCGAAGTGTTGAAGTGGGCGCGGTAGCTGATCCGGACCGTCGTGCGCTGTCCGGACTCGAGCGGTGCCAGCAGGGGCACGATCAGGCTCTGGCCGGACTCGATCGCGGTCACTCTGGCGCCGCCCACCCATGCGCCGAGAATCTCCGCTCCGCCGATGCGCAGCGGCACGAGGTTGAACGTCAGGCGCGATACGGGATCGGCGGTCGTGTTGGTGACCGTGGCCGTGCTCGACACGCGGAACGTCAGCCGTGCCCAGCGGATCGTGGCCGTGACGTCGTACGTCGCCTGGAGGCGGAGGCTGTCCGGCGCGCGCGTGGACGCGGCGGCGGGCAGCGGCCAGCCGATCAGGCTGAGCACGATGGCGAGGGCGAGCAGCACCGATCGATACGGAGGTGACCAGCCCCGCGGCACAACGGTGCTAAGACCACGACTCGAACCGGCGCGCACTCCCACGGCTGGAGTGTTCGACACGGTCTTCCTCGTATTTGGTTGGCCCCGCATGGTAGCGGCCGCGCGTGGCGCTCGTGGGCCGAATCTGGACCGCATGGCGACAATTGCCACGTAACCGCTGAGCGGACGCGAGAGGAGAAGCTGCCATGGCGCACGATCTGACGGTCAAGCTGCCCAATGAGCCGGGAACCCTGGCCCGGCTGGGGGAAGTGCTGGGCAACGCCGGCATCAACATCGACGGCATCTGTGGCGTGGCCGCCGGCGCCGCGACCGCCGAGCCACACATCCTCGTCGCGGACGCGGGCATGGCGCGCGAAACCCTCGGCGCCGCGGGTATCGAGTGCGGCGGCGATCGCGAAGTCGAGGTGATCTCGGTCGTCGATCAGCCGGGCGAGATGGGTCGGCACCTGCGCCGCATCGCCGATGCGGGCGTCAACATCGACCTCGTCTACCTCGCCACCGGCACGCGGCTGGTGATCGGCTCAGACGATCCCGCCGCGCTCCACCGCGCCATCCACGGCTAGCAAGCTGCGGCGCGAGTCCGCGCCGCGACAGCGACCGCGGCGACCCTATTCGAGCAGGCGGTCCGCGGCGAGGGCGAGGCGCACGATCGTCTCCGGGCCCAGGATGGGCTCGGCCGAACCGCGGATGAGCTTGGGCAGGCCGCGCGTGCCGCCCACGAGCACCTTGCCCACGCTGCCCTCGACCGTCTTGTTGGTGGCGTTCTCGAACAGCATGCCCGGGCGCACCGTGGCGCCGACCGGCTTCAGCTCGTGGGCGAGCGTTTGCTCGAACGCGTCGGTCGCGCGCAGGACGGGGTCCGTCGCGCCGAGCCGTTGCCTGCCGTCAACATAAATCGAGTCTGGCGTCATCGCGACGTGGCCCGGCCACGCCTTGCGCTCGACGACGAAGACGCCCGACGGCCCGATCAGCACATCGTCGATGGCCACCCGCGCGGCGGGCAGGCCGCGGTCCTCGAGGACGACGAAACCAAGTTCGACAAGTCCGTCGAAGTAGCCCATCGAGCCGTCGACGGAGGGAGCGTCCTCCTCGTAGTCGGGGGTCGTGGCGGATCGGGCGAATAGTCGGCCCAGGACGCCGCCGATCCCTGAAGAGGCCGCGGCGCGGGGCTCGCGGCGCGGCACGATGCGCTGGTCGCGCGAGCTTTCCCAATCGAAGATCGCCTGCGTGCTGGCGTCGTGGTTGATGGGCCTGATCTCGTCCGGACGGCGGATGCGCCGTGCGCCCTCGCACCCCGGGGCGCGGCGGCAGATCCAGTTGAGCCCCTGGACGTGGCCGCTGTGCCACTGCGCGCGAACGACCATCGCCGAGCCGCACTGCGGGCAGGCAGGCATCACATCCTGCGCCGCGCCAGCTGCCCGTCTGGTGGTCGTGATTTCCATCGGACTGGTTAGCGTAGCCCGACTGCGAGCCTCAGTCCATAGGTTCCGATTCGATTACCGCTGACCGGGCAGGTGCTCGGCCGCGACCCTAGAGATATCGAGATACGGCCATCAGGGCGACCGCGACGACGAGCAGCGCAGAGTCCGCCGCCAGGACGTTGCGCAGCCGGTTGCCGACCTGGGTGAGTTCGGTGACCTTGCTGTCGGTAGGTGCCCCGCCCGCCTCGGCGGCCTCCGTACTGAGCCTCTCGATGCGGTTGGCCAGCGGGACTATCAGCGCGGGGCCCAGGCTCGCGCCCGCGCTCGCTCGCCGCGGCTCAGCTCGCGCCCGCGCCCGCTCGCCGCGGCTCAGCCGCGGTCGCTCAGCCGAGGCGCGCCGGGAAGATGCGTTCGCCATTGACGCTGACCCACAGCAGTGCCGGTTGTGTGGGGAGCGGCTGCCGTGGCTTGGTCAGTGCCGCGAGCCACGCGCGGCCGGAGCCGCTGAAGCGGGCACGGAAGAAGTGGCGATGCTCGGCGATCAAGGTGCGGTTGCGCTGGGTCGCGCGGACGAGCCAGCAACCGCACGTGTTCGGTAGCGGCTCGTCGCCGCTCATGCGCGCGGTGGCGTAGCGATCGACCGCGGCGAGCCGCCGGGTGAAGTCGCGCACCACCGCGCCAGCGTCCTCGATCCAGTCGCTCACCTCCCACAGCGCGTACTCGCGTGGCCTGTCCGTGGGCCGGCGGGTGAGCAGTACGTCCGCCGCGCGCGAAGTCCGCGCCTCTCGATCGAGGAACTCCTCGGGCAGCGGTTGCCACGCGCCGCCCGTTGACAGCCGGATGATCAGCTCCTGGTGGCGCAGGTGAACGGCATCTCTGGGCCGGTCGGCGGCGCTCGTCTCCTTGATCCACGCGTCGAGGCTGCCGCCCACCGCGAACGCCGCGCGGTTGATGGTGGGCACCGTTGCCGGGCTGCGTCCCAACTCGAGGACGCTCCATTCACTCGGCGAGAGCCCGGCTCGCGCTGTCGCTTCGGCCTGCTTCAACCGGAGACGGAGCCGTCCATCGCGGAGCATCCTTCCGAGCTTCCTGGCCAGCTCATCGGACGCCTCGTCCGCGCGCGCCTGAAGCGAGGTCCGTCTTACGGGCATCTTGCGCCTTCCCACAACACTCCCAATGTAGGGATGCGCACTTATCGGCCACTTACTCGTCCCGGCGAGCGTTTCCACGGCTCCCCAGCGGCTGTGGAAGCGGGGAAATGAGCGTGGGTCGCGCTCCTCGCCGGCCTGCACCAGGCCTCGGCATGCCAGGACCGCCCGCCTAAGCCCTCAGGCTGCACTCTGAGTGTTGCCGACGCCGACAGACCCTGACAGCCGCACGCCTCCCCGGCGGTGACGCGGGTTAGGGCAGGGCGCGGACCATGCCTCCGTCGACGGGGACGATCGCGCCGGAGACGTACGACGCGGCGGGCGAGAGCAGGAACGCCGCCACGCGACCGACCTCGGCCGGGTCGCCGTATCGGCCGAGCGGGATGCGCGCGATGGTCTGCTGCTGGATGTCTGATACAGCCACGCCGGCCCGACGGGCGCGATCCTCGTCGAGCGTCGCGATCCGGTCCGTGGCCACCTTGCCCGGCGCAATGCCGTTGATGCGCACCGGCGCGATCTCCGAAACGAGTGACTTGATCAGCCCCACCAGCCCCGGCCGCAATAGGTTCGACGTAGTCAGCGCGGGGATCGGCTCGCGCACGGACGACGACAGGATCACGCAGATCGCACCGTGCCGACCCGCCGCGGCGCTCTGCGCGAGGTGGGGGAGAGCGGTCCGCAACAGCCGCAGGGTGGACCACAGCGTCATGTCCAGCGCCTTCTGCCAGGCCGCGTCGTCAACTTCGGTGAAACGACCCGGCGGCGGCCCGCCCATGTTGACCAGCAGCGCGTCCAACCCGCCCAGCCCATCCGCGGCCGCGGCCACGGCCGTCGCCGGACCGCTCTCCGTTGCCAGGTCCACCCCGACCTCCACGCCGCCGACCTCGCGCGCGACGGTGGAGAGCCGCTCTCCCGGTCGCGCGGCGACGGCCACCCGCGCCCCCTCTGCGGCGAGCGCCACGGCCACGGCGCGACCCAACCCGGACGAGCCGCCGGTGACCAGTGCCCGAGCGCCCGAAAGTCCAAGGTCCACGCGCTAACGTTAGCGCCGCAGATGCGACGACTTCTCCTCTGGATGGCGGGCAACGAGTGGATGCGCCGCAACGTCCCCCGGCTGTGGTTCGCCCGCCGGGCGGTAAGAAGGTTCATGCCCGGTGAGTCGGCCGAGGACGCGCTCAAGGCTGCCGAGAAGTTCCAGGGCCAGCACATCCCGGTCCTCTTCACCCGCCTGGGCGAGAACGTCACCCGCGCCGAGCAGCACGAGGCGGCGGCCGACCACTACGCCTGGCTGATCGAGGAGACCCACCGCCGCGGCCTCGACGGCGAGGCGAGCGTCAAGCTGACCCACCTGGCGATGGACATGTCGCCGCCGGCGATGCAGAAGCACATGGACCTGTTGGCCGAGACCGCTGCCGCCAACGGCAATCGGACGGTCTGGATCGACATGGAGGGCACCGACTACACCGAGCCCACCCTGGCCGAATACGAACGCCTGAAGGCCAGATACCCCAACGTGGGCATCTGCCTGCAGGCATATCTCAAGCGCACCTACTCGGACGTCGAGCGCCTGCTGCCGCTCGAGCCGAAGATCCGCCTGGTCAAGGGCGCGTACAGCGAGTCTGTCGAGATCGCCTACCAGACGCGGCGCGAGGTGGACGCCAACTACATGGCCCTGTGCGTCTCGATGCTGGCCCAGATCAAAGCCGGCCGCGGCCTGTTCCTTGGCCTCGGCACGCACGATGTGCGCCTGATCAAGCAGCTCGCCCAGCATGCCCGTTCGATCGGCCTGCCGCGCACCTGTTTCGACGTCGAGATGCTGTACGGCATCCGCGCCGACCAGCAGCGGCGCCTGGCGAAGGACGGCTACAACGTCCGCGTGCTGATCGCCTACGGCGACTACTGGTACCCGTGGTACATGCGCCGCCTGGCCGAGCGGCCGGCGAACGTCATCTTCGCCCTGAGGCAATTGCTGCCGTGACAAACAAGTTGCTGCCGTGAAGGGGGATTCGCTGCCGTGACAAACGACCTGGCACGCCGGCTTGGTCAACTGCAGGGCGTATGGAACATCGTCCCGACGCCCTTCCACCCTGACGAAGAGCTTGACCTGCCCAGCCTGCGCACGCTGACCGACTTCGTGGTCGATTCCGGCGTCGACGGGATGACCATCCTCGGCGTGCTGGGTGAAGGGGCCAAGCTGTCCGACCTCGAGCGGTCGGCCGTCGTCGACCTGACCCTTGACCACGCCGCGGGCCGCGTTCCGGTGTGCGTGACGGTCAGCGCGCCATCGGCCTATCGATCAGTTGAATACGCGCGCGAGGCGCAGGCGAAGGGCGCCCATTCGGTGATGCTCTCCGCGCCGCCACTGGCGCGGCCCAACGACGACGCCGTACGGCGCAACTACCTGCGCGTCGCAGAAGCCGTGCCCGAGGTGCCGGTCGTCATCCAGGACCTGCCCACGCTGGGCGTCTGGATGAGCGCCGATCTGATCGCCCGTATGGCGAGCGAGGCGCCCAACCTGCGCGTGGTCAAGCTGGAAGAGGAACCCACGGCGCCCAAGGTCGGCCGGCTGCTGGCGGCCAACCCGGAGCTTCGCGTGCTCGGCGGGCTGGGCGCGCAGATGCTGATCGAGGAGTTGCGCCGCGGCGCGGTGGGGACGATGACCGGCTTCGGCTATCCCGAGACGCTGGTTGAGATCATGCGCGCCTGGCGGGCGGGCGACGTCGAGACGGCCAGGGCGACCTTCCACCGCTGGATGCCGCTGATCCGCTTCGAGAACCAGCAGCTGCTTAACCTGCCCATCCGCAAGCACATCTACATGCGCCGCGGCGCGATCGCGCACGATACCGTCCGCGCGCCCGGGCCGAGTCTCGACGAGCAGACCAAGGCCGACCTGGTCGACCTGCTGCGCGGGCTCGACCTCGAGCAGTAGCCGCGGCCGCCCAGCGCGGCAGTTCGGGCCCTTCGGTGGATTGCCCGTTGTGCCGCGGCTGGGGCAGGCCTACCATCGGCCCGAAAGCACGTCCTGCGAACGTGCCGACGAGGAGGGCCGTAGCCGTGCTGAAGTCAGTCCCCTCACACCTGTTGCCCGCACTGGTACTCGCGATCGGGGTCCTTGTCGCGGCGTGCGGATCGGTCGTCCCGCAGGTAGACACCAGGTCACCCGGCGCGTCGCCTGGCGAGTCTGTGTCGGCCGCGCCGAGTACTTCGCCGACATTCGGATCGCCGCCGATCGCGACGCTGGCGCCGGGCGAGACGTCGCAACCCACGACGAATCCGACCGTTCAGCCAGACGCCACACAGACCACGGCAACCGCGACGCCCACCGTGCCCGCGACGGCGCCTCCCACACCGACGACTGCAGTCCCGACTCCGAGCCCGACGCCCGAACATCCCAACTGGCCAGCCGGCGCCCTCGAGGCCAAGGACGCCGAGAACCACGTCGGCGAGACGGCCACCGTCTGCGGCAACGTCGTCGCTACCAACTGGCTTTTCTCGGAGCCGGGCCACCCGACGTGGCTCAACATCAACCGCGCATATCCGAACCTGCGCTTCAACGTCGTCATCTGGGGCGAACAGCGCCGCGCCTGGCCGCTCTCGGGCAAGCCCGAGGTGGTCTACCTGGACCGCCAAATCTGCGTCACCGGGTTGATCTCGAGCTACCAGACCTGGACCCAGATCCAGGACGTGGAGAAGAGCGACATCCAGGTCATCGAGTAGCGTCCACGGAGTGCCGACCGCGCATCGGGCCGCGCAGGTCACGCGGATGGCCGTAGCGTCATGGCCGTAGCGTCCTGGCCGGCGCGCCTGGGCGGCCGTGGCCTGGGCGGCCGCAGCCGCCGCGGCATTCACGCCGCGCTGGCCGACCATCGCCGGTACGAGCGGCAGATCGACCGGCTCCATCAGCGCCACCTGTTCGACGGTGGCCTGCAGCGGCTGACCGACACGGGCATCAGCCTGGCGACCGTGGTCATGCACCGCGGCGAAGTGGCGCGGCTGCTGGCGCGCACGGTTGACGCGGGCGACTACCAACTCCGTCCGGCAACGATCCGCGCAATCCTGATCGACGGCCGGCGGCGAATGGTGTTCGACTACCCGCTGCTCGACTTGATCGTCCACGGCGTCGTCGCCGACGTGCTGGCGGAGGCGGTCGAGCCGCTGTTGTCGTCGAGTGTCTACTCGTACCGCGCGGGAACCTCGTGGCTCGATGGTGTCA
>Ga0209751_10004016_pt1 | contig 14148 bp, 11 predicted proteins | sample RifCSP13_1_FD_184019 | JGI IMG/M metagenome (GOLD analysis project Ga0209751, IMG submission 184019) | Soil microbial communities from Rifle, Colorado - Rifle CSP2_sed 13_1 (SPAdes) (version 2) | ecosystem: Environmental > Terrestrial > Deep subsurface > Rock core/Sediment | place: Rifle... | reverse complement strand
GGATCCAAATAGCCGAAGACGCAAGTTCGGGTTAAACTACGGCGAGCGTGGATTTGCTCGCGCTGGCCGAGATCGCGACGAGCAATCTCGCGCAGGAAGATTTGGGGATCGAGATTCAACACTGGCGGGGGCGGGAGATCGCCGTTGAGGCCGACCCGCCGCAGGCCGTCGCCATCGGCGGCGACGTGATCGGCCCGACGCCGATCACGTCCCGCGTTATCCCCGGCGCGGTCCGCATCGTCGTGCCGGACCACGAAGCGCGAGGCGCAAGCCCGGATCATCTACCACCCCCCTGGCTTGCCTCCCTGCCGAACGTGGGCTAATATCTCGCCCTCAAACTTGTATGAACTCAATCGCCGAGCGCCTTGCCTCCAGCCTCAAAATCCGCCCCGGCGAGGGGCGGAAGGCCGCGCTGTTGATCGGGCTGCTGCTCTCCGTTTCGGTCGGCGGCAGCATCGGCGGCACGGGCATGGATGCGCTCTTCTATTCGCGCTTCAGGATCGAGCCGTATTACTACATCCTCCTGGGCCTCGTCACGTTCGTCAACTTGATGGCGGTGACCTCCCTGCTCAACCGCGTCTCGCGCGAGCGGCTGTACGTCGTCCTGCCCTTCGCGTTGGCCCTCGTCCTGCTCGGCGAGTGGGCGCTGGTGATCCTGAAGGCGTACTGGTTCTATCCGGTGATGTGGCTCAGCAAGGAAGTCCTGAATTCGCTCGCCGGGTTGTTCAGCTGGGGGCTGGCCGCCGCCGTTTGTGACACGCGCCAGGCTAAGCGCCTCTTCCCGCTGTTCACCGCCGGCTCCATCTTCGGCACGCTCCTCGGCTCGTTTGGCACGCCGCTCCTCGTCAACTGGCTGCATTCCGAAAATCTTCTGCTCGTCTGGGGGATGGGCTTTTTCCTGACGTTCGTGTTGTGCAGCCTGCTCGCGCGCCCGCGCGCCCGCGCGCAGCCGGGAGCCTCGGCCTCGGCGGCCCACCCCGCGCGGGCGCGCGACGCCGGCCGGCGGCGGGCGGCCCAGCGCGCCAGCGTGTTCCACGAAATGCAGCAGGGTTACCAGTTCGTGCGCGGCTCGCCGCTCATGCGCTGGGTCTCCTTCACGGCCATGCTCTTCTCGGTGCTGTGGTTCGCCCTCCTCCTGCCCTTCACCCGCGCCGCTACGGAACAATACCCCGCTGCAGACGCGCTGGCGAGTTTCTTCGCCACCTTCCAGGGGGCCTACACCATCCTGGCGCTGCTCGCCTCGCTCCTCGTCGCCAACCGCCTGTTCGCCCGCTTCGGCCTGGTGAGCATGCTGTTGGTGTATCCCGCCATCTACTTCTCCGGGTTCGCCGTCCTTCTCGTCTACGCCTCTTTCCCGGCGCTCGTCGTCTTTCGCTTCGTCCAGCTGATCTGGAGCCAGGGCATCGCGGATACGGTCTGGCAGGCGGTCTTCAACGTCGTCCCGGCGGGCCGGCGCGACCAGACGTGGGCGTTTGTCAACGGCGTGCCGGGGCAGGCGGGCATTGTGATCGCCGGCCTCCTCCTCATCGTCGGCGAACAGACGCTGGCGCCGCAGCAGTTGTACATCGTCGGCCTCGGTGCGGCCGCGCTGACCCTCTTCACGGTGTGGCGCGCGAAACGGGCTTACGGCGGCGCGCTGACGGACGCCCTGCGCGCAGGGCAGCCCCAGGTGTTCTTCAGCGAAGAGGAACCGTTCGGCGGGTTCCAGCAGGACGCCGCCGCCCTCGCGGCGGTGGTGAGCGGCGTGTCGAACCCGGACCCGGCGGCGCGCCACGTGGCCGTGGAGATTCTCGGCCACATCCCCGCGCCCCAGGCGGTGGACGCGCTGATCAATGCGTTGGCCGATCCCTCGGCCCAGGTGCGTGCGGCTTCCCTCCGCGCGCTGGCGCGGGCCGGGGTCGCGCGGGCCTTGCTGGAGATCGCGGCCTGTCTCAAAGACCCGGAGGCGGAGGTCCGCCTGAGCGCGGTCAGCGCGCTGCAAGGCCTCGCCGCCTCCGCGCGCGGCCTCGTCGCGCACGTCCAACCCTTGCTCGCCGATCCTGACCCGGCCCTCCGCGCCCGCGTGGCCGTCACGCTCCTCCGCGCCGATGGGCGCCTGACCCTGGAGGAAACACATCGCGCCGCGCTGGAAGCCCTCAAGACAATGGCGGCCGCGCCGCAGGTTGAAGCGCGCGCCAACGCCTTGGAGGCTTTGGCCGAGTGCGGCGCGATCCGCGAGATGGAGACGTTCGTAGCCGACGGCCTACGGGATGCGTCGCCCGCCGTGCGCCGTGCGGCTGTCAGCGCGTTGGCGGCGTGCGGCCTCGAAACCGGGCGGGCGCTGGACCTGTTGATCGGCATGTTGGGGGATGAAGACCGCTCCGTGAGCGAGGCTGCGGCCAGGGCCATCGGCGCAATGGGCGCGCCCGCGCTCGACCGGACGACCGCCGCCCTCGCGGACCCCCGGCTGGAAACTGGCGCGCTCCTCGCACTGGAGCGCCTGCCGGCCTCCCGCGCCGCCCTGACCATCCGCGATTATGCGGCCCGGCAGGTTGCGCAGGCGCTGCATTACTTTGATCTTTCGCGCGGCGTCGAAGCGCGCGCGGACGCGGAGCGCAATGACCGCCTGCGGCTGCTGTTCGACTCACTGCGCGCCCGGACTCAATATCACGCCGTCAACGCCCTGCGGGCGGTCGGCCTGCTCGGCGACCGTGGTTCGATTGCGCTCGCCGTCGAAAATCTGCAAAGCCGCCACCCCAACCAGCGCGCCAACGCGCTGGAGACGCTGGAGGCCATCGGCGACGCCCAGGTGGTCAAACCGCTCCTGCGCGTTTGGGAAACTGCCGAGTCTGCCCCTGCGACGGCGCACGGGACTGTGGAGGATACGCTGCGGCAGGCGCTCAATGACGCAGATAATTGGCTGCGGGCCTGTGCGGCGCTGGCGGTCAGCGACTCGGCTGACTCGCCGGTTCGCGCTGACTGCGCCCAACTGGCCGAGTCCGACGCCGACGCCGTGGTGCGAGAGACCGCCGCCTTAGCACTCAAAGGAAGGACGATTATGGAAACGCTCGCCACTTTGCCGCTCATGGAGCGCATTTTGCTGTTGCGCCGCGTGCCGTTGTTTGCTGGCCTGCCCCCCGCCGACCTCAAGCAGGTCGCGGCGATCACCCGCGAGGCGTTTTTCGCGGACGGCGAGTGGATTGCGGCCCAGGGCGACCCCGGGGATGAGATGTACGTCATCGTCTCCGGCGAGGTGCGCGTGCTGGTGGGCGAGGAGGCGCCAGTCGAAATCGCGCGGCGCCAACCGGGCGACATCGTGGGCGAGATGGCGATCATCAGCCAGGAGCCGCGCATCGCCTCGCTGGTGGCCGCGGGCGAGGTGCGCGTCCTGTGCGTCGAGCGGAAGCAGTTCGAGGCCCTCCTGCGCGAGCGCCCGGAGACCAGCCTGGCCGTCATGCGCGTCCTGTGCGCCCGCCTCAAAGAGAAAGCGGCGAGATGAACACGCTGTTGGCCCTTCGGTTCGGCGCCGCGCTGGGGTTGGGGATCTTGCTGGGCCTGGAGCGCCAGCGCACCCATGGCGCCGACGTCGCCTTCGCGGGCGTCCGCACCTTTGCGCTCATCACTTTGCTGGGCGCGACCACGGCTTATCTGCAAAGTCAGCTCGACCTGCCCTGGCTGACGGCGGTGATCTTCCTCGCGCTGGCGACGCTCGTCATCGTGTCCTACGCCGTCACGGCCGGGCAGGGCAGCATCGGCATCACCACCGAGGTCACCGCGCTGCTGGCGTTTTTGATCGGGGGATTGTGCGTGTGGGCTCAGGTGGAGCTGGCGGCGGCGGTGACGGTCGCCAGCATCCTGCTGTTGTCGCTCCGGGAATGGCTGCACCGCCTCGCCAGCCGCATCGAGGCCGCCGACGTCGAGGCGACGCTCAAGTTCGCCATCATCACGATTATCATCCTGCCCCTCCTGCCTAACCAGAATTTCGGCCCTCCGCGGCTGGACGTGATCAACCCTTACAAAATCTGGCTGATGGTGGTGCTGATCTCAGGCCTGAATTTTGCCAGTTATATTCTGGTGAAGGTGATGGGCAGCGAGCACGGCCTGGGGCTGACGGGCGTGCTGGGCGGGCTGGTGTCAAGCACGGCGGTGACGCTTGGGTTCTCCCAGCGCAGCAAGCAGGATGCGGCGCTGGCCCCGTCCCTGGCCTTGGGCATTCTGCTCGCGTGGACGGTCATGTTCTTTCGCGTCGTGGTCGAGGTGGCCGTGGTGAACGCGACGTTGGCGGCGCGTTTGCTGCTGGGATTGGGCCTCATGGGCGGCGTGAGCCTGGGCGTCAGCGCCTTTCTCTGGTGGCGGGGGCGTTCGCACGAAACGGCCCGGGTCGCCTCCGGCCACAACCCGTTCGAGTTGGACGAGGCGATCAAGTTTGGCCTGCTGTTCGGCGTGATCATCTTCGCGGCGAAGGCGGCGGAGGTTTTCCTGGGCGAGGCCGGTTTGTACCTGGCCGGGGCGCTGGCTGGCCTCACCGACGTGGACGCGATTTCGCTCTCGATGGCGAACCTGGCCGCCGCGGACCCGGAGAATACAGGGATCGCCGCGCGCACCGTGATCATCGCCGTGCTGTCGAACACGCTGGTCAAGAGCGGCATAGTCGTCTCGCTGGCCGCGCCCTCGCTGCGCCGGGTGATGCTGCCCCTGGCCGGACTGGTGCTGGCAACGGGTGTGGCGGCAGCGGTCATCGTCGGGTGATCTCTGGTTGTCAAAGAGGACCTCTTGCGAAGGCCAATTATCTTGTTGCTCCTCCCTCTGTGGTTGTTGGGGCTGATCCTTTTCTCCAGCGGAGCGAATGTCCGGGCGGATTTGCCGGGTTTTACCCCAACGGCCTATGTGTACTTGCCCGCGGTGATAAAACAGCCCAGCCCGACGCCCACTGACACACCGACCCCCACCGAAACGCCCACCCCGACCGCTACGCCGACCTCCACCCCTACTTCCACGCCCACGGCGACGAGCGTGCCAACCGTCGTCGGGCACGTCCTCACCGGGCAATTGGCTTTATGCGAGTCGCGCACGACCTACGGCGTCAATGAGAATATCTGCTTTATTGAGACGATCACGAACCCCACCGAGGGCGTCGTCCATTACGGCATTTTGGGCGTGAGCATCGTCGGCGAGGGGGTGAGCGATTTTCACACGAGCTGGAGCGGCGACCTCTCCATCGCGCCTAAGTGCACCGGCCCGGTGGATACCTGCGGCGGCGCGTGGCAGGATAACTTGAGCATCGGCGCCCCCGGCACGTACACGCTCACGCTGGCCGTCTGCTATTCACCCGAGGATGTTTGCCCCGGTCCCGGCGCGGACTGGCAGAATTTCCCGCCGGGCGTTACGGTGACGATCGTCAACTGATGCTGTAAAGAAACCCGGTTTCTGGTGAGAAACCGGATTTCTTCCTCAGCCTCAAACGTCGTAGTATAGATAAAACTCGTACGGATGCGGGCGCAGGCGCATGGGGTCAATCTCCTTCGTCCGCTTCATCTCGACCCACGTCGAAAGCACATCTTCGGTGAACACGCCGCCGGCCAACAGGAAGTGGCGATCGGCTTCGAGCGCAGCCAGCGCCTCAGGCAGTGAACCGGGTACCTGCTTCACCGGACCATGCCCATTGGGGCCGTGAGCCTCGAACAAGTCGTAGTCCGCCGGCTCGCCGGGATCCATCTTGTTCTGGATGCCGTCAATGCCCGCCATGAGCATGGCCGCGAAAGCCAGGTAAGGGTTGCACGACGGGTCGGGGCAGCGGAACTCGATGCGCTTGGCCTTCGGGCTGTCGCTGTACATCGGGATGCGCACCGCCGCCGAGCGGTTGCGGCGCGAGTACACCAGGTTCACCGGGGCCTCGAAACCCGGGACCAGCCGATGGTACGAGTTGACGGTCGGGGCCACCAGCGCCATGAGGGCCGGGGCGTGCTTCAGCAATCCGCCGATGTAATACTTCGCCAGTTGGCTCAAGCCGGCGTAGCCACTCTTGTCGGCGACGAGCGGCGCACCGTCCTTCCACAAGGATTGGTGCACGTGCATGCCGGAGCCGTTGTCGCCCCACAGCGGTTTGGGCATGAAGGTCGCGGTCTTGCCGTGCGCCAGCGCGACGTTCTTGATGATGTACTTGTACATCATCAGGTGGTCGGCCATGTTCACCAGCGTGTCGAAGCGCATGTCAATCTCGCACTGCCCGGCGGTGGCGACCTCGTGGTGATGCACCTCGACCGGGATGCCCGCTTCCCCCAGCTTCAGCACTATCTCTGAGCGCAGGTCTTGCAGCGTATCGGCGGGGGAGACGGGGAAGTAGCCTTCCTTCCAGCGCGGACGATGCCCGAGATTCGGTCCTCCATTCGCCCCGCTGTTCCAGATGCCCTCGCGCGAGTCAATCTCGTACAGCGCGCTGTACTGCGTCTGGTCGTAGCGGACGTGGTCGAAGACGAAGAACTCGGCCTCCGGCCCCCAATACGATATGTCCGCGATGCCGGTTTTTCTGAGATAGGCTTCCGCTTTCTGCGCGATGTAGCGCGGATCGCGCGTGTAGGGCTGGCGCGTGAGCGGGTCGTAAACGTCGCAGGTCAGGCTGAGCGTCGGCACGCTGCAGGCCGGGTCCACGACGGCGGTCGCCGGATCGGGCATGAGGATCATGTCGCTCTCGTGGATCGCCTGAAAGCCGCGGATGCTCGAGCCGTCGAAGCCGATGCCCTCGGCGAACAGGTCTTCGGTCAGCTCGTCCAGCGCGGCGCTGAAGTGCTGCCACGTCCCCGGCAGGTCCACGAACTTGAAGTCCACGATCTTCAGGCCCTGTTCGCGGGCGAAGGCGATCACTTCCTTCGGCGTGGCGAAAGTTTGAGTGGCTTCTTTAGTGGTCATTGCTCCTTAACTCCTTGGATAAAAAAATAAGCCCCCGACCTGTCAGCACGATGGCAGAAGGTCGGGGGCGTCTCGGCCCGGATGAATATCTGGTTGTTCAACCTACGCGCCTGAGTGTAGCACAGTTTTCTGGGGATTGTCAACCCACCTTCTGCTTGTGACTATAGACACTTGGGGTTTTTTTCTATCTCTGCTATCATCCCTCCCGCGAAGATCCGCTATGAGCAATTGGCGCACGGGCCTTTCCGCTTTTCGTTCCTACCTGCGCTGGCTGGTTCCTGGGATAGGCATCAAGCGCTGGATCGGGCTGTTGCTGCTGGGCGGGACGCTCATTGGCCTGGGACTGATTGACCTGCTGCTCGACCTGGATCGCGCGGGCGTTGCGCCGCCGGTTCTTGAGGTTCTGACCCTCCGCTTTATCCCGCGCCTGGGCCGGGCGGCGCTGCTCGGCCTGCTGGGGCTGGCGGCGATGCTCGTGGCGGTAACCCGGATCATTCGCGTCCTCCTGGCGCCGTTCGTCCGCCCCGGCCAGAGCGTGGCCGACGCGGTGAGCGAGCACCAGCGGCGGGGCCGGGGGCCGAAGATCGTGGCGATCGGCGGCGGCACGGGGCTCTCGGTCTTGTTGCGCGGCCTCAAGCACCACACCTCCAGCCTCACGGCGATCGTGACGGTGGCCGACGACGGCGGCTCGTCAGGACGCCTGCGGCGCTCCTTGGGCGTTTTGCCTCCGGGCGACTTCCGCAATTGCATCGCCGCCCTCGCAGACGACGAGGCCCTCACCACGCAGTTGTTTCAGTATCGCTTTGGCCGGGACCAGGATTTGGGCGGCCACTCGTTCGGCAACCTGTTCATCACCGCGATGGCCGAGGTCTCCGGCAGTTTCGAGCGCGCGCTCCTCGAATCGAGCCGGGTGTTGGCGATCCGCGGGCGCGTCCTGCCTTCCACCCTGCGCGACGTGAAACTGGTCGGCGAGCTGGTCGAGGAGGGCGAGAAGGTCAGCCGGGTCGAGGGGGAATCGCAGATCACGCTGAGCCCCGGCGCGATCCGCCAGGTCTATCTGGAGCCTGAAGATGCCCCGGCGTATCCCGGCTCGATCCGGGCTCTCCTCGAGGCGGACGTGATCGTGCTGGGGCCGGGCAGCCTTTACACGAGCCTGCTGCCCAATCTCCTGGTGCGCGACCTGGTCGAGGCCATCCGCGCCAGCCGCGCGATAAAAGTCTACGTGTGCAACACCGCCACCCAGCCGGGCGAGACCGACGGCTACTCCGTCTTCGACCACGTCGCCGCGATTGAGCGGCATACGCTGCCTGGGCTGTTCCCGCTGGTGCTGGCGAATTCCAATCAAACCGGCCAATTGCTGCCGCTTCTGCGCTGGGTGCGGCTGGAGCCGCCGGCCAACGGCGTGCGCCGCGTCATCCAGGCCGATCTGGCGGACAACGAATACCCGTGGCGGCACGACGCCGCGAAACTCGCGAACGCGGTGATCCATCTGCTTGGCGAGGATACGCCAGGCCCTTAGCTCAAACCTCAGACAAGGAGAGTTCACTATGACCACCAGAACCGTGAAAGTCGGCATCAACGGGTTTGGCCGCATCGGGCGGCAGGCCCTGCGCGCGATCAACGAGCGCCATCCCCAAGAACTCGAAGTCGTCGTCGTCAACGACCTCTTCGACGCCGCGACCAACGCGCACCTGTTCAAGTACGACTCCACCTACGGCAAATATCCCGGCACGGTCGAGGCGAAAGACGGGAACCTGGTCGTGGATGGCAAAACGATCAAAGTCATGGCGGAGAAAGACCCGGCCAACATCAAATGGAAGGAGATGGGCGTCGAGATCGTCGTCGAGTCCACCGGGTTGTTCACCGACGCGAACAAGGCCAGGGCGCACATCGAATCCGGCGGGGCGAAGAAAGTCATCATCTCCGCGCCGGCCAAGAACGAAGACCTCACCATCGTCCTCGGCGTGAACGACGACAAGTACGACCCGGTTCGGCACAACATCATCTCGAACGCCTCCTGCACGACCAACGGCCTGGCGCCGGTCGCCAAGGTGCTCAACGACCGGTTCGGCATCCAGAAGGGCCTGCTGACGACGGTGCACGCCTACACCAACTCCCAGCGCCTGCAGGACGTCGGCGCGAAGGACCTCCGCGACGCCCGCGCCGCCGCCGAGAACATCGTCCCCTCCGAGACGGGCGCGGCCAAGGCCGTCGGGTTGGTGATCCCCGAGCTCAAGGGCAAGTTCGGCGGCATGGCCTTCCGCGTCCCCACGCCGACCGTGTCGGTGATTGACTTCACCGCGATCCTCGAGAAGGAAGTGACCAAAGACGACGTGCGCGCCGCGATGCTGGAGTACGCCGGCGGCCCGATGAAGGGCATCCTCGAAGTGACCGACGAGGCGCTGGTCTCCACCGACCTCAAGGGCAGCGAGTCCTCCTCCATATTCAGCGCGCTCGACACGCTGGTGCTTGGCAACATGGTCAAAGTCATCGCGTGGTACGACAACGAGTGGGGCTACGCCTGCCGCGTGGCGGATCTGGCGGCGATGATTGCGAAGAAGTTGTAAGGCAAACTCATGGTTGTAGCGAAGCGGCTTGAAGTCCAAGTAAACGGGCGGGCTTTCCCGGCCACTGACGAACTTCACTGGCGCAAACTGCAAGTGCTGGCGAAGTTTGTCGGCGCGCTATTGGCCATGCCGGAAGGGAAGCCTATCGCCAAAATCATCTTGTACGGCAGTGTCGCGCGCGGCGAGGCCGACGAGGATAGCGACGTTGACGTGCTATTGTTTACCACTGGATCTGTCCAGCCGCTGGAGCGCGCCGCACAAGCGGCGGCCTGGGAGGTCATGGTGACCACGACGGAGCACGTCGCCGTGATCGTCTTTCCGTTGAACGATTTCTACTATCCCACTGACTTTTTCCTGCTCGCCACGCTGCGCGAGGGCAAGGAGATTTTCGCCATGACCGAGACTGATATTCGACGTGAAACGGCCAAAGACAATCTCGAGCTGGCGCTGGATTACGTTGAAACCGCTGAACTCAGCCGCGCCAGCAGAAAAATCCGCGCGGCGATTGACGCGGCCAATAACGCGGCGGAGCTGGCGGCCAAGTCTTTCCTGTTGCTGGAAGGCGGAAAATTGCCGACGCGCCACGGGCGGGTCATCGGCCAGTTCAGCGATGTGTTCATCATCAAGAAGCAACTCATTCCGCCGGACCGGGGCCGCGCCCTGAACCTGTTGCTGGAACAGCGGCACAAGGCGCGTTACGTGTGGAAGGCGGAGTTAACGGATGATATGGCTGTGGCTGGAATTGCCCTCGCGCGCGACCTGCTTGAGCGTCTGCGCCAGTATCTGGCTGACACCATTGAAGCGACGGAAAACAGCGATGAACAAGAAAACGATTCGTGACGTTGACTTCAAAAACAAGCGCGTCCTCGTCCGCGTGGACTTCAACGTCCCGCTCAAGGACGGCAAAGTCAGCGACGACACCCGCATCCGCGCGTCGCTGCCGACGATCAAATATCTGCTCGACGGCGGCGGGCGAGTGCTCCTCTGCTCGCACTTCGGGCGGCCGAAGGGCGGGCCCGACCCCAAATACTCGCTCGGCCCGGCGGCCGTCCGCCTCGCGGAACTGCTCGGCCAGCCGGTCCCGCTCGTCCCGGACTGTGTGGGCGTAGCGGCGGAGAACGCCTCGGCTGAATTGTTGCCGGGTCAGGTCGTCCTGCTCGAAAACGTCCGGTTCCATCCTGGGGAGGAGAAAAACGATCCGGCCTTCGCGCAAAGACTCGCGGTGTTGGCCGACCTTTACGTGAACGATGCGTTCGGCTCGGCGCACCGCGCGCACGCCTCGACCGAGGGCGTGGCGAAGCACCTGCCGGCAGTGGCCGGGTTCCTGATGGAAAAGGAAATCCAGTATCTCGGCCAGGCGGTGAGCGACCCCGGGCATCCCTACGTCGCCCTCCTCGGCGGCGCGAAAATCTCCGACAAGATCGGCGTGATCGAGAACCTGCTGGCGAAGGCCGACCGCGTGCTCGTCGGCGGCGGCATGGCGAACACCTTCCTCAAGGCGCAGGGGGTCGGGGTTGGGGACTCGCTCGTCGAAGACGCCAGCCTCGACCTGGCCAGATCGCTCATGGGCCGTGCGGGCCACAAACTCCTCCTGCCGGTGGACGCCGTCCTCGGCGACAAGTTCGAGGCCGGGGCGCAGGCGAAGACGATTGACGTCAAGTCCGGCGTGCCGGCGGGTTGGAGGATCCTGGACATCGGCCCGAAGACCGTCGCCATGTTTGGCGAGGCGCTGCAGGGCGCGGCGCTCGTGGTGTGGAACGGCCCGATGGGCGTGTTCGAGTTCCCGGCCTTCGCGGCCGGCACGCGCGCCGTCGCCAGGCTCGTCGCCGAGTGCGGCGCGACGACCATCATCGGCGGGGGCGAGTCCGTGGCGGCGGTCGAGCAGGCCGGTCTGGCCGAGAAGATGAGCCACATCTCCACGGGCGGCGGCGCGAGCCTGGAGATGCTGGAGGGGAAGGTATTGCCGGGGCTGGCGGCGCTGCAGGATCGATGAGGCAGCTTTCTGCCGCGCGGCGGGCAGGGCGCGGGATAGTATGGAAGTGAGTGTCGTCATACCCACCCTCAATGAGGAAGCACTGTTGCGCAGGCTGCTTGGAGATCTACGCCAACAGACATTCGACAATTATGAAATCATCGTTGCGGATGCCGGCTCTTCTGACCGTACACAGGAAATAGCTCGTGAATATGGAGCGATAGTGGCGGCAGGTGGGCGTCCAGCTACCGGCAGGAATAACGGGGCCAAGGTTGCTCACGGAGCCTTCCTGTTCTTTTTGGACGCGGATGTTAGAGTGCCAGCGACCTTTCTCCACGATGCCTATTCCGAAATCCAAGAGCGTTACCTTGATCTGGCAACCTGTGAAGTGGCGCCGTTATCCGAGAATCCAGCCGACAAGTTATTGCACGACTTTGCCAATTTCGCGATCAAACTCGGGCAGTTCTCTGAGCCCCGTGCCCCAGGCTGTTGCATCCTAGTCTCTCGAAGGCTCTTCAGGCGCGTGGGTGGTTTTGATGAAAGCCTCAGAATGGCCGAGGACCATGATTTCGTCAAACGCGCCAGCCAATTTCGGCCGTTGAGAGTACTCCGATCGACGCACGTCTCGGTCAGTGTAAGGCGGCTCGAGAAAGAGGGCCGGGTAAGGTTAGTCAACAAGTATCTGGCCGTTGAATTACATCGGGTGTTCCTGGGGGAAATCAAGAACGAAATCTTCGAGTATGAGTTTGGTAACTTCCCCGACGCAGAACCGACATTGGTGGAAGTCAAGCTCCAAGAGAGCCGGAGGCTTATGGATAAAATCCATCAGAGCTATTCCAATTTGCTCTCTAGTCTGGGCGGGGGACAATCGCTCGCCAACCTCCCGGTGGAGAGGATCGCAAACATCAAGGAGCAATTCGAGAACTTGAAAGAACTGGTGGGGTCGCTGTTGACATTCGGCGGCAAGTAGCAAGGAAACAGCGACGGCCAGGAAGACATCGGGGCGGCTCACCAATGAAAACGCGAGAAGGTCAGCAGGACGCCGACGCTGACGCCCACCATTGGTGCGCCACATCAGCCATCAGCGGAGGCTCGCTATCCATTTGCAGACAACAGGAGTACGCTCATGTCTCAACTAACCCCTGGCGATTATGACGCCCTGGTGAACGGCGTTCGCCTCCATTACACGATTCGCGGCTCGGGGCCGGCGTTAATCGCGCACTCCGGGGGCCCGGGGATGGACGCGCGCGGCTGGGACGACTTTGCCAGGATCGACGAGTTCGTCACCGTGCTCGCATTGCATCCGCGCGGCTCCGGCCTATCCGATCCGGCGCCCGGGGACGCCTACGGGTTGTCCGATTACGCGGCTGACGTCGAAGCCCTGCGCCTGCATTTGGGCCTGTCCCAGCCCATCCTGATGGGCTGGTCGCACGGCGGCATGGTCGCGCAGCAGTTCGCATTCACCTATCCTGACTCGCTGTCCAAACTCATCCTGTTTGACACGTCGGCGTACTTTGGCGAATTCCTGGGTGACGTCGAGGGGGCGGTGAAGGAATTCAAAGACCAGCCCTGGTTTGAAGAGTCATTCGCGGCGCTGAAGAAGGAGTGGGCGGGCGAATATCAAACTGACGACGACCTGGCGCAGTTATGGGCGCACGAGATGAAGTTCTACTTCAAGCGCTTCGACGCGCGCGCCCAGGCGTATCACCAGCGCACCAAAGACTTACCGCTCCGCATTGCGCCGCTCAAACGGTTCAACGAGCGCGAAGCCCCGGTCATGGACTTGCGCCCGCGCCTGAAAGACATCCGCGCGCCGACACAAGTCATTGTCGGGCGGCACGACTTCATCACGAATGTGGCCATGGCCGAGGAAATGGTCAAGCACATCCCCAACGCTCGACTGGAGATCTTCGAGGACTCGGGCCATTTTGCCCACATCGAAGAACCGGGGAAGTTTCATCAGGTCGTCAAACAGTTTGTTTTCGAGGCAACATGAGCAAGGCCGAAGTGATATGGATTTGCTAGAGCGCTTTGCGGAAACACTCAGCACAGCGGAGGCTGAAACCTTGCGTCATGTGCATGACTACGTCGAGTGGCAGGCGGGTCGCGGGGGCAGCTTTGCGCCCAGCGCCGACGACGATGTGGACCTGCGGACTTATCTGCTGCATCTGAGGACCAGCGGCGTGGGTCGAAAAAACCAGCGTGAGCGGGTCGCTGCGCTGCGGCGTTTCTACGACTGGGCCGAAGCCGCCGGCCGGCTGACCGGCAATCCATTTGATGAGTTCAGCGTCGAGCGACCCTCCCTGACGCGCGAGCAAATTCGTCGGCGAAAAGAGACCTTCTCAGGCACCGCGGAGGAACGTGAGATCGCCCGCCTGCGCGCGTTAATCCAACTCGCCGAGCAGCTGAACCGCTCTGCGGACATGCAGGCCACGCTCGCGGCCGCCCTGGAAACGCTGGTCGCCCTCATGAGCCTGCAGACCGCCTGGGTGTTCCTGCTGCCTGCCGCGGGCAGTCCGCTCCATTCTCCGATCACGCCCCCGCTGCACGATTTTGCGCTGGCCGCGGCCTGTGGATTGCCGCCCGGCCTCGAACGAGACAATCGTTATTACCTCTGCAAGCCCCAGGATTGTCATTGCCAGAGTCTGCTGCGGGCGGGTCAGTTGAGGCGGGCCGTCAACATCGTCGAATGCACGCGCTTACTGGAATCCGCCCGCGCCAACG
>Ga0209751_10004015_pt1 | contig 14150 bp, 16 predicted proteins | sample RifCSP13_1_FD_184019 | JGI IMG/M metagenome (GOLD analysis project Ga0209751, IMG submission 184019) | Soil microbial communities from Rifle, Colorado - Rifle CSP2_sed 13_1 (SPAdes) (version 2) | ecosystem: Environmental > Terrestrial > Deep subsurface > Rock core/Sediment | place: Rifle... | reverse complement strand
CGGCCGCCAGGACGCGATGAGCTCGCGCCGGCCGAACGCGAGGCCGAGGTGGGGGCCGAAGAACTTGTACGGCGAGCAGATGAGGACGTCGACGCCCCAGGCGGCGACGTCGATCGGCCCGTGCGGCGCGTAGTGAACCGAGTCCGCCCACGCAAGCGCGCCCGCGTCGTGCGCGAGCTCGACGATCCGGAAGACGTCGGGTGCCGTTCCGACCGAGTTCGCTGCGACCGGGAAGGCGACGACGCGCGTGCGGCTGGTCAATCGGGCGGCGAGGTCGTCATAGTCGAGCTCGAGATCGTCTGTCAGTCCAGCCGTGCGGACCACGATCCCGAGGTCGTGAGCGAGCTCGAGCCACGGCGCGACGTTGGCGTCGTGGTCGAGTTTGGTGACGACGACCTCGTCACCCGCGCGGAGTGTCCGCGCGAAGGCGCGGGTGAGGAGGAAGTTGAGCGCCGTCATGCTCGGGCCGAACGCGACCTCCTCCGCCGAGCAGCCGAGGAATTTCGCCGCGCGCTCCCGCGAGTGAGCGACGAGCTCGTCCGTTCGCCGGCTCGTCTCGTACGGCGCGCCGATGTTCGCGTTCGACTCCCGCAGGTAGCCCGCGATCGCGTCGATCACCCCGTCGGGGCATTGCGTCCCGCCCGGCCCGTCGAAGAACGCGAGAGGACGCTGCAATGCAGAGAAGCGCGCGCGAACCGAGATCACGTCGAGGGTTGCGGTACTCACTCGACCGCCTCTCCGTTGACAATCCAGCGATGTCGCGGCTTCGCCGTGAGCGAGTTGCTCACGAAGCAGCCGTGCTCAGCGTTTGCGAGGAGCTCCCTGAGCGCGTCGGGCTCCGGCGCCGGGGCGAGCTGGATCTCGAGCCTCGTCTGGATGTCCACGAACGCGTACAGCCCGTCTTCATCGCGCCTAGTGACCGTCCCGTGCGCCTGCCCCGATCCGACCGAGTTGAATCCGAGGCGCCGAGCCGCGTAGTCCATGCTCGCGAGCGTGCAGCGCACGAGCCCTGCCAGCACGACGTGCTCCGCCCACCACTCGGCCTCCCGCGGGAGTGGACTGCCTCCCAGCGCGCTCCGCGCTACGCGGTCCCGGTCGACAGTTACGTCGAACTCGAGGATGCGGGGACGGGTAGACACTGACCGGAGCCTACCCTGCGCCATCCGGGTCCTCGCCTAGGCTGCGGGGCGGAATGGAGCGGCTCCGAACGCTCAGCGAGGCGGAGTGCTACGAGCGCTGCTACGGCTGGCGGTGGAGCGACGACTCCGTGAAGGTGCTACGCCGGGAGCCGGATCTCCGTGCCGAGCCTTCCGAGGTGGGCGAGCGGCTCCGCCGACTGCTCGAGTTGCGCCTGGACGCCCGCGAAGCCGAAGCCGCCTGACCGAATCCGCCGTTCCGGACGTCCTCGGGCCAGGCGTTCGCGTCGTCTTCTGCGGAATCAATCCCGGGCGGTCGAGCGCGGCCGCAGGTGCTCACTTCGCAAATCCCCGCAACGACTTCTGGCGGCTGCTCCACGCTGCGGGCTTCACGCCGCGGCTTCTCGCGCCCGAGGAGCAGTTCGAGCTTCTCCCGCTCGGCATCGGACTCACGAACGCGGCCCGGCGTACGACTCGCGGCTCGAGCGACCTGCGGCGAAGCGACTTCGCGGGAGCTGACCAACGGCTTGAGGAGATCGCGCGGACACTTCGCCCCAAGGTGCTCGCCTTTGTCGGGAAGGTGGCCTATCGCGGCGTGTTCGGCGAGCGCTCCGACCACGGACCCCAGGAGCGGACGCTCGGTGAGACCGCACTCTTCGTGCTCCCGTCGACGTCGCCCGCAAACGCGGCCGTTCCCTGGGAGAAGCGCTTGCGCTGGTTCCTGACGCTGCACGATCTCGTCCGATGAGCGAGCCACGCCTCCGCCTCGCGACACGCGCCGTCGTCATCGACGAAGCGAAGCGGATCCTGCTCGTCCGCCTCGACTTCGGTGATCGAGTCGTGTGGGCAACGCCCGGCGGCGGCATCGAGGACGGGGAGTCGGACGAGCAGGCGATACGACGCGAGCTCGAGGAGGAAGCCGGTCTGCTCGATTTCGATCTCGGCCCTCTCGTCTGGACGCGAACGCACCATGTACCGCTTTTCGGCGGTCGCTGGGACGGCCAGACCGAGCGCTACTACCACGTTCTCACGCCTTCGTTCGAGCCGGCTCCCCTGCTCAGCTGGGACGAGCTCCGCTCGGAAGGCATGACCGCCGTTCGCTGGTGGACGCTCGGCGAGCTGGAGGCGGCGGAGGAGCTCTTCGCGCCGCGCCGCCTCCCGCAGCTCGTCCGCGAGCTCCTCCTGCACGGGCCGCCGGCGGACCCCGTCGACGTCGGTGTCTAGCCGAGCCGCCGCTCATAGAACCCGAGGACGTGGTCCCAGCCGGTGTCGTAGTTCGCGCGCTTCTCGGCTCCGTCCTCAGCGAGTGCTTCCCAGCCGCGGTGCTCGAGGTCGACGCGAGTCCCGTCGCCATCGGCCGTGAAGCGGACCTCCACCTCGGTCGCCAGCGCGTCGGCATTCGCCACGTTCCACGCCAGCACGATCCTGTCGGGTGGTTCCCAGGCGACCACGGTCGCCCAATGTCCTTTCTCACCGTCGCTCGAGAGCTCGTAGACCTCGCCGCCCTCGCGTTCCTCGAAGACGATCTCACGAACCTTGCCCTCGTACAGCGAGTGCGTCTCGGTCGGCCACCAGCTGATCGCGTCGGCCGTGAAGACTCGGAAGGCTTCCTCGACCACGCAGTCCACGGTCACGGTCTTGCGAACGGCTTCGATGACGAGCGCGTCGCTCATGACGCTTCTCCTTTCGTGTCGGCCGCCGCCTTGAAACGGGCGAGGGCCTCGTCCCAGAACCCGTCGACCCAGGCGCGCAGCTCGGAAACGCCGGATCCGTCGAGCTCGTACAGATGCCTCGTCCCCTGACGGCGATGCGTGACGAGGCCGGCGCTCTCGAGGACGCGCAGGTGCTGCGACACGGCGGGTCTCGAGACCGGGAGCTCGGCAGCGAGCTCCCCGACCGATCTCGGTCCCTCTTGGAGGAGTTCGAACACCTGCCTTCGCGTCGGGTCGCCCAGTGCGTCCAGAGGAGAGTTAGCCACCACTTACCGTAAGTTAGTACTTACGGTTAGCGATGTCAACCCTGGAAGCGGTTCGTGATCGGGGTGCGACGGTCGCGGCCGAAGGCCTTCGGGCGCAGCTTCACACCGGGCGGCGCCTGGCGCCGCTTGTATTCGGCCCGATCCACGAGCGCGACCGCCCGCTCCACGACGTCCCGGTCGAACTCCCCGAGCAACTCCTCCCGCGAGCGGTCGAGCTCCACGTACTCCTCGAGCACGCGGTCGAGGGTCTCGTAGGGCGGGATCGAGTCCTCGTCGCGCTGGTCCGGCCGCAGCTCCGCGCTCGGCGGGCGCTCGATCGTCGTCTCCGGGATCAGCTCGCGGCCGGCACGCTCGTTCAGGTAGCGGGCGAGCCGGAAGACGTCCGTCTTGAACACGTCTTTGAGCAGCGCGAACCCGCCGACCATGTCGCCGTAGAGCGTCGAGTAGCCGACGGCGAGCTCGGACTTGTTCCCCGTCGAGACGACGAGCCAGCCGTACGTGTTCGAGAGCGCCATGAGGATCGTCCCCCGGACGCGCGCCTGGAGGTTCTCCGCGGCGAGACCGGCCGGGCCTCCCCCCGTGGGCTTTCCGAGGGCGTCGTGGAACGCGGCGACGACCCCTTCGATCGTGATCTCTCGAAAGTCGCAGCCGAGGCTCTCCGCTACGCGGCGTGCGTCGGTCTTGGTTCCGTCCGACGTGTAGCGGGACGGCATCGAGATACAGTGCACGCGCTGCGCGCCGAGCGCGCCGTGGCACAGCGCCGCCGTGACGGCGGAGTCGATCCCGCCCGAGACCCCGACGACGACCTCGCCGAACCCGTTCTTCTCGACGTAGTCGCGGACGCCGAGCGTGAGAGCGAGCCGCATCTGCTCGAGTTCCGGCTCGAACCCGGCGACGGAGGCAGGCGTCGTGTCCCGGCGCGGCTCGAGCGCTCCGAGCTCGACGACCTCGACGCTGGGAACCGTCTCACGCGAGCGGTCGAGCTCGCGCCGGCGAACGTCTCGCAAGCGGCGGCCCAGCGCGAACGAGGGCTCGACGTCCACGACGAGGAGGTGCTCCTCGAAGCCGGGTGCGCGGGCCACGACCTCGCCCGCGTCGTCGAGCACGACCGAGTGGCCGTCGAAGACGAGCTCGTCTTGGCCGCCGACGAGGTTGCAGAACGCAAGGAACGAGCTCGTGTCGCGCGCCCGGGTGACGAGCATCTCCTCCCGCTCCTCGGCCTTGCCGACGTGGAACGGGGAGGCAGAGAGGTTGACCAGGAGCTGCGCGCCGGCGAGGGCCAGGTCGGTCGCGGGCGGCCCGGGCTGCCAGACGTCCTCGCAGATGGTCGGCCCGACGTCGACATCGCCGAGGCGGGCGAGGACGAGCTCGCGGCCCTCCGCGAAGTAGCGATGCTCGTCGAAGACGCCGTAGTTGGGCAGGAATTGCTTCCGGTAGACCGCTTTGACCTCTCCGGCTGCACAGACGGCGCACGCGTTCGCGAGATCGCGGTCGAACCAGGGGGTGCCTACGAGCGCGACGATGCCGCTCGCGGCGCGCGCGATCTCCTCGAGCGACTCACGGGCCGCGCGCAGAAACCCGGGACGGAGGAGGAGATCCTCGGGCGGGTAGCCCGTGACCGCGAGCTCCGGAAAGACGGCGAGGTCGGCGCCTGCGGCCGGCGCGCGCGTCCGCGAGAGAAGCGAGGATCTTCTCGCGGTTCCCGGCGAGGTCGCCGACGACGACGTTGATCTGCGCGAGCGCGAGTCTCAGAGTTTTCGCCTCTCAGTCACAAACCTAGTCTAGTCTCCAGCGCACATGGTGATCACGCTTTCGCGTCGCTTCAGAGGGCCTCTCACCTCGGCGAACGGCGGGTACGCCTGCGGCCGCGTTGCGGCATTCGTCGACGCCGAGGACGTCGAAGTTACCCTCCGTCTCCCGCCGCCACTCGAAACATCGCTGCACGTGCGGCGCGACGGCGAGAGGACGCTCCTGCTCGACGGTGAGTCGGTGGTTGCCGAGGCACGCCCGGCGCGGCTGGACCTGGCAGCTCCTGCGCCCGTGTCCATCTCGGAGGCCAAGGAAGCGCGCACTCGGCACGTGCGCGTCGGGAACCCGGCCTTCGGCGAGTGCTTCGTGTGCGGAATCCGGGGCGAGCGGGACGGGCTCGGGATCCACGCGGGGGTCGTTGCGGGGCGCGGGCCACTCCACGCCGCGCCGTGGACGGTGCGCGAGTCTGCGCCCGAGATCGTCTGGGCCGCGATCGATTGTCCCGGCGCGTACGCGGTCGGAGCGCAGGGGAGAGGAGAGGTCGTGCTCGGTCGGATGACCGCCCGCGTGCTCCGCGTCCCCGAGGTCGGCGAGCGGTGCGCCGTCGCCGCCTGGCCGCTAGGCGAGGACGGGCGTAAGCTCTTCGCCGGCACCGCGCTCTTCGCCGAGGACGGAGAGCTCCTCGCTATCGCGAGGCAAACCTGGATCGAGCCCCGCTTGTAGGGGCAAGGCTTGCCTCGCCCGGGCGACCCAAGGGTCGCCCCTACCGGGGCGTGAGCGCCACGAGCAGGCCGCCGTCCTCGTCGTAGGCGGGGAAGAAGTCGGCGGTCACCTCCTTCTCGAAGCCCGCCTTCGTTCGGATCTCCAGCGTCTGCCCTAGCTTGCGTACACCCCACTCGCGGACGAGCTCGATCGGCGACGGGTCCGAGAATCCGAGCGCCTCGGCGACGTCGCGTCCGAGGAGGTCGGCATCGCGGTACCCGGTGAGCTCGAACACTCCGCGGCCGGCCGCCAAGATACGCGCGTCCCGGTCGCATACGACGAAGCCCGTGCCGGGCGCGGGGTAGTAGTCCTCGAGCAGCTGGAACAGGAAGCCGAAGCCGCAGTTGCGGCACTGGGCTGCCTGCGTCGAGAAGCCCTCGTACCCGTCGATGTCGACCGATCGGTACTTGCAGTTCGGGCAGATGAAGATCGGCATGTCAGCGCCGAAGTCGGATCGCGTTCAGGTCCTGCTCGCGGATCTCGTCGGCGCGCCGGATCAGGTCCTCGATGTCGTCGTGCTCGGCGTGGATGTACCGGCCCGCGAGCGCGTCCGCGCGGCCGGAGGCGAGCACCCGCACGAGTCGCGGCGCAAGCTCCGGCGGCGTCCACGGTGCGTCGTCACCGAGCCGTGCCGAGGTCATGTTCGTGCGCACGAGTCCCGGACTGATCACGAATACGGGGATACCATCCCGCAGCTCCGCGGCGAGCGTCTCACCGTACCGCCAGGCCGCTGCCTTGCTCGCCGGATAGGCGGTGTGTCGCGCTCCGGGCAAGTACGCGGCGCCGCTCCCAGTGATCACGATTCGTCCACGACGGCGCTCGAGCATCCCTGGGATCACCGCTCGGCAGCAGAGGTGGACTCCGAGGACGTTCACCTCGAGCACATGCCACCAAGCCTCTGCGTCGACATCCCAGGTGGCCCCGTCCGGGCTTCCGATCCCGGCGTTCGCGACGAGCAGGTCGATCGGGCCGAGGTCGGCCTCGACTCGTCGGACCCATTCGTCGGCATCCGCGTGTCGAGACACGTCGCCTACGAGCGCTAATCCCCCGATGTCAGCTGCCATACTCTCGACCTGATCGCGCGTACGCGCTGCGACCGCGACTCGCATTCCCGCCTCGGAGAGCTCGCGCGCGATGGAGGCGCCGATCCCGCGTCCGCCACCGGTGACGAGCGCGACACCTTCCAGCCGGTCAGACGGCACGGGCGATCTCCTCGAGCACCTCCGGGTTCTCGAGCGTCGACAGGTCGCCCGGGTCTTGCCCGAGCGCTTGCGCCCGCACCGCCCGGCGCACGATCTTCGCGCTCCGGGTCTTCGGCAACGCCGAGACGAAGAGAATCCGCTCCGGCTTGAACGCCTTCCCCAGCTCGTCCGTCACTGCGCGCGCCACCTCGTCCGTGCTCGCCTCCTTCCCCGGTCGGAGGACGCAGAAGAGCCAGGGAACCTCGCCCTTCACCTCGTGCGGGACGCCGATCGCGGCAGCCTCGGCGACCGCGGGATGGTTGACCGCGGCCGACTCGAGCTCCGCCGGACCGATCCGCTTGCCCGCGACGTTGAGCGTGTCGTCGGAGCGTCCGTGCAGGAACCAGTAGCCGTCCTCGTCGACGGAGGCCCAGTCGCCGTGGGTCCACACACCTGGAAACCGGCGCCAGTAGGTCTCCAGGTACCGCTCCGGGTCGCCCCAGATCCCTCGCGTCATCCCGGGCCACGCGCGCTTGCACACGAGCTCGCCGACATCGCCCCTCAGTGGACGACCCTCCTCGTCGAACACGTCCATGTCCTGCCCCAGTGCCGGGAAGCCGAGCGAGCACGGCTTCGTCGGGGCCATCAAGCTCACGGAGAGGAAGCAGGCACCGACCTCGGTCCCGCCGGAGATGTTGACGATCGGGATCCGGCCGCCGCCGCACACGTGCTCGTTCAGCCAGTCGTAGGGCCCGCGGTTCCATGGCTCGCCGGTCGTCGTCACGGACCGCAGCGAGGACAGGTCCACGTCGGGCTCGCCCTTCGGGATCAACGCGCGGACGAGCGTCGGCGAGACTCCGAGCATCGTCACGTGCTCTGACTCGACGAGTCGCCAGATCCTGTTGGCCGGCCAGTCGGGCGCGCCCTCCATGTAGACAACCGTCGCTCCCACTGCTCCGGCTCCGACGACCGTCCAGGGACCCATGATCCAACCCATGTCGGTCGCGAAGAGCACGCGGTCGCCGGGTCGTAGGTCGGCCTGGTAGGCGGCCTCGCGCGCGATCGAGAGGAGGAAGCCGCCCTGCACGTGGAGGGCGCCCTTGGGCCGGCCGGTCGTCCCCGACGTGTACGCGACGAGGTAGGGCGCCTCGCTCTCCACTTCGAGCGGGGGAAGGGTGCCGGGAGCATCCGCGACGAGATCGGCCCACTCGTGATCGCGACCCGGCGTCATCGGGAGGTCGCCGCCGAGCCGCCGCCAGACGACCACGTGCTCGACGGAGGGGGCCGCCACCAGAGCCTCGTCGGCGATCTCCTTCATCGGCACGGGGGTGGCGCGCCGCAGCGACCCGTCCGCCGTGATCAGCGCCCTCGCTCCTGCATCTGCGAGCCGCGTCGCGATTGCCGGAGCGGCGAAGCCCGAGAAGATGGGAACCTGGATCGCGCCGAGGTGCGCGCACGCGTGTGAAGCAATCGCCACCTCCGGCGACATCGGGAGAAAGATCCCGACTGCGTCTCCCTTGCCGATCCCGAGCGCGGCGAGCGCCTCCGCGAGGCGCGTGATCTCGCGCGAGAGCTCGCTCCATGTCAGCGAGCGCCTGCGCTCGTCCTCCGACTGCCAAACGGCCGCTTCTTCGGCAGGCCGCTCCGCGGCCCAGCGGTGCACGCATGCTTCGGCGAGGTTGAGCCGAGCGCCCTCGAACCAGGTCGTCCACTCGATCCCCGCCGAATCGTCGAGGACGCGGTCCCAATCCCGCGAGAACGGAATTGCGAGGTCGTCGCGGACCGCGCGCCAGAACCGCTCGGGCTCTTCCACCGAGACCCGGTGGAGGGCCTCGAAACCGGTGCATCCGAGCCGCCGCGCCAGGCGGACGACATTGGCCGCCTCGAGCTCGGCCTCGGTCGGGACCCAGGAATAGGTCTCCGGGCTCATCCGTTGGTAGTCGCTAGCTTTCGCTCAGCTCGATGCACGCTCGAAGGGGGCCGATGGCAGGACGGATCTTCGCAGAGCCGGCACCCTCGGGGTGCGCGGCGTGACGGTGCCGGGGACATTCACAGGCCCCCGGCGGAAGTGGTGGACCCTGGCGGCGGTCGCGGTCGGGCTCTTCATGATCATGCTCGACAACACCGTCGTCAACGTCGCGCTCCCGTCCATCCAGGCGGATCTCGAGATCGGTCTCTCGGAGCTGGAGTGGATCGTGGCCGGCTACGCGCTGACCTTCGCCGCGCTGATGCTGACGGGTGGGAAGGTCGCCGATGCGTACGGCCGCCGGCTCGTGTTCGTCGTGGGGATCGCGGTGTTCACGCTCGCCTCGCTCTTCTGCGGGCTCGCCGACTCCGGCGAGATGCTCATCGCCGCGCGGATCCTCCAGGGGGTCGGAGCGGCGTTGATGAACCCGGCGACGCTCTCGATCATCGCTGCCACGTTCCCGCCGGCGGAGCGCGGGGCCGCGATCGGGATCTGGGCAGGCGTCTCGGCGCTTGCGCTCGCGATCGGTCCGCTCGTCGGCGGGCTTATCGCCGAGCACCTCACCTGGAGCTGGATCTTCTTCGTCAACGTGCCGGTCGGAATTGCGGGGATCGCGGCGAGCTTCCTCCTCATCGACGAGTCGAAGGACGAGACCCACGAGCGGCTCGACGTTCCGGGTCTCGTCACTTCGGGGGTAGGGCTCTTCGCCTTGACCTATGCCCTCATCGAGGCGAACTCGTACGGCTGGACCTCGGCGCGGATTCTCGGCGCGTTCGCCCTCGCCGGCCTCGCTCTCCTCGCGTTCGTCCTGTTGGAGCGACACCAGCATGCTCCGATGCTTCCGCTCGACCTGTTCGCCAACCGCACATACACGGGCGCCAACGTCGTCATCCTCCTCGTGGCGCTCTCGATGTTCGGTGTCTTCTTCTTCGTATCGCTCTACATGCAGAACATCCTCGGCTACTCGCCGGTGCAGGCGGGTGCCGCGTTCCTTCCGATGACGGTGCTCATCATTCTCGTCGCGCCGATCGCGGGAAAGACGTCCGACCGGGTCGGGTCGCGCTGGCTCATGACGACCGGGATGACCCTTCTCGCCGTCCAGCTCCTGCTCTTCTCGCGGCTCGGCGAGGACGCCTCCTACTGGGAGCTTCTGCCCGCTCTCATGTTGGGGGGCATCGGAATGGCGATGACGATGACGCCGAGCGCCGCAGCGGCCACACGTTCGGTTCCCGTCGAGAAGTCGGGCGTCGGTGCCGCGGTCCTCAACGCATTCCGGCAGGTCGGCGGGTCGCTCGGAATCGCGGTGATGGGGGCGATCATGGCCGCGCAGCTCGACGGGGAGCGAACGCCCGATGCCTTCCTGGCAGGGTTCGAGAAAGCGCTCGTCGTGGCCGCAGCGATTGCTTTCCTCGGCGCCGTCGTAGCCGCGGTGCTCGTGAGGTCACATCACCAGCCGAGCCCGACGGTCGGGCCGGCAGATCAGATCGCCGCCTAACACGCTCTTCCGTGCACTACGGCCACAGTGCCGAAGGGCGATTTACTCGCCCGAAAGGCTCTGCACGGCTCAGCCGTGCCCGAAACGAGAGGGAAGGGGGCTCGTGGGGGGAACCGTAGGTTCCTCCCACGGAATTAGAACGCCCCCGGCTGCGGCTCCGGGGGCGTTCTCCGTTCGAGGCGACCCCTTCCCGGGGGCGACGAGCCGGAGCATCGTGGCTCTGCGGCCCAGCCACGCTCTTCCTGCACCCGTCGGCGGATCCGGCGGTGGCGCCCGCGCATCCGACCTGGCGTCCGGTCGGTGCGGTGTGCGCCTGACTATAGGGGCCATGCCCAATAAAGTCAAGTAGCTAGGTCAAGTGATTTCCGCTATCGTCCACTTGACTCGGATACCGACACACACATCCCCCGCCAGGGGGAGCGCAGCCGGTTCGCTTCCCGGGTTCACTCCGATGGGCATGAACGAGACCGCCACGATGTCGACGCCCAGCACCGGCGCACGCCTCGGCGAGCGCCTGCGCGCGCTGCGCGTCGCCGGGGGACTGACGCAGACCGAACTCGCTGACGGCCGCTTCTCCAAGGAGTACATCAGCCAGATCGAGCGCGGGAAGACCCGGCCGACGGACGAGACGATCGCGTGGCTTGCCGAGCGGCTCGGCGTCGATCCCAGCTTCCTCTCCCTCGGGGTCTCCGTCGAGGAGCGGATAAAGGCCGAGGCGCTCTTGGCTCGTGCCGAGGCGCTTTCCGCTGCGCATAGCTATTCCGAGGCGATCGAGATGTTTCACGAGGCACGGCCGCTCGTCGAAGGCACGGGCGCACCGGCGCTCGAGCTGCGCGCACTCGCGGGCGAGGGGTGGGCGCTCATGCAACACGGGGAGATCCGTGACGGAATCTCGCTCCTCGGGCGTGCGCAGGGGCTGGCCGAGCGTCCTGATTTCTCCGACATCGACCGGGCCGACGTCCTCTTCCGCCTTGCGGTCTGTCGCTACAAGCTGGCGAGCCTCTCGACCGCCCTTGCCCTCTTCGACGAAGCGCTGCGTCTGGCAGAGGGGTCCGGACTTCCCTGCGACCTGCTTCGCGCCGACATCCTCGGCTGGCGCTCGCGTGTCCACCGCCGCCAACGCGACTACGTGGCGGCACGTGAGGACGTCGAGCGCGCGCTGGAGCTGGCGCAGGAGATGGGCGATCGGAGGACGATTGCGAACACGTACTTCCAGGCGTCGCTGATCGCCGAGAAGATGGGGCACTGGGTCCAGTCGCGGAACTACGCGCAGCGGGCCAGGGCCCTGTACGAGGAGCTCGACGACGAGCGTACCGTCGGGCGGCTCCTGCTCACGCTCGGTGGGCTCACGTATCTGCTCGGAGATCCTGAGCAGGCGGTTACGCATCTCAACGAGGCCTTCGCGCATGCGCTGGAGGCCGACTCGCCACCGGACGCCGCACAGGCGCTCGGTGGGCTCGCGACGGTGCATCTGCAGCTCGGCGAGCACGAGAAGGCCGACGAGCACGCGCGCAAGGCGCTCAAGCTGCTAGAGGGAAGAGAAGACTTTCTCGACGAGGTCGGCCAATCACAGCTCGTTCTGGGGCGGGCGTTGATGGAGCGGGGCCGACTCGACGAGGCGGAGGAGTGCTTCCGGGGAGCCGACACGGTATTCGAGCGACTGGCGTTGGTCAACCACCGGGCGAGGGCGTGGGTTGCGCTTGGGGATCTGGCGGCTCGTCGTGACGACGAGCGCGAGGCCGCTCGCCTGTACCGGAACGCCGCTGAGGCGCTCCAAGACGTCCGCTTCTGAGAGAGGAGGTCACATGAAGCCACGGCTGCTGTTGCTCGTTACGAGCCTTGCGCTGGTCGCGGCGTCGTTGGGCAAGTTCCTTCCCAACGGCTTCCCGGACGGTCACTAGGACGCCGGCGCGCTGCGGCTAGACTCGGGCGCCATGCGCCCTGCTGCGGTGCTGACCGCGCTCTTGTGCCTGGTCCTCGCGGGCTGTGGCGGCTCAGGCGGGGAGGCAAGCCCATCGGACACGGCCCCGGGGGACCGGAAGACACTCGAGGAGCTCTGGCGCGCACCGGGAGACGACGTTGCCGTCCATCCCGGCACCTCCGACCACGAACCGGGGGATGTTCGCGTCTCGTTCGTCGTTCTGGACGCGGAGGGCCGGCCCGTCACGCTACCCACCGCCCACGTGTGGCTCGCGCGCAGCCTCGACCGGCCGCCGTTCCTCGAGTCCACCGCGAAGCTCGAGCGGATCGGGGTGCCCGGGGGCTACGAAGCGGACGCCACCCACATCTACGTTGTTCACCTGCCGATCCGGAAGCCGGGAACGTACTGGCTCCTCGCCGAGCCCGAGGGAGGGAGGCCGGTGCAGGCTCTCGAAAACGTCGTCGTGCAGGAAGAGGCGTCTGCGCCGAGCATCGGCGATCGTGCGCCGGCTTCGGAGACGCCGACGCTCTTGAGTGTCGGCGGCAACGCGTCGAAGTTGACGACCCGTACTCCTCCAGACGAGTCGCTCCTCGAGTACTCCGTCGCCGGCTCGCTGCGCGCGAAGGTGCCCTTCGTCGTCACGTTCGCGACACCGAAGTTCTGCTCGAGCCGGACCTGCGGCCCCGCGGTCGACGTGGTGGAGGAGGTCGCGCGCGGATTCGACGGTAGCGACGTCCGCTTCATCCACGTCGAGGTGTACGAGGACAACGACCCGGCGAAGGGCTACAACCGGTGGATGCAGGAGTGGGGACTCCGGACCGAGCCGTGGACGTTCGTCGTCGGCCGGAACGGAAGGATCGTCCAGCGCTTCGAGGGGGTGGTCTCCGTGCGCGAGCTCGAGGAGGCGGTGGATGCGGTAGCGGGTCGCTGACGACCGTGTGTTATGCTCGGCCTCGGCCCAATACTTTTCATATTGAAGTATTGAAGGGAGGAGAGATGGCGACCGACGTTGCCACGAATGTTCTCGTCACGACGGACTGGCTCGCGGAGCGCCTCGCGGAGCCCGGCCTCGTCGTCGCGGAGGTCGACGAGAACACGGATCTGTACGAGGAGGGCCACATCCCCGGTGCGGTCAAGCTCCACTGGCGTGACGACCTGCAGGACAAGCTCATCCGCGACGTCGTCTCCAAGGCGGAGTTCGAGCGACTGATGGGCGAGCGAGGGATCGCGAACGACACGTCCGTCGTCCTCTACGGCGACAAGAACAACTGGTTCGCCGCCTACGCGTACTGGTATCTCAAGATCTACGGCCACGAGGACGTGCGTCTGCTCGACGGAGGTCGCCAGAAGTGGATCGAAGAGGGGCGCGAGCTGACGACCGACGTTCCGTCGCCGACCGCGGCGCCGTACAAGGCGACCGACCGCGACGAGTCGATCCGCATCCGCCGCGACGACGTCCTCGCAGGGCTCGCCGACGCGGCGTTCGCCCTGGTCGACGTGCGCAGCCCGCAGGAGTACGCCGGCGAGCTCATGGCTCCTCCCGGCTACGAGCAGGAGGGGGCCTCGAGGACGGGGCACATCCCGGGGGCGCAGTCGATCCCGTGGGCCACTGCGGTTCGCGACGACGGGACCTTCAAGAGCACCGACGAGCTTCGAGAGATCTACGGCTCGAAGGGCGTGACGCCGGACAAGGAGGTGCGCGCGTACTGCCGTATCGGCGAACGCTCCGCGCACACCTGGTTCGTGCTGCGCGAGCTCCTCGGCTACGAGAACGTCAAGAACTACGACGGGTCGTGGACCGAGTGGGGGAACCTCGTGGACGTCCCGATCGAGCGGTAGCCCCGGGGTCAGACCTGACCCCAGTCGTCAGACGGCGTCGCCGACGCGCTCGATGACTATCTGGGGAACGCGCGCTCGCGGGCTCAGGTGGAGCACCGTGCGGACGAGCTCGACGACGTCCTC
>Ga0209751_10004011_pt1 | contig 14161 bp, 9 predicted proteins | sample RifCSP13_1_FD_184019 | JGI IMG/M metagenome (GOLD analysis project Ga0209751, IMG submission 184019) | Soil microbial communities from Rifle, Colorado - Rifle CSP2_sed 13_1 (SPAdes) (version 2) | ecosystem: Environmental > Terrestrial > Deep subsurface > Rock core/Sediment | place: Rifle... | reverse complement strand
GCTGGCTATCGCTGCCTGTCGCGAGCTGGGGGCGGAGCGGGTGGACGTTGCGCGCACCAACGAGGAGCGGGAGGCGCTCTGGCGGGCGCGCCGGGCGGTCTCCGGCGCGCTGGGCCGGCTGCGGCCAAACAAGCTGGGCGAGGATATCGTGGTGCCGCGAGCGGCCATACCAGAGATGCTGCGGCGCATCCAGGCGATCAGCGCGGAGCACGACCTGCCGATCCCGGTCTTCGGCCATGCGGGCGACGGCAACCTGCACCCGAACATCCTCTTCGATAAGCGCAACGAGGGCGAGCTGGCCCGCGTCGAGGCCGCCGCGGCGGACATCTTCCGCTCGGCGTTGGCGCTGGGCGGCACCCTTTCCGGCGAGCACGGCATCGGCACCTTGAAGCGCGAGTTCCTCGAGGAGGACATGGGCGCCGAAGCAGTCGAGGTGATGCGCCAAATCAAAGCGGCCTTGGACCCCAAGGGCATCCTGAACCCGCAGAAGGTGTTCCCGCAGCACGGGTCAGGCCCGGCGCCGGCGGGCTTCCTGGCGGCGCTGCCAATTCTGAGCGATGCGACGCCGGGGTAGCTCTGCGGCTTTGTCACCAGCATATTGTCCGAGCTTTGCAGGTGAATTAGCCTAGATTCTGCACCCTGAAACAGATTGGAGGTGGCGGATGTGGCGTCAGGGGGCAGCCTTGCGTGTCTGTACATCCCGCAGTTCACCTTACGGGCGTTCTTTCCTCAGATCACTGCCGCGGCGGCTGTAGCCGAGCCGACGGGCGTCATCACCGAGGTCTCTGCCGCGGCCTGGCGCCAGGGCGTGCGGCTGGGGCAGCGGTTGCGCGAGGCGCTGGGGTACTGCGCGACGCTAGCCATCGTGGAGGTGACGCCGGAGGACGCGCAGCGGGCCTTCGAGCCTGTCGTGGCGTCTCTGGAGCGGTGCAGCCCCGAGGTGGAGTCTGACCGGCCGGGACGGGCCTACGTCGGGCTGATGGGGTTGGCGTCGCTCTACCGGGGGATGGAGGGCCTGGCGCGGGCGCTGCTGGAGGCGGTCCCTGCGCCATACCGAAACGTTGCTCGCTTGGGCATGGGCGGCAACAAGTTCGTGACCTGGGCTGCTTCGAGACAGGCGACGGCCGGCACCCCGCTCATGCTGCGCCGGGGCGAGGCGGGCGACTTCGTAGCGCCCTTGTCGATAAGCATCCTGCCTCTTGAAGAGGAGCAGCAGGCGCGCCTTCGTCTGCTTGGCCTGCGTACCCTCGGACAGCTAGCGGCAGTGGGCGTTGGGCCGCTGCAGGCCCAGTTCGGACCGCTCGGCATCCGTCTGTGGGAGTGGAGCCGTGGCGAGGATTCGACTCCCTTTCGGCCACGAGGCCACAGCGAGGCCATAGAGGAACGCCTCACGCTCCCGGCGCCCATCATCGCCGCCGAGGCGCTCGCTCACGCCGGCCATCTCGCCTTGAAACGGGCCTTTTCGCGGAAGGAGCGACGAGGACGATGGGTGCGTCGTCTCGAGATCATCCTCGTGTTCGATACGGGCGCTCATCACCGGCTGCGCGTCCCGTTGAAGGAGGCTGCGTCCTCGCCGGAGGCGGCTTGGAGTCCGCTGCGACATTATCTGGAAGGTATGAGTCTGACGAGGCCGGTGGAGGAGCTGCAACTGACTCTGGGCGAACTCTGCGGTGAGGAAGGGAGGCAGGCGAACTTCTTTCGCGAGCGCTATCGGAAGCATGAACGTGAGCTGGACGAAGCGGTTCGCCAGCTGCGAGCGCAATACCCCGGCATTTCGCTGGGTCGGATTGTGGAGGTGGAGCCGTGGTCACGCCTGCCCGAGAGACGGTACGTGCTGGAAGACTACATCCCCTAGCGCAGCCCCAGCCCATCAGCGTCGAGGCGGACGCCGCTGGCAGGCCGCTGACGTTGGCCATGACGAGAGGCAAGGGGCGCGGGCGGGTGGTCGCCGTTCGCAACACGTGGCTGCTCGAGGACGAATGGTGGCGTCCACGGCCGGTTAAGCGGCGTTACTGGGCCGTCGAGTTGGAAGGGGGAGGACAGCGCACGGTCTTCCAGGACCTGCTCGATGGGACGTGGTACTACCAGCCATGACGGACTATGTGGAGCTCCATTGCCACAGCTACTGGTCGTTCCTGGAGGGCGCCTCCTCCGTCGAGGAGCTGGTCTTCCAGGCCAAGCGGCTCGGCTATGGCGCTCTGGCGCTGACCGACCACGATGGGCTGCACGGCGCCATGGAGTTCGCGCAGACGTGCCGTGCTTGGGGACTGCGACCGATCACCGGAGCGGAGCTGACCCTGGAGCAGGGGAACCACCTCACCTTGCTTGCCGCCTCGCCGGTTGGCTACAGCAATCTCTGCCGGCTTCTCTCCTACGCTCACCTCAACGCGCCGCGCGGCGAGCCCCTGCTGCCGCTCGCCATCCTTCGGGACCACACAGACGGCTTGATCGCGCTCTCGGGCTGCCCCAAGGGCGAGCTGCCTTCGCTGCTGGTGCAGAGTCGCTGGCAACAGGCGGAGGAGACGGCGCGGCGCTTCCAGGAGTGGTTCGACGGCCGCTTTTACCTGGAGGTGCAGTACACGCTGGCCCCAGACGACGCATCGAGAGGTCGCCGGCTTGCTGATCTTGGCCACAGGCTGGATATCCCCGTGGTCGCCACCGGCAACGTGCACTATCACCTCCCCGAGCGCAGCCAGCTCCAGGACGTCCTTGTCGCCGTGAAGCACCGCACCACCCTGGATGGCTCGCATCGCTTTCGGCGGCCCAACAGCCAGTACTACCTCAAATCGCCCGAGGCTATGGCCGCTCTTTTCGCCGAGTTGCCCGAAGCCCTCATCACCACTCGCTCCATTGCCGAGCAGTGCGCCGACTTCGACCTGACACGCGACCTCGACTATCGCTTCCCGGACTACCCGTGCCCTCCCGGCATGACGCCTGACGAGGTGCTGCGCCGCTTCTGCGAGCGCGAGCTGCACGAGCGGTACCGCCCGATGCGGCGCAGCGCGCAGGAACGTCTCGAGGAGGAGCTCAGGCTCATAGGCCGTCATGGGCTGTCCGGCTTCTTCCTGGCCTACCAGCAGATCCTGGACCTGGCGCGGACTGTGGCGGTCGAGGTGCGGGGCCGGCCGTACGATGGGCTTGCGCCGGCGCGAGGACGCGGCTCGTCGGTGAGCAGCGTCGTCTGCTACCTGCTCGGCCTGTCGCATATCGACCCCTTGCAGTACGATCTCTTCCTGGGCCGCTTCTTGAACGAGGAGCTGCCCTCGGTGCCCGACATCGACATCGACCTGCCCCGTGACGTCCGGGAAGCCCTGATCAAGCGCGTGATCCAGGTGTGGGGCAAGGAGCACGCGGCCTTGGTGTGCGCCTTCCCGACCTACCATATCAAGGGGGCGATACGCGATGTGGGGAAGGCCCTCGGCCTGCCGATGACCGAGGTGGACCGCCTGGCGAAGTCGGTCGAGCACCGCCGGGCGCGGGACTTGGCGGAGGAGATGCGGCAAATACCGCAGTTCAAGGAGCGGGTCGAGGCGCCGCTCTGGCGCGACCTGGTGCGCCTGTCCGCCGAGATCGACGGCTTCCCACGCCACGTGTCGCAGCACGTGGGGGGTATCGTCCTGGCGGGGCGGCCGCTCATCGACCTGGTGCCCGTCATGCAATCGGCGATGGCGGGACGCTACCTCATCCAGTGGGACAAAGACAGCGTCGACGATGCCCGCATGGTGAAGATCGACCTGCTGGCGCTGGGCGCGCTCTCTCAGGTGGACGAGGCGCTGGACATGATCGCCGAGACCGACGGGCGGCGGCTCGACCTCACGCGCCTCGATTTCAAGGACAAACGGGTCTTCGACGGCATCTGCGCGGGCGATACGATCGGCATCTTCCAGATCGAGTCGCGGGCGCAGCAGCAGACCCTCCCCAGGACGCAGCCGCGGACCCTGGAGGACCTGGTGGTGGAGGTGGCCATCATCCGGCCTGGGCCCATCGTCGGCAAGGCGGTCAACCCCTACATCCTCCGGCGACAGGGCAAGGAGACAGTGACCTACGACCACCCCAGCCTAGAGCCGGTCCTGCGCGAGACGCTGGGGGTCATCCTGTACCAGGAGCAGGTGATCGAGGTGGCGATGGCGCTGGCGGGCTTCACCGCGGCCCAGGGGGAGGGGCTGCGACGCGCGATGGGCCGGAAGCACTCCCAGGCAGCGATGCAGGCCTTCCACCGGCAGTTCCTCGAAGGGGCGCTCGCCAGAGGCGTCGATGGCGAGGTGGCGGAGGGGGTCTTCACCAAGCTGCTGGCCTTCGCCGAGTTCGGCTTCAACAAGGCGCACGCGGCCGCCTTTGCCGTGCTGGCCTATCAGGCCGCCTGGCTGCGCACCTATTACCCCGCGCACTTCCTGGCGGGCCTGCTCAACCAGCAGCCCATGGGGTTCTACTCGCCGGAGGTGCTGGTGGGCGACGCCAAGAGGCACGGGGTCGAGGTGCGGGCGCCGGACGCCAACAGCAGCCGCGTCTCCTGTCACGTGGAGAGTGACGGCGCGGTGCGCCTGGGCCTGCGCTTCGTCAAGGGCGTGGAGGCCAAGACCGCGCAGGCCCTTGTGGCCGAGCGAGAGCGGCGCGGGCCGTACCGCAGCCTGCCGGACTTCCTGCGGCGCACCTACGTCAGCCGTCAGCAGGCGGAGGGCCTCATCCTGGGCGGGGCCTTCGATTGGACCGGCCTGGAGCGGCGGGAGCTCCTGTGGCAGGTGGGCCTGGTGCAGCGTCCGGTTGGGCAGCAGATGCCGCTGCCGCTGGAGACCGCTCAGGACATGGTACCGCTGCGCGGGGCCCCCTCGCTCAACCCCTCCGGAGTCCCAGAGGGGGAGGAGAGGAGGCCCGCCGCAGGCGTGCCTCTGGAGCCGATGACGGCCTGGGAGCGCCTGAGCGGTGAGTACGGGACCCTCGGCCTCTCGCCGTACAGCCACCCACTGGGCCTGCTGCGTGCCCACCTGCACGAGGGCATCGTGCCGGCGGCGCAGCTCGCCCATCTGCCCGATGGCGTCGAGGTGCAGGTGGCGGGCCTCGTCGTCTGCCGCCAGCGGCCGGGCACGGCGGGCGGCATCGTGTTCATGGTGCTGGAGGACGAGACGGGCTTGGCGAACCTCATCGTCTATCCCGACCTATACCAGCGGCAACGCCTGGTCGCCGGGCTGGAGCCCTTCCTGGTAGTGCGGGGGCAGCTCCAGCGGCGCGACGGTCTCACCAACGTCATCGCCCAGGGCTTCCAGCCCCTCCGCGCCGTCGCCCGCAAGCCGACCGCCATCAGCCCGCCGCGGGCGCGGAACTTCTATTAGGCAAGGGCCGCGTCGCAGGACCGCACGAGGCGGAGCCGCAACAACTTTGCCTTGTGATATGCTGACGGAGAACGGCCGCAGCCTTGGTGATTCGAGCTGTGCCAGGGGTGTACGATGCAGGGATATGCAATTCTCACCCTATCCTTCCACAAAGAGGGCCGAGTATGGGTCGGCGTCTGCAACGAGCTGGGAACTTCGGCCTACGCCCCGAAACTCGAGCAGGCCAGGGACCAGTTGATGGAAGCCATCCATTTACACCTTGAGGCGCTAGCAGGGTGTTGAAAAAGAGGGGCGAAGTGAGACTTTCTGCCGATCCTCGGTCCCAGGGAGATTGTCAGACGCATCGTAGGAGTCAGGACGGTGGTCTCTGGCCGTGTGATGGCGGATTTCAATGGAAACTGGAGCTGTGACGATCAGGCGCGTTCGGCCTCCTCCGAGGAGGGCTAAATCAACACCCTGCTAGAGAAGACAGGCGAACGGAACAGGTTCTTTAGAGAACAAAACATCCGGGTTCACACGGCTCCGCCTCAGGAAGCGCGGCCCCGCCTTCGCGTTGGACACAGACTGATTCAGGCTATGGGCCAAAGTATCTTTTCGGGGTCACCCAACGAGGCAACGGCCCCGAAGAACTCCTCGAAAATGGGCTGTCTATTGACTGGTCTCCCCGATTGGCCTCGCTGTCATCTCGCTTAGCATATCCGCAATCCACGACGTAACGGCACCAGGTTTCCTTTCTGCCTTGGCTAAACTGCAAACTCGGTCGGCCGCATTGCGGACAAAAATTATTCATGTCTACGGACCCCCTAACCGATATTTCTGCTCCATTTGGCTTCTGAATGAAGAGTAAAGACGATCGAATACGCTAGCCTTGATTCCTTCAAAAGGAGATACTTCCACTTTGTTTCTCTTTAAAAAAGGAAGAACGTCCAATTGCGGATATGCTTCAACATAAAAGACACGTTTGATTCCGGCTTGGGATATTTGCCTCGCACAGTTAAAACAAGGGAATGTCGTCGTGTAAAGTGTACCACCGACAATCTCCCTTCCTGCTGCATTTATCAGAGCTCGTTCTTCAGCGTGCAGTGCCGTGCACCAGCGCATTCCCTTATCAGGGAAGTACAAAAGCTTAAGATTTGAAGAGCAACTAGAACACCTAAACGGCTCCTGCAGCTCTGGTAGCTCCGTTTGGCAGTCTGGACAACGAGTGCCTTTCAACTGCCGAGACATCATTGCTTCTTTGTAGCAATATCTAAATTCAATATAGCAAGGAGACATAGTCACTGGATTCTCATTGAATCCAGTAGCGATAATATTGCCTTCATCATTCGTTATGACTGCACCAACGTGTCGCTTCAAACAAAAAGACCGGCGAGCCTGCGCATATGCAATAGTCATACAGATTTCATCCGTTTCGGGAGGTAGAGAAGTATCCTCGCCTGTCAACAATTTTATGTATGGCGCCAACTTCTCAGCCATAGCCGGGCGAGCAGCTAGGCTGCTTTCAAAAGACGTTTCATTACTAATAACCAAATCAGCCTCATCCACACAGAGAGCCACCTGCTGTCCGTATTCCTCTTCCTGAATGTAGTCTCTAGCGTCGTCACTAAAGAAGTCCTGTTGATCGAGACCCTTCGTGACATATTCCTCTCTAATCCGCTTCCAGCGTTCTTCCTGAGAACACAACACTGCTATCAAGTAAAAACCCCGGTATCTCTCCCTGAAGTATTCAATTTCAGCACGATTTCGGATGGTCTCAACTACTGCGTGCTTGGCCGCGCTGCCAAGGCCGTCCTTCTCATCAAGCACCTTTGCTAGGTAATCCGAACCATGGGTCTGGCGCAGCTCGTTGCCGAGACGTTGGAGATCCTCCCGCCGCGGCGGTTCGGTGCTTCTCCGGGTCCACTCTTCTCTAATCGGTGCAGACATACTAAACCTTCGAAATCCGAAGCTCTGTTCGAGAATTGAAGCTACGGTAGAGCAGCCACTTCCGAAAGAACCTGTGAGGCCGATTACTAGCTGCGCCATATTTCTTTTCAGCCCTCCAGCTTCGAGCTTATAGCGCTGCTCGAGTGTATCCGTCAAATGTCTGGCATGAAGCTCTTAGCCAGGTTTCCTTTTGCCACGAATGGAATAGCACATATGTTCTTATACTCGAATAGGCACCTGCCTGTCAACGCCCCGCTGACTGGACGAGCTCAGTTACTGGACGCCAGCTCATCCGGCTGCTCCGGCGGGACGGTTGGGAGGAGGTCGGTCGAACCAGGCATGGTATCGCCCTTGCCAAGGTCTTGGGCGCAGGCAAGCGTGTCACCGTGGTGCCAGACAAGCGCTCGGCGCTTCCTGTTGGGACGTTGAATGCAATCCTGGGTCCTAAGCAGGCCGGAATCGGGCGTGAGGGACTGGAGCAGCTTATCGCAGAGCATGGTCTGTAAGACTGCGTGATCTCGACGGCTGCTCTGGCTCCCAGGGCAAGGAGATCCCCCTCCCTCCCTCTACCCCTCTACCACCACCAGCACGCCGCCGCTTTCGGCGCTGAGGGCGATGCCGTCGCCGGCGTCCACGGCCCACGCCGTCGCCAGCAGGACGTAGCCGCCGCCGCTGCCCTGAAGCACCCTGACGCGCCACTCTACCCAAAGGCTGCTCTGGCCCCGCATGGTGCCGCGGTGGCGCGCGTCGGCGCCCAGGGCGAGCAGCGCCTCTGGGTCTGGGACAAGCAGCTCGAGCGAGAGGTCGCGCAGGCGGCTGGCGCTTCGGTTCAGGACGGTGGCCCGCACGACGAAGGTGTCGCCGACAGCGACGTTGCTGGGAGCTGAGAGCGTCACGGACAGCGGGTTGGGCTTGACCCAGGCGGTCAGGCTGCTCTCGGTCGAGCCGGCAGCCATGCCCCGACCCGGGAGCGTAGCCAGGGCGCATGTCATCAGTAGCAAGACGAGGCGCCGACGCATCGTCAGCGCCTCCGCTCGATGCGCAGACCGACGCGCAGGTAGCGGGCGATGAGCCGGACCGCGAGGACCGCGAGCACGGTCACCGCGAACACCGATGACCACGGCTGGCTTTCGTCGATGAGCTGGCTGAGCCTGAATAGCCAGGCCTGGAGCACGTTGGCGGGGCGTATCGAGAACGAGAGCTTGGTGGCGGCAGCGACGCCGATGCTCACGCCCTGGCGCTCCGCGATCGGATGCGCCTCTAGGAAGGCGAAGTAGTCGCCGGGCCCGGCGTTGGCCGGCAGGTCGAGGCTGATGGCGACGGCCTGGGACGTGCTGGGCTCGAGGGGAAAGCGCTGGGGGGCGAAGGCGAACCACTCTTCGGGAGGACGCCTCTCGCGTTGGTCGGCGGCGAAGCTGACGACCACCTCGAACTGCGCGGGATCGCTGCCGGTGTTGAGGACGCTGAGCGTCGGCAGGCGGTAGTGCCCTCCGGGCGTCAGCGCGTCTTCAACCTTGATATTGCCGAGACTGACGCCAACTCCCACGTCGGCGTGCGCGGGCGGCTGCGTCGTCGCTAGGCAGATGAACGCCATGAACGCGAGCAGGAGCGCCTGGGGAGGTCGCGTAATGGTCCCGCTCATGGCGAGACCGCCACGACGGTGATGGTCGCGCTGTGCTGGTTGGCGGAGGTCGTGGAGGTGGGCATCGTTAGACGCAGGTAGAGGTTCCTGGTTGCCCCGGTGGGCACGTTTTGGTCCAGCGTAAACAAGGTATCGGCGGTGGTTAGGGTGGTCCAGGTAGAATCGTCCTTAGAAAACTCCCATTTCGCCTGATTCGCACCGTTGGCGCCCCCCAGGCTCCACGTGCTGCCGAGCCCGTCGCTGAAGGCGGTGGTCTTGACGTAGAGCGAGGCGGGCCCATTCAGGACGCTGATGGTCTGGACATCGTTGACGCCGGAGGGGCCGCTCGTGACCACCGTCGAGAGGGCGACTGTGCCAAAGGCGACGGCGCCATCCGTGGTGATGGCGATCTCGGGCTGGTACTCGAACCGGCCGATGTAAGTCCCCCAGCCGACGTAGCTGTCGTTCTTGGCGTACTCGCCGACGACCCACACCCGCCGCGGGTCAGACGGGTCCACCGCAGCGCCCATGTAGTCGCCCCAGCGCTGCCCTGTGAAGCCGACAGGGTCGTAGGTCGTCTCGCCGGCCTTGAGGAGGCTGCTTCCGCTCATCGTGTTGAGGGCATCGCTGCTCCGACGCCCGGCCACGCGGGTCTCGACGTAGAGCGAGGAAGACGAGCGGGAAAAGACGACGTGTAGGTTGGCGCTGCTGTCGGTGCGGATGGCTGGATAGGAGTAATACTCGCCGCTGGCCCCGAAGAGCATGTCCTGGAGCACAGCGTTGCTCGCGGTGTTCACCTCGATGAGCTTGAGGCAGGAGCGCGTGGTGCTATCGCCGCTGGGCAGGCAGGCGGCGTTGGCGGAGAGCCAGAGGCGATCGTTGCGCCAGGCTGCCTCCAAGAGTCGGTTGTCGTTGGTGTCGATGAAGGCGGAGGTGCCGAGCTGCTCCGCGCGGGGCGGTGTTGCCAGCGTGGCGATGCTCGGGTTGGCGACGTTGGCGATGACCACGTTGGCGGCATCCGGCGTGCCGGTGACGGCGAACAGGTGGACGCTCGACGCCGTGTCGAAGTCCACCGAGGCCATGTACTGGGTCGTTGTCGCGCTCAGGGAATGCGCAGGCCGCGCGGTAAAGAGGCCCGTGTTGGCGCCCGTGGCTGCGTAGGTCACGGCACCGCCGGCCAGCAGGTCGCTCTTCTGGAGGACGATGGTCTGGACTCCTTGGTAGGCATTTGGCGGGTTGATGACGAAGCGGTTGTAGGAGATGGTGACCTTGTCGTCGCTGACGCCAAGGCCTGGGTAGTCTGGGAAATCACTCGCGAGTTGGAGGTAGTAGAGGTACCAGACGCCGCGTGGGTCGTCGGTGGCAGAGACGGCGATGTGGAGGCGGCCGCAGTCGGGAGCGCCGCAGTGGGACATGCCTTCGTTGTCGGTGAGGGAGGCGTAAGTCGCGAAGAAGCGACCGCTAGCGGCGTCGTAGATGACTCTAGGGTCGAAGTCGTCCCAGCCCGAGGGCACGGCGAAGAAGCTGGCCAGGGAGAAGGTGGACTGGACGACGCCGCTCTTGTTGAAGACACGGCCGGTGACATTGACCATCTCGATGAGGTAGAGAGGCCCGACAGCCAGCTGCGGGTCGGGTGGCTGGAGCGGGTCGGCGTTATCGGTGGAACCAAGGCCGGCGAAGGTGGTGGCGAGGGCCGGTGGCGAGAGCGGCTGGACGTCAGGAGAGCGCGGTTGGCGGGCGCCTCGGTCGTGAGCGTTGGCGGGCGGCACAACGTCGGGCGGCGTGACAGGGGGCTTGCCTTGTCCAAGGGGCGTCAGCAGGGGGTGCGCCTGGGTCGTCCCCGGTCGCCCGGCCGCTGGCGATGGCAGCGAGCGCACGTTGATTCGGTCGAGCGGCTGGAGGGTGCCGTAGCCTGGGCTCGGGGGAGATGGGGTGGCGGCCAGGGGCGCCGAGACCGTGGGCGTGCGGGTTGCTGAGGGGAGGGGAGTGGCCGTTAGCGAGGCTGGCGTGGTGGGCGTGGGCGATGGGGGGTGTGGAGTCGTAGTTGGCGACGCCGTGCCTGGGATGGTGGTCGGGGCCCGCGTGGGTGTTGGCGTGACCGTCGCTGTCGGGGCTGCGGTGGGTGGAACGGTGGTCGTGGGGATGGGGGAAGGCGTACCGGCCTGGAGTGGCAGCCCGAAAGCCGCAGCACGACCCTCCAAGCCGTGGCCAACCAGCACGAGCCACACGGCGATCGCGACGACCAGGATCAGCCAGCGTCTGGGCATCCGCTCTCCGCCTTCGTGAGCATCGTAGGGCAGAGCTAGAGGGGAGTATCTTGTCTGCGCAGAGCGCCCGACGGCGCGGGCTGCGGCTAGAATGCTGTCGCGACCAGCGTCACGGTCATGTTTCTTGCACTGAAGCCCGAAGTGGCCGTCGGCATGTTTATCTGCAGAACAAATTGAAACGTGCCGCTTGCCGTGAGGTTGTCCTGGATCTTCTTCTGCCCCGGAGTGGGATGCTTGCAGATGGTGAGAGCCTCGGCGGGGACAAAGCTGCCGCCCACATCGTACCGGTGAACGTACTGGTCAAGAGCCACCGCACCGTCAATGTCGGCGTCGTTGAAACTGCAATCCAGCGTCCATGGAGTGTCCACACCGTCGCCCGAGTTGGCGTCGACGGCGTCTGTGCCTCTGACGTATACATCTTCGAGGGAGTTGCCGTTGTTGGTTGCGGTGATTGCAGAGGAGGTGCCTGTGGTGCGCGATCCATCACTGGTGCTCGTGGAAAGGGTCCCGTAGTCTACGCTGCTAATGTCCAGCGTCACAGAGCGCACGACAAGCGGGGTGACAGTCGCGGTCACCGTGTCTCCCGCCAAGGCCGGTAGGGCCAGCAACCCCACCATGGCGAGTGCAAACAGGATGCCGAGCTTCCCTTGCATCTTAGCCTCCTTTGATTGGAACCAATTGCAAACGTGCAGACTGTATGAAGAAGTTGCAACAATGTCAATATCAGATGCATTACTGCACCTAGCGAGGTCCGCCGGGGCACGTCGCGGGTCGTCGCCAGGTGATTTGCGCTAGAATAGAGGCCCATGCGCCTGTCACGGTTGTTCGGGAAGACGCTGCGCGCGGATCCGGTGGAGGCGGAGACGCCCAGCCACCGGCTGCTGCTGCGGGGCGGCTTCATCCACCCCCTGGCGGCGGGCCTGTACTCCAGCCTGCCGCTGGGCTGGCGCGTGCAGCAGCGCGTCGAGCAGATCATCCGCGAGGAGATGGACGCCGCCGGCGGCCAGGAGATCAGAATGCCCATTCTGCACCCGCAGGAGTTGTGGGAGCTGACGGGGCGCGCGGCCGCCCTCGGGCCCGTCCTCTTCCGGCTCCAGGACCGGCGCGAACGGCCGCTTGTCCTGGCGGCGACGCACGAAGAGGTCGTCACGCTCCTGGCGCGCACCCACATCCAGAGTTACCGCGACCTGCCGCAGCGCCTCTACCAGCTCCAGACCAAGTTCCGCGACGAACCGCGCCCGCGAGGCGGCCTGTTGCGCGTGCGCGAGTTCGTGATGAAGGACTGCTATTCGTTCGACGCCGATGAGGAGGGGCTCGAGGAGAGCTATCAGGCGATGCGGCGCGCCTACGAGCGCATCTTCGCCCGCTGCGGCCTGACGACGCTCACCGTCGAGGCCGACTCGGGCGCCATTGGCGGCAAGGAGTCGCACGAGTTCATGGTGCTGGCCGAGACTGGGGAGGACGACGTCGTCTACTGCGAAGCGTGCGGGTATGCGGCGAACGTGGAGCGAGCCGAGTTCAGGAAGCCCGCCGTGCCGTCCGAGGAGCCGCGAGAGGTGGAGGAGGTCCATACGCCCGATACGACCACCATCCCGGACCTGGCCCGCTTCCTTGGCATCCGTGAGGCGCAGACGCTCAAGGCCGTCTTCTACAGCACGGCGGACGGCCGGATGGTCTTCGTCGTCATCCGGGGCGACCTCGAGGTGAACGAGATCAAGCTGCGCAACCTGCTCAAGGCGACGGACCTACGCCTGGCCACTGATGCAGAGGTGGCGGAGGCCGGGATCGTGGCAGGCTTCGCTTCGCCCAGGGGCATCGAGGGCGTCACGGTCATCGCCGACGACTCAGTGCTGATCGGGAGCAACTTCGTGGCAGGCGCCAACCGGCCCAACTACCACCTGCGCAATGTCAACTACCCGCGCGATTTCACTGCCGATCATTTGGCGGACATCGCCCGCGCGTACGAGGGCGCCGCCTGTAACCGCTGTGGGTCGGCCCTGCGTTGGACGCGAGGCATCGAGGTCGGGCATATCTTCAAGCTGCGGAGCGTCTACAGCGAGAAGCTGGAGGCGACCTTCCAGGCCCGGGACGGGGGCGTGCAGCCGATCACGATGGGGTGCTACGGCATCGGCGTCGGGCGGACGATGGCCTCCATCGTCGAGCAGCACCACGACGAGCGCGGGATCCGCTGGCCTATTTCAGTTGCTCCATTCGCCGTGCATCTCGTGGCGCTGAACCTGGACCGGGCGGAGGTACGAGAGGCGGCGGACGCGCTGGCGGCTGAGCTGGCGGAGGCCGGTCTGGAGCCGCTGTACGACGACCGAGAGGAGAGCGCGGGCGTCAAGTTCAACGACGCGGACCTGCTCGGGATGCCGGTGCGCCTGACGGTGAGCCCGCGCACGCTGGCGCAGGGCGTTGTGGAGGTGAAGCCTCGGACGGAGAACCAGGCTACCCTGGTGGCGCGAGGAGAGGTGGTGGGTAGGGTGCGGGAGCTGTTGGCCAATGCGAGCCCCCAAAACCGATGAACACGCGGGTCATGAGGCGTCTGGACCGATGGCTTGGCTTGCTACCGGATTACCTGCTGACGCTGCTGGTTTGGCTGCTGCGAGGTCGACGGTCGTCCCCGCGCAAAGGGCGCGTGGTTCTTGTGAAGCTGTTTGGTGCCGGAAGCGTCGTCCTCATGTCCCAAGTTCTGGAGAGGTTCGAGGTGGATCCCCAAGATGTCTACTTGGTCACATTCAAGTCGAACCAGACCGCTGCTAGGCTGGTCGGCTTTGAGAACGTCGTCGACATACGGAGCTCGGGCTTGGTCGGCCTCGCCTACGACTACGCGAAGGCCGCGCTGCGGCTTGTAACTGAGGTAAGGCCTCAGGCGGTTGTCGATTTCGAGTTCTATTCCCGGACGACATCCGTCTTGACCAAACTCACCTCCCTGCTCAGCGGAGCGCATTCGGTTGGGTTCTGGGACGCGGATCTTCCGCGTGCCCGGGGGTATTCTTCGTTTATGCCCTTCTCGTATG
>Ga0209751_10004010_pt1 | contig 14161 bp, 9 predicted proteins | sample RifCSP13_1_FD_184019 | JGI IMG/M metagenome (GOLD analysis project Ga0209751, IMG submission 184019) | Soil microbial communities from Rifle, Colorado - Rifle CSP2_sed 13_1 (SPAdes) (version 2) | ecosystem: Environmental > Terrestrial > Deep subsurface > Rock core/Sediment | place: Rifle... | reverse complement strand
GCATGACACGCTCGGCCAGAATCTTCGCCTGCTGGTCCATCACGTCCACCTTCCCCCGCACAACCACGACGGCGTCGCGCTTGAGAAGAAAGTGCACCTGCTCGTAGGTCCTCGGGAAGACGATGACCTCGACGTTGCCCGTGAGATCCTCCAGAGTGAGGAAGGCCATCGCCGAACCGCCCTTCGTCACTGTACGCTTCACGCCGGTGATGATCCCCCCGACGACCACGGGTGACTTGTCCGGCAGCTCCACGAGCTGGAGGAGCGGCAGGTGCACGCGCGCCGTCAGCGCCGCGTGGACCTGCCGCAGGGGATGATCGGAGATGTACAGCCCGAGCATGTCCTTCTCCATCTGCAGGAGCTCGTCCCTCGAGAACTCCTCGATCTCCAGGGCGGGCGCTGGCGGAGGCGCGGTCCCGGCGTCGAACAGACCGGTCTGCCCGGAGGCGCGCTCGCGCTGCACGCGCTGCGCGGCGTCCATCGAGGCGTCGAGGAGGGCCAGCATCTGCGCGCGCCGGCCCAGCGAATCGAGGGCGCCCGCCTTGATCAGGCTCTCCAGCACGCGCTTGTTCACCGTGCGGGGATCCACGCGCTGCAGCAGATCGATCAGGGAGGGGAATGCTCCGCCCTCCTCGCGCGCTCGGAGGACCGCTTCGACCGCCCCGAGCCCGACGTTCTTCACGGCGGCGAGGCCGAAGCGGATCGCCTCGCCGACCACCGTGAAGTTCTCGACGGACTCGTTCACGTCTGGCGGGAGGACGGTGATCCCCATGCGCTGCGCCTCGGCGACCGCGACGGCGACCTTCTCCACGTTGCCGGCGTCGGAGCTGAGCACCGCCGCCATGTACTCGACCGGGTAGTTCGCCTTGAGGTAGCCGGTGTAGTAGGCGATCAGCCCGTAGCAGGCGGCGTGGGCGCGGTTGAATCCGTACCGGGCGAACGGCTCGAAGAGCTCGAAGATCTGCTCGGCCACCGCCCCGGAGACTCCTTTGTCCACGCATCCGGCGATGAACTTGGCACGCTGCTGCTGCAGCTTGTCGCGGATCTTCTTCCCGATGGCGTAGCGCAGGACGTCCGCCTCGGCCGAGGAGAAACCGGCGACGGCCTGGGCCACGGCCATGACGTCCTCCTGATAGACCATCACCCCGTACGTCTCGCGGAGCACGGGCTCCATTGCCGGATGGAGGACGGTAATCGCCTCCAGGCCGTGCGCCCGCCGGATGTAGCTGGGGATGTTCGCCATCGGCCCGGGACGGAACAGGGCGACCACGGCCATGATGTCCGTGATGCTGTTCGGGCGCAGCTCCTTCAGGTACCGCGTCATGCCCGCGCCCTCCAGCTGGAAGATGCCCACCGTCTCCCCCGCGGACAGGAGCGCGTACGTCTTGCGATCATCCAGCGGGATGGCCTTGAGGTCGATGGTCACCCGGCGCGTCTGGGCGATGATCTGCAGGGCCCGGTCCAGCGTGGTGAGGTTGATCAGGCCGAGGAAGTCCATCTTCAGCAGGCCGATCCGTTCGACCGCGGTCATGTCGAACTGTGTCATGACCAGGTCGCCCTTGGTGGCCCGCTGCAGCGGGACGTCGTCGGTCAGGGGGTCGCGGGAGATGATCACCCCGGCGGCATGCGTGCTGGCGTGGCGCGCCACCCCCTCGAGTTTCCGGGCCAAGTCGAGGAGGCGCAGCACCTGGCCGTTCCCTTCCGCGGCGCGCTGCAGCTCCGGCTCGCTGCGGATCGCCTCGTCCAACGTCGCGTTGAAGGGGATCAGCTTGGCGATGCGGTCGACGTCGCCGTAGGGCAGGCCCATCACGCGGCCCACGTCGCGCACGGCCTGACGGGCGCCCATCGTGCCGAAGGTGATGATCTGCGCGACGCGGTCGGCCCCGTACTTGTCCATGACGTAGCGGATGACCTCGTCGCGCCGGCTGTCCATGAAGTCCACGTCGATGTCGGGCATCGTCACGCGCTGCGGGTTGAGGAAGCGCTCGAAGGGCAGGCGGTAGCCGATGGGGTCCACGTCGGTGACGTTCAGCGCGTAGAGGACCAGGCTGCCGGCCGCCGATCCCCGCACCGTCGTGAGGATGCCGCTGCGCTTGGCGAAGTTTACGAAGTCCTGGACGATGAGGAAGTACGGGGCGTACCCCATCCGCTCGATCACGCCGAGCTCGTAGTCAAGTCGCCGGAGCGCCTCGGGCGCGACGGCTGCGTATTGCCGGGCCAAGCCGGTCTCGCAGAGTTTGCGCAGGTAGGAATCGGCAGTCTCACCCGCGGGCACCGGGAAGTGCGGGAGTTTGATCGCGCCCAGGCCGAGCTCGAAGGATGCGCGTCCGGCAACCTCGAGGGTCGAGGCCAGCGCCTCCGGCAGGTCCACGAAGGCGCGCGCCATCTCCTCCCCCGACCTCAGGTAGAATTCGGGGGTCCCGCCCATGCGCGGCTTGTCCGTGGCGTCCAGGTTGATGTTCATCTGGATGCACATCAGGGCGTCCTGGGCGTCGGCGTCCTCCCGACGGACGTAATGCACGTCGTTGGTGGCGATGAGCGGGAGGCCGGTCGCCTCCGCGATCTCCCGCATCCCGGCAACGTTCTGCCGCTCCTCCGGAAGGCCGTGGGACTGCACCTCAAGGTAGAAATTGCCTGGACCGAAGAGTTCGCCATAGCGGCCCGCAATTTCGCGGGCCGCTGACTTGTCCTCGCGGAGGATGGCCTGCGCCACCTCGCCCTTCAGGCAGCCGGAGAGACCGACGAGCCCCGCGCTGTGGTGGGCGAGCGTCTCGCGGTCGATGCGCGGCTTGTAGTAGAACCCGGCGAGGTGCGCGGTGGTGGTCAGGGCGATCAGGTTGCGGTACCCCTCGGCATTCATGGCCAGCAGGACGAGGTGGAAGGCGTTGGCGTCGAGCTTCGGATCGCGATCGGTGAGACCGCGCGGGGCGACGTACGCCTCGACCCCGATGATCGGGGTGACCCCGGCGGCCTGCGCGGCGACGGCGAACTCCACGACGCCGTACATCGTGCCGTGATCCGTGACGGCGAGCGCCGGCATGCCGAGCTCCTTCGCCCGCGCCACGAGGGGGCCGATGCGGCTGTGCCCGTCCAGCAACGAGTACTCGGTGTGGAGGTGACAGTGGACGAACGGTGTGGCCATCAGTCCCTAATTCGCCGTGCCCCGGGTCCGCGCCCCCGCCCCGGCTCGCTCCTGGGCAACCTCGAGCAGGGCGGCCTCGATGACGTCCAGCGCTTCATCCAGCTGCGGATCGGTGATCACGAGCGGCGTGAGGACGCGGATCACGTTGTTGTACGTCCCGGCCGGGAGGAGAAGGACGCCGGCTTGCATGGCCCGGCGGATGATCTCCGCCGTCTCGCGCGGGGCGGGTTCCTTTGTGGCGCGGTCCATCACCAGCTCGATGGCCACCATCGCCCCCAACCCGCGCACGTGCCCGATGAGCGGGCTGCGCTCCTGCAGGCCTCGGAAGCGATCGAGCATCCGGTTCCCCAGCACGGCCGCGCGGGGGAGGAGTTCTTCCTCCTCCATGATCTCGAAGACGGCCAGGGCGGCTTCGCAGGCAACTGGATTGCCCACGTACGTGCCGCCCAGCGCCCCTTCCGGGAGCGCGTCCATGATCTCGCGCGCGCCGATGACGGCGGAGACGGGCAGGCCGACGGCGATGGACTTCGCCACCGTGATCAGGTCGGGCTCGACCCCGAAGTGCTCGATCGCAAACATCCGGCCGGTGCGGCCGATCCCGGTCTGGATCTCATCCACAACCAGCAGGATCCCGTGCCGGTCGGCCACCTCGCGCAGCCGTCGGAAGAAGTCCGTCGGCGGCACGACGAACCCGCCCTCTCCGAGGACCGGCTCGACGACGATCGCCGCCACCCGATCGGGCTGCACCTGCGTGATGAACAGGTGCTCAAGCGCCCGGATGGCCCAGGCCGTGGGGTCGTCGCCGGGGGAGCGGTACGGGTCGGGAAACGGCGTTCGGTAGACGTCGGCCATGAACGGCCCGAAGTTGCGCTTGTATGGGTCGATCTTGCTGGTGAGCGATAGACTCATGTACGTCCGGCCGTGAAATGCGCCCTCGAAGGCGATGACCGCCGGACGGCCGGTGACGGCCCGGGCGATCTTCACGGCGTTCTCGACGGCTTCGGTCCCGGAGTTCAGCAGGATCGCCTTCTTCGGGCGAGGCCCGGGGGCCAGCCGGCACAGCGTCTCACACAACCGGACATATGACTCGTACGGGGCGATGCTGAAGTCGGTGTGGGTGTAGCGCGCGGCCTGCGCCTGGACGGCGCGGACCACCTTGGGATGCGAATGGCCGACGTTGAGACAGCCCACGCCGCCGGAGAGGTCGATGAATGTATTGCCGTCCACGTCGTAGAGCAGCGCACCGGCGGCCCGCTCGACCACCGCGGGTACGTGGATGCCGATGGCGGCACTGACGGCCTCTTCCTTTCGCTCCAGCAGACGCCGCGACTTGGGACCGGGGAGTGAGGTTCGAACCACTGCGAAACGGGACACGACAACGCCTCCCTCTAGAGCAAATCACTGCCGGTGCCAGCTACCTGCTGCATGCGGCAACGCAGTGGATCCGGCTGGTCTGCGGCAGGAGGTCCACCGGTCGCACCGCGGTGACGTGATACCCTGCGGCCCCCGCGGTACGCAGATCGGCGGCGAGCAGGGTCAGTGATGAGCCGGTCACGGCCAGGCGCCGCGCGCCCGCCCGCGCCAGGAGGTCGAACAGCTCCGGGCTCGCCGGGCGCCCCCGCGAGGTGAGCAGCGCGGTGTCGAGGCGTTCGCCGCGCACGTGGAGTTTCTCGATGACACGGTTCGGGGCGCGGGTGTAGAAGACACACGTGGTCAGGCCGTTCAGGGCCGCGGTGTCCCAGGCCCGGTGCATCGCCGTCCGGTCGGGAGCGATCCCCAACACGCGGCGCACGCGGGTGGCGAGCGCCGCGGCCATGAATCCCTCCTCACAAGCCGCATCCAGCAGGGTCTCGCTTCCGTCCGCCGCGAGCGACGCCGCAACGGCGTCCACCCATGCGGGCATCGCCCGTGGGTTGGGCGGAGTGGAGGCTGTGGGGTAGCGCCGCACGCGGATCCCGGCGATCTCGTCCTCCAGATACTCACGGCCCCAGAGGAGCCGCAGGCGCCCGAGCATCTCCGGGTGGCTGCGCGGCGCGATCGACAGGATGAGGCTGCGCAGTCCGGGGATGTGCTCGCGCAGGAGGCGTACCGCGGCCATGCGGTCCGGCACGTCTCGCACCGCGGAGAGCACGACCATCACTTCGTCGGTTGCATAGGCCGTCTGCGCGATGACCCCGCGGACGAGGCCGCGGCCGGTGGCCCGGTCGAAGACCGGCCAGCCCAGCTCGGCAAGGGTGGCCCGGGCGGCGTCCAGGGCCTGCACGTTGGAGGCGGGCTGGATCGGACACTCCCGCACATTGATCACCCGCAGGTCCCCCCCGGACACATGAAAGCCTGCGACCAGGCGCTCCCCGCGCATCGCCACGGCGGCCTGGAGCCGGTCGCGGTAGGCCCAAGGGTCGCCTCCGACGGTCTCCCGCACCAACCGGCTTTCACCGCCGAGGACGGGGGCGAGGGCCTCGCGGACGAGCGCGGTCTTGAACTGCAGCTGGCTCTCGTACGAAAGGTGCTGCCACTGACAGCCCCCGCAGACTCCGAAGTGACGGCAGCGGGGGAGTTGTGCGTGCGGAGCGCGCCGCAGCAGGGAAACGATCTTCCCTTCGGCGTGCGGTCCTCCGCGCACAACCTCGACCACAGCTGATTCGCCGGGCGCGGCGAAGGGGACGCTGATCGCGTGCGGTCCGGCGGATCCGACCGCGGCACCGTTCGGCCCCATCCTCCGGAAGGTCACAGTGACCTTTTGCCCGCGGCTCAGCCATCCCTGGGCCTGAGGCCTTGGAGCGCGGGGCTCCGGGCGTCGCACGGGCGGGCGCGCGGGGCGGGTCACGGCGTCAGATGCTCCCGCAGGAGGCGGCCGACCACCTCGGGGTTGGCCCGCCCTCGCGTGTGCTTCATGATCTGTCCCATGATGAACGTGAGGGCCGCACTCTTCCCCCCGCGCACCTCCGCCGCGGGTCCAGGGTGGGCTGCCAGTACGGCCTCGATCACCGCCGTCAGCTCGCCCGGATCGCTGATCTGACCGAGACCCCCGGAGGCGACGATCTCGCGCGGCATGCGTCCGGAGTGGAGCATCTCCGGCAGGATCTCCTTGGCCGTCCGGCCGCTGACCGTCCCCTCGTCCACAAGGTCGAGCAGCTCGGCCAGATGGGCCGGGGTGACCGGCACGTCCTCCAACTCCCGACCTTCGCTGTTGAGGTGCCCGGCGACGTCTCCGACCAGCCAGTTGGATGGGGATGGCGGCGCACCGTCTCCTCGAAGAATGCCGCCATCGCCTGCGAGGAGGTCATCAGGGCCGCGTCATGAGCGGGAAGTCCGTACGCGTCGACGTACCGGCGGCGGCGGGCCTCGGGCAACTCCGGCAGCGAGGCGCGGATCTCCGCGGCCGCTCCCTCGGACACGACGAGCGGGACGAGGTCGGGCTCAGGGAAGTAGCGATAATCCTGCGCCTCCTCTTTCGTCCGGGAGGCGAAGGTCACCGCGCGCCGTTCATCCCAGTGCCGGGTTTCCTGCCCGACGGGGTCGCCGCGTTCCAGGATCGCCTGCTGGCGCGCCGCCTCGTAGGCCAATGCCCGTTCCACGGAGCGCAGGGAGTTCATGTTCTTCACTTCGGTGCGGACGCCCAGCGCCCCGCCGGGGCTGCGCAGCGAGATGTTGGCGTCACAGCGCAGGCTCCCTTCCTCCATCCGTCCGGTGCTCACCTCGATCGCCTGGAGCAGGGCGCGCAGCCGGCCGAGGAAGAGCCGCGCGCCGGAGGGCGAGCGGAGATCCGGCTCGGTGACGACCTCCATCAGCGGGACCCCGGCGCGGTTGAAGTCGATGAGCGAGTGCCCAGGCGCCACCCCGGTCTCCGCGTGGACCAGCCGCGCCGTGTCTTCTTCGAGGTGGACGCGGCGGATGTGGACGCGCCGCGCCTCCCCCTGCTCCCCCGGGAGGTCGAGACCGCCCTGCGTCGCCAGCGGAGGATGGACCTTGTACTCGTACTGCGTGATCTGATAGTTCTTCGGCAGGTCGGGATAGTAGTAGTTCTTCCGGTGGAACCGGCTGCGCGTATGGATCTGGCACTCCAGGGCCGCCGCCGTGCGCAGCCCCAGTTCCACGGCGCGGGCATTGAGGACGGGCAGCGACCCGGGGAGCCCGAGACAAACCGGGCAGGTCTGCGTATTCGGCGGCGCGCCGAACGTGGTCGGGCAGGCGCAGAACATCTTGGACTGGGTCCGGAGCTGGACGTGGATCTCCAGGCCGATCACGATCTCGTAGCCCGAGGGTGCGGCGCGAGGCGTCATCCTACCGTTGCGCTCCCCCCGTTCCCACGTTCCCTGTTCCCGGTTCCCCCGTTCCCCGTGGCCTATACGTATGCCACTCCGTGGCGCGCTCGTAGGCGTGGGCCGCGCGCAGCACGGTCTCGTCGTCAAGGGCCCGGCCGATCAACTGCAGCCCGACGGGCAGACCGCCGGCCAAGCCGCAGGGGATGGAAACGCCGGGCAGCCCCGCCAGGTTCACGGGGATGGTGTAGACGTCGGCCAGATACATCTGCAACGGATCGGCGGTCTTCTCACCAAACGGGAACGCCACCGTCGGAGAGGTCGGCATGAGCACCAGGTCGGCCGAGGCGAATGCCGCCTCGAACTCCTGCCGGATGCGCGTCCGGACCCGCTGTGCCTTGAGGAAGAACCCCTCGTAGTAGCCCGCCGACAGGGCGTAGGTGCCGAGCATGATCCGCCGCTTCACCTCGGCCCCGAATCCCTGCGCTCTCGTCTGCGTGTACATCTCGTAGAGGCCAGCGGCGGGGACGCGGAGTCCGTACTGCACGCCGTCGTAGCGGGCCAGGTTCGTGCTCGCCTCGGACGTCGCGATCAGGTAGTACGTCGGCAGGGCGTAGGCGATCGCCGGGAGGGCGATGTCCACGAGCGTCGCGCCGAGATCCCGCAGCGTCTCCGCCGCCGCCGTCACGGCCCCGCGCACCTCATCCCGCAGGCCTTCGCCGAATGCCTCGCGGGGCAGCCCGATCCTCAGCCCGCGCACGCCGCCATTCAAGACGGCGGACAAGTCTGGCATGGGGGCATCAGCCGTCGTCGAATCGAGCGCATCTCTCCCGGCCAGCACGCCGAACAGCAGCGCGGCATCGGCGACGGTGCGCGTGATGGGACCGATCTGGTCGAGCGATGAGGCGAAGGCAATGAGGCCGTAGCGTGAGACGCGGCCGTAGGTCGGCTTGAACCCCACCACCCCGCAGAAGCCCGCGGGCTGGCGGATCGAGCCGCCGGGGACGCGCGTGGGATCCCACGGGTTGCGCGTCGGGCCGAAGGCGGAGTTCTCCGTGGACGAACCCATCGCGAACTCGTCGAGATTGGTCTTGCCGAGGATGATCGCCCCCGCCGCGCGCAGCCGTTCCACCACCGTCGCGTCGTACGGCGGGATCCATCCCTCGAGGATCCGCGAGCCAGCGGTCGTGGGGAGGCCGCGTGTGCACAGGTTGTCCTTGAGCGCTACCGGCAGCCCGGCCAGCGGCGGCAGCGCGCTCCCCTTCCGCGCATACCGGCCGTCCCACCCGCGCGCCTCTTGACGCGCCTCATCGGCGGTGAGGTGCAGGAACGCGTGCAGCGCCGGCTCCAGGCGGGTGACGCGGTCCAGCGCCGCGCCCACGACCTCGCTCGGGGTGACCTCCCGGCTGCGGTAGGCGGTAAGGATCTCCGTGGCGGGACGATCGATCAGGGTTCGGACTCCGCTTCAATCACTGCGGGGACCTTGACGTAGCCTGCCTCCGCCTCGGGCGCTGCCTCCAGCACGGCATCCCGGGGCAGGCACGGGCCGGGTACGTCGTCCCGCACCACGTTGGCCAAACCGACGACGTCGGACGTCGGCTCGACCGCGCCCGTGTCCAGCGCCTGCAGCATGGAGAAGTGGGCGAGGATATCCATCAGCTGCCGGGTCAGGAGCGCGCGCTCCTCGTCGGTCAGGGCGAGCCTGGCCAGCCGGGCAACGTAGTCAATGGTGGCGCGGTCAATGCTCATGGATGCGTCTCTCCCGCGGTTTTCATCGTAGCACACCTATCGGTAGGCCTCTCGACGATGGCCGATCTCCCTGCCAGCGCTCTGATCCGCGCCACGATCCGCAGGCGATCGCGGTGCAGAACGTCAAGACGGCTTGTTGAAGCGACGGCCGGCCATACGCCGGCTCTCCGAGCCGAAGATCAGCTGCTACCGCGCAGGCGCGCGTCGAGGATGTCGCGGAAGGCGTCGCCCAGCAGGTTCCAGTCGCGCACGAACAGGAAGATCGCCGCCCCGGGGAAGATCACCACGTCCCAGTAGGCGAACGGGTTCCCGGGCGCGCCGAGGATCCAGTTGCGGGAGAGGTTGATGAGCATCCCCCAGTCGGCAGCCCGCGCAGCCCACTGACCGTATCCGCTCCTCACCCGATGGATCCCGTGCCGCTCACGACGCGGGCTGCTTCAGCACGGCGGCCTTGCTGCGCTGGTGCTTGAACGGGAGGATCGGGCAGGCCACCTCATGCCCGTTGCCCCAGTAGTCGGTGAGCGCCGGGTCGTTCGTCCGGCACGACTCCTGCGCGTAGAGGCAGCGCGTGTGGAACCGGCAGCCTTTGGGCGGATTCACCGGGCTGGGCACGTCGCCCGGGAGGATGATGCGCTCCCGCCGCATCCCCGGGTCCGGGATGGGCACGGCGGAGAGGAGCGCCTCGGTGTAGGGGTGCTGCGGATTCTCGAATAGCTGCTCCGCGGTGGCCACCTCGACGATGCGGCCCAGGTACATCACGGCGATGCGATCGCTGATGTGCTTCACGACGGAGAGGTCGTGCGCGATGAACAGGTAGGTTAGCCCAAACTCCTTCTGCAGCTCCTCGAGCAGGTTCAGGACCTGGGCCTGGATGCTCACGTCGAGGGCGGAGACCGGCTCGTCGCAGATGATGAGCTTCGGGTTCACGGCCAGGGCGCGGGCGATGCCGATGCGCTGGCGCTGGCCGCCGCTGAACTCGTGCGGGTAGCGGTTGGTGTGGTACGGCGAGAGGCCGACAACCTCGAGCAGCTCCTGGACGCGGCGGAGCTTCTCCTTCCCGCGCGCCAGGTTGTGGATCTCCAGGGGCTCGCCGATGATGTCCCCGACTGTCATGCGCGGGTTCAGCGAGGAGTACGGATCCTGGAAGATAATCTGCATGTCCCGGCGCAGCCGGCGCAGCTCTTCCTTGTTGAGCTTGAAGATGTTCTTGCCCTCGAAGGAGGCCGCACCGCTGGTCGGCTCCATCAGGCGCAGGATGACACGTCCGGTGGTGGTCTTGCCGCAGCCCGACTCGCCGACCAGCCCGAGCGTCTCGCCGCGCAGGATGTTGAAGGAGACGTCGTCCACCGCTTTCACCGCGCCCACCTGGCGCTGCACGATGAAGCCCTTCGTGATGGGGAAGTGCTTCACCAGATTCTTGACCTCGAGGATCGTCTCGCTGTTCGGGGACACCGTGCTCATCCGCTTACACCCTCCTGCCGAGCGTCGATGCGGCCAGCCCGGCCGCCACGGCGGCCTTGCGTTCCTCGTCCGTGGCGTGCTCGCTGTGCAGGTAGCACCGCGCGTAGTGGTCTGAGGCGATGGGATACTCCGGCGGATCGGCTTTCACGCAGATCTCCATGGCGAACGGGCAGCGCGGCGCGAACGTGCAGCCCGGCGGCAGATCGATCAGGCTGGGCGGCTGGCCCTCGATCGGGATGAGCCGCTCCTTGCGCTCGTACAGCTTGGGGATGCTGTGCAGCAGGCCCCAGGTGTAGGGGTGGCGGGGGTCGCGGAAGGTGTCGTGGACGGAGGCGTGCTCCACCGGCCGGCCCGCGTACATGACGACGACGTTGTCCGCCATCTCCGCGACCACGCCCAGGTTGTGCGTGATAAGGATGATCGCCATGTGGAACTCCTGCTGCAGGTCGCGCATCAGGTCGAGGATCTGCGCCTGGATCGTCACGTCCAACGCCGTGGTCGGCTCGTCGGCCATGAGGATGCTGGGGTTGCAGGAGAGGGCCATGGCGATCATGACGCGCTGCCGCATGCCGCCGCTGAACTGGTGCGGGTAGTCGCGGACCCGCTCCCGGGCCAGCGGGATCTTCACCTTCTCGAGCATCTCCACGGCGCGGTCGTAGGCCTCCTTCTTGGCCAGGCCCTGGTGCAGCATCACCGCCTCGGCGATCTGCTCCCCGATCGTCAGCACCGGGTTGAGCGAGGTCATCGGCTCCTGGAAGATCATGGCGATGCGGTTGCCGCGGATCTTCCGCATCTCTTCCTCGGGCAATTTGAGAAGGTTCGTGCCGGAGAAGAGGATCTCGCCCTCGACCACTTTGCCGGGCGGGGTGGGGATGAGGCGCATCACGGACAGCGCGTGCACGCTCTTGCCGCACCCCGACTCGCCGACGATGCCGAGGGTCTCGCCCTCGTGCAGCTCGTAGGTGAGGCCATCCACCGCCCGGACGACCCCTTCGTCGGTATAGAAGTACGTCTTCAGATTCTGGACGGAGAGCAGCGTCTCTTCAGCCATCAGATCACCTCAGCTCGACTGAACCACATGCTATTTCGGTCGTGAGCCGTTCGCCCCTGCGTCACCGCTCACCCCAAGCCCACTGCCAGGCATTCCAGGGGATGTAGTACGTGCCGAGACCCGTGGGCTTGACGTTCCGGAGCGCCTTCATGTTCGTCGTCAGGCTGAGCCGGAAGTACAGCGGCAGGGTGGGCAGCTCCTCGGCGAAGATCTCCTGCTGCCGCCGGAACAGCGCGACGCGCTTCCCTTCATCCAGCTCGTTGATCAGCTGCTCCCAGATCCGGTCGTTCTCGGCGTTGCGCCAGCCGGGGCGGTTGTTGCCCTGCCAGGCGTTCGCCTCGCTCGGGATCATGCTGGTGTGGAAGCGGTCGAACTCGCTCAGCTCGGGGGTGAAGAGGCTGCCCACGATGGCCAGGTGCGGGAACTGCCGGCGCGAGACGATCGGCCCCAGGAACACCGAGGCCGGCCGGTTATCGATGCGCAGGTCGATCCCGACCTGCTTGAGCTGTTCCTTCATGACCTGCTCCACCTGCTCGCGCACGGCGTTCCCAGAAGTGGTCATGATGGAAATCTCGAACCGCTTTCCGGCAGCGTCCCGCAGGATCCCGTCGGGGCCGAGTGTGAGGCCGGCCTCCGTGAGGAGCGCCCGGGCGCGCGCCGGGTCGTAGGCGTACTTCTTGATGCTCGGGTGCGCCGCGGGGTGGTTCGGCGAGATCCAGGAGTGGGCCACCGGCTGGCGGCCCCCGGCGCAGGAGATCTCGGCCAGGGCGGTGCGATCGAGGGCGTGGGCGATGGCCTGGCGGACGCGCTTGTCACGGAGCCACTCGTTGTCCAAGTTGAAGTCGGCGCGCTCCCAGATCAGCGCCTCGCGGTAATGCGCCTGCACCGCCGGGTTCCGGCGCTCGATCTGCTCCAGCTGCGTGCACCCGAAGTTGTTGATCTCGGTGGCGTGCACGTCGCCGGTGATCTGGTTGGCCTGCAGCACGGTCGAGTCCAGGATGAAGCGGAAGACCATGCGCCGGATCGCAGGCTTTCCCAGCGGCCACTTGTCGTAGGCTTCCAGCGTGATGTGGCTGCCCGGCACCCACTCCACGAACCGGTACGGCCCGTTCGCCACCGGCGCCCTCCAGTAGGGGTGGCGGTCCAGGGTCTCCGGACCCTTCAGGTACGGCCCCTCCAGGATGTGGCGAGGATAGATGCGCTGGTAGCCGAAGGGATCGCTGTTCGCGTACGGCCAGAGCTCGTTCCACTGCACGACGAGGGTGTAGGGGTCGTTCGTGTTGGGCACCAGGACGTTGTCCACCTTGTTGACCACGAACCGGCTCTGCCGCGGCGTGCGTGGATTCCGGGCCATGCCGTAGGTGAAGCGGTAGTCCAGCGCGGTGACCGGCCGCCCGTCGTGCCAGCTGAAACCGCGCTTCAGCTTCCAGGTGACCTTCATCTTCCTGCTGGGCAGCAGCACCCAATCGCCGTCCTTGATCGTGGGGAGCTTCTCCACCATGATCGGCGTGCGCACCCACTTCTCAGTGAAGGGCGCCACGAACCCCCAGAGGGGATTGTGCACGACCCCGGCGATGGCCATGATCGTGAACGCCCCCAAGGAGTCGGGCTCCTGCGCCGTGCCGATGACGACTGTGTCGCGCGCCGGGGCGGCCCCCGCCGGCAGCCCGGTGAAGAGGAGCGCCGCGACGCAGATCCCCAGGACCCCCGCTCGCATCCGTCCCATCCTGTCCCCTCCCCTCCTACACCCGCAGCCTTGGGTCCAGAGCATCCCGGAGGCCGTCCCCCAGGAAGTTGAAGCTCAGCACCGTGAGAAAGATGAACAACCCAGGAAAGATCGCCAGGTAGGGCGCGTTCCAGATGTACTCCTGCGCCCGCTGCAGCATGTTCCCCCAGGACGGCGTCGGGGGCTGGATGCCCAGACCGAGGAAGCTGAGCGCCGACTCACCGAGGATCGCGCCGCCAACAGCCAGGGTCGCCGCGACGATGACCGGGGCCAGGGCGTTGGGCAGGAGGTGGCGCAGGATGATGCGCGTCTCCGAGGCGCCCATGGCCCGCGCCGCCTGGACGAACTCCAGCGTGCGCAGGGAGAGGATCTGCCCCCGCACCAGGCGGGCCACGCCGGTCCAGCCGAAGGCCGTGAAGATGATGATGATGCGCGACACCCCACCCCCGGGGATGAGCGCGGCGAGGATGAGGTAGAGCGGCAGCGTCGGCACGGAGAGGAGGATGTCCACCAGCCGCATCAGGGCGACGTCCGCCTTGCCCCCGTAGAAGCCGGCCGTGGCCCCCACCAACATGCCGATGACGGAAACGTTCACGGCCACGATGAACCCCACGCTCAGCGAGATCCGTCCCGCGTACATGATGCGCGTCATCACGTCCCGCCCCAGCTCATCGGTGCCGAAGAAGTGCGCCCCGGAGGGCCGTCCCCAGCGGTTGTCCAGCGAGATCTTGTCGAAGGCGTATGGGGCGAGCCAAGGCGCGAGCAGGCCC
>Ga0209751_10004009_pt1 | contig 14163 bp, 14 predicted proteins | sample RifCSP13_1_FD_184019 | JGI IMG/M metagenome (GOLD analysis project Ga0209751, IMG submission 184019) | Soil microbial communities from Rifle, Colorado - Rifle CSP2_sed 13_1 (SPAdes) (version 2) | ecosystem: Environmental > Terrestrial > Deep subsurface > Rock core/Sediment | place: Rifle... | reverse complement strand
CGAGGGCGGAGAACAATGTCACGACTCACCTTGGAGATAGGTGGACAGCACGTGAGACGACGGTGGTCGTTGCGGGCGGGACTGGCAGCGGAGCAGGGCGTGATGGATGGAGGTAGAGATGCCCACAGTGGAAGAGGCGCGGGCCTGGTATGACGAGGGCGATCCGGTCCATGGGTTCGATCACGTCTTGCGCGTCCTCGCCTTGTGCGAGCGGCTGGGTGACGAGCTGGGGGCAGATCTCGAGATCCTGCGCGCCGCGGCGCTTCTCCACGACGCCGCCGGAGCCCATCCGGGAGAGGGTGGCCGGGAAAACCACCAGGAGGCTTCTGCCGATTTCGCCCGGAGGGTTCTCGAACGGGAGGGATGGGAAGAAGGCCGTATCACGGACGTCCTTCACTGTATCCGGGCTCATCGGTTTCGAAGCCGGGAAGCGCCGGCGACACCCGAGGCGAAGATTCTCTTCGACGCCGACAAGCTCGACGTGATGGGCGCGTTCGGCGTGGCGCGGACGATCGGGTTTGCCGTCCAGGCGGGCGAGCCCGTCTTTGCCGAGCCGTCGCCGCGATTTCGCGAGCAGGGCGTGGGGGAGGCAGGCGAGCCCCACAGCGCCTATCACGAGTACCTCTTTAAGCTGCGCCGCGTCCGTGAACGGCTGCAAACCGAGCCGGCGCGCCGGCTCGGGGACCGCCGCCACGCTGCAATGACCGCCTTGTTTGAGCAACTCGCAGCCGAGGCGCGCGGCGAAGCCTGAGCCGAGCCAGGGGAATCACCGCTGAGAACGCAGAGATCGCAGAGCCTGATCTGGAATCTCTGCGCCCTCCGCGGTCTCTGCGGTGATGAGACGGTTAGAGCCTTGGGGGGAATGCCATCCCCGTCCCCTCCCGGGACCGGATTGACCGGCTTTTGGCCGGCTGGTATCATCGCGCCGTGTGGCGCGAGGAATGGCCGAAAACGACCGACCCCAGATCCTTCTGACCAACGATGACGGGATCCGCTCACCCGGCCTGTGGGCCGCGGCGGAGGCTCTCTCGCGCCTCGGCTTCGTCAACGTCGCCGCGCCGCGCGAGCAGTCATCGGGCGCGGGCCGGAGCATGCCGCCCGCCTCGGATGGGGCGATCCTTGAGCGAGAGATGGTTGTCGGGGGGAAAGCCTGGAAGGTCTACGCCGTCGGCGGGACGCCGGCGCAGGCCGTGCTCCACGCGCTGCTCGAGCTGATGCCGCGCAGGCCGGATCTCCTCGTCTCCGGGATCAACTACGGCGAGAATCTCGGGAGCGGGGTGACCGTCTCCGGGACGGTGGGGGCGGCGATCGAGGGCGCCGCCTGCGGGATCCCCTCCCTCGCCGTTTCGCTGGAGACCGACACGAGCTACCACCTCTCGCACTCGGCGGAGATCGACTTCACCACCGCGGCCCACTTCACGCATCTCTTTGCCGGAATGATCTTGAGCGGCCTGAAGGTGGGGGATGTGGACGTCTTGAAGGTGGATGTGCCGTCGGGGGCGACACCCGAGACGAAGTGGCGCGTGACGCGGCTCTCGCGCGTGCGCTATTTCGTACCCATCCGGCCGGAGCGTGAAAGGCTCGAGCAGCCCGGCGGCATCGGTTACCGCGTCGACTACGCCAACGGCGAGGTCGAGAGAGATTCGGATATCTACGCGGTTCAGACCCTGCGCGAGGTGGCCGTCACGCCGTTGAGCATCGACCTCACCTCGCGCGTGGAGCTCGCCCTTCTCGAGCAGGACCTTCGGCGCCGGGCGCGCTGAGCGGCGCCTGGCGCGCGGAATCCCCTTTTCGAAGCCCTTCCAACATCACAGCGTGAATACGGCCGTTTGTGGCCAGGATCGAGGTGGGCTCGGCGAATAGGTCCGGGCCCCCGTCGGCGCGCGTCACCGTGCCGCCCGCCTCGCGCACGAGCAGCATGCCGGCGGCGAAATCCCAGGGGGAGAGGCGGAATTCCCAGAATCCGTCAAACCGGCCGCAGGCGACGTAGGCCAGGTCGAGCGCGGCCGATCCGAGCCGGCGCACGCCGAGCGAGAGCACGGCGAATCGGGCGTAGTGATCGAGGTTGTTGTCGGGATTGGTGCGGATGTCGTAGGGGAAGCCGGTGACGAGCAGGCTCTGATCGAGGGACGGCGTCGTCGACACGCGAACCGGGCGGTCATTCATGACCACCCCGCCGCCGGCAATGGCAGCGAACAACTCGTCGCGCAGAGGATCGTAGACCACCCCCAGCAGGGGCTTGTGATCGCGCAGGCAAGCGATGGAGACACAGAAGAGGGGGACGCCGTGAGCGAAGTTGGTCGTTCCGTCGAGCGGATCGACCACCCAGGTGAGATCGCCCGAGCCGCTCTGGCCGCCCTCTTCGGCGAGGATCCCGTCGCCGGGATAAGCCTCGCGCAGCGCCTGTGTGAGAAGGCGCTCGGCCCGCAGATCATGCTCGGTGACCAGGTCCACCTCGCCCTTGTGCTCGGCTTGGATGGTCTGCCCGTAAGCCTGGCGCAGCAGGTCGCCGGCCTGGCGCGCCAGCTCAGCGGCAAAGTCTAGCCGGTCGGTGATCACGGCGAGGGGGCGGCCGAACGGTGCCCGTTACGTGGCGGCAGGATGATGGAGACGTTTGCGAGCAAGCGCGAGCGGCAACGCGAGGGAGGGGCAGCTGCAGCCATGGCGTGGATTCTACCGCGCCTGGGCCTATCGGCATCGAGCTGTCGTAGATCCCGCGCTCTTTGCGGGGTCGTAGATCCCGCGCTCTTTGCGGGGTCGTAGATCCCGTGCTCTTTGCGGCGTCGAAGATGCCGCGCTCTTTGCGGGGTCGTAGATCCCCCATTCTCTGCGGGGTCGCAGATCCCGCGTTCTTTGCGGGGAGCGGCGCTGCCCCGATGCCTCACGAAATAGCACGAAGGGGAAACTCGGGCCACGGCGCGACGGCCTCCCGGAAGGACACCGGGACGGTGTGCGGCGCAGGTACCCAGGGCTCAGGCCAGGGGCTAGGCGGCACGGGGATTTTCTCTCTCGCGTGAGTCCTCGCTCAACATCACATAGACGACGGTGTCACGCAATGTACCGTCGTTTGCGCGGTCATCGGCCCTCAGCTCGGCTTCATAGCGGAAGCCCGCAAGTTCAGCCACGCGGCGACTTCGATGATTGCGTGCGTCGCAGCGGATCTCGACGCGGTTCGCAGCCATCTCAAGAAAGGCAATCTGCGTGACGGCGCGGACAGCCTCCATGGTGTAGCCCCGGCCCTGCTTGGCGGCACGGCACCAGTAACCAATCTCAAATTTGGGGACGTGCCAGTTGCGCGGATGAAGGCCCGTGCTGAGGACGAATTCACCGGTGTCTCTGAGGAAGGCCGACATGGCGAAGTCTTCCCCCTCGTGGAAGCTGCTTTGGGCCCTCGCCAGGAAGTCTCGCGTAGCCTCGAGCGATTGCATCTGGGCGGCCCAAGGCATCCAGAGGTGAAGCCCCTCAAACGACTCCTCGATGGCCTTCTGGATGATGTCGGCGTCTTCGGGGCGAGGCGGCTGGAGCACCAGCCTTTGGGTGTGGTGTGGCAGGGCAGGGAGGGGATGGCTCACTCATTCCTCGGACAATTGGGGAGAGGGACCGTGCCGCCAAGCAAAGGCTCTATTCGGCGGTCGGCTTCCCGCCGTAGCCACGGGGCGTGGCTAGCCACTTCTTCAGCGATGACTGGCTTTCCCCCGACCGCTTTCCGGCTAGGAGCGATTCGACACTCACGTCTTCGTCGAGATCCGGCCAATGGATCCCTTCGCGGTCGCCGACGAGGCGCCAGTTTGCTCTCTCCGCCGGGGAGGCGTGGAGAAGCCGGGGATACCAAGCAAGAGGGACGGAGATCGTGCGGCCGTCTGTTAAGTCAACCGCGAGAGTCTCATCCGTGAGCGTCACTTTTTGGGCCCGGGCGTGCCGGACCTCAACCGCCGAAGAACTCATGCCAACCTCGCAACAGCTCTTCTTGATTCCGGGCCACGTGCTCGCCCATTCGGCGAAGCTCGTTCCTGGAGAAGCCCCCGCTACTTTCAAGCCTGACCGGATCAAGCCAGAACTTGCCCACATTGCCCTCTCGCTCGACGTGAACATGGGGCGGCTCATCCCTATCCGCGGAGTACACGAAGAATCGGTACGGTCCAATCCGGAGCAGGGTGGGCACATCAGGATTATACAGTAGACCACAGGCAGGCAGGTGGCGCTCTTCGCATTCCATCGCTCGGGCACCCATCGCAGTCACAGAGGCGCCTTGCGCACGCGCGCGGCTGCCTAACCGCGACATATGCGTCTCACCGCAGCCAGAGGGAAAGCGTCTCGATGTGGTAAGTCTGAGGGAAGAGATCGATCGGGGTGACCCGCTCGAGGCGGTAGCCCGCCTGCGCCAGGCGTTTGCCGTCGCGCGCCAGCGTCGCCGGATCACACGAGATATACACCAGCCGCCGGGGCGCCGCCGCGACGAGGGCCTCGAGCGCCTCCCGCTCCAGGCCAGCGCGCGGCGGATCGACCAGGGCCGCGTCGGGCGTCGCCTGGATGGTTGGCAAGGCAATCTCCACCGGCGCCTCAAAGAGCTCGACGGCGTCAAACTCCGCCAGGTTGGCCTCGAAGTCCGCGCAGGCGGATGGCGATCCTTCGATAGCCACGACTCGTGACCCAGCCGCGGCCAGGAAGGCGCTGAAGAGGCCCACGCCGGCATACAGGTCGAATACGATCTCTTCGGGCTCGGGGCTTAGGGCGTGGAGGGCGCGCTGGACGAGCTCCCCGGCCAGGGGGGAGTGGACCTGGAAGAAGGATGAGGCCGATACGCGGAAAATGCGCCCCAGCACATCCTGCGTCAGAGCGGCGCTGCCGGCCAGCACGGAGGCGCCACCCGGGCCTAGCCAGACGACCGAGGCCGGTAGGTCGAGGGCGAGTTCGATCTCCGGCTCCGTATCTGCCTCGAAGACGATCATCGCCTCCTTGCCGGATCCGCTTCGCAATACGACCCGCTGGAGGCCGGGGATTGGTCCGAGGTCGAGCCAAGGCCAGAGATCGGCCAGAGCCGGCTCGGGAAGATGGCATTCTTCGATCGTGATGAGGCGGTTGGATCCGGCGGCTTGGAAGCCAAGCTTGCCCTCCGGGCTCACGTGGAATTGGATGTGGTTGCGAGTGTTCCAGGGATCGGGTGAGGGGACGGTCGGTTCCACAGGCGGGGATGCAAATCCGCCCAGGCGCTGCAATTGGGCGCGCACAATCTCGGATTTGGCGCGGAGCTGGGCCGGGTACGAGAGATGCTGGTAGTGGCAGCCGCCGCAGACGCCGAAGTGGCGGCAGCGTGGGGCGACGCGGTCTGCCGAGGAGACGATCACCTCGAGCAGCGACCCTCGGGCCCATTGCTCGTGGATTTCGACGAGACGAACGCGGACGCGCTCGCCGGGGATGGCGAACGGGACGAAGACCATGCGCCCTCCGGCGTCGCGGCCGAAGGCCTCACCCCCGTACGCCATGCCGCTCAGGGTGAGCTCGAGGCTCTCGTCCGCGCCGGCCTTGGGCGGAGGACGGGGCTCAGCCCGCCTTCTTGAACCCACCACGGCTCCTTGCAGGAGTCTCGCGGACCTTCGGCACGATCACGCCTGAGCCGCCACGACGACCAGGCTGTAGACAAACCAATGGAGAAGGAACGGATAGAGGAAGGAGCGGCTTCTCCAGGCGAGCCAGCCGAAGAGAGTTCCTCCGAAGATCGTCGAAAGCGTCTCGGCCTCGGGCTTTCCTAAATGTGCCAGGGCGAAGGGCACGGCCTGGGCGACGACGGCCGTCGGGCCCATCAAACGCATCAGCCCGAAGAGCAGGAATCCCCGGAAGAAGAACTCCCAGCCGATGAGGTCTAGGGCTGCCGTGGGAATGAGCCTCTGCACATCGGCCGGGAAGCGCTCGTAGTACTCCGTCATCACCGGAGTCCGGGCGACCAGGATGAGGAATGGGGCTCCAATGACGGCGAAGATTGCCGTCCACTTGAGGCCGGTGCGCCAGTCGCCAAGGGAGAATCCGTATTCGGCCAGGCGGTCGCGGAAGATCAGGCCGACGAGAAGGAGTGGTATGGCCAGATAGTAGACGGCGCGTTCGGCGGCCTTCGCCAGGAGCAGGTCATCGAAAGAGGCTCCAGGAAGAAAGCGGTGGTAGGCGTCGAGGAGCAGGAGGAGCGTTGCCAGGATCAGGCTCACGGTGACCCTGGTGTCCAGTTGCAGGCCGGCCAGGCGGAAGGTTTCGGGGAGCGATGGGCGGTGGGGTTGCATGCAGGCTCCTCTTCGGGGGAATGAGTCTTCCGAGGTTAGTAGTCCAGCGCGAGGCTATGGCCGCCGGGCGCAAGGACGGCGGAGAGACGAGGCCACTCGGAGGCGATATAGGCCACTATGAGGGCCAGGAAAACGACCATCACCAGCGCTGCGATCCAGGCGCCTTTCTCTCGCTGCCGGAGAGAAATCCTCATTCGGCTTGACAGGCCGGGGGTCGTGAACGTAGAGGCGGCATAGGCCGCCAGGGCAGGCACCAGTGGAAGGTGGTAGCGTGGCTCGGCAAGGATGGGGATATAGGCAAGGAGCAGCGCCCCGGTGAGCCCGAGGACGAGGGCCCGGGCTCTGCGATCGGCCGCCCAGGCGAGGCCGAACGGAGCGCCAAGGGCGACTGCCATGAAGGGAAGGACGAGGGCCAGGTAGGCGAGCGTAAGCCACGGCTGGGGGATCGGCCCGAAGTAGTCGTTGGAGTAGAAGTAGACCAGCTCGCGGTCCTCGAGGCCGAAGAAGTGAGCGAAGCGCCCGGGGATGAGGCCGATGGTGCGCCCCGGGTCGCTGCGGATGAAGCCCAGGGCCTGATCCATCGTCCAACGGTCGCGCTCGCCATCATCCAGGATGCGGAGCGGGATCACCGAAACCCGGACGTCGAAGTTGCCGTTTCCCTGCGGGTGATAGCCGATGAAGAGATTGTAACCGGCGGAGTTTTCGACGAACGCCGGGCGGCCCAGGATGCGGCTATTGCGAACCATCCAGGGAAGGAGGACGGCGCTGGCGGCGATGGTGAGAAGCGCAGCCTGACGGAGGCCTGCCCGGGATGCGCTTCGCCATAGCCAGAGGGCGGTGAACGGGAGGAAGAGCGCCGGGGCTCCGCGCGTGAGCGTGGCCGCGCCGAGGGCGAGGCCGGCGCCCAAGGCGGCGCCGGGGCGCGCCGTGCGCGCTGCGACCAGGGAGGCGAGAAGCCCCACGAGGAGAAGCGGGAGGAAGGTGTTCTCGGAGGCCAGGCCGATGGGGTACATCCACAGGATCGGATAGAGAGCCAGGATCGCGCCGGCGAGGCGCGCCGCGCGGGGGGTTGTGCCGAGCCGAAGAGCGAGGAGGGCCGTGAGCGGGGCGAGGGCCGCACCCAGCAAAGCCTGAGCCAGGCGGGCGACCGCCAGGCGCTGGTCGAGCCCGAAGAGAAGATAGAGCCCCGCCAGGAAAAAGGGGTATCCCGGGGCGCGGAAAGTTGTGAGCAGGCCGTCCTCAGGGACGTCGGTCGTGGGGATCGTGAGCCCGTAGTAACGTTCCAGATAGGGTCGCAGAAGGGCGACGTCGTCTCGGCCATACCAGCGATACCCGTGGCCGGAAGCAAGGGACCGGGCGAGCATGTCGTACTGGTGCATGTCGTCAAGGCCGATCGGCGCGCGAAGAAAGGCCAGGACGAGCAGCAAACGAGGCAGCAGGCCGAGCGCGAAGAGGCCGAGGTAGGCGCGTGGGGGCAAGCGGTCGGGCGGAGGGCCTTGCCCGGTCAGACCTTGCGCGGGGTTCACGGGGAGAGTTGGCATGAGGGACCAGTGCCGTCGCTGCGCTCGCTCAAGACGGTGAGGGCAGGTCAGGGCGTTCGCTCGAGAAACTCGTCGATGTGCGCGAAGAGGGTTTCGAGGTCGGCGGGCTGGATCTCACCCATGTGCCCAATGCGGAAGGTCTTGCCTTTCAGTGGACCGTAGCCGTTGGCGATGGCCATGCCGTGCGCGGAGAGGTGGGCGTTGAGGGCGGGAATGTCGATCTGGCGCGTGTTGTGGATCGCCGTCACCGTCTTGGAGCGGAATCCTTCCGCGGCGAAGAGGGCAAACCGCTCAGCGGCCCAGGCCTGGGCCAGGGCGGCCATGCGGGCGTGGCGGGCGAAGCGGCTCTCGAGGCCTTCGGCCGTCATCCGCTGGAGCTGCGCCTCGAGGGCGAAGAGAAGCGAAATGGCGGGAGTGGCTGGCGTGGTGTTCTGTGTGATGTAGCGCTCGAGGAGGAGAAAATCGAAGTACCAGCCGCGATGGGAAATCGATCGGGCGCGTTCGAGCGCTCGGTCGCTGACGGCGGCGAAAGCCAGCCCCGGGGGGAGAGCGAAGCACTTCTGTGACGAGGTGACTACCACGTCGAGGCCCCAGGCGGCGCTTTGGATTTCCACTCCGCCCGCTGAGGAGACGGCATCGACCAGGATGACGATCTCCGGGCTGACCTCGCGGGCGGCGCGGGCGATTTCCTGCAAGGGGTTTTCCACGCCGGTCGACGTCTCGTTATGGACGATGGCCAGGGCGTCGTAACGCCCGGAACGCAAAGCCCGCTCCACGTGGTCCGGCCGGTGGGGCTGACCCCACTCGACCTCGAGGCGATCGACCTCGACGGCGTTCCCCAGAGCGACCTCATGCCAGCGGTCGGCGAAAGCACCGCCGGCGCAGAGCAAGAGGCGGCGGGCCACGCAATTGCGGACGGCCGCCTCTTGAAGGCCGCTTCCCGAGGAGGCCAGAATGTAGACGCGCTCGTTGGTGCCGAGCACCTGGCGGAGCACGGGCTGGACTCGGGCAAAGAGGTCGGCACACACTTGGCTCCGGTGACCGACCATGGGTCGAGTCTGTGCGGCAAGCGTCTCGGGGACCACATCAGTGGGGCCGGGGATAAAGAGGCGGGCCATCAGGCTCCTTTGGCAGGAATGTGCGCGGATTGTATCAAACCGGGGCGGGGGGGCCAATGGCCGGAGCCGGGCTGCGAGGAAGGCAGGCGGATCCGAGAATCACCTCGAGGGCCGGACCCCGCCCAGGCGCCGCCAATCGCGCAAGGCCGGGCCGGCAGGGGATCACCGACGCTCTGCAGAAGCGCAGACCCGGCGCCGGCGCTAGTCTTCCGGGATGACACGGGATTGATATCGACTTTAGGAAAATTGAGGAAGGTATTGACAATCTTGATTCGTGCCGTATAATCCGGCCAAGAAAGGGAAAGTCGATTTTGTAGGCGAAAGGCCCGAGATATGAACTTGATGCCTCAACTATGCCCGATCTGCGGTGAGCCTCTTGAGGTGACGCGGTTGCATTGCCGCAGCTGCGACACGGCGATCGAGGGGCACTTTGAGCCGGGCCGCCTGGCGCGCCTCACGGCGGAGCAGCTCGAGTTCGTCGAGACGTTCATCCGCTGCGAGGGGAAGCTCAACCGGATGGAGCGAGAGCTCGGGCTCTCCTACCCGACCCTCCGCTCGCGGCTCCTGGACGTGATCCGGGCAATGGGTTTCCCCGTAGGGCCCGAGGCCGCGGGAGTGAGCGATGAGGAGCGGCACCGGATTCTGGACGAGCTGGCCGGCGGCCGGATCACATCGGAAGAGGCGATGCGCCTGCTTCAAGGCGAATAGCGGAATAGCGATCGGCCCAGGGAGGAGGTTGAATGTGGAGATCGTCTCACAGGACGTGGGGACCACCCCCAAAGTGCGGCTGGTGGCGATTGGGGGTGACCTTCGACTGACGGGCCGCGAGGGGACGACCCTGGAGGCCCAGGCCCCGCCCCGCGGAGACCTGGAGGTGAGAACGGCCGGAGATCACATTGAAGTGTCGAGCCGCGCCGCCTGCCTGATCTTTCTTCCCGAAGGAGCCGAGGTGAGCGGAGAGGCCGTGGGTGGAGACGCCCGGATCACCGGCGTGCGGGGCGAGCTGCGGCTCGGGGCGGTGGGGGGGGATCTCAGTTTGCGGCGCGTTGGCCGTTGCGAGATCGGGCGTGTCGGAGGCGATTTGGGCGCCCATCGCTTGGGGGGCGATCTCAAAGTGGAATGGATCGGGGGGAACGCGCAGGTGGAGGAGGTGGAAGGGAACGTCTCCCTCCAGGTCGTCGGTGGAGATCTCGAACTGCGCGAGGTAGCCGGGTCGATTCAAGCGGTCGCCGGCGGAGACGCCTCGCTCACCCTCTCCTCGCCTGCAGGCTCTGGATCCTCGGTGCGCGCCGGAGGCGATCTGATCTGCCGGCTCTCCCCTCAAGCCTCTGTGCGCCTCACATTGCAGGCCGGTGGGGATCTACATGCGGCCGTCCCCGGCGAGCGCGAGCGAAGCGACGGAGCGCTGGTCGTCCGGGTGGGGTCGGGCGAGGCCAGCGCCGAGCTCTCAGCCGGCGGCGATCTCTCCGTGCGCCCTAGAGGCGGGCCCGGCGAAGGCGACTTGGGGCTTGAGTGGGCGGGCGACATGCGGATGCGCGTGGAGGCTCAGGTGGATGCGGCCCTGGCAGAGGTGGAGGCAAGCCTGGGATCGCTCGAAGCGCGCGCACTGGGGATCGATCCGGAGCGGCTCCGGGCCCGGGTGCGGCGCGCCGCCGACCGCGCTCAACGGCGCGCGGAGCGGGCGAGCCAGCGGCATGAACCCGGCCCCCGCCGGATGGATGTCAACTTCGGCCCCTTCGGGACGAGCCGGCCTTCGGCCAACGAGGAGGAACGCCTGGCTGTGTTGCGGATGCTCGAGCAGGGGACGATCACCCTCGAGGAGGCGGAGCGGCTGCTGAAAATCCTGGAGGGCGGCGAATGACGGCGGCGGCCGTGATCCGTCGGGAGGCACGGGCGGCGCCCGGGCTGCGCCGCCTCCGACGCTGGCGCGATATGGCGGGGGTGGCTGCCCTCATCGGGCGCTCCTTTCCTCGCGGGATGGACCGCAGCGGGAGGCGGATGCTGGCCGAGATGCGTGCTTTGGGCCGGGCCGGATTCCTGGGGTGGCTCGTCGCCCCGCTCCTTGTGCCCAGCGCCGCCTACGCGGAAGGCTTCGTGTGGGAGGAAGCGGGCTCAATCATCGGCAATGCCAGCCTGAGCGAGGTCGAGGGCTTCCCCGGCCGCTTCGTGCTGGCCAATGTCGCCGTCGATGTCGACCACCGAGGCCGAGGCATCGGCCGGGCGCTGGTGGAGGCTTCCATTGAGCTCGCGCGAAAGCGCGCCGCCGGCCTGCTTCTGCTCCAGGTGGAACCAGACAACCACCCGGCCATCCACCTCTACTCCGACCTGGGCTTCCGAACGCTGACGACGCGCACCCTCTGGCAGGCGCGCCTCGGGCAGGGAGCGCCGGGCCCCGGCCGTCAGGATGACGTCCGAGTGCGCGCTCCCACCGAGTGGAACGAGCAGTGGGCCCTGGCTCAACGCCTGCACCCGGAAGGGCTGGTCTGGCCGTATCCGCTCGGGGGCCGTGTCTTTCGCAGGACGGGACGCCTCGGCTCGTTTCTACCCGGAGGTCCGCTGCATTGGGCGTGGCCCGCCGCAGGTCGGCCGAAAGGGTGGATGACGGCTCGGCGGACGAGGGAATGGGGCGGCTGGCGCCTCATTCTTCTTGTCGAACCAGAGAGCCAGGGCACCGCTGAGGGCCCTCTTCTCCGTCATGTGCTTGCCGCCCTGCGTGGCCACGCACGGACCGTCACGCTGGATCTTCCGGCCGGCGCGGCCGAAGCCGAGCTTATGAGCCTGGGTTTCTCCGCCGAGCGCACCCTCGCGTGGATGGCACGAGACTGGCGCGCCGGTGGTTCGCCGGCCGTCTGGCCGTGAGACCTTCCATGGGACGCGTGCGGTGGCACGGCGAGCGAGTGCTCAAGATCGCCCCGCAATACCGGAGATCCATCCGCGTTTTCGGCAACACGGCGATCGTCGAAGCGACGGGCCCTGCGGCGAGCCGTCGGCATGTGATTGCGACCATCAGGCGGCCGGCGCAGCGTGAGGCAGGCTCCCTGAGGCGGGGGAGGGCACTTGTCTCGTAATCGGAACTTCGGGCTGCTCTGGACGGCAGAGTGGATCTCGAGGGCCGGCGATACCTTCACCTGGCTGGCGCTGGCCGTCTGGATCGACAGCCTGTTTGCCGAGGCGGGGGATTCCGCCCGGGCTATAGGCGGGATGCTCTTCGCCTTCGCGCTGCCACAGCTACTCCTGGGCCTCTTCGCCGGGACGCTCGTGGACCGCTGGGATCGGCGCCGCGTGATGATCGTCTCGGATGTGGCGCGGGCCGCGCTCGTTCCCGCCTTCCTTCTTCTGCGGTCGGCAAGCGATCTACCCTGGCTGTATGCCGTGGCCTTTCTCCACTCGTCGTTCAGCGTGTTCTTCTACCCTGCGCGGAGCGCCCTCTTGCCGGCCATGGTGGCGAAAGAGGAATTGATGAGCGCCAACGGCTGGCTGCAACTGGGCGACACCGTGGCGCGACTCTCGGGCCCCGTGCTGGCGGGAATCGTGGTGGGCCGGTGGGGCACGGCGCCGGCTCTGGCCGTCGACTCGGCCTCCTTTCTGGCCTCGGCCGCATTGCTCCTGGGGATCCGCGGCGTGACCACGCGCGTCGCCGAGGTCTCCAGTAGTCCGGGCGCCGCCTGGGCCGATCTGAAAGACGGGGTGCGTTATGCCGCTCGAAGCCGGCTGCTGCAGGGTGTGACGTTGGGGCTCGGCCTGGCACTCTTGGGGATAGGCGGGATCGATTCGGTGATCGTCCCCTTCCTACGGCACGTGTTTTCCGCTCCGCCCGAGGCGCTCGGCGTGGTGATGACGGTGCAAGGTGTGGGCATGGCGGTCGGTGGGCTGGCGATTGGGCGCCTGGGGCGGCGCCTGCCGCCTCTGGCGGTCGCGGTGGGCGCCATGGCCTTGCTGGGCGTCGGCGTAGCTGTGATCGGCATGGCGCCGGACTACGGATTCATCCTGCTCGTCATCCCCTTTGTTGGCCTCTCGCTTCCGCCGCTCAATGCCAGCCTGCAGACTCTGATCCAAACGGGCGTGCCGCCGGAACTGCTGGGACGGGCAAGTGCGGTCACCGACACGACCATTACCATCTGCCAGCTGATCTCGCTCGCCGGAATTGGCTGGGTGGCCGCGGAGATCGGCATGCGAGAGACATTCTATCTGGCAGGGGTGATGATCGTGCTGGGAGGCCTGGCGATGCGCTGGGTGTTGTCGGAGAGGCGGACGCCCCGCGCCGCCCTGGCGCCTGTGCCGCACCAACCTGTCTCGAATGAGTGAGGGCGCAGGAGGAAGGGATTCCGTTGGAATCAAAGGGCAAGCCCATGGAGATTCTGAATCAGCTCGAGAAGGGCGACATCGGTGTTGACGAGGCCGTGCGGCGGCTCGGCGGCCAGACGGAGGCGATGGGTTCTCCGGAAGGGGCGCGTGCCGGCGGCTGGCTCGAGTGGTGGTGGCTTGCCCCGTTCTTCTTCGGGCTGGGGCTGACCGCGCTCGGAGGTTGGATGGCGACCCTCGGAGGCGCATGGTGGTGGGGCGCCGCCCCGGCGCTGGTCATCGGAATCCCTCTGATGACTCTGGCCGCCGCCAGCCGGGGCTCCCCCATGGTGTACATCCGGTATGTGGATCGCCGCCGTGACCACGGGCAGAAGTTCTTCCTAGGCCTCCCGATCCCGTTGCGGCTGGCCTCGGCCGTCTTGCGCGTCGTCGGCCCCTGGATCCCCAGCCTCGATGCCACAGCGGTCGATGAATTCCTGATGGCGCTCGACGGCAGCCTTTCTCGCGACCGCCCGCTCGTTGTCGAGGTGAGCGAGGGCGAGGAAGGCGAACGCGTGGTCGTCTCGTTCGGATGAGCGGGAGAGGGTGAGATGGCGACTTCAGAAGAGCGGATGAAGATCCTGAAGATGGTGCAGGAGAGGAAGATCACGGCCGAGGAGGGGGCAAAGCTTCTCGGGGCATTGGGCAAGGCCGGGGAGCGGCAGGCGACGCCTTCCGAGGGCGAGTCGCGGTGGCTTCGTGTGCGAATCACCGATCTCAACAGCGGCAAGGCTTCGGTGAATGTCAATCTTCCCTTGGGATTGGTGAACGTCGGGCTGAAGATGGGGGCGCGCTTCATCCCCAACATGCAGGGGATCCAGGTGGAGGAATTGGCCGAGGCCTTGCGCCAAGGATTGACCGGAAAAATCATCGATGTCGTCGATGAGGAGGAGG
>Ga0209751_10004007_pt1 | contig 14166 bp, 14 predicted proteins | sample RifCSP13_1_FD_184019 | JGI IMG/M metagenome (GOLD analysis project Ga0209751, IMG submission 184019) | Soil microbial communities from Rifle, Colorado - Rifle CSP2_sed 13_1 (SPAdes) (version 2) | ecosystem: Environmental > Terrestrial > Deep subsurface > Rock core/Sediment | place: Rifle... | reverse complement strand
GGGCGGCATGAAGCCTGAGGTCACGATCCTCGGCAACGGTCTTCGCGTCGTCACGCACGCGATGCCCCACCTCGAGACGACGTCCCTCGGGTTGTGGGTCGGTGTGGGCGCGCGCCACGAGGCCGAGCATGAGCACGGCATCTCGCATCTGCTCGAGCACATGTCCTTCAAGGGCACGGCCTCGCGTTCGGCGCAAGCCATCGCCGAGGAGATCGAGGCGGTGGGCGGCGAGCTCAATGCGGCGACCGGGCTCGAGACGACGGCCTATTTCGCCCGCGTGCTGAAGGGCGACGAGGGGATCGCACTCGGCCTGCTGGCCGACATTCTCTTCAACTCGAGCTTCGTTTCCGAGGAGCTCGAGCGCGAGCGAGAGGTCATTCTGCAGGAGATCGCCGCCACCCGCGACAGCCCGGACGACCTGGCCTACGAGCTCGTTCACGACGCCGCCTACCCCGGGCAGCCCGTCGGGCGCTCGATCCTGGGCACGCCCGAGAACGTGGGCCGGCTCTCGGCCGCCGATCTCAGGGCCTTTCTCAAGACGCACTATGTGCCCGAGAACATGGTTCTGGCGGCCGCCGGCGCCGTCCGCCACGAGACCATCATTCGCCACGCTGAGGCCCTATTCGGCGGGCTGAGTAAGGGCCAAATCGGAGGCGAGCAGCCCGCGCGCTACGAGGGGGGCACGCGCGCCCATGCGAAGCGTTTCGAGCAGTGCCATTTCATGCTCGCGTTCGAAGGGCCGTCGTACCGGGAAACGGACTTCTTCACGGCCCAGGTCTTCTCCGGCCTGTTCGGCGGCGGCATGTCGTCCCGGCTGTTCCAGGAGGTCCGCGAGAAACGGGGGCTCTGCTACGCGATCTATTCGTCGGCCTGGGGGTTCAAGGATACGGGGATGTTCGCAGTCCACGCGGCGACAAGGGCGCAGACGATGAACAAGCTCATCGATGTGATCGGCGTCGAGCTCGAGCGCATGGGCGAGGAAGGCCCGGCCCTGCCTGAGGTGGCCCGCGCCAAGGCACAGCTCAAGGCGGGCCTCATGATGAGCCTCGAATCCTCATCGGCCCGCGCCGAGCAGATGGCGCGCCAGCTTTTGGTCCATAGCCGGCTTCTGTCGAGCGACGAGCTCGTCTACAGAGTCGACGACGTGACGGTCGAGCGCGTGCGCGAGTTTGCGCAGCGTCTTGCGAGCGGCCGTCCATCGGTCGCCGTGGTCGGCGCCGGCAAGAGGTCGAGCGAGCTCGCGCACCTGGCCGAGCGGCGGGTGGCGGTCTAGTACGCAGAGGAGAGGCCCATGGCGTTTCTGAGGGCTGGCATCGTCGCCGACGGGGCCGCGGTGATTGAGGGCCACGGCGTATGGCTGCGCCCGCCGCAGCTCGGCGACTATGCGGCCTGGGCCGAGCTCAGGGCCATGAGCCGGGCCCATCTCGTGCCGTGGGAGCCCGCCTGGCCGCGCGATGACCTCACGAAGAGCGCGTTTCGGCGCCGGCTGCGCCACTATCACCGTGAAGCGCGCGATGATCTCGGCTATGCCTTCTCCATCTTCGGGGTCGCGGATGATCGGCTCGTTGGCGGCCTCACGCTGTCGAACGTCAGGCGCGGGGTCTCACAGGCGGCGACGCTCGGGTACTGGCTGGGGCTTCCCTATGTGCGGCGCGGTCTCATGACCGAGGCCGTGCGCGCCCTCGTGCCCTATGCCTTCGACGTGCTGCGGCTGCACCGCATCGAGGCCGCGGTCCAGCCCAACAACTGCGCCTCGATCCGCGTGCTCGAGCGCTTGGGCTTCACGCGCGAGGGTTACGCGTGCAGCTATCTCAAGATCAATGGCGCGTGGCAGGACCACGTGCTGTTCGCGCTCCTCGCCGGGGAACGGCGGCCGGCGGAGGCGCCGAGCCCATGACGAGAGCATGTTCCGCTTGTGCGAGATCGCCAGGCCTGCGCGCCGCGCTTGCCGCCGCGCTCATCGCCGTGGCGGCCGCCTCCTTCCCGGGGCGGGCCCTCGCTTTGAAGCCGATCGTCGTCGGGCCCGATCAGGACCGCGTCGAGGTCACCACTCTCGGCGATCTCTACGAAGGCCGGGGGGACAGCCTGCAAGTGGATACGGTCGCCGGAGCCGACGGCATGGCCGGTCGCATGTCGGTCAGCGCGACGACGCCTGGCACCAGCCCGAATTGGATCGTCTTCGCCGTCAACAATCCCACCGACAAGGCGGTCGAGCGCTGGCTGACGGCCGACCGCTACAACGTCATCGGCTCCGGCGCCATCTGGCCCGATCTCGATGCCCGCCGCATCGAGGCCGTCACGCCCTCGATCGGGTTCGTTCCGGAGCGCATCAAGAGCGATCGCGCGGACGTGTTCCGGATCACGCTGGAGCCCGGCCAGACCATAACCTATGTCGCCGAACTCTCCTCCGACCGCCTTGCGCGCATCTACCTCTGGAAACCGCTCGACTACGAGTTGAAGATCAGCGACCGCCAGCTGTTCAACGGCGTCATGCTCGGGCTGACGGGACTGCTGGCGATCTTCCTCACCGCGATCTTCGCGGCCAACCACAAGCTCATCTTTCCGGCCTCGGCGCTCCTCTGCTGGTGCGCTCTCGGCTATCTGTGCGTGGACTTCGGGTTCTTCCACAAGCTTTTTCAGCTCCGGCCCGAGGGCAATGCCGTGTACCGGGCCGCCGCCGAATCCGCGCTTGCCGCGAGCCTCGTCATTTTTCTCCACGTCTTCTTGAGACTCGCGCTTTGGCCCGGCGTGGTCCGGATGCTGATCGCCGTCTGGATGATGGCGCAGCTCTCGCTGATCGCCGTCGCCGTCATCGATCCGCGCTTGGCGGCGACGTTCGCGCGCCTGTCGTTTCTCGGCATCGGCGGCATCGGCGCGATGCTGATCGTGTTCCTGGCGCTGCGCGGCCAAGACCGTGCCCTGTCGTTGATCCCGACCTGGATCCTGTTCCTGGTCTGGATCTTCGGGGCCGGTGTGACGCTGACCGGCAAGCTATCGGGCGACATCCTCGTCTCCGGCCTTGTCGCAGGCCTGGTCCTGATCCTGCTGCTCATCGGGTTCACGGTGACGCAGTTCGCGTTCCACTCGGTCGAGCCGATCTACGGCGCCGCCCCGTCCGAGCTGCAGCTGCGCTCGGTCGCCCTCGAGGCGGCCGGGTCGGCGGTCTGGGAGTGGAACGCGCGCCGTGACGAGATCAAGGTCAGTCCGATCGTCGAGGCCGCGCTCGGCCTCAGCCCCGGCGAGCTGTCGACCCGTGTCGACGGCTTCGTGCGTCATCTTCATGCGGGCGATCGGGAGCGCTTCCGGCTGACCTTGTGGTCGATGCAGGAGCGCAGCGACGGCAAGATCCGCGCCGATTTCCGCCTGCGCCACGCCGATAACAGCTATCGCTGGTTCGAGCTCGAGGCGGCCGCCGTGCCCGGCAACGATCCGCGCACGTTGAAGTGCCTCGGGCTGATGCGCGACGTAACCGACCCCAAGCGCGCCCACGAGCGGCTCTTGCACGACGCCGTGCACGACAGCCTGACCGGGCTGCCGAACCGCGAGCTGTTCCTGGACCGGCTCGGAGTCGCAATGTCGAGAGCGAGATCGGAGCCGCAGGTCCGTCCGGGCCTGCTCTCGATCGACATCGACAAGTTCAAGATCGTCAACTCCTCGTTCGGGCTCGTCGTTGGCGACAGCCTGCTGTTGACCGTCGCGCGGCGCCTGCAGCGCCATCTCGAGCCGAACGATACGCTGGCCCGCCTCGGCGGCGATCAGTTCGCGATCCTGGTGCTCACCGGCCAGCCGGTGGAGGAGCTCGCTGCGCTCGCCGAGCGCATCCGGCGATCGTTGCGTTCGCCGATCAAGATCGCGGGCCGCGAGATCGTGCTCACGGCCTCGCTCGGTGTCGCCCGCTTCGAGGGCAATGAGGCAAGCCACCACGATCTCTTGAAGAAAGCCGAGACCGCCATGTACCGAGCCAAGCGCGGCGGGCCCGACAAGATCGAGGTCTTCAGGCCCGAGATGCGCTCCGACCGCGACGACCAGTTGGTGATCGAGAGCGATTTGCGCAAGGCGCTGCAAAAGAACCAGCTCAAGGTGCTCTATCAGCCGATCATCTATCTGCCGACCGAGGAGCTCGCCGGTTTCGAAGCGCTCGTGCGCTGGGAGCACCCGAAGCTCGGCGCGATCAACCCGTCAACTTTCGTGCCGATTGCCGAGGAATCCGATCTCATCGTCAAGCTCGGCTCGCACGTTCTCTTGCGGGCGGCGCGCGACGCAGCCGCTTGGCAGCGCGAGCTTCCGCGCTCGGAGGCGCCGATCTTCGTCAGCGTCAACGTGTCGAGCCGGCAGCTGTTCCGCCAAGATCTCATTCAGGAGATCCGCCACATCCTCGGCCGCAACGTCGTGCCCAAGGGCTCGTTGAAGCTCGAGGTCACGGAATCGCTGGTCATGGAGAACCCCGAGCAGGCGAGCGAGATCCTCGAATGGCTGCGAGGTGCGGGGGCCGAGCTTGCGCTCGACGATTTCGGCACCGGCTATTCCTCGCTCGCCTACTTGCATCGCTTCCCCTTCGACACGATCAAGATCGACCGGACGCTCATTCAGGCCGCCGGCGGACGCGAGGGCGCGGGGTCCGTGATCGTGCGCTCGATGGTTGCGCTTGCCCACGAGCTCGGCAAGAAGGTCGTTGCCGAGGGCGTCGAGACCGCCGAGGACGTGGGGTTCCTGAGATCGATCGGCTGCGAGTACGCGCAAGGCTTCTATTATGGCGAGCCGATGCCGGATGGCGAGGCTCTGCAAATCGTCAGAATGGTGCGCAAATCGGAATCGAAGCTGCAGCCGCGCGGGCTGTTCCGCACAAAGACGAAGAAGAAAGGGCGCAAGCCCGCAGCACCTCCCGCTCCGGCTCGCTCCGCCGAAGCCCCCGGCGCGTCCGCCGCCGCCAACCTGCGTCAACCCTTGGGCCCGGTCGCGCCCGCCGGCGCGCCGGCCAAGGATGCGCCGCGCGCCGCCGGCTCGCTGCCGAAAAGCTCCGTTCGTGCCCGCCAGCGCCTGCAGCCTGGGAACGGCCCAGGCGTGGTGGCGGCCCCGCCTTTGCTGCCACCCATCCCGGCGGGCTTCACCGGATCATCCGTCTCAGGACCGCTTCGAGAGCCGGTCTTGCCGGCACCCCCGCCACCGCTTCCGGTTTCGCGGCCGCCCGACTTGACTGGCGAGGCCACGCTCGAGCCTCGTCGCAATCCGGCTCCGCCTCAGCCGCCGCCGGTGGCGCCTCCGGCGCCCGCGCCCAGGCTGCCGCCCGATTTCTCCCGTTTGCCGCCGTCCATCGCGCAAAGCCTGGCCCGGCTTGCCGGGACCCCGTCGGCGCCGGAGCACCAGCCGCCGCCACAGAAGCCGAAGACGGGACCCCGCACCTGAGCCGGCCCCCGGCGAGACAAGCCCGGTGATCGCATTTCGCCCGCGGGCGCCGGCCTCAGCCGTGGCCCGCATCGCTCACGAGGTGGGAGGGATCGATGCCGATCTTGGCCAGCGCACGGACGTACTTGGTGTCGAGATCAGGGTCGAAGATGAGCTCCATGTCGGCCGGGCAGTGCAGCCAGCCGTTGGCCTGGATCTCGCTTTCGAGCTGCCCCGCCGACCAGCCGGCGTAGCCGAGCGCGAGCATGGAGTGATCGGGCCCCTCGCCGGCGGCAATGGCCTTGAGGATGTCGATGGACGCGGTGAGGCTCACCTCGCGGTCGATATGCAGCGTCGCATCATTGGCGAAGTAGTCGGCGCTGTGCAGCACGAAACCGCGGCCGGTCTCGACCGGTCCGCCGACGTGCACCTGCCGCTCGAGAATGTCGTTGGAAATGCCGTCGTCGGCGCCGCGGGGCACGATGCCCAGCCGTTCCAAAAGGTCGGGAAAGCTGATGTGGTTGGCGCGGTAGTTGAGGATCAGCCCCATGGCGCCGTCCTCGGAGTGCGCGCAAAGGTAGATGACCGAGCGCGCGAAACGGCGGTCCGTCATGAGCGGCATGGCGATCAGCAGCTGCCCCTTGAGGCAGCTGTCGCCCGGCTTTTTCCGTTTGGTCTTTGCGGAGGTCATGAACGAAAGACTATCCCCACTTTCTCACAAGGTCACGGGCGGCGCTACCACCGTCTTGGCGAAGCCGGGCATTGCTTTGGCGCGCCGGGCGCCTCAACCATAGGCGAGGGCTGTGCCTTTCGTCACCCCTGTCGCGCCAGAGGTATGCGTTCAGCGCTGCGCCGCTGCGCGAGTTCGTGGAAAGTCGCCCGTGCACCGCGCGAGAGCGCCTGCCAAGCGCCGAAATTGCCTTTGGATCGTGAAACATCGATAAGGGTGGAAGGAGTTCCCCGGCTCCTCGGGACCTTCGCCGGTGCAGGATCGGTCCGACGGGATATGCTCGCTCTTCACAATAAAGGCTGTCTCCCCATGCCGCGCACCGCTGCCGTTCTGGCCATCATCGCCCTCGCGCTCGGCTCGAAGGCCTCGGCGGGCCTCGAATCGCCGTGGGTGCAAGGGTACAACGAGCGCGTGCGCCTCTCGGCGGGCGACGTCGAGCGGGGCGGCGCAACGTCTCTCTTCGCGTTTGTCGAAATCGAGATGCCGGCCGGCTGGAAGACCTATTGGCGCAATCCGGGGGACGCGGGGGGCGTGCCGCCGACCTTCGAGTGGTCGAGGTCGGAGAACCTCGCCTCCGCGCGCGTGCTGTATCCGGCGCCGGCGCGGCTCACCGACAAATCCGGGGACACTGTCGGCTACAAGGGGGGCGTGATCTTTCCCGTCGAGATCGCCGCCAAGGACGCCGGCAAGCCGATCGGGCTCCGCGTCGCGCTCACGTTCGGCATCTGCAAGGACATCTGCATTCCGGTGCAGGCGGAGCTTGCGCTCGACATCCCGCCACACGCGGCGCAAGCACCCGAAAGGGCCGCTCTCGAGGCGCTGGAACGGGTTCCGAGAGATGAGGCCCGGCGCCGCCCTCTCGATCCCCGGCTCACGCGCGTCCTGGCCCGGCTCGAGGACGCCAAGCCGCGCCTCATTCTCGAGGCGAGCTTTCCTGCCGGCGGCGAGGGCGCCGATATCTTCCTCGAGGCGCCGGATGGCCTCTACATTCCTTTGCCCGTCAGGACCGGGGACGACGGCGGGGGCCGCCTCACTTTCGAGGTCGATCTTGGAGCCGACGTCGATCTGGCGGCGCTGAAGGCCAAGACGCTCGGGGCGACGCTGGTCAGTGACCGGGGTCAATCGGTCGCGAGCTTCAAAATCGACTAAATGAGCGGCCACCGATCTCGTCGGGCGCGAGCAAGCCGTCATTGCCATTGTCTTGCGGGCTCGACCCATCTTGCTTCCCCGCCCGGCGAGGTGTTTCCGCGCAAGCGGAAAACGCTCTAGAGTGCTCGAGCGTTGGCGAGGGGTGGCAACTTTGACGGAGATAGCCTCATGACGATCAAGGTCGGCGACCGGCTGCCCGACGCCAAGTTCACGATCATGGGTGCCAATGGCCCGAAATCGATGACGGCCGAGGAGGTTTTCAAGGGCAAGAAGGTGGCGCTGTTCGCCGTACCTGGCGCTTATACGCCGACCTGCCACCAGCAGCACATGCCGGGTTTCGTCGCGCGCTATGACGAGCTCAAGCGCAAAGGCGTCGATACGGTCGCGTGCACGGCCGTCAACGATGTCTTCGTTCTCGATCAGTGGGCGAAGGACAGCGCCGCCGCCGGCACGATTCTGATGCTCGCCGACGGCAACGCCGAGTTCGCCAAGAAGATCGGCCTCGACATCGATCTTTCCGCCTTCGGGCTCGGGACACGCTCGAAGCGCTATTCGATGCTGGTCGACGACGGCGTGGTCAAGGTGCTGAACGTCGAGGACGCCCCGCCGGTCCACGACAAGGCGAGCGCGGCCACGTTGTGCGCCATAATCTGAGGCGCGCAGGCGCGGCCGGGAGTGGGCTGCCGAATCAAGCGCCTTTTTCGTCCGGCTCGCGGGCCTTCCTCAGAAACGGCTTCATGGCCTCCCGGGCCAGCGCGTCGGCGCGCTCGTTTTCGGGTTCGCCAGCGTGGCCCTTGACCCACCGCCAATCGACCGTATGCCGCTGGCGCGCCGCCTCGAGGCGTTGCCACAGCTCGGAATTCTTCACCGGCTTCTTGTCGGCGGTGCGCCAGCCGTTCCTCTTCCAATTGTGGATCCAGCCGGTGATGCCGTTCTTCAGGTACTCGCTGTCCGTGTGCAGCTCGACGCGGCTCGGCTTGCTCAGCGCCTCGAGCGCCGCGATCGCCGCGGCAAGCTCCATGCGGTTGTTGGTGGTCTCCGCCTCGCCGCCCTTGAGCTCCTTGCGGTGTCCGCGATAAATGAGCACCGCGCCCCAGCCGCCGGGGCCCGGATTGCCCGAGCAGGCGCCGTCCGTATAGATCACGACCGGCTTGCCTGAGCCTTTCATGGGCGCTCCTCGAGGCCGTAGTCGCGAATCGAGCGCGCGCCCTGGTGAAAGCGCAGGCGGCGCACATAATCGATCGGATCGTGCGGGTTGACGAGAGCGTTCTCCTCCTTATGGAGCCAGTCGTAGGACCGCGTGAGCAGAAACCGCAACGCTGCCCCGCGCGCGAGCATGGGCATGGCGCGGCGCTCGGCCGCCGACAGCGGGCGAATGTCCTCATAGGACTTGAGCAGCGCACGCCCCTTCGTGATGTTGAAGGCGTAGTCCGGCTCGAAGCACCATGCGTTGAGGCAGATGGCGATGTCGTAGGCGAGCGAGTCGTTGCAGGCGAAATAGAAGTCGATGAGACCCGAGAGCTTGCCGCCCAAGAAGAAGACGTTGTCGGGAAAGAGATCGGCGTGGATGATGCCCCGAGGCAGGTCCTGCGGCCAGCGGGCCTCGAGCTCGCCGAGCTCCGCGCTGATGGCCGCGCCGAGGCCGGGCGAGATCTCGTTGGCGCGGGAGGCGAAGCGCTCGAAGAGCGGGCGCCAGCCCGTGACGCCGAGCGCGTTCGGGCGCGTGCGCTCGAAGGTGCGGCCGGCGAGGTGAAGCTCGGCGAGCGCCCGGCCGACGGCGCTCGCGTGCTCGGGGCGCGGGCGGCGCACCCAGATGCCCTCGAGGAAGGTGACGAGCGCGGCAGAGCGGCCGGCGAGATCGGAAAGGTTGCGGCCCTTCAAGTCCCTGACCGGGGTCGGGCACGAGACGCCGGCTCGTGCCAAGTGCTCCATGAGGCCGAGGAAGAACGGCAGGTCGGCGCGGGCGACGCGCTTCTCGTACAGCGTGAGGATGAACGATCCCTTGGCGGTGTGCACGAGGTAGTTCGTGTTCTCCACGCCCTCGGCGATGCCCTTGTACGACAGCAGATCGCCCAGCCCATAGCCGGCCATGAAAGCTTGCAGCTCTTCGTCGGTCACTTCCGTGTAGACGGCCATGGGCGTCGGATCTCTCGGATTTGGAAACACACACGAGATCGGGGGAAGGGTGCTCGAGAGGCCGCGTCAGGCGTCTGGCCCCGCGCGCAGCTCACGCGGCACGTTGAAGGCAATTCGCTCCTCGGCCGTGCTCACGGTCTCGATCGTCACGGCGAAGCGCTGCTCGAGAGCCGCGATGACCTCGTCGACGAGCGTCTCGGGAGCGGATGCGCCGGCTGTGACGCCGATCGCACCGATCCCCTCGAGATCGCCCCAGGAGATGTCGGCCGCGCGCTGGATCAAAATCGCCCTGGCGCAGCCGGCGCGCTCGGCCACCTCGACCAGGCGGAGCGAGTTCGAGGAGTTGGGCGCGCCGACCACCAGCAGCAGCTCGACACGCGCCGCGATCGCCTTCACGGCCGCTTGCCGGTTGGTCGTCGCATAGCAGATGTCCTGCTTGTGCGGGCCGACGATCGCGGGAAAGCGGTGCTTGAGAACCGCGACGATCTCCGCCGTATCGTCGACCGAGAGCGTCGTCTGCGTCACATAGGCAAGCTGGTCGGGATCGCGCGGGGCCAAGGCGCGTGCCTCGGCCACAGTCTCGATGAGCCTCACCGCTCCTGCGGGGAGCTGTCCCATGGTGCCCTCGACCTCGGGGTGGCCGGCGTGACCGACCAAGACGATCTCGCGCCCCTCGGCCCAGTGGCGGGCCGCTTCCATGTGCACCTTGAAGACCAAGGGGCAGGTGGCATCGATGGCGAACAGGTTGCGGGCCCTGGCCGCGGCAGGTACCGATTTCGGGACCCCGTGTGCCGAAAAGATCACGGGTTGACCCGTTTCGGGTATCTCACTGAGTTCCTCCACAAAAATGGCACCTTTGGCCTTTAAGCAATCGACAACGAATCGGTTGTGCACGATCTCGTGGCGCACATAGACCGGGGAGCCGTACCTGGAGAGAGCCAGCTCGACGATTTGGATCGCCCGGTCGACGCCGGCGCAGAACCCGCGCGGCGCCGCAAGGAGAAGCTTGAGGGGCGGGAGCCCGTGCCGGGGCTGTTCGGACATCGAAGCTTGTTCCTGATCTGGTGCAGTGCGGAGGACCGAGCGACGCTTGGCCCTGTTCCGGGGGAGGTGATAGGCTTGAGTCGTATGGCTGGGAAGAGCCTTCGTGCGGGGCCCGATAGCGAGGCCGGGCCGGCGCGCCGGAAGCGGGGGGATTATGCGGATTGGGGCGTGATGACGCAATCCATCACGGGGGCCCTCGACGGGGCCACCACAAGGATTAGACAGACGCTGCCGGCGCTATGCCTCGGGGCTGCCCTTGCATGTCCTCTCGCCGGGTGCGGCCTATCGTCGGTCACGTCCGGATTGGGCTCGAGCATCTTCGGCGGCTCGTCCTCCTCGAACGCCGAGCCCCAAGGGGTGAGCGAGGAGCAGCTGCTCGCCGCCGCCAAGGCCGGGGACGGGTCCCCTGCGCCAGGCATCAATCCGTCCGACGTATCACCGGGATGCCCGCGCTTCGTGGTCTGGCCGCGCGACAACACGCTCACGATCTACGAGCCAGGCCGGATCGGCGACGGTCTCGCCATCATGCACCGCGGCGAGATCACGAAAACGGCGCGCGAATGCTATGTCGAGGCCGGCCGCGTTATCGTCAGATACGGGTTTTCCGGCCGCATTCTCTTGGGGCCGCGCGGCAAGTCGGGTCCCATTACCCTCCCCGTCAACGTCTTCGTGACCGATGCCAAGCGCGAGAAGGTCGCAACCGACCACCTCAAGGTGGATTCGGCGGTCGCGGTCGAGAGCCCGATCGGCTATTTCTCGGCGGTGCGGACCGTGACGTTCAATGTTCCAGAAGGCTCGCGTCCCGGGGAGTACGAGGTCTTCGTCGGCTTCGATCACAACACGCCGAACGCGGGCTGAGTGCATCCGGCCGAGCAATCGTGGGTCGGACTGAGCCCGGCGGCACGGCGGGCGATGTCCGACAAGAGCCTTGCTCAATCGATGATGTCGGACTTCGCTCGGGGCCCTGCGCCCCTCGCCCAGTCCGATCTACGGCTCGTCGCCTAATTTAGCTTGCCCTTGAGGTCGCGAATGCTGTCCTCGATGAGGGAGCTCGCGGTCTCTCCGACAACCCGCGCCTTCAAGATCTTCTCCGCCGCCGCAACCGCCACATCGACGGCCGTGGCGCGAACCTCGCTCACGGCCTGCGCCTCGGCGCGCGCAATCTTGTCCTCGGCCAGCCGCGTGCGCCGCTCGAGGGATTCGGCGAGGCTCTTCCTCGTGTCGGCAGCCAGCGCGTGGGCCTCGTGGCGAGCCTGATCGATGATCACCCTCGCCTCCTCCTCGGCCTCGAGGCTTTTTCTCTGATAGTCGGCGAGAAGCCGTTGCGCCTCCTCGCGGAGCCGGCGCGCTTCGTCGAGCTCCTGGCGGATGGCCTGGGCCCGGGCGTCGAGCGCGCGGCCGATCAACCCGGGGACCCTGTAGTAGATGAGCAGGGCCATGAACAGGAAGAAGGCCACCATGACCCAGAATTCGGGGTTCTTGGGGTCGAACATTGCTTGCCCTCACTCGGGCGAGCCGGACTCGAGGGCTCGGCCGACCTCGTCCCGGGACACGCCTTGACCGATCAGCTTTTCGACGATCGCCGCGGTCGTCTCGGCGGCAATCTCGCCGACGCCGGCGAGCGCCTTACCCTTTACGGCGGCGATCCGGCTCTCGGCAGCGGCAAGCCTGGTCCCGAGCTCACCATCCACCCTCGCCCGCTCCTTCTCGACCTCGGCATTGAGCTTCGCAGCCGTCTCACGCGCCAATCCCGCGGCGCTGGCGCGCGCGTCCGCGAGCGCCCGCTCGTAAGCCTCGAGCGCCTTCTCCGTCTCGGCCTTGAGCCGCTCGGCCGCGTCGAGATCTCGGTCGATGCGGTCGCGGCGCTCCTCGATCACCTCGGCGATGCGCGGCAGCGCGACCCGCTTCATGACCAGGTAAAGTGTAACGAAGATGATGGCGAGCCAGATGAGCTGCGGAGCGAAGTCGTCCGCGTTGAGCTGCGGCAGGCCGCCCTTCTTTTCGACGACCTGCGCCACATCGTGGGCCGATTCGGCGGCCAGCGCGGCGAAGGCGATCAACGCTGCCTGCATGATGGTCTCCCAAGACGGGCGCCCCCACTCGCGATCTCGCGGGAGAGGGCGCGCTCGCGATCAGCCGTAGAGGATGATGAGTGCGATGAGCAGGCCGAACAGGCCCGTGGCCTCGGCGAGCGCGAAGCCGATCAGAAGGTTCGTGAACTGGCCGGGAGCGGCGGAAGGGTTGCGCATCGCGCCCGACAGGTAGTTGCCGAAGATGTTGCCGATGCCGACGCCGGCCCCGATCAGGGCGCTGCAGGCGAGGCCCGCGCCAATCATCTTTGCAGCTGCGAGATCCATGTTCGTCTCCTTATCCGGTGAGCGATCCGCTGTGGTTTGTCCGAAGTCCGCCCGGGGGCCTTGTCAATGATGCATGTGGAGGGCGTCGTTGAGGTAGATGCAGGTGAGCACCGTGAAGATCAGCGCCTGCAGGAACGCGACCAGGAACTCGAGGCCCGTGAATGCGACGAGGAAGCCGACCGGCGCCACGCCGCCGAGCGCGCCGAGGCCGCCGACCGAGGCCAATCCGACGACGAAACCGCCGAACACCTTGAGCATGGTGTGGCCGGCCATCATGTTGGCGAACAGACGCACCGAGTGGCTGATCGGGCGGATGAGGTAGGAGATGATCTCGATCGGAATGATGATGGGCATCAGCCACCAGGGCACGCCCGCCGGCACGAACAGCTTCAAAAAACCGACCCCGTGCCTGGCGAAGCCGATCAGCGTGACGGTGATGAACACCATCCCCGCGAGAGCAAAGGTCACGATGATGTGGCTCGTCACCGTGAACGAGCCCGGGATCATGCCGAGCATGTTGAGCGTCAGGATGAAGACGAAGATCGTGAAGATCCAAGGAAAATACCTCATTCCCTCCTCGCCGGCGCTGCCTCGCACCATGTTGGCGATGTACTCGTAGGCGAGTTCGGCGACCGACTGCAAGCGGGTCGGCACCAGCGAGCGGCGCTGCATCGACAGAATGAGGAACGCCGAAATCGAGACGAGCGCGATCAGCATGAACAGCGAGGCGTTGGTGAACGACGCGTCGAGCCCCAGGACCTCGAGCGGCAGGAGGCGCTTGATCTCGAATTGATGCATGGGGCCATGCGCTTCGGCGGCATGGCCGGCTGCTGTCTGAGCCAATTCGTCCCCCTAGTCGTCCTCGTCGTCTTGAACCGGCCTCGCCGCCCGCTGCAAAGGCTCGGCCTCGGCCTGCATCCGCCGCGCCGTGCGGATGACATTCGAGAGCCCGGCGGCGAAGCCTAGGACCAGAAACACGATCAACAGCCAGGGCCCCGTGCCGAGCTGGGAATCGAGCACCCTGCCGATAATCCCGCCGATGGCCACGCCGACGACCAGCTCGACGGCGATCTTGGTGGCTTGCCCGAACGCCGCGCCTCGCGCCCTCTCGTCTGGCGGAGGGCCTCGCATGACCTTGACCTTGTCGAGACGCGCGCCGAGGCTGTCAGCGCGCTTTCTCAACGCCTCCCGCTCCTCGGGGCTGAGCTGACCACGTCCTGGCTCGGCGTCCTTGGCTGGCGGCGACTGACCTGCCGGTGACATGGGTTGGCGGCCCAGTGGTTCGAGTGGGCTTGAAACGGCCGGGTTATCGACGGCGCGAACCATAGTGAGAGCCCCGGAGCGGTGTCAAGCAAACGCCATGAGTTT
>Ga0209751_10004006_pt1 | contig 14167 bp, 10 predicted proteins | sample RifCSP13_1_FD_184019 | JGI IMG/M metagenome (GOLD analysis project Ga0209751, IMG submission 184019) | Soil microbial communities from Rifle, Colorado - Rifle CSP2_sed 13_1 (SPAdes) (version 2) | ecosystem: Environmental > Terrestrial > Deep subsurface > Rock core/Sediment | place: Rifle... | reverse complement strand
CGGCCTGCTTACCTGGCTCCAGCGACCCAATCCGGTCGGCCCGAGCGATAGCAGCCGCAGCGTTAATCGTCGCGGCTGCGATTGCCTGCGCCGGCGTCAAGCGCAGGTGGCGGCAGGCCAGGGCAATGGCGAACTGCATGCTCTCGCACCAGGCGGTGCCCGGGTTGAGGTCGGTCGCAATCGCCAGCAGCCCGCCGGCGTCCAAAATTTCTTGCGCTGGCGTGTAGTGGCTTTCAGCCAGGCCAAACGGGGTGCAGGGCAGCGCCACGGCGACGGTATCGCTTTGCGCTAGGGCGGCTATATCCTCCGCCGAGGCGGCGACCAGGTGGTCCGCCGAGAGGGCGCCGAGCTCGACCGCCAGCCGGGCGCCGCCCAGATTGTCGAACTCGTCGGCGTGAATTTTCAGCGGGAAGCCAAGCTCGCGGGCTGTTTCCAGGATGCGGCGAGATTGCTCCAGGGAGAATGCCCCCGTTTCGCAGAAGACATCCACAAAGGGCATTTCATGATATGGCGCGTGGTGAGGCCACCAATTGCACAGCACCGGCAGCATGGTATTGCATAGCAGGTCGGTGTAGGCTTCGGGCTGGCTCTTATATTCCGGCGCGATGGCGTGCGCCCCCAAAAAGGTGATTGCCAGCTCGAGCGGTCCCTCGGCGTCCAGAGCCAGCACGGCTTGCAGCATGCGCAGCTCGGTGGCCGTCCGCAATCCGTAGCCGGTCTTGACCTCCGCTGTGGTTGTCCCATGTTCGAACATGTTCCATAAGCGCGGCCTGGTCTCTTCCAACAGTTTGTTCAGGGAGGCGCTGCGCGTGGCGCGCACAGTGGAGAGAATGCCGCCTCCGCCAGCCAGGATTTCCATGTAGCTTTTGCCTTGCAGGCGCATCTCGAACTCGTTGGCGCGGTCGCCAGCCCAAATGGCATGTGTGTGCGCGTCCACCAGGCCGGGCATGACCACGCGACCTCCCGCGTCCAGCGCCGGTTCATCGGCGTAGGTGCGGCGCAGCTCGTCGCTCCGGCCTACGGCGGCAATTTTTTCGTTCTGGATGAGTACTGCACCATCTGGGATGATCGCCAGGCGGCCCAGCTCGCGTCCGCGTTGGGGGCCGCCAGCCAGGGTCAGCAGTTGGGAGGCGGAATGGATCAGCATAAGGTCAGGGAGTTGCCGGATTTATTATAACCGAGAGGTTCAATCAGGTGGGCGGGGCATAATAAGCGGATTTTTGTGAATCGCCGTGGTGGACTACCAGTAAGCCTGATAATCAGAGTAAAATTGTATGGAATAATCGAAATGAAGGAGAAAGGTGAGGGAATGGAAACAGCTTTTCGTATCGAGCGCGACTCGTTAGGCGAGCTGCAGGTCCCCGCTCAGGCGCTGTACGGTATTCAAACCCAGCGGGCGGTTTTGAACTTTCCCATATCCGGGCTGCGTCCCTGGCGGGCGTTCATCTGGTCGATGGCGACCATCAAACGCGCCGCGGCTGAGGTGAATCGCGATCTTGACCTTCTGGATGAGGATCGGGCTGCGGCCATCGTGCAGGCTGCCCAGGAGGTGATTGAGGGGCGCTGGGATGACCAGTTCGTCGTCGATCCCTTCCAGGCTGGCGCTGGCACCAGCCATAATATGAACGTGAACGAGGTGATCGCCAACCGAGCCACGCAAATCTTGGGCGGGGTGTTGGGCGAGTACCGCGTCCACCCGAACGACCACGTCAATATGGCCCAGTCCACCAACGATACCATTCCCACCGCCATCCGCTTGGGCGCACTTTGGCGCCTGGACGAGCTGCTGAGGGCGGTCAACGGGCTGGCGGAGGCGCTGGCTGAAAGATCAGCCGCTTTCGATGATGTTGTCAAGTCGGGACGCACCCACCTGCAGGATGCAGTTCCGGTTCGCTTGGGTCAGGAATTTGGCGCTTACGCCGTGGCAGTCCGGCGCGATGGGGAGCGGATCCTCCGTTCGGCGAATGGTCTGCGCCGCCTGGGCATCGGCGGCACGGCGACTGGCACCGGCTTGAACGCTCATCCCGAGTACCATCCGCGCATGGTGAGGCGCCTGTCCCAATTAACTGGTTTGCAGCTTTACGAGTCGGATGATCTGTTCGAGTCGATGCAGTCCCTGGCCGATGTGGCTGATTTCTCCGCTTCACTGCGCACCCTGGCGATCACGCTCACCCGCATCGCCAACGATATTCGTTTGCTCGCTTCTGGACCCTCCACCGGGCTGGACGAAATTCGCCTGCCCGCGGTGCAGCCTGGCTCGAGCATAATGCCGGGCAAGGTAAACCCGGTGCTGGCGGAGATGCTGAACCAGTCCATGCTCCACGTGCAAGGCTGTGATTATGTCGTCTCGCTGGCAACCCAGGCAGGGGAATTGGAGTTGAACGTGATGATGCCCATCATTGCCCACGACCTGTTTGAAATGATGCAGGTGGTCATTGGCTCGGTGAGCGCTTTCACAGAGAAATGCGTGCGCGGCTTGCAGGCTAACCGCGCAAAAGCTGAGGGTTGGCTGGCGAAAAACGCCATCGTTGTCACAGCCCTCAACCCGCTGATTGGCTATGCCAGCGGGGCCGCCCTGGTGAAAGAGGCGCTGCAAAATGACCTGACCGTCGGCGAGGTGGCGATCAAAAAGGCCGCGCAGGGCGCCCTGCGCCACCGCGATGAAGACCGGCTCGTCAGCGTGGAGGAAATTCAGGTCGCGCTGAGCGACATGCGCCGCCTGACGGAAGGCGGGATAATCTCATAATTCAATGAAAGTGCTGGCTGCTCCCCACTGATCGACAGACCCATCTGGGGTATAATCTGCCGCGTGGCAAAGAGCAAACCCGCTGACGAGCTATCTGTTGAGGAGCTGCGCTGGTTGCTGATGGAAAAGCGTCGGGCTGTGCGCCAGCAGCGGTTGGAGCGTTACCGGCGAACCGGGCGAGCCGTGGTCATCGCCCCCGATGTGGATAACTCCTTCAGCGATCTGCATAGTGGGGTGATCGATGATAGCCTGAGCGTAGAATACGATCAGGCTATCCCTCGACGCCGGTCCAGGCGCATACTGGATGTGCTATTGTTGATTGTTGAGATCGGCGCGGTGCTTGGCTTGATCTTGGTGTTGTTCAACGGCCTGGGTCTGCTCCAGGAGTTGAACCGGGAGGTGGCCTCCGTTCTGGAACAGCCGACCCTGACGCCCACGCCCTTGATCATGGCGGTCGTTTTGCCTTCTGGGCACACGCCGCCGAACGCGCTGGGCGGGGCGCGTCCGAATGAGGCGGAAATCCCCGAGCATTTGCGCCCCCTGGTGCAATCCCTGGCTAACCTGCCGCTTCCTACACCAGGCCCTGAGCAGGCGATCCGTATCCAGATCCCTAAAATTAAGGTGGACGCCCCGGTCGTTCAGGGGGATGGCTGGGAACAGCTCAAAAAAGGGGTGGGGCAGCACATTGGCTCTTCCAACCCGGGTAAAACCGGCAATGTGGTTCTCTCTGCGCATAACGACGTATTCGGTGAGATATTTCGTGACCTGGACCAGCTCCAGGCTGGCGACCAGATCGTTCTTTTTACGAACCAGCGTGCCTACACCTTTGCGGTGGTCGATTCACAGGTTGTCGAGCCGACCAGCGTCGAGTTTATGGCTCCCACTGCGCAGCCCACTGTGACGCTGATCTCTTGCTACCCCTACCTGGTTGACAATCAGCGCATTGTGGTTACAGCCCGTTTGTTGAGCGGGAGTGAATAGAGTAAAAAAAAACAGCAGGAGTTTATAAATGGCAAAAAAAAGCAAGCGACAGTATCACAGGAGCACACTCTCTGAGGCGCAATTGGCGGAGAGCAGTCCTGGCAGGATCCGATTTTCTGACCGGGAGTTCAAACCGGACTACTCGTATGTAATGAAAGATCTCAAGCGGATTGGAATCCTGGCAGGCTCTTTTTTTGCGGTCTTGATTGTGTTATCTTTTTTCTTGGGGTGATCTTGTTTGGGATAGCCTGGGTTGAGTTGCAGGCAGGATAAATATCTCCGAACCGCAGGGGCAGAATATGAATAGTCTCAGGCCGCGCTGGTCCTCGCGCACGAAGCTGGCCATCGTTTTCTCGATGGGAACATTGTGCGTTTATTTGTTGTACCGTTTCAGCGAGGTCCTGGCGCCTATGATCCTGGCAATTATTCTGGCTTATGTGCTCTCTCCGGCGGTAAGCCTGATGGAAGTGCGTTTTAAGCTGAGACGGACTCTGGCAACCTTCCTGGTTTATCTGCTCGTGATGGTAGCGATCATCGCCCTGCTGGTTGCCATCATACCCTCCCTGGCTACCCAAATAGCCGGATTGAATTTAGACCTCCAGCGCTTCCTGCATTCCATCGAAACGGCGTTGGATCGCTCGTACCTGGTTGCAGGTCAGGTTGTCGAAGTGGATGCGCTCTACCGCCAGTTGATTGGATCGTTGCAGGGCATCCTGGAGCCGCTTGTCGGACAGACGTTAGGGCTGGCGATTGGTGTGCTCTCGTCTTTTGTTTGGGTCATATTTATTTTCGTGGTTTCGTTCTATTTGGTTAAGGACGGACCCAAACTGCGGATTTGGTTGGAGAACATCGTCCCGCCTGCTTATCGCTCAGATTACTTGCGCATACGCGAAGAAATCAACCAGATATGGGCGGCGTTCTTCCGCGGCCAACTGGTGTTGGCGCTGGTTGTCATGCTGATGTTTACAGTGATCGGGTTTATTCTGGGGCTGCCGTTTGCGCTCGCCATGGCGGTCTTCGCCGGACTTATGGAGTTTTTGCCCAGCGTAGGGCATGCCATCTGGTTGTTTGTCGCCTCCGTGCTGGCGTTTTTTCTGAGTTCGACCTGGCTGCCCTTACCGAATTGGGCTTTTATGCTCCTGGTGATTGGCCTGCACCTGGTGTTCGAGCAGTTCGACCTGAATTACCTCATCCCCAGGATTATTGGGCGTAGAGTTCACCTGCCTCCGCTGGTTGTTATCCTGGGGATTGTATCGGGAGCCGTCCTGGCAGGCGTGTTGGGTATCTTGCTGGCTGCTCCTACGATCGCTTCTGCCAGGGTTTTGGGCCGCTATATTTACGCCAACCTTTTCGATATGGAGCCTTTTCCGGAAAGCGTTGCACCGCCTCTGCCAGCGCCCAACCCCCAGTGGTGGCGAAGGATACTGGGTAAATGGGGAGGCAAGCCCCTGCGCAGCGAGTAAGCTGATATGGCTGAAACAAAGTCTCAAGAAGAAACGCCTAAGTGGGGTCCAACGACCAAGCTGATCGTTGGTATGACTTTCGTCGGCTTGGTGGCAGCCTTGCTGGTGCGCTTCCGGGGGATCATTGGTCCGCTGCTCCTGGCTTTTGTTTTGACCTACCTGCTGCATCCGGTGGTCACCATGATCCACCGGGTCACCAGGCTCTCCTGGCGCGCTTCGGTCGGCGTGCTTTTTCTGCTATTGATGGTCGTATACGCCGGGCTGATCACCCTCACCGGGTTTACCGTGGTGGGGCAGTTGCAAAACCTGCTCAGTTTCATTCGCCTGCAGGTGAACGACCTCCCGGCGTTGGCTGCTACTCTATCCACCCAGGCATATAAGATTGGTATTTTTGAGTTCAGCCTGGAGCAATTCGACCTGCAAGCCTTGAGTGAACAGTTACTGGGAGTGTTGCAGCCGCTTCTCAGCCGGTTGGGCAGCCTGATCAGTGCGGTAGCCGCCAGCGCGGCGGTCGCCCTGGGCTGGAGCCTGTTTGTGATCTTGATTTCTTACTTTTTGCTCGCCGATGCAGGTCGGGTGTCAGATCGGTTGATTAATATCGAAATCCCGGGCTATGACTACGATGTGCGCCGCATCGGTCACGAGCTCAGGAAAATCTGGAACGCATATCTGCGCGGCCAATTGATCATCATTCTTCTGGTCATGATCACGTATTCGATCCTGATGGTAATCCTTGGATTGCGCTTTGCGATTGGCATTGCCATCCTGGTCGGGTTGGCGCGCTTCGTTCCCTATATTGGTCCGATTATCACCAACATCGTCACCTTTTTAGTCGCCTTCTTCCAAGGGTCAAATAATTTTGGCCTCGAGCCAATCTGGTACGCCGTTCTGGTCTTAGGATTGGCTTACATTATCGACCAGATTTATGACAACCTGATACAGCCGCGCCTTTTGGGGGCTCGCCTCGGCCTGCACCCGGCTGCCGTGCTGGTCGCCGCGATCATTGCCGCGAACTTGATTGGCATCATCGGCGTGATGCTGGCTGCGCCGGTGCTGGCTACTTTAAGCTTGCTGGGCCGTTATGTCTCTCGGAAGATGTTCGACATGAATCCGTGGCCCGAGGAGGAGTCCGCGGCCAGATCTTGGGGGGCGCCAAGGCTGAGATTATCTGACAGGATCAGGGAATGGCGGGGCTTGCTGAGGCGGCTCTTCAATAAGAAATTCTGAAGAAAGAAATCCTGAAGAGTAAATCGGCTCCGGTCGTAATATTTGCTATACCGTCAGCAGATTGGGTTGCCCATAGATCTTTTGGCGAATGTCGATGACCTGGCGCCGGAGACGGTCGTCGCGTTCGAGCAGGTCGGCTACCTTTTCACAGCCGTACATGACCGTGGTGTGGTCGCGCCCGCCCAAGGCTTCGCCAATCTGGGGCAGCGAACAGTTGGCCTCTTCACGCAGCAGGTACATCGCAATCTGGCGGGGGAAAGCGACATCCTTGGAGCGATCGCGACTTAGCATGCGTTCCATGGGGATGCCAAAAATCTCCGCTACCTCCCGGATCACGTCTTCCGGCTGGACTTTGGTTCGCCTGGGGAGCAGGTCTGCCAGGGCGGATTCAACCAACTGCGGGGTGATCGGCAGCTCGCTGAGTTCGGCGAATGCCGTGATGCGCGTCAGGGCGCCTTCGAGCTCCCGAATGTTGGATTGCACCCGGCGCGCAATCTGCTCTAAAATCCCCGTTGGCATCTGGTAACCCGCCCGCTCCGCTTTGGAGCGCAGGATGGCTTGCCGCGTTTCCAGATCCGGCGGCTGGATATCTGCTGCCAGGCCCCATTCGAATCTGGAGCGCAGTCGTTCTTCCAGCGTCACCATGGCTTTTGGCGGGCGGTCCGAGGAGATCACCAGTTGTTTGTCTTGCCCGTGTAAAGTATTGAAAGTATGGAAGAACTCTTCCTGGGTGGATTCTTTGCCGGCGATGAACTGGATATCATCGATGAGCAGCACGTCAATTCGGCGGTATTTTTCTCGAAAAGCCTGTGTCGTGTGGCCGCGGATGGCGTTGATTAGATCGTTGGTGAATTCTTCGGAGGAGACGTAAAGCACCTGCAAGCCCTTCTGGGTGCAGGTGTTCCCAATCGCGTGCAGTAAATGGGTTTTCCCCAACCCCACGCCGCCATATAGGAAAAGCGGATTGTAGGCTTTTGCCGGTTTTTCTGCAACAGCCAGGGCTGCCGCGTGAGCCAGGCGGTTGCTCGCCCCGACGACGAAGGTTTCAAAAGAGTAACGCGGGCTAATCGAGCTGCTCGTACCCGGCGCTGAGGCGGGCGGTTTTACGCTTTCGCCCGATTCGAATTCGATATTCCTTTGCTCCAGCGTTTTTTGGTATTTTTGCCAGACGATAAAACGAACCTGGACCGTCCGGTTCATAATCCCTGTCAGTAAGCGCTTAACCGTGCTCGCAAGACGGCTTTCCAACCAATCGCGCGCATAGGCGTTGTTTACCCCGATCACAAAACTTCCATCTTCATATCCTACCAGTTGAGCTTCGCTCATCCAGGTGTCGAACGAAGCTTTGGGCATATCTAGTTGCAACTGTCCCAGTGTCGCCTGCCAGGCCTGCTCAGCATTCATCACTCATTTCTCCTCTCCGTTCAGCATTTCTCTTGCAACTCAGCGAGATATCGTGGAAAGTCCGCCACGGCGATTCCCAAAGAGCCTCTCTCGTCTGGAACATGGCAACATTAAACTACCACCTTCGCCTAGCAATAGTCGCGGGATCATTACGCCAGGGTATTAGAGTTGTACTTTTGAAAAACCGAGCGAGGGGGATCTTGTGACCGATCCCGAGGGGGTGTTGTAGCTCGTCTAGCGCATGAATTCTAGCAGATATTGGCCTGATCATGCAATACGGTAAACCTACGCCAACCTAAAAAAAAACAAAACTTTAAGATTCCCAAATGTTAAAAAAATTAAGGGCGTAAACAGGGATGTCCAGGGGCTGTTGGCAAGTTTCTTGCAACCCTAAGGGTGGGGGCGCTGACAGATTGCGCCCCCATATCTACCAGTTTATTTCGGCTTTTCCACCCGCCACATAACCGGTGGGCTGGTTTCTTAAAAACCAGGTTTTCGAAAAATGCCAGACTCCAGAATGGGGATAATCCAAATCTGGCGCATCCCCACCCCCTTGTCTTTCGGCCTCAGCCTGTTTAGCTTGATAGTCTGATGTTGATATATTTCCTACGGGCTGTTAACGTTGTTCTTGCATGGGTTGATTATGATGTAGCTTGCAGTATAACCATATAGTGAGAACGAGGAGTCTAAGATGGCTAAGATTATCGGTATCGATTTAGGCACTACCAACAGTGTAGTAGCTGTGATGGAAGGCGGTGAGCCCACGGTTATCCCGACCGCCGAAGGCTCGCGTTTGCTGCCTTCTGTGGTTGCATACAATAAAAATGGTGAACGACTGGTTGGGCAGACGGCAAAACGCCAGGCGGTCGTCAATCCGGATAACACGGTATTTTCGATCAAGCGTTTTATGGGCAGGCATTACAACGAGGTCGAGACGGAACGTCAAATGGTCCCCTACCAGGTCATTGCTGGCCCCGCGGGTGACGCCCGGGTCAGGTTGCCAGCCACGGGGCGAGAGTACAGCCCTCAAGAGATCTCTGCCATGATCTTGGGGAAGCTAAAGGCAGACGCAGAGGCTTATCTCGGTGGACCTGTATCCAAGGCGGTGATCACTGTTCCCGCTTATTTCAACGACAGCCAGCGACAAGCAACCAAGGACGCCGGTCAGATTGCCGGGCTGGAAGTGCTGCGCATCATCAATGAACCCACAGCAGCCGCTCTGGCATATGGCCTGGATAAGAAGAAAAATGAAACGATCCTGGTCTTCGACCTTGGCGGCGGCACTTTCGATGTCAGCATCCTGGACGTGGGTGAGGGCGTGATCGAGGTGCGCGCGACCAATGGAGATACCCACCTGGGTGGCGACGATTGGGACCAGCGGGTTGTCAATTGGATGGCCGATGAGTTCAAGAAAGAGTACAGCATCGACTTGCGCCAGGACCGCCAGGCGCTCCAACGCTTGCGAGAAGCTTCCGAGAAGGCAAAGATCGAGCTCTCCAGCGTAATGGAGACGGAGATTAACCTTCCTTACATAACCGCAGATGCTTCCGGCCCCAAACACTTGCAGGTCAAATTAAGCCGCGCCAGATTCGAGCATTTATCGGAAGACCTGGTTGAGCGCTTGCGCGGCCCGTTCAGCGCTGCGCTGAAGGATGCCAGCTTGAAAGCCGCGGATATCAACGAGGTCGTCCTCGTGGGTGGGGCGACCCGCATGCCGATGGTCCAGGAGCTGGTTCGCTCGCTGACCGGGAAAGAGCCCCATAAAGGCGTCAACCCGGACGAAGTGGTCGCTGCGGGCGCTGCAATCCAGGCGGGCGTTCTCGCCGGCGATGTGAAGGATGTGCTGCTGCTGGATGTGACCCCGCTTTCTCTGGGCGTTGAGACGCTGGGCAGCGTCATGACTACCCTGATCGAACGAAATACAACCATCCCGGTCAAGAAGAGCGAGATTTTCTCCACGGCGGAAGATAACCAGACCGCGGTGGACATTCACATCCTGCAGGGTGAACGTCCCATGGCGACCGACAATATGAGCTTGGGTCGTTTCCGCCTGGAAGGCTTGCCGGTGGAGCCGCGCGGCGTCCCCCAGGTCGAAGTAGTTTTTGATATCGACGCCAACGGCATCCTCAATGTCACCGCACGGGATAAAGCTACGGGCAAAGAACAAAAGGTCACCATTACCGCGTCTACCAATCTGAGTAAGGGCGAAATAGAGCGCATGGTCAGCGAGGCGCGCGCTCACGAAGCCGATGACCGCAAACGGCGCGAGCTTGTCGAGGCGAGAAATACGGCTGACAGCCTGGCGTATCAGACAGAGAGGACGCTGAAAGAGCTGGGTGAGAAGGTGCCTGCGGATGAGCGCCAAAAGATCCAGGGTGTTATCAACCGGCTGCGCGATGCGATGAAAGGTGAAGATGCGGCTTTGATCAAGCGCATGAGCGAGGAGCTGCAGAATGCATTTCATGCTCTCAGCCAACAGCTTTATGCTCAACAGGCCGCTCAATCCGGCGGCGCCTCTCCGGGCAGCAACGGAAAGGAACGCAGTTCGTCAGGCGAGGATGAAGGCGAGATCCTGGAAGGTGAGTTCCGCGAGGCGTAAAGCTCGCTGTTAACACCCTGGCGCTGAGCGAGAGTATCAGCCTCGCTCAGCGCCAGGGTGTTATGCCTGGATCGGGATTATTCCGGAATAAAAAGCAATATTTTTTGCTCCATTTCCCTCTGAGTTGGGCCGGATATGCGATCTATTAATCTGACTCTCAGGATAAGATATTGACTCCTGGGTATAGTTGCTGATATGATAATAGGATATTTATAAAATAATTATGAAATAATTTCTGTTTCCTTGTCGATGGTTGTGTGGCACGCATATGTGATTGGCGACTGCCGCAGTTCATTGAGGGAATTCGTTGCGCCAATCACCAACAGGGTTGGAAATAATGGTGTAACTCGCTCCAGATACATACGTTATTACAATTATCACATAGTTCTGTAAAGATTTATTGAACTTTGCCTGGCAAGGGAGGAATAAATTGGGAACAACATCTCCCGACATCGGTGCGTTTGTAGATCCTACGTTAACCCAAAAAATCCATAAGGCTTCCCGGTATTTACCCAAGGAGTGGCAGTGGCGCTTGTTCACCCTGTTGTTAATTATTAACGACGTTTTGATCACCGGCGCAGCGTTTCGTTTGTCGTATTATTTGCGTTTTGAAAGACCATTGTTCTTTTTTCAACGCGAAAGCTTTATCTCTTTTGATTTCTATCAAAGCCTGGTCTTTGTGCTGCTGCCTTTATGGGTGGTCATTTTTTGGGCGATCGGTCTTTACAACCGCCAGAATTTACTGGGCAGCACGCAGGAATATTCGCTGGTATTTAACGCCACCACGATTGGCATGTTCATGGTGATCGCCGCGGGATTTCTTTTGCCCGGCTTTATTTTTGCCCGCGGCTGGTTGTTGATGGCCTGGGGCTTTGCCTTTCTGCTTATTGACCTGGGAAGATTCACGATCCGGCGGATAATTTATTATCTGCGGGCGTACGGCTATTTTCTCTCCCCTGCGGTCATCGTGGGCGCTAATGATGAAGGTCTTTCGCTGGCTGAGCAATTGCTCAGTTGGAAGTCCTCGGGCATCCACATCTTGGGCTTCATCGATAAAAAGGTCAAGGTGGGGACGGTACTTCTCCACCATCTGACCTGTCTTGGCAATACTGAGGACCTGGATAAAGTCGTGAACGAATACGGCGTCGAGGAGATTATCCTGGCGTCCAGCGCCATCTCCTCCCGCGATAAGCAGATGGAAATCTTTAAGCGCTATGGCGTCGGCAGCCAGGTCAATGTGCGCATGTCATCCGGCCTGTACGAGATCATCACCACCGGTTTGACGGTCAAGGATTTTGCCTATGTCCCCCTGGTGGGCGTCAACCCGGTGCGCCTGACCGGGATGGACCGGGTGATGAAAACGATCCTAGACTACACCTTGACGATCTTGGGGATGACGGTGGTCGCTCCCCTGCTCTCGATCATCGCTCTGATCATCAAGCTCGATTCACCCGGCCCGATCTTTCATCGCCGGCGAGTCATGGGGGTGAATGGGCGCCAATACGATGCTTTTAAGTTCCGCACTATGTACGTCAATGGGGATGAAATCCTGGCGAAATATCCTGAGCTGCAGGCCGAGCTTTCCGCGACGCATAAGCTCAGGGATGATCCGAGAATCACCCGGGTGGGCAAATGGCTGCGACGCTTCAGCCTGGACGAGCTTCCCCAACTGATCAATGTATTGAAGATGGACATGTCCCTGGTTGGGCCGAGAATGATCGCCCCGGGCGAAATCGAAATGTATGATAAGTGGGATATCAACCTGCTGACGGTTAAGCCCGGTTTGACCGGGTTGTGGCAGGTTAGCGGGCGTTCGGATATCAGTTATAGCGAACGGGTTCGCCTGGACATGCACTACATCCGGAACTGGAGCATCTGGCTGGACCTGCAGATCATTATGCAGACCATACCGGCGGTGCTTAAGGGAAAGGGAGCATATTAGTGAAAGTTTTGGTGACGGGCGGAGCGGGCTTCATCGGCTCACACGTGGCGGATGCATATCTTGAGAACGGGCACGAGGTCGTCATCGTCGATGATTTATCTACCGGTCGCTTGGCGAATATCAACCCGGCAGCCAGATTCATCCAGATGGATATTCGCGATCCACGCCTTTCGCAGGTTTTCGAACGGGAACACCCGGATTATGTGAATCACCACGCCGCCCAAATGGACGTTCGGCGCTCGATGGTCGAGCCGCTGTTCGATGCGGAGGTGAATGTCGTTGGGTCGCTGAATTTGCTGGAGTGCTCTCGGAAGTACGCGGTAAAGCGGTTTGTGTATATCTCGACTGGCGGCGCGGTTTACGGGGAGCCGGAATATCTCCCTTGCGATGAAGCCCATCCCATTCGGCCGATTTGCCCGTACGGCGCCAGCAAGCACACGGTCGAGCATTACCTCTACATGTACGCGGTCAACTATGGTTTGGAATATACCGTGCTGCGCTACCCCAATGTCTACGGTCCCCGCCAGGACCCTCACGGGGAAGCCGGTGTTGTGGCGATCTTTACCGGGCAGATGCTCAAAGAAGCGCAGGTTGTCATCAACGGAGATGGCGAACAACAGCGTGATTTTGTGTACGTCGGCGACTGCGCCCGGGCTAACCTGCTGGCGCTAGAAGCGCGGTCTTCAAGTGGGATTTATAATCTCGGCTCCGGGAGCGGCACGACAGTGAACGCGATCTACTGTGAATTGAAAGCCATAACCGGATACGCTCAGGATGCTGAACATGGCCCGGAAAAACTCGGCGAAACCCGCGCCATCTATTTGGATGCGCGCAAGGCAAGAAAGGAACTGGGCTGGGCGCCTCAGGTGGGCTTAAGGGAGGGGCTTGAACTCACCGTAGAGTATTTCCGCCTTCATGAGACTTTGGATTGAGCTTATGGCCTCCACCCGAACTGAAATGGCTCGCGCTCGGAACATGATAGGCTCGTTGAGCGCCTTGAGCCACGAATTGCGTCTGCGCCCTAGCTTGAGGGATGCCATGATGCGCATCTTGCAGTTGAGCATGGAGAGTGTGAATGCGGAAAGCGGCAGCATCCTGCTGCTGGATGAAGATGGCGAAGTCAGCCATGCCGTCCTGGCTTATGCTGGAGAGATTAAGGTCTTGCCTGGAGATAGCATGCGTGCGTTTGTCAGCGAGGGGTTGGCGGGATGGGTGATTGGCAATCGCCGGCCCGCTCTGGTCCCCAGCACCCGGGATGACCCTCGTTGGCTGCAGCGTAGCTGGGAGTTGCACGACATAGCCGTACGCTCGGCGGTCTGTGTTCCCTTGGTGACTGGCGGGCGTGTTTTGGGCGTCCTGACCCTGGTGCAGCGCCAGCGAGGTGGATTTTCACCCGGTGATCTGGCGCTCCTGTGTTCGCTGGCGTTTTGTGTTTCTTCCACCAGCATCAGGCAGGCGCTGCATGCGGACCGCCTGGACTGGCAGTGAATGGTTTGCGCCTGGCGCGTTTTTTCGAGCGGGGTTGCCGACCGCTGGATTGCATCTTATTGGGATCAATTCCGTTCAAGCAGGTCGGCCAGCGCATCCGCGAGGGTATTGTACGTTACAAATGGTTTTAAATATTTAGGCCTGGGGTGGCGCGCCTGGCTGGCGCCGCGCCCGGTGAGAACCATAGCCGTGCGGTTTACGCCTGCGGCCTGCCCAGCCAAAAGATCGCTGAGCGCATCGCCGATCAGGATTGAACGGCTGAGATCCAGGCTGAGTTTTTCGGCGGCCTGGATGATCAACCCGGCTTCTGGCTTCCG
>Ga0209751_10004003_pt1 | contig 14171 bp, 16 predicted proteins | sample RifCSP13_1_FD_184019 | JGI IMG/M metagenome (GOLD analysis project Ga0209751, IMG submission 184019) | Soil microbial communities from Rifle, Colorado - Rifle CSP2_sed 13_1 (SPAdes) (version 2) | ecosystem: Environmental > Terrestrial > Deep subsurface > Rock core/Sediment | place: Rifle... | reverse complement strand
AATGAACCACGTCTATGAAACTAACCGACAAAAATGCAATTATTCCCGCATACCAAATCCGCCAACGACGTCCCGCATTAATATCCACTTCGCGGCGCTGTATTAAAAAGAGTTGTGCAACTAGCCCAATTATCGCGACAAATTTTGGATTGAACGATATCGTATGGGTGGCAATCATGAGGATTGCAATAAATACAATGCTTACGGCCAATAATGACAATATTGAGTATGACCTACGTTCAATTTGTAGGGTAGACGACATTAGGTTTCCTACATCCCGACATTCCTAATTGCAAACCAAATGAGCAGCGATAGCCCCACAAGGAAAGTCGCTGTTTGCAGGTAGCGTGCGACGGAAAATATACGCCGTTCTTCATAATATATTCCTCTAGTCTTTCTGAGAAGTTCGATTGCAGCTTGATCCGAATTCTCGATTCGCGTTTTTCTTAGGATGTTCGCACCATCTAATCTCGTCTGTGCGCGACCCCATAGAAGGAGGAGGGAAAACAGCACGCATAGACCAAGCGAAATCCAACATAACTGCAGAGCCCAAACGTCGCGAGGATTTGAAGGAACATAAGTGTCCTGCAATGCTACAAGAAGCGTAAGGCCTCCTGACGACAATGAGAGAAGTTGTCGATACCAAGCATGGACATGCTCCCCGTATGCCACCAAGTGGGAACGCTCGATTCCATCCAGAGCTTCTTTTGATTGCTGTTCCATTCAGAGCCCTAATGCCGTTCTTCAGCGGCCAAAGCATGTTGGCGTGGCTTTTGCGCAAGCAAAAGGCACGACAGCATGCTTTGGCCCGACTGCAAGACTTTGTTAGCCGATTCGCAGTGATTAGATGCCAAACTTCTCATCCTTAGCTGCCTTCAGTGACTCGATATATTGTCGTCCGAATGACTTTCTCTGCATGCGCTCATCATCGGCATGCTCAGTGAAATGCCGACCTGTTCCCTCATCAACGCCGATATACCCCATCCAATACCCATCGACCCACCGAACATATGGCTCGTAATCTTGCAGGAATGCCAACCCTGACGACCGGCCCTCAAATCTATGGCAAACAATGTCAAATGGTTTGCACGAGGGATTACCGTCTAAGACCAAGAGGTTTTTTCCTGCCTCTGACGCGAAGCGCTGTAGTTTGTCCATGTATTCATATTGATCGAACTTATCGAAGTTATCCGGCTTAACTTCGATGTACCATTCCTCCAGATTGGGCAGTCGAACCTCGAAGTCTGGCAGGTAATAGCCACCACTCACCAGTTCGTATCCTTGGTCCTCATACTTCCACTCCCAGTTCATGTGAGTGAAGAACACAGCCCACCTTGCCTCCGTTCTGGAGCGGAATGTACAGCCTTTGTACTTTGTGGGCAGAGGATTCATTGCAATCTCTCGAACGGCTAACGCTGCCTTCAGCGGCGCGCCGCTTGCGGCGCGTCCGCTGCAAGGGCTGGTTGGGCAGCATCTTTTCTGAGTGGCAGCACTTTAGTTCTTCCATCCTGAGTGTCACGGAGTGTGCAGAAATAGCCCTTGCCCCGGATCGAAATAAAGTGTCGTTGCATAAAGAGCTCCAACTTATTCAGATCATCCCATAGCGCAGCAGATCGCTTCGAATAAAAAGCCTCGTGCGTGACCCGCGTATACGGGTTGATTTCATGAGCCCATGCGTGAAGACGCTGGTAGATCGAAATCAGCTCATCATGCGATAGCCGTCTGTCTGGTATTCCCTCAACTACAGCCGTCACATTGTCGCCGTGCTTTTCGTCAGCGGTCGCTGAGCGTAACCGACTTGAGCTGGGCAGAACGTCTAGACCCTTCTTCTTTAAGCTCTTGAAGATGTCCTCAGCGCTCCATTGACCCTTTGCGTCTCTCGGAACTGTTTGCAGTCCGTTTTCGATTGCTACCAAACACGCAAAAGCGACCCCTTCAACGATCTTTCGGCCGTGAAACGCTGCCGATTCTGCGCTGGCGAAGTTATCTGCAGCAGACGCCTTGAGCACCGCTATTACGTCAAGGCGGCTGCGCAACGTCTCCATCAGCGATACATACGTTTCGGTCGGTGTCATGATGCAGCCCAACAGTTGATTATACGAATGACGCTTAGTTTTATACTATGCGAACGCCGCATAGTATAAAAAACACGAACTTTTTGATGTGGATTCATTGTCTTAATCTCCCTGTTTCCTTTCCTTGGATTAGTTAGGAAAAGATTAGCACATCAATACGCAGCCAGCGAGATTTGGTGTTCAATCCCCCTTTGACTTGCCGAGGAGACAGCCTGTTTTCAGGTCATCTGGCCGGGAGGGCCAGATGAGCGGCTCCACGACAGGGATGTTGTGTAGGCGCGTGCCGCCAAAAACAGGATGGCTCTGAGGGCATCCCGCAGTGACAAGTCATCGGGGGAAAGTTCTTTTGCCTACTTTTCTTCAAAGAAAAGTAGGTCGCCATAAGGCGAAAATAGATGTTAAAAAAACACTGATTTAAAGAATCAATTGTCTGACTGGATACTGGCATACGCCAGTATGACGATAAGGAAGAATTTAATTACCTGGCACTGGAAATTGCTCGACAATTTGTTCCAGACATTGTCTACCATCTACATCCATGTAGGCGTCCTGCATTTCCAGCATACACTACATCCATGTAGATAATTCCGGGTCGGTTCATGTATTCGCCGCCCCGGAATGACGTAACCTTCAACCCTGTAGAATCACTCCAGACTCAAAATATACTCCCATTCCTTTTTCGTTACAGGCATCACTGATAACCGGTTTCCTTTTTGCAACAAATGCATTTTCTGCAATGGTTTTTTGTCACGCAGTTCGATAAGAGGAATTGTTCGTTTCAGCTTGCGTTTGAATTTCACGTCAACCAGATACCAGGTGGGCTTCTCCGGTTTGCTTTTGGGATCGTAGTATTTGTGTTTTGGAATAAAAGCAGTGGGATCGGGGTAGCCTTCCTTCACGATCTCCATGATTCCAACGATCCCGGTAACTTCACAGCTTGAATGGTAAAAAAGAGCGAGGTCATCTTTTTTCATATCATCTCTAAGCATATTCCGTGCCTGATAATTGCGCACGCCATCCCATGGTTCAGTCTGTTTAGGACGATTTTTCAGATCATCAATGCTGAAGACATCCGGCTCGGATTTCATTAACCAGTAGTTCATGTATCGGGATTTGTTGCGCGTAAGTCTAGGTCCATATTGATGAAAATAGTAATATGAGAAGTGTAACTAGTTAAGACTAAAAAGAGAATGCAGGGAAGTGACTAGTTACTAATCACCAATTACCAATCACAGAAAGGATGGGTGGGTATCACCACAGCGCCGTGACAGGTAATCGAACTTGAACCAGAGTCCAAGTGGGAACAGCTGGCGTCGTATCAGGCTTTCCCGTGAAGGACGTGCGCAACAACAACGCGATTTTGTTCCCGGTGCAGTGCATTATAGGCTCAAGTTACCACACACCTGTACACAAACGCCGCAGTAGATACCCAAACTTTTAGAACCATTTTAAACTGACTTGTAATCCTGCAAGAAGTTGTGTTTATTGAATCTCCATTTGTTTGCCCTTTACAAGGGCATCGTCTATTTTGCTTTGCAGGCGGCGAATCAAACTATCTACGTTTGAAGTATAGCTCTCATTTCTGTCTTTGTATTGAAGAAGTTCATGGGCAATGTGTAATGCCGCCATAACGGCAATACGTTCTGAACCAATCACCTTGCCCGAAGATTTTACTTCGCGCATTTTCTGGTTCAGGAACTCAATTGCGCGATGCAAGATATCGCGTTCTTCTTCGCTGCAGGCTATCAGGTATTCCTTGTCCAGCAGAGTGACATTTATAGGTTTACTCATGATACAGGTATGCTCATGAGCGCGTTTCCATGGCGCGTAGTCTTGAGATCATTGATTCAATGCGGGTTCTGGCCTGTTCGGTTTTCTCAATGAGGACAGCGCGTTCATTGACCAGGTTATCCTGCTGGTTACGCAGGGCAGAATTTTCCGTTTTCAGTTGACTCACTGTGCGTATGAGTTCGTCAACCCGGGCTTCGAGTGCCCCAAGATCACTATTGTCACTATTTTTGTCTGGCATGATAAATTCCGGTTTTTATCTTAATTGGATGGACAAGACTCATGGTTTGTTTATCATTGATATGCAATATAGAGCCGCCATGCATGGCGGTCAAGACATGACGGCTTTAATCCCTGTTTCAATACCATGACAATGCTGGTTTGTTCGTGCAAGATGGTGAAATTACTCAATATTTGCAGAACAGAAAACAGATTTTAATCAAATGAATTATAAAGAGCTTGATATCCTGTTGATCGATGCCGGGACCGGGAGCCGTGCCGCTGAATGCCATGGTTTCCTCTGTGGTTACCTGTGTGTGAATGACAGTGTGCAGGAAGATATGTTCAGGAAATACCTGTTGTCAGATATGTCCGATCAGCAGATGTGTGCAGAATGTTGCAAACAAATCACCGAACTTGCCGTGGAAGTTTGCCTGAAGATTGCTTCTGAGGATTTCACCCTGGAACTGTTATTGCCTGATGAATCCAGTCCGCTGAGCGAACGTAGTGCAGCCCTCATAGAATGGTGCGAGGGGTTTTTAAGTGGACTGGGTATTGCCGGTGTAACGGATTTTGATCTATTGTCATTTGAATGCCGGGAACTTATCCAGGATCTGTACAAGATTTGCCGTTTGGATGCGGACGAAATCAATGGCTGCGGGGAAGAAGAAGAGGCCGCATTCACGGAACTGATTGAATATGTGCGCATGGGCGCGATCCTGCTTCATGTTGAGATGCACAAGTCTGCTTTTGGAACAAACCGGCTCGGGGTATTGCATTAGCTATGGATCTGAAGGAATACAAACGTCGCCGGAAGAAACTGATGGATATGATGGGAGATGAAAGTATCGCAATTATCCCTACCGCATCAGTGTATATACGCAATCGTGATGTTGAGTACCCGTTCCGTCCGGACAGTGATTTTTGTTACCTGACCGGTTATCCGGAACCGGAGGCAGTAGCTGTCCTGATACCGGACCGGCATCATGGTGAATATGTGTTGTTCTGTCGTGAAAATGATCCGGTGATGGAGACCTGGAACGGACGCCGCGCTGGTCTGGATGGCGCCATTGAATGCTACGGTGCGGATGATGCCTTCCCCATTGGAGATATGGACGAGATCCTGCCCGGCCTGCTGGAAGACCGGCAGCGTATATTTTATACCATGGGTAACAACAGTATGTTTGACCAGCGGGTGCTGGGCTGGGTTAACCAGGTTCGTAAACGCGCACGCACCGGCGTGAACGCGCCGGATGAATTTATTTCCCCGAACCATTTGCTGCATGAGATGCGGCTTTATAAAAGCCGGGCCGAAATTGCAGCCATGCGCAAGGCCGCAAAAATATCTGCAGCAGCACACAGACGCGCCATGCAGATGTGCCGTCCCGGTATGATGGAATACCAGATCGAAGCAGAACTTAAATATACGTTCATGAAACTGGGTGCACAGGAAACTGCTTATCCACCGATCGTAGGCGGAGGAGCCAACAGTTGCATTCTGCATTACACAGAAAATAATCAGGTATTGAATGATGGTGATGTATTGCTGATCGATGCCGGTTCTGAATATAACGGTTATGCCAGTGATATTTCCCGGACTTTTCCGGTGAATGGAAAATTTTCAAGCGCCCAGCGCGAGGTCTATGAACTGGTGTTAAAAGCGCAATCTGCAGCGATAGGTAAAATCAAACCCGGCAATCACTGGAATGAACCACATGAGGCTGCGATTGAGGTATTGACAGCAGGGATGGTCGAGCTCGGGATATTGAAAGGCAGGCTGCGGCAACTCATCAAGGATCAAGCCTATACAAAATACTACATGCACCGGACCGGCCACTGGCTCGGAATGGATGTGCATGATGTGGGTGATTACAAGGTGGAAGGCGAATGGCGCACCTTTGAACCGGGGATGGTCATGACCGTGGAGCCGGGTATTTATCTTCCGGCCAGCAGCAAGGGACTGGCAAAAAAATGGCGGAACATTGGTATCCGCATTGAAGATGATGTGCTGGTGACCAGGACTGGCAACGATATCTTAAGCAAAGACGCGCCTAAATCAGTAGAAGAAATCGAAGCAATGATGGCCCATGAACTCGCCGTCTGACTTTGATGTGATAATTGTGGGCGGCGGGATGGCAGGCGCAAGCCTGGCCATTGCATTGGCCGCAGAAAATATCCGCATTGCCCTGATTGAAGCTGTCTCACCGCGTGCTGAGAGCCAGCCCAGTTATGATGATCGCGGTCTGGCCCTGTCACTCGCTTCACAACGAATATTAATCAGTCTCGATTTATGGGATGCAGTTTCTAGCAGCGCCAATCCTATCGAGCACGTGCATGTCTCTGATCAATATCATTTCGGATTTGTCCGTTTGCATGCTGAACAGATGCATCTGCCTGCGCTGGGTCATGTGGTGCTGGCGCGTGAACTCGGGCGTATCCTCATGGAACGGATCAACGTTACAAAAAATATTCAATTCATCTGCCCGGCCCAGGTCAAGGACATTGTCATTCATCCTGAGCAGGCAGAAGTCACTTTGCTACAGGATGGCAACACATCAGAAATTACAGCGCATCTTGTTGTTGCTGCGGACGGATCATATTCGCCCGTGCGTAAAATACTGGGTATAAAAACTGATTTCAGGGACTATGGACAAACAGCTATCGTCACCAATGTTACGCCAGGTAAACCACATAACAATACGGCCTTTGAACGCTTCACTACGCAAGGGCCGCTGGCTTTGATGCCGTCAACTGAAAATCGTTGTGTGGTGGTGTTTACCGTTGCTTCAGAATCCGCAGAACACTATCTGAACATGATTGATGATGAATTCCTGGCTGTATTGCAATCACGGTTTGGACGCAGGCTGGGAAAATTTCAACGGCTGGGTCTGCGCAAGTCCTATCCGATGCAACTCATCATCGCCCGGGAACAGGTCCGTGAGCGGGTCGTGATCCTGGGCAATGCCGCCCATACACTGCATCCGAACAGTGCCCAGGGATTTAATCTCTGTCTGCGCGACATTGCCGGACTTGCTGAAATATTATTACCTGCTGTCCGCGACAGGGAAGATCCTGGTCAGAGACGATTGTTGAATCAATATCATGATTTGCGCAGGCCTGATCAGGTCCAGGTGACAAGGTTTACCGATGGTCTGGCCTCGATGTTTTATAACGATCTGCCGCACAAGATATGGTTCAGGAACACCGGCATGTTGTTGATGGACATTTGTCCTTCCCTGAAAAAGTCATTTGCCCTGCGGGCGATGGGACTGCATGGCAAACAGCCTGCAATGGTCAGAGGCCTTGCGCCATGACCATCAAACCTGACGCTGATGTCATCATCGTGGGCGGGGGACTCGCGGGCGCCACATTAGCATTATTGCTGGCAGGCCAGGGTCTCCGGTGTGTACTGCTGGAAGAACGCAATGTTGAAACAACATCCCGTCGGACCGATCCGCGGGCACTGGCCATCACCCGGGCCTCTGAAAATATTTTGCGTAGTGCCAGGGCCTGGGAATATTTGCCACAGGACAGGATTGGATATTTTCGCCAGATGCATGTGTGGGACGAGAACGGTACGGGTGATATCAAATTTGACAGCGCTGAACTGTGTGAATCAACACTGGGATATATCATTGAGCAGACAGTTCTGGAACAGGCCTTACGTGCAGCCAGCAATAAACAGGACCTGATTAAATATTATCGACCGGCAACGCTGTCTGGATTAAAGTTAGACGGGCCGCTGGTCCGCGCGCAACTCGAGGACGGAACGGAGTTGACCAGTCATTTGATTATCGGCGCTGATGGTGCGAGATCACGTCTGCGCACGCTGGCCGGAATTGCCTGTCCGGTACATGATTATCACCAGCAGGCGGTCGCCTGTGTCGCCAATACGGAGAAGGCCCATGATGCAGTTGCCCGGCAACGATTTCTGACAACGGGCCCTTTGGCATTTTTGCCTATGGCCGATCCACATCAATGCGGTATTGTCTGGTCAACCTCGCCTGATCATGCAAAGTCTTTAATCAAAATGAATGAAGACAGTTTCTGTCGGGCGTTGGCTGATGCCTTTATCCACACGTTGGGCGATATAGTCAGTTGTGGACCACGTGCATGTTTTCCCTTGCAACATTCCCAGGCTGAACATTATTGCCAGCCGCGTCTCGCCCTGATTGGTGATGCCGCACATACCGCGCACCCACTCGCAGGCCAGGGTGCCAACATGGGTTTGCTGGATGCAGCAACACTGGCTGAAGTACTGATCGAAGCCAGGACAATGAATAAAGATATCGGCGCATATCCTGTATTGCGCCGATATGAACGCTGGCGCAGGGGTGAGAATTTTATCATGATAAAAGTACTGCAAGGTCTCAAGTGCCTGTTTGAGAGCAGATTGGCCTCGGTCAGGCACCTGCGTAATATCGGGCTTGATGTGACAGATATGCTGACACCGGTCAAATACTCCATCATGCGTCATGCGATGGGGCTATCCGGAGACCTGCCATCATTTGCCCGCCATCAATAGTCTGTGTTGAACCAAACTTAAATTAGCTGCGCTCGCATAATTTTGAGTCAGGTTCTACAATCCCCGCCGTATTTTTGCCACTGACCGGCATACGTTGATTTAATGAGATGAGATATGACTGAAACTGAAAAACTGCGGTCCTCGAATTTTATCCGTAATATTATCGATGAGGACCTGCGGCAGAATAAAAATGACGGGCGCGTGCATACACGTTTTCCGCCGGAGCCCAACGGTTATCTGCATATCGGTCATGCCAAATCCATCTGTCTCAATTTCGGATTCGCACAGGAATATAATGGTCTCTGCAATCTGCGTTTTGATGACACCAACCCGGAGAAAGAGAGTGTTGAATATACTGATGCCATCCAGGCCGATGTGCGCTGGCTGGGTTTCGACTGGGGAGATCGTCTGTATTACGCCTCGGATTATTTTGAAAAACTGTATGAGTTCGCCGAGCATTTGATTCGCCACGGCAAGGCCTATGTGGACAGCCTGAATGCTGATCAGATCCGCGAATACCGTGGCACTTTGACTGGACCGGGGCGAGAGAGCCCGTACCGAAATCGTTCGGCGGAGGAGAATCTCGATTTGTTCCGGCGCATGCGTGCAGGAGAATTTAAGGACGGCGAGCATGTGTTGCGTACCAGGATCGACATGGCCTCTCCCAATATCAATATGCGCGATCCGGTCATCTACCGCATCAAGCGCGCACATCATCACCGTACCGGAGACAAATGGTGTATCTATCCCATGTACGATTACACGCATTGTATCTCGGATGCGCTGGAAGGTATCACTCACTCTCTCTGCACCCTTGAGTTTGAAGACCACCGGCCATTGTATGACTGGTGTCTGGACCAGTTGCCCGTACCTTGCCATCCACAGCAAATCGAATTTGCCCGGCTCAACCTGAATTACACGATCACCAGTAAACGCAAACTTAATCAACTGGTGACGGAAGGCCATGTCAGTGACTGGGATGACCCGCGCCTGCCCACTATTACCGGTATGCGCCGGCGTGGTTATACGCCCGCCGCCATCCGTGATTTTTGCGAACGCATCGGGTTAACCAAAAATGACACCGTCATTGATATGTCCGTGCTGGAAAATTGTGTCCGTGAAGAACTGGACCGGACTACCCGCCGGGTCATGGCCGTATTGCGGCCATTGCGGGTTGTGATTACCAATTATCCCGAAGACCAGACCGAAGAACTGGAAGCACCTTATCATCCGGTCCAGCCGGAGATGGGCGGCCGCAAGGTGCCTTTCTCCCGGGTGATCTATATCGAGCGGGATGATTTTATGGAAGACCCGCCGAAGAAATTCTTCCGCCTGGGCCCGGGGCGTGAGGTACGTCTGCGTTATGCCTATTTCATAAAGTGTGAGAAAGTCATCAAGGATGAAAAGACCGGAGCGGTCGTTGAATTACGTTGCAGTTATGATCCCGCCACCAAAGGCGGCAATGCCCCGGATGGACGCAAGATGAAAGGCACCATCCATTGGGTCTCGGCAGCACATGCCCTGCAAGCGGAGGTGCGTCTCTACGATCGTCTGTTTACTACGCCGGATCCGGGACGGGATGAAAACTGGCGCGCATTGCTTAACCCGGCATCCATGGAAATTATCCCGCATGCATTTGTTGAACCCGGATTGGTTGAAGCGCAGCCTGAGGAGCGATATCAGTTTGAACGGTTGGGGTATTTCTGTGTGGATCGCAGGGATGCAGCGACTGGCCGGCCAGTATTTAACCGGACGGTGACTCTGAAGGATTCCTGGTTGAAGGAGAACAAGGTTTGACTGAAATCTTCTTCTGCTTGTAGATATTCTGACTGTAGAAAATCTCCTCAATCTCCTCTTTCAAGCGACGTTCTATGGAAGCCCGCTGTTCCATATCCAGGTCCTGGGCAGAGATATTGAGCAGGTAATTATTCAGGTTGAAATCACGTAACATCATCTTTGTGTGGTAGATGTTTTCCTCATAGATATTCACGTCTATCATGCGATAGCGCTTCTTCGTTTCCTTGGAGATGAAGTTCTGAATGGAAGTAATGTCATGGTCGATGTAATGTTTGGTGCCATTAGTGTCACGGGTAAAACCGCGTACCCGATAGTCCATGGTTACGATGTCAGATTCGAAGCTCTGAATCAGGTAATTCAATGCCTTGAGTGGTGAGATCATGCCGCAGGTGCTGACGTCGATATCGGCCCGGAAACTGCTAATGCCGTAATGCGGATGATTTTCCGGGTAGGTGTGTACGGTCAGATGGCTTTTGTCGAGGTGTGCCACGACTGCACCTGGCACCTGTGCAGGCAGTATCCCGGTGGTTTCACCGTTATTACTATTGACCGCATCGGATGCATTAAATGGCACGGGTGACCCTTCCTCGGATATGAGCAGGGTTACACTGGCACCCAACGGGTCATAATCAGCTTTGGCAATGTTGAGTATACTGGCACCGATGATGTTGGCTACTTCTGTCAAGATATAGGTAAGGCGGTCGGAATTATAAGCCTCATCGATATACTCCATGTATTCCTTGATCTGGCTGTCAGAACTTGCGTAGCAGACATCGTAGATATTGAAGCTCAGGGTTTTGGTCAGGTTGTTAAACCCGTGCAGGCGGATTTTTGCCATGGTTGTCGCCCCCCGTCAAAGATGATGCAATGGTGGATGATAGATCATCTGTACTATATTCCCTTCCGGGTCCTCACAATAAAAACTTCTGGCACCGTCCCTGTGGCTCTTCGGACTGGATTTCATCTTTACCCCATGAGTATTGAGGAAATTATACCAGTCGTCTACCAGTTCCGGACTTTTTAATATAAAGCCGATGTGATCCAGCCGTTGTGGCCCCACTGGTTTCTGGCCATCGGAAAATCTGTGAAGTGCAAGATTATCATTTCCTGAGCAAAGGTAAACATTATCCTGGTCCGGACGCCACTCTACCGCCATGCCGAGCAGCCCGACATAGAACTGTTCGCAAATTTCAAGATCAGTGACATTGATAGCAACATGATGCATACCGCTGGTGGGTGCCGGTCTTGACATATCGGGTTTGATTTTTCATTCAATTTGCAGGGATGCGCACCTTACACCAGCATAGCTGAAGATGGAAGGTTCTGCATACGGATCATAGCCGCAGCCTGAGTTGTGTGGGAAAATGACGGAAAAACGGACAATACCTGCCTGATGAAAACTACCTCCCCGGCACTTTATAAATCTGACATCAAAAGCCTGCCCTTGATCAACAGCGGCAAGGTCCGGGACATTTACGGCATCGATGACGACCATATGCTGATAGTCACTACCGATCGCATCTCGGCCTTTGATGTGATTCTGCCGGACCCCATCCCGGGCAAGGGCGCGGTGTTGACTGCCATGTCCAATTTCTGGTTTGACCTTACCCGGCATATCATACCGAACCACCTCAGTGACAGGCGGCTGGAGGAGATATTACCTGATGCTGATGAGCGGGCACCGGTTCAGGACCGGTCCGTTATAGTACTCAGACAGAAACCGTTACCAGTCGAGGCCGTCGTGCGCGGTTATATCATTGGTTCCTGCTGGAAGGACTACCAGAAGACCGGGGCCATCTGCGGCATTAAATTACACAAGGGACTGAAACAGGCAGAGCGTTTACCGGAGCCGATATTTACTCCTTCTACCAAGTCGGAACTGGGTGAGCATGACGAAAACATCAGTTTTGAGGAATCAGTAGCACTGCTGGGCCGGGAAATGGCCGAAAAGGTGCGTGATGTCAGTCTGCAGATCTACCAGTATGCCGCAGATTATGCCCGCCAACGCGGGATTATCATTGCCGATACCAAGTTTGAATTCGGAACTGACAAAAATGGAGGACTGGTGCTGATCGATGAGATCCTGACCCCGGATTCTTCCCGCTTCTGGCCGGCCGATTCCTACGGGCCCGGGACCAGTCCACCCAGTTTTGACAAACAGTATGTGCGTGATTATCTGGAGACGCTTGATTGGAATAAAAAGACCCCCGGACCAAGGTTGCCGGATGTGGTGATCAGGAATACGGCGGCCAAATACCGTGAGGCCCGGGAACGATTGATGAGCTAATATAAATTATGAAAGAACTGGATAAACTAAAAGCAGGCTTTAAACAATTCAGGAAATATTACTTTGAAGAAAATCCTGAACTCTACCGGCAATTGACCGAAAAAGGACAGTCACCCAAGGCGTTGGTCATCGCCTGTTGCGACTCGCGCGTGCACCCGGCCCACGTCATGAATACCGATCCAGGTGATATCTTTGTGGTACGCAATGTTGCCAATTTGGTACCGGCCTATGTGGATGACGGCAAAACCCATGGCACCAGCGCCGCTATCGAGTTCGCCGTCAAGCATCTCAAGGTGCCGCATATTATTGTAATGGGCCACAGCCAGTGTGGCGGAATAAGGGCGCTGATGGAGGGCAGCCATGGGAGCAAGACCCATACATTTATCGACCCATGGATGGCTATCATGACCCCTGCCCGGGAACAAGTGGCGCGTGAATATGCCAGCGCAACTATTGATGAACAGTGCCATCAATGTGAACAGGCTGCGATTGGTGTTTCACTTGAAAATCTCATGACCTTTCCCTTCATTGCGCGCGCCCTGGAGGCCAATCAATTACATATGCATGGCTGGTATTTCGATATTGATAACGGCATGCTCCTGGAGATGGATAAGGCTCAAAAGAGGTTCATATCGGTATGTTAGGTAAACTTATGAAAAATCTGCTTACAATATTTTTAATAATTATTTTGAACATCTGCGGATGTTCGGACAATAACGATACACAGGAGAAAAAGGACCATGTCTGGAAAGAACAGACAGAGGCCATTGAAAAGGCCAGGGCAGTAGAAGGCATGTTGCAGGATTCTGCTGAAGAACAACGCCGGCAAATTATGGAACAGTCAGAATAGACAGGATGACAATCAGGTGATCCCTCTACACGACGATAATCCCACCGAAATAGTACCATTACTTACAATAGCTTTTATTGTCATCTGTGTGCTGGTGTTTTTCTGGCAGATGTCACTGGGCGGGCAGGGTAACCAGGCAGCGGTATTCAGTCTGGGTGTAATTCCCGCCGTATTGCTGAACAAGTCAAGTCTTCCGCCTGAACTTGCTTTAATACCGGCGGAACTCACGGTCTTTACTTCCATGTTCATGCACGGTGGTTTCATGCACCTCGCCGGGAATATGTTGTATCTGTGGATCTTCGGTAATAACGTGGAAGATGCCATGGGTCATGTGCGATTTGTGATCTTTTATTTTCTCTGTGGGATCGCGGCGGTCATCGGTCAGGTCATGCAAAACCCCGGTTCAGAGATCCCGATGATAGGCGCCAGTGGCGCCATATCCGGCGTGCTGGGTGCCTACCTCTTGTTGTATCCGCATGCCAGGATCATGGTGCTTATTCCGCTGGGTTTTTATGCACACATGGTGCGACTGCCGGCCGGGCTGGTACTGGGTTTCTGGTTCGTCATACAGATAGCCAGTTCACTGGCAGCAGATCCAAACAGTGCCGGGGTAGCGTGGTTTGCCCATAT
>Ga0209751_10004002_pt1 | contig 14173 bp, 14 predicted proteins | sample RifCSP13_1_FD_184019 | JGI IMG/M metagenome (GOLD analysis project Ga0209751, IMG submission 184019) | Soil microbial communities from Rifle, Colorado - Rifle CSP2_sed 13_1 (SPAdes) (version 2) | ecosystem: Environmental > Terrestrial > Deep subsurface > Rock core/Sediment | place: Rifle... | reverse complement strand
CAGGGCTAGGGAGATAGCCAGAACCTATGATTGTGATTTTAACGGTCTTGTCTTAGACGATGTACTTTCTGAACTTCCAAAGTTGATCACTATTGTGAAGGAACCCCGGTGGAATCTCTACCATTATTATGCCTTTGAATCAGGAAAGAAAAGGTCTGATCTATTCTATACAGGAGATGGAGGAGACGAGCTTTTCGGAGGATACACCTTCAGGTACCACAAATTTCTATCTCTTTTAGGAAAGGATACTCCGATAGAATGGAAGGAAAAAGCAAGACTGTATCTTTCATGCCATGAGCGCGATTGGGTACCAGATCAGGACAAGTTGTTTGGAACAGCAGTGAAATTCTCGTGGCAAGAAATTTACTCACTGTTCAAATCTTACTTCGACAATGATCTTAATCCACTAGATCAAGTCTTCCTTGCAGACTTTAATGGTAAGCTACTATATGATTGGTTGCCTACAAACATTGCATTTTCAAACTTCCTCAAAGTATCGATAGAATCGATATTTCTTACAAATAATATGATTGCATTTGCCACACATGTCCCGTGGCAGAAAAAGTACGATCCACAAACCCAAACTGGGAAAATCCCTCTCCGGTCAATCATGAGAAAACAGAAAGGATATGAGAAAGTCGAGGCTGCAAAGAAAGGCTTTTCGATAGATCTAGTTTCGATGTGGAACAGAAATGCGAGGGAGATAGTCACAACATATGTGAATGGTGATGCAGAAATAGTAAGGAATGGACTCGTTAGCAGAAAGTGGATTCAAAGGGCTACAGAGAGTGTGTTGCGGGGCAATGTTGAACTGAATACTCGGTACATCAGCAAGATGTTGTCGATCTTGGCATTGGAAATATGGTACAAGTTATTTGTTAGCAAAACCATGGACCGGAAGCAAAAACTGTAGGATGAATCTGCGCAAATACTTGCCTCTATAAGACTAATATTTACGATTCACACTATAGAACTTTTGTGACAGGCGAACCGGCATTATCATCCTACTGGGCACTTGTCACCGTAAAAGACGGTGAAGGCGACATCACGGAGTCGCTAGCGTCAATTTTAGAGCAGTCGATCAAGCCTTCTCTTTTGTGTGTAGTTGATGACGGATCGAAGGATTCGACGCCGCGCATTCTCGCTGAGATACGTCAAACTAATCCCGGTGTTGTCCATGTAATTACCTTACAGGATAAAGGATACGACAGTAGGCGAATAGTTCATAATTGGAACGTGGCATGTGACTATGTCAAGGACTCAGGCAAGCAGTTCAATTATTTGCTCATTTCAAGTGACGACGTGGTATTTTCAAAAGACTATGTTCGCAGGTTGATTGAACAAATGGAATCAGATCCCAGCTTGGTCATAGTATCAGGTAATAGAGGCCTGACACCCTCTGACTATATGTCTCTTCCTGAAGGAGCAGGGCGATTGATAAGAATGTCTTACTTCAAAAAGGTGGGTTTTAGACATCCACCATACTATGGCTACGAAGCGTGGCTCTTGTACAAAGCACTCCAGATGGGCTACAATGTGAAGAAACTTGTCGAAGTAAAATACGATCATAAAAGAACATTTGGCGTAGGTCATAAGTTTGTCGAATATGGGCCTGCGATGCGATGTCTTGGGTATCACCCGCTATTCGTTCTTGCACGAGTAGCAAGGAATAGTCTAACAGGTAAAGCCGGCATATCAAAAAGTGCCAGTACGCGCATGTTGTTCGATTACCTGTTTGAGAGAAAATGGAAAAATGATCCATATTTTCAATATTTTGAGCCGGAGTTGCGAACATTTGTGCGATCTCTTCAAATTAAGAGGCTGCTAGCCAGGCTGGGCATGGCTTGGTAACGAATACCTATTCTGCAGTATGTCGACTACCTTCTTGGCAGCTTTGCCGTTGCCATAGGGTTGCCCTGACCTATTTATTCTATGGATAATATTCTTGCGATTTGACGACAGGTACTTCATGACCCTAACAACTGAACGACAATCCACCGAACTCACAAGCACATTGGCACCTAATTTAATAGTCTCGACCCATTCAGTGCTCTCTCTTAAGGTCAAGCACGGGGTGGCGGCCATGAATGCTTCTTTTTGAATTCCTCCCGAATCAGTTATGACGAACTCTGAATCTTTTATGAGCCGCATCATGGAATGATAAGGCAATGGATCGATCAAAATCAGATTTTCTATATGATTTGTTGCCTTCAAAAGGCCCGACTTCCGCAGCACGTTCTTTGTTCTCGGATGAATTGGGAAGACGGTTGTGGCGCCGAATTCTTTAATCGCTGATAGAATTTCACGCAAAGTTTCTGGTGTTGAAGTGTTTTGTTCCCTATGAAGGGTCATTACCAAGTATTTTCCCTTCTTGATAGGAACTTCAGGCAACTTCGCATTCAATATCTTGCTGCTCTCAGACAGAAACAGATCGTACATTGTATCCCCTGTCAAGAAGATCTTGTTACGCTCGATACCCTCAGAAGATAGGTTCGTAACCGCATTCTTCGTTGGAGCAAATAGTACCTGGGAACAATGGTCGATTAACCTTCTATTTATCTCCTCAGGCATGAATTCCTCTCTGCTCCTGAGTCCTGCTTCTAGGTGAGCTACAGGGATCTTCGCTTTTACAGCTCCGAGCGCGGTTCCAATAGCTGAATTAGTATCTCCGGGCACCACACACACGGAGGGCCGCAATTCGACAACCAATTTTTCAATCTTGGTCATTATCTTTGCGGTCTGCTGCGCATGCGAACCAGAACCCACACCCAAGGAGAAGTGCGGGTCAGGTAAGGATAATTGCTCAATAAACACCTTGCTCATTTCAAAATCGTAATGCTGACCGGTGTTAACTGTTGTAAGATTGAGACCCCGTGTTAGGCACTCTCTGATGACAGGAACCGACTTGATGATCTGGGGACGCGTTCCGAAAACTAGTAGTAAACTCAACTTATCCGCTCGTGTTTAAGAGTAACAAATCATATACGTCTTTTGGCACTTGGATTAATGAGCTCTTTGCCGCAGGCAGGGCTAGATTTATGCTTGCGATCATGTGCTACTCGCCTGAGCGTAGTATGTCAGTAGTATATTGCATACCACATCTGGAGAGTGATTCTTTGTAACGTACTCTGTTCCTTGGCTCGATAATTGACTCCTTGTATGTTCATCATCGAGCAGTCTCCTCAAATCACGTTCAAAAGTTGTGATCGTGGATCTATAGATTGGAGGGTGGTATTTACCATAAAGCTCTTCGGCGACATTGCATACAATTGGCTTGCCAAGAGCCATTCCCTCCAATTCAAACTTGCCAAACCATCCAAGATCCAACTTACCTAATACGATGTCGCAATCAGCGATTGATCGCAAAGCTGCATCGTGTGGCACATTTGCAATTGTTACCACCTTGCATTTTCCTTCATCCTCGAGTTGTCCAAGAGATCTCGCGACTTCTCTATATTTATCAGCATACTTTTTCATGGAGGCGTAATGTGGATAATGCGCTATCTTGAGCGGATAGCTCTCCACTTTCTTCTTTACAATATTCTTAATTTTACTTGTTTCTATAGGATTTGGAAGCCATTTTCCATTGGGTGCAAACTTCAGTAAATCGGGGGTGGAGACTAGGCAAAAGTCTTCGTCGAATTTGTCCCTTAGATCATCCCCGTGGTAATGTTTTAGGTATGCTTTGTGCTTCTTGCTTTTTCTCAACAACATTTCCAAACTTTTCTTTAGCGAACCATAAGGATAGTGATAATGCCAAACGTCATACTCGCGTCCAAGTCTCTTAAGGAACCGCCACATTGTGAACGGAGATTTGTAGTTGAGCTTTATTCCGCCAAACTGGCTATGGGAAGTTCTATTGAATACAAAAACATCGGCACTGTGGCCCTGCTTAAGTTGTTCTTCCGCGATTATGGACGAAACACCTGAAATGTTGTTTATGTGTGCAATTCGCAATCCTGCAATCTACTATGCAGGATCGGGTAAATATAGATAGTATGTAGAGGGAATTCTGAGGAGACCACAAAGGCACTAATAATAATTATGCTTCTGCCGGTGATAATATATGGATACACACACATCACATTTAATTCGGTTGCAGCCAAGAAGAGAAAAATCACAATTATAAATGTGCTTGCTATTATTATCATCGACTTCGATGAAGATTCTACACTTGTCAGATGAGGGCTTGCCAGATTGGAGAATAGAAAAGTCTGCTTTGACGGCCCAAAGACTGGGACACGATCTTGCTTTCGCAGGTAGAACTTCTCTAAGATACGATAGGAATACCTTCCCGAGAATTTACACTATAAAATGGACAGCGAAGGCTAGGATGGGCGTTCCATACTACTGGAATACTGTTAGAAAACAGGTTCGAGCTATCTTAAATGAATTCAGACCAGACATTGTTCATGCTCACAATATCGCTGCTGCCAAGATGACATCAGAATTTGACTTCCCTTTTGTGTACGACGACCACGAGTACTGGTCCCAGCATGCGAAACTTTTGGTTGAAATCGAGCAACAGAATTGGAATCAACAGAGAGATACAAACCTGTCAAGGTTCATTTTGAATATGTTCGTAACGCTCAGGCGGGCTTTGATAAATCGCTATTGCATTAGGTTATGGCAAAAGTGGGAAAAAGACATTGTCTCCACACATCCTACCATAACGGTTTCAAGCGAGATAGCACTGGCTTTGAAAGCCATCGGCCAAACGGAAAAAGTTTTTGTCGTTCCAAATTTTCCAATGGCAAATGAGACGGCTGATACTAAGAAGCCTGAATTTCATGAGAGGTTATCATCTGTTTACGCTGGTGGGGATGGGCATAACATACTGAAATATCCAAACCGTAACATTGATGGACTTACGGACTTATTTGCCAGCGGTAACAACGATATCGGTTCGCTCACAATTATCGGTTGGAATGGAAAGGCAATATCAGACAACGTCCGGTACACAGGTTTCCTCTCTAGAAAGGCCATGTATGAAGAAATGTTCAAACAGTCAGTTGGGCTATTGCCATGGAAGAGGCATTGGCAGCATTACTTCGTAAGTCCGAATAAGCCTTACGAGTACGCTCATGCCGGGCTTTATGTTCTATGCACTTCATCGTTCAAAGAGGTGAGAGCAAACCTTCGAGACAATTGCATGACATTTGAAGACTATAATGATCTGGCATCAAAGCTAGAGTATATTTCTAGCGATATGGAAATGCTATATCAGAAAAGGCTGAAGATTTTTGAGTTCGCTCATTCTAATCTAACTTGGGAGAAAAATGAAGAGAAAATAATTCGTTGCTATTCGCTTTGTTAGACACCTCGGCGGGATGTGCGAAGTATTGTCAAATCGAGGACGACCTTACCCAAGTTCTACTAGGTAAACAACGCATACTAAATCTCATATAGTAGATTCTGTACCCTACTTTGCAATGGAATCGTATGAGCCTGTCCCATATTGGCTTGAGCGAGGAAAGGTCTACAAAGACTGTTTTAGGTATAACAAGAATTTCAGGCTTCAAGAAGAATTTCTCTTAGAGTACTTGCATACACTCTCGCCGCCGTTTTCAAGTGTGTTTGAGGCAGGATGTGGCTTTGGAAGGATAACAAAACTGATTCTTTCAAATTTCGAAAGTATTCGAGAATATACTGCGGTGGACCTCTCTCCTGATCAAGTTCGAAACGCTATGGAATATGTCAGGCCTTCGGTAATAGGAAAATCTATTGATCTAAAATTCATGGTATCAGATATTCAGTCTATTAAGGCGGACAGAAAATATGATCTTGTTATCGCGTCTGAAATGTTAATGCACGTGCTTCCAAATGAGATTGCCCAGGTCATGAACAAGCTTGTCAGTTTGTCTAACAGCGATGTCGTAAACATCGACTACTATGATGATCGTACTTCTAATCCAAAACTTGCCCCGCATAACTTTCTGCATCAATATGAAAAAATATACTGTGAAATTCCGTCCATATTAGCTGTCAAAAGGATTCCAATTGTGAGAAAAGGCCTGTTAAAAACGGACATAAAACAATCAATATTCCATGCAAAGTTGAGGCATAATTCGTAGCAAGATTTCCGATGCATTCAATCTTATTGTGTTCTTTATTGTACATTGGATTCCCTTACTGTGGTACGCAATCCCGAAATCCCAATGCACGAAAGGTCAAATAAGATTTTGCGATCGAGAAAAGAAAACTGAAGTTACGAAAAAAGACAAATGATTCTGCGCTCAGTTTCCCAAGATGTGCACTCTTGAAAGTTGAGAAAGGCTAACATAATACTGGTTAGAAAAATCCTAGCTTTGAATCGTAGAAGCCTTCACTGGAGGCGCCTGTCGTAGGATAGCCTAACAGCCTCTTGTTGTCTGTCGGCTGCGCCAGCGCATAATGTTCCATCATGAGGGCGATGTCATTAGCTATATTTTCGTACCATAGCTTGAAAGACTTTGGCAAACTCCGCACCGACAACTAGCTTGTATACATTGATCCGCAGTTAAGAAGTTCGCCGAATATGCCCTCGAACATGTTAGCCTGAGTCATTCAGCAATGAATATCGCGAAGATGCTGATGGAAACTTAAGCTAAGGGAATTCATGTATCTGTTGATTTCTAGAGATATCTTTTGAGACATGCTATGTTGTTATTGTTATTACTTTTGAGGGTAAAATCAGTGGTACCGAATTTAGCATGTCTGGTAAGCACGGAAAATATTGTTCTGATATCTCTCCCAGATCAAATGGTTCCTAGCAAATTCGAATATCTTCAATCTTTTCTTATATAGCTCATCCATGTTATCTTTAAAGTACTCCAATTGCGATGCCATATCAGCGTAATCTTGAAAGGTTGCACAGTTCTCCCTGAGGATTGCTGATACTGTTTCAAAAGATGATGTACACATGACAAAAAGGCCTGCATGTGCGTATTCGTATGCTTTGTTAGGACTGATATACACATGCGACCAGTGCTTTTTCATCGGAACCAGACCAATTGAATGGCTAAACATTTCGCGGTACATCTCTTGCCTCGGCAGAAAGCCTTTGTAATCTACTCCTTTCGAGGATTCTCCCTTAGATCCAATGATGCAAAGATAACCGATATTGTGATCATTGAATACATCAGTAAGACCGTCTATGTTACGATGAGCCGGTTTAATTGTTCCTTGTGCCTCTAATCCTGCATACACAGAAGATAACGTCGTGTGATACCTCGGCCTTTCAAAATCTTTAACTTCTTCCATCAAAGGAAAGTTGGGCACGACAAATACTTTGTCCGCGCTGCCGGTGGCCTTCAGTTCTGCTGCAATCCTATCAGATACAGTAATTGTAGGGGTGGTTGAGACCAGCTTTCTTTCCCACTTTGACCACAAATAGATGGCCCGACGCATTAGTAAGTACCTTGCCAGTCTCCGAGCTGTTCTCCTGACTATGCCACCAGTAATAGCCTGCGAAGTAGCTCTCACTGATTCGGCTTGTCTCCTTACATAAACACTCCAGTACTCATGATTGTCATAAACAAAAGGTAACCCAAATTCCGATATCATTCTTGCTGCAAAAACGTTATGAGCATGCACGATATCCGGCTTTGCATCTCCCAGTACCCTCCCAACCTGTCTCTTAACAGATTGCCAATAAAACGGAAAACCACGTCTAGCTCTTTCAGTCCAACTGACCTCGTATACTTTTGAAAAAGCCTCTCCATTGTAATTATTTAGCCTCATTCCTGCAAACATAACTTCGTGACCCAGATTTGAAGCACTAATTGCCGATTTTTCAATTCTCCAGTCAGGTAAGCCATAATCTGATAGGTGTAGGATTCTCATCTAGGAACTTAGGAAAGGTGTAGGGTCAGACCTATATGTGTAGATACTCGAAAAAAGACATGCACATGAATGTTTTTGAACAGTTATTCATGTACATTTCATCAAAAAGATTCTGGTTCGAGGACGGCTTTTATTACACGATGGGTTGAAGTGTCACAGAGTTGTTGAAAAGAACATGCCTAATGCATCCTGGCATTCATTCAGGCAAAAATAAAAAGAGCAACAAAGATGTTACCATATTTGTAGGATCGGGACAATATTAGAAGGAATTGGGAGTAGCAGCCTTCAGATAAATGCTTGAAAGGCGAGAAACTACATTTACTGGGTCATGTTCTGAAGGTAGGCCCTTGTGATATTTGAGCTGATAGTCAAGAACATCAAGACCACATGCAAGTGCCTCCAACGCTGTTTTACTAAGATTCTGCAAAATACTCTTATCTACATGCCTAATGTCAACGTACACCTTGTATCTTTTCAAAAACTGTGGCATATCTGCATACATGATTGGGGCTACCATTCTACGATAAACCTCAATGTCTAAACCGATATTATTCTTTCTACAGTAATTTAGTGCCCACTTTATGTCAGTCACTTCTGTATCCATAGTTAAAGCCTCCTTTCGTTGATTCTTTGGACTCGGGTCTGGCCTAAAGTGGTCCGTATCTATCGGGTTTGGAAGATACGAAGCTTTTGGGACGAGTTGTAAAAGATCAGGGGTTGATACGATGACGGCGTTCGCTAGCTTTTGAGCATGGACCTGATTCTGTCTTGCCCTGGTTAGATAAAAACTCAGAATTTTCGTGGCTATCTTCCTTTTTGAGGTATGAATCATACTGGATAAACTCAGTCGCTGCGTGGCACGATCCTTGCGTTTATCTAATCCACGTATATCAGTCCCATGGTAATGGAGAACGATCTTCTTTGATCCTCCAAATTTCTCTCGAAGCCTGAAGAGTACATCGATTCTGCTATGGATGTGAATAATATCAGCTAATTCTGATTCTTCTGTACATCTGTCAAGAAATTCCTCTGGCTTGACATTTAGCATGTAATTCTGGTAGAATTTGTTAATCCCATACTTGTCGTAATCAGCAACTTTCATTACCTTTACTTGATGACCGGATAATTGCTGATATTTGGCAAGAATATAAGCTACTCCTGCCTGATCCCAGATGTGTACTATACGCATAATTACTTATGTCACCTTCTATTTTGGCATCTAGTAGGATACGCCGTCTCGGACTTTATTATGCTTTTAACAAAGCCGTTACTGCGGCTGTTAGACCAAGTTTTCTCTAAAATGAACGTTCCATAAACCATAAATGACATAGCTGCATTTTGATCTAGATTGCCTTCAAGCCAGCACTACCATATATCCAAAATTATGGATTTGATAGTAACCCTTGAACCTAGCTCGGTATTGGATGTTGGCGCTGGTTTTGGGAAATATGGAGTTCTCTGTCGTGAGTATCTCGAATTGTGGGACGGTAGACAAAAATACTCAGAATTTGCAAGAAGAATAGACGCCGTAGAGGCTTTTGAAGAGTATATTACACCAATACACAGATTCGTATACAATCACGTCTACGTTGATGATATCTCCAAGATAATCGACACGCTTGACTTTAACTACGATCTAGTTTTGCTTATTGATGTCTTGGAGCATTTTGATAAGAATGAAGGAGTGCTATTGGCAAGGAAAATATTGGCAAAACATGGCGGCATGATAATCTCCACTCCAAAAACAGTTAGCAACCAACGAGATGCCTTCAATAACGAGTATGAAATACATAGGTCTCAGTGGACACGACAAGAATTATCAGATTTTGGAAATTCGCTTTTCGTAAGGGATGATGTAAGTTTTATCTGTTTTATAGGTAAAGAAAATGATGTCAGAGAATTAGAAGCTGAATTGAAGGTGATGAAATCCGGCTTTAAGAGAAACAAAAATCTATTCACAGGAAAGACTAAGAAATTTCTTGGCTCAATACCTCCTATTCGCCGAATTTATCATTTCATCAAGAACAAGTTTTAGTTCTTGCTAAATTTAGGGCAAATGTACTAGAGGTCATCTCATAAATGGTACGGCACTGATGGACATCAGCGATCATTCACCTTCTAGTCTACATATTTGATTGAGACAAGCTTTCTGATGATAGATTCAGAATATCATCATGGACTTGACATACGAACAGTGGTCAGTCATACAGCCGCTCATCCCTGAACCACGCCGGCAACCGGATGGCAAGGGCAGGCCATGGCGTGATTCTAGAGAGGTCATGAACGGCATCCTGTGGGTACTTCGTACCGGCGCTCCATGGTATGACATGCCGGATCGCTATCCGCCGTACCAGACCTGTCATCGCAGGTTCCAGCAGTGGGTCCGCTCTGGCGTATTTGAACGAGTTCTCCAGACACTGGCTGATGATTTGCGAGAGCGTGGCAAGCTGGACCTGTCAGAATGCCATATAGATGGTACGTTTGTGGTTGCGAAAAAAGGGGGAACGAGGTTGGAGCGACCAAGCGGGGCAAGGGTACGAAGGTCATGGCAGTTGCAGACGGTAATGGTCTTCCTGTCGCCGTACCCGTACACGTTGCGTCTGCTTCGCCGCATGAAGTCACCCTTGCTGAGCAGACTGTCGCCGAGTGTTTTGTCACTGATGAAAAACCGGAACGCCTTGTAGGAGACAAGGCGTACGACAGCGACCCTCTTGATGTCAAGCTGGCTGTCAATTGCGGCATTGAACTGATAGCGCCCCATAGGTACAACAGACAGGCATCTAAAACGCAGGATGGACGGCCACTGCGTCGCTACAAAAGCAGGTGGATGGTAGAGAGGTTGTTTGCATGGCTGCAGAATTTCCGCCGGATCCAGGTGCGCTATGACTATTATGCAGAGAACTTTCTGGGATTTGTCCAGCTTGGTTGCATGATGATTTTGCTTCGGAGGAGTTTATGAGATGACTTCTAATGAATTAAGAAGCAAGGCGTTGTTTAAGACAATTGGTGGTATGAGCGGACTCGCACGCACCAGAGATTACATGTGAGCGGCAGCAGACCGCTATTTGCTACCTGCATTCTGAATTAATGTCACCATTTGGCTTTGAGTTTTCAGTTGTCTTGCATTTTCACAGTTACAATTCCTTACCATCGTCTAGTTTTGATTTGAGTTTTTCCGCACAAAAAACGCACGTCTTGTGTTTAGTCTCTGATGTATACTTTCACGAAGGATTGCACAACGCGATCCGACAACTACAGAACAGAAAGGTAAAACTAAATTAGTCGGATCATGCAGCACAATGGCTGTATCATCGATGAATAAACAGTTTCTGCGTAAGCGTTGGCTGGACTTTAGAAATGGACATAGCATTTACTTGGCCTTCGTACTTACATTCACAAATTTTATCCTCATTTCATACAATTTTGCTGTAGCGAAAATTTCATTTCTAAATGATACTATTGGAAGCCTTCCATTTTTTGTAATATTATTTATTGCCCTTTACGTCCCGGCCGCAATGCTCATTGGTTATTGGCATAGGAGACACCAGTACGTTGTTGAAAACGAAACGATGTTGCAAGAGAACTGGATATGGGCATGGTTTGCGAGGTATCAGATTCGATTAATTGAAGGAAAGGCGACACCAGAAGAAACGAGTGAAATCACTAGATATTTGGAATTAATTTTGAGGAGACACAAAAGGGAATTATTGCTTCGTTCCGGAGGACCTCCTGAAGAAATACAAGACGCCAAGAAGCAACAATCTTCTGCAAATGAAGTCTGAATAATCATTTGAAATCTGGCCAGTTTAAGCGGCGTTCACTGGCTTCATGCTTTGACCGTTCGTGACCTATATCATAGCCATATTTTTTCTTCGGCGTTGATACAGAGAGAATAGTGGGTTCATAATTTTTATCTAGGAATTTCGCAGTTTATTCGCGACTTAGGATCTCCACCGAGCACACATTCACAAGCTCTTTGAACTTGGCAGCGTCTTTTTCGCTGCCAATGATTGATCCATAGTGCATTGGGATCGCCAATTTTCTTGGTTTTATCTTATCATTTACCGCACTGGCGGCCTCTTCTGCGGTCATTACGTACGTCCCGGACACCGGTACAAGCGCGATATCTGGTTTGACTGCACTCATTTCCGGGATGTAGTCAGTGTCGCCTGAATGGTATATGCGCATGTTGTTTGCGATGAAGACGAACCCGACTTTGCCGTCTGCCTTGGGGTGAAACCTCTTGTTGGTGTTGTACGCCGCCACCGCCTCTACGGACACACCCTGAACCACAAGTTTGTCGCCAGGCGTGACTCCCTTTATTTCAGCTGCTCCACTCCCCTTGAGCTGATCGACACATTCTTTGGCTGCGACAATGGTAGTGTTGTTGGCGACAACGTGCTTGATGTCGTCCATGCTTAGATGATCAAAGTGGTTGTGCGAGATGAACACGATGTCGGCGTCGTTTTTGCTATGCTGCGCCTTGGAAAGCTGGTACGGGTCGATGTAAATGGTCTTGCCGCCTGCTATTATCCTAAAGCCGTCGTGGCCAAGCCAATGGAAGCTGACTCCATTAAAGTCCATGCAATGTTGGCACTCAAGAATTTATTTAAAGGTGATCCCTTTGCTTTGGCTTTGGCTTGGCTTTGGGTTTGCGACAATAAGCCTATCCATACTGAGGGTTAGCACCAGCACTTCGTTGGCGATGAGCCGCCGCCGCAGGTTGGTGTCTATCGTCGCGACTGCACACTTGTGCTTGACAGCGTATTCAATTATCGAGTCGTCGACATGCCGCGCCTTTGTTACAGTCACCGTTTTGAATTTTGCCTTCGCAAGCTCGAGCGCGGTCTTTGCAAATGTCGACCTTTTGGGGCCGGCCTTTTCTGCCAGACGGACAAGCTCGTATTTTACAATATCTGGGACCAGAAAATCAAGCCGGCCGAGCTGCGACTCTATCTTTGCAACCTGCTTTATGGGCTTTGAAACGAGAACCATCAAAAAGCTGGTGTCGCAAAGAATGTCCATGCTATATGGCTATTCCTGATCCAATGAGGCGCCACCTCTCAGCTATCCTCCTGCTGATGGCGACCCTGCTCTTTGGCATCAAGCATACCGGCTTTTTCAGCTTTACTTCAATCTTGCTGTCCCTCACGTTTGTCACTGTGCCAACGCTTGCCGCTGTGCCGATGTTGAGCCTGATAGGCTCTCTTACTTTGATCGGCTCTACCTTGACCATTTCGGCTGTTCCAACCGCGGTGTCAAAGAGGTGCGTCTCCACGGTGACGTCTTCAACGTCCTTTGGAAGCGTGTTTGGTTTGCCGACCACGGAGCCGATGAGAGAGTCACTCTTTGTAAACGTGGGGTCCAGCTTTGTGCCTATCGCGACAAGGCCGCCGGGCTTTACTGTGTCGACGAGACCTGCGCCGGTCCCAAGCGTAGAAATTTGAGAGGTGATAGGCTCATACCTTCCCTTCTTTTCGTCCAGGAGTCCGGGGCGGATCTCTATTTCGTCGCCGACGTTGAACTCGCCGTGCACTAGCGCGCCGCCAATTATGCCGCCCTTGACCTGCTTGACGGGCGACCCCGGCTTGTTCACGTCAAACGAGCGCAAGACGTGCATTATCGGCTCGACATTTTTGGTCCGCGCCGGCGTCTTGATGTTGTTTTCAATTGCTTCAATAAGCGCGTCAATGTTGATCTTGTGCTGGGCCGACAAAGGGATGATTGGAGCTTTTTCCGCAATGCTCCCCTTTACAAAATCCTTAATTTGCTTGTAATTGTCAAGCGCTTCTTCGTAATCTGTCAGATCAGCCTTGTTCTGCACAAGGACGATCTGCTGGATGCCAAGGACGGAAAGCGCGAGCAGGTGCTCCCTTGTCTGCGGCTGCGGAACCTTTTCGTTCGCAGCCATCACAAGGATCGCGCCGTCCATTAGTGCGGCACCGGAGAGCATATTGGCCATTAGGCTTTCGTGTCCAGGCGAATCGACAAAACTTACCACCCGCGAGAGTTCGCTCTTGCCCCCGCAGTTGTTGCATTTTGGCTGCGTGCTGTAGCCGACAGTTGGCGGGCATTTGGAGCACTTGTAAAACGCTGCGTCGGCGTAGCCGACCTTGATCGTGATGCCCCTCCTAAGCTCTTCGCTGTGGGCGCTGGTCCAGACGCCGGTGATGGCCTCAACAAGGGTGGTCTTGCCGTGGTCAACGTGACCTGAAGTGCCGATGTTGACGCAGGGCTGGTAGCCATACTCCTTGACGTACCAATCCGGCAAAGTCTCTTTCCAGTGCAACAAGTATCGTAAAATTCTCGGGGATATTAAGGTACGGAACTACTTCTTTTTCTTCGCAGA